>OOBW01000003.1_pt1 | contig 366313 bp, 302 predicted proteins | sample 1671701 | NCBI WGS metagenome assembly OOBW01 (sample SAMN06348183, study PRJEB24527) | human gut metagenome | biome: human gut; feature: ankylosing spondylitis patient; material: feces | host: Homo sapiens | place: China | collected 2015-10 | reverse complement strand
CTGAATAGAGTAGCTGACTACGGATCAGCCGGTTACAGGTTTGAATCCTGTCGCGATCACAAAGGATCTCCGCAAGAAAACTTGCGGAGATCCTTTGTTTTTACAGCTATGGGATATAGTTGATGTTCTCCCCTTGTATGGCACTGGCGCGTGTTTTGCTAAGTAAAACAAACTGTTCAGTATTGTGAACTAATAGATTAGCTGAAATAATAGTCTTGTCTTGATTGAGCTAGAGACGTCTTTTTCTCGATTTAACCAGATGTCTTTTTGCTTTATAACGTAATCAGTAGACTGTTTTGGGATTATTGTACTGATAAATATAGTCACATAGGAAAAAAAGAAGGAGTTAATTCCGTGTTTCCACAAAATTAACTCCTTGCATAGCTGATATTAATATGTTGTATACTGGAAATTAATATCCTATAGGGGCGGTATAAGACCTTAGCATTTGATGTTCAATTCATCCAGAATCTTGCGCATGGCTTCGAAGGTGGTGATTCTGGTCGGTACCAATGGCAGGCGGAGCTTGTTCTCAATCATTCCCATTGCGTTCAGCATGGCTTTTACTCCGGCAGGGTTGCCGTCTACAAACAGAAGCTTGAATAATTCGGCAAATTTGTGGTGAATGGTCAATGCATTGGCATAGTCCCCTTGCAGTGCCAGACGTACCATACGGCTGAACTCACGCGGGAACGCGTTTCCAATGACCGAGATGATGCCGACGGCCCCCAAAGTAATCAGAGGGAAGGTGATGCCGTCATCGCCCGAAATAACGTCGAAATTGGCCGGTTTGTTTTTGATGATGTCGTCCATCTGCGTGATGTCGCCCGAAGCTTCTTTGACGGCTATCACATTCTTGAAATCACGTGCAATGCGCAGGGTTGTTTCCGCCTTCATGTTCACGCCGGTACGACCGGGGACATTATAAAGCACAATCGGTAAATCCGTTGCTTCAGAAATGGCCTTATAATGCTGATATATACCTTCTTGCGATGGCTTGTTGTAATATGGAACGACGGATAGAATGGCATCTACTCCGGTGAAATCGTCATTTTTCAGTGTTTCCACTATGGCCCGGGTGTTGTTTCCACCTACGCCCAGCAGGATAGGAATTCTTCCGTTCACTCGCTCGATGACCATTTTCTTGATTTTCTTTTTCTCTTCTTCAGTCAGAGTCGGAGTTTCTGCCGTGGTGCCGAGCACACATAAAAAGTCGGTATTGTTTTGAAGTTGATAGTCTACCAAACGCATCAACGCATCGTAATCAACGCTTTCATCCTCTTTAAATGGAGTAATCAGCGCTACCCCCATTCCTTTCAATCTTGTCTGTATCATGAGTATTATAAAGTAATCTCTAATTAAATGACTCGCAAAAGTACGAATTTTTTCGATTTACCCTACAAATATAAGCCATAAAAAAGCTTTTTGTGGAAATTTGTTAGGATAGCAATGCCAAAAACTCATCTTCGCTCATAATCTTTACTCCCAGTTTCTGCGCTTTCTCCAGTTTGGCAGGTCCCATATTTTCTCCGGCCAGGATAAAGCTGGTTTTGGAGGAGATGCTTCCGACGTTTTTCCCCCCGTTCTTTTCAATCATCTCTTTGTATTCGTCCCGTGAGTGGTGGGTGAATACGCCGCTGATGACGATGGACTGGCCCGCCAGTTTGTCGGTGTATCCGCTGAGGTCTTCTTCTGTCCGGTGGAGTTGCAGACCGTTCGATTTCAGCCGTTCCACCAGCTCTCTGTTGGCAGGATTGGAGAAGTAAGTTATAATGCTCTGCGCTATTTTTTCACCGATTTCATCGATGTTTTTCAGCTTTTCGAGGTCCGCGTTTTCCAGCTCTTCGATGTCCGTAAAGGACTTGGCTATTTTCTTGGCAACCGTTTCTCCCACGAAGCGTATGCCCAGTGCAAAGAGCACTCTTTCGAATGGCACTTCTTTACTTGCCGCAATACCGTTGACTATGTTTTCTGCCGATTTTTCGCCCATCCGTTCCAGGTTCTTGATGTCGTCGGTTTTGAGCCGGTATAAATCTGCAGTATCTTTTATCAGTCCCAATCGGTAGAACATATCTACAGTTTCAGGTCCCAGTCCGTCTATATTCATGGCTTTGCGGCTGATGAAATGCTCTATCTTCCCTTTAATCTGCGGAGGGCAAGCGGTTTCATTGAGGCAATAGTGGGCTGCTTCTCCTTCAAAACGTATCAGTTTGCTGCCGCATTCGGGACAATGGGTGATGAATTTCACTTTTTCACCGATAAGCATACTGCGGGCATCCTTATCGACACCGGTTATTTTGGGGATGATTTCACCGCCTTTTTCCACATACACCATGTCGCCTATATGCAGATCCAACCCCTCGATAATATCTGCATTGTGCAGGGAGGCACGTTTCACAATGGTGCCGGATAGTTGTACGGGGTCCAGGTTGGCGACCGGAGTCACTGCACCGGTGCGTCCTACCTGGTAGGTAACCTTGTTCAATCGTGTTAGTGCCCGTTCTGCCTGGAATTTATATGCGATGGCCCATCGGGGAGACTTGGCTGTGAATCCTAAATTCTTCTGCTGCCTCAAGCTGTTGACTTTTAGTACAATACCATCAGTAGCCACCGGAAGGTTCTTACGCTCCGTGTCCCAATAATTGATGTACTCGAAGACTTCCTCCAGGCTGTGGGCTTTTCTGGCGTGCTCTGATGTTTTAAATCCCCAGCTGGCGGCAGCTTGCAGGTTTTCGTAATGGCCGTCGCAGGGCAATTCTTCTCCCAATAGATAGTAGAGATAAGCATCCAGCTTTCTGGATGCTACGATGGCGGAATTCTGCAACTTCAAGGTACCGGAAGCAGCGTTGCGCGGATTGGCGAAAAGCGGTTCCTCACGTGCTTCCTTTTCCCGGTTCAGTTCTTCGAAAACCACCCAGGGCATCAGGATTTCCCCTCTGATTTCGAATGACTTAGGATAATTCCCATGGAGGACCAGCGGAATCGTCCGGATTGTCTTTACATTGTCCGTCACATCATCGCCCTTTTCGCCGTCGCCACGGGTGACGGCACGCACCAGTTTGCCATCCTCGTAAGTCAGCGAGATGGAAGTACCGTCATACTTCAGCTCGCAGCAGATTTCAAACTCCTCGTTCAACGCTTTTTTTACCCGTTCGTAAAAGTCGGTCACTTCGTTTTCGGAATAGGTGTTTCCCAATGAAAGCATGGGATATTTGTGTGCCACTTGTGTGAAGTTCTTATTTAAATCACTTCCTACGCGCATCGTGGGCGAATTATCATCTTGGTATTCAGGATGTTCTTTCTCTAAATCTTGTAGCTCGCGCATCAGGTCGTCAAACTCCTTGTCGGATATTTCAGGAGCATTCAGCACATAATAATTGTAGTTGTGCTGGTGTAATTCCGCACGGAGCTGGTCTATTTTTTCTTTTACAGTCATAGGGTTTTCGGATTGTTTGAACGCAAAAATACGGGTTTCTCCCCGAATATTTGTACTTTTGCAGCTTGAAATAGCTAAAATAAAGTTATATGCGCATTGACATTATCACAGTTTTGCCGGAGATGATTGAGGGATTCTTCAACTGCTCCATCATGAAACGTGCTCAAAATAAAGGGCTTGCAGAGATACATATCCATAATCTTCGTGATTATACGGAAGATAAGTACCGTCGTGTAGACGATTATCCGTTTGGTGGCTTTGCCGGAATGGTCATGAAAATAGAGCCGATAGAGCGGTGTATCAACGCTTTGAAGGCTGAGCGGGATTACGACGAGGTTATCTTTACCACCCCCGATGGTGAGCAGTTCAATCAGCCGATGGCAAATACTCTTTCCCTTGCCCAGAATCTCATCATTCTCTGCGGGCATTTCAAAGGGATAGATTACCGGATTCGCGAGCATCTCATCACCAAGGAAATCAGTATCGGTGACTATGTGTTGACTGGCGGAGAACTGGCGGCTGCTGTCATGGCAGATGCCATCGTCCGTATCATTCCGGGAGTGATTTCCGATGAGCAGTCTGCACTTTCAGATTCCTTTCAGGACAATCTGCTGGCTGCACCGGTCTATACGCGTCCCGCTGATTACAATGGATGGAAGGTTCCGGATATTTTACTTTCTGGACACGAGGCCAAGATAAAGGAATGGGAGCTGCAACAGTCATTAGAAAGAACCCGTAGACTGCGCCCAGATTTGTTGGGAGAGTAAATTTACTGATGTAAATAAAAAGAAAAAGGACATTCGTCAATGAATGTCCTTTTTTGTGAATATATATTGCGAATGGCAATCTCTTGTTATTCTTTATACCTCAAGTGCACCGATAATGTCCTTTACAGACTGATAACCGTGTCTGTCGAGATAGTCATTTATTCCTTCTACCACTTTCACCGTAACCGCCGGATCAATGAAGTTTGCCGTACCAATCTGGATGGCGGAGGCACCTGCAAGCATGAATTCCACAGCATCTTTCCAGTTCATGATACCTCCCAAGCCTATGACGGGGATTTTTACCGCCTTGGCCACTTGCCATACCATACGTAAGGCAATGGGTTTCACAGCTGCACCAGACATACCACCGGTTACAGTGGAGAGTATCGGACGCCTGCGTTCCGCGTCTATAGCCATTCCTAGCAGGGTATTGATAAGGGAAACGCTGTCTGCACCGCCATTTTCGGCTGCGCGGGCTATTTCGGTGATGTCGGTAACGTTCGGTGAGAGCTTTACGATAAGTGTCTTTTTGTAAACTGAGCGCACGGCTTTCACCACTTCTTCTGCTCCTTTGGCGGTAACACCGAATGCCATTCCTCCTTGCTTCACATTGGGGCAAGAGATGTTCAACTCTATGGCAGGAATTTTGTCAAGTTCATTAATGATTGCGGCTGTTTCGGCATAGTCTTCGATGGCAGAACCCGAAACATTTACAATCATGTTGGTCTGAATGTCCTTGATGCGGGGATAGATGTGTTCAACAAAGTAATGTACACCCTTATTTTGCAGTCCCACAGCGTTTAACATTCCCGAAGGAGTCTCTGCCATGCGCGGATATGGATTGCCTTCACGTTTGTGAAGGGTAGTTCCCTTTACAATTATACCACCTATTCGCGATAGTTCGATGAAATCGGCGAATTCTTCACCATATCCGAATGTTCCGGACGCAGTCATCACCGGATTATTCATTTGTAATTCACCGATATTTACATTTAAATCTGCCATAATAGTTTGTTTATATTAAAAACCGGACCTTCTTTACATACACACAAATGGCCTTCCGTGGTATTTTCCACACAGCATAGACAAGCGCCTATGCCACACGCCATCATATTCTCCAGAGATACTTCGCAACTGATGCCTTTACTTTTGGCATACTTTGCTACTGCCATCATCATCGGTTTGGGGCCGCAAGTATATATCTGCTCAAAGCACACCTTATTTAATATGGAGTGTTGCGTTACGTATCCCTTCTCTCCGTGGCTGCCATCTTCGGTGGTGGTATACACCTCGCCATAGGCGGCAAACTGTTCCAATTGAAGCAAATCTTTGTCACTTCTGGCACCCAGCAGGAAGGTTGGCTTGCAGCCTCTCTTGGCGAGCTGTTCGCCTAAATATAACATAGGAGCTGTACCTACACCTCCACCTACCAATAAGAGCTTGTCTGAGGGCTTTTCAGGCATTGTGAAGCAGTTTCCCAGCGGAAGCACTACATTGATTATGTCGCCTGCTTTTGCTTCGCCTAATCGCTTGGTTCCGTCACCTACGAGTTGGATTAAGAACCATACTTCGTTCCGTTGTCTATCTACATAATTGATGGAGATGGGGCGGCGCAAAAAAGTGGCAGGCGAACCGTCCACACGAATCTCTGCAAATTGTCCCGGAAGCATTTCCGGAAGTGGGGACGGAGAAGTCAGCTTCAACAACACATAGTTGGCATGCAAGCGGAGGTTCTCTGTCACTGTCAGATCTAAAATATACTTTTTCATATCTATAAAGAGGGATGTTTTTCTTTCGGGTGCAAAGATAGTGTAAACCGAGTGCAGAATAAAACGAACCCGTTTCTTTTTTATGCCGGGGCGTTAGTCTATTTCCATTCTCATTCCTTAATTTTCCGGTTTGAAAGTCTCGTAGGTATTGTCATCAAAGAAAATTCTTATTTCAGTGATTTTTCTGGGAGGTCTTTCTTTGTAGATAATCTCTTGTCTTACAATCTCTTTAGGTGCTTTTAGAGATGTTTCTAATGCAATTTCCTTGCGATTTTCAGTTTCATCCGGCCCTTTGGTCAGGTTTTCCGGATTCTCAGCGAATAAAGGATAGTCGAATCCATCGTTTTCGGGTGAATCCGGATTATTACTCATATTACCTTTTCCGGTAAGCAGCCACTCCAAGTTTATATCATTGTAGCGTTGATGTAATCGGAGAATAACTTCCGTACTTGGATATTTGTTACGCGGACCCAAGATGTGGGAAATGGTGGCTTGGGCCACGCCAATACTCTCGGCAAAAGCTCCTGCTGTCAGTTTCTCCCGGTCCATAACCATTTTGAACCTATCTTTTATACTCATGGTTTATGTGTTATTACAATTGTACATGCTATTTATTGGATTACAAAAGTAAAAAAATGACATCACAAAAGCAAATTAAAAATGTGATATTCTATGATTTACAAATGAAATGTTATTATTACAATATTCATCATTACAAATGCTATAATACAAATCATGGGTAAAATAGGTATTTATTTTAAGTTTAATAAAATGGTATATTTATCTAATTATTAGTGTATTATATTGGTGATTTCTGATAATAAATACTATATTACATTTGTTTGTCGTTTATTTTATATAAAATATAATCTAATAATTTGATTAATCATTGTATATAATTTATATACATCTATTTATTGCTTGTAACTACATGGGTTAACCCCTACTCTATCATTTTTGTAAACTAATAGTTTACGATGTTGAATGTCGCTTATTACATTTGTTTTTTTAGATGTAATATTACATGTGTTATAATACACTCGTCATATAGATATATATGTAATGTGTTGAATTCACAATAGTCAATTATCCTAGTTGTGTATTACAACTATTGTACTCTTGAAAAGTGTAGCAGATTTCTTATATGACGATTTAAAGCTGAATTGCTCCATCTCTTCTTTTTTACTAAAGGAGAAAAAATGTGACATAAATAAGAGAATAAGATGCTTTATTTATTTTCTAGTCTTCAAGACTTAAATCCTTGCTTTATTTCTGTATAATTGGTCGATTCGTTATAAAAACGCGATTCTCAGAGCTTATAAATGGACGTAATTTGCTGTAAATATGAGTATTATCTTCTATTTTATAGTCTATGCTAAGGAGTAAAATAGAAAAAAGGGGGATAAATCCCCCTAAAAATGACATAATGATATCAAATCAGTCTGTTTTATGCTTTTTCCCTTTTATGGAAAAGTATACTGTATGGAAGTTAATGTAGAATCTTAAAGACCAATTCCCGGAGGATATCTCCATCGCTTAGGGAGGAATTTCCTACTCCTTTGGATTTGGCATCTGCATATCGAATCTCCCCGATTATCTGCATGGTCTTTACTCCGCTGTAACGACGCATGGCACTTAGGTATTCGCGCGACTGCCAGGGAGTCTTTAATCCTATGAAACTGGCAATACCCTGCTCCGTCTTTTCGGGCGCATAGTAAGCCAACATTAAGTTGGAGAAGAAGCCGAAAAGTAAAGATAAAGTCATCTGGATAGGATTCGTTTTCGGATTTTCTTCAAAATATTTTATTATTTTATTGGCCTTTAGTATGTCTTTTTCTACGATGGCACTGCGAAGTTCAAAGTTATTATAATCTTTGCTGATTCCGATGTTGCGTTCTATCTGTTCGGGGGTGACGCGTGTCTGACCTTTTGGAAGAGTTATAATCAGTTTTTCCAGTTCTCCCGTAAGGCGGCTGAGGTCCGTACCTACGAAATCGGCAAGCATGGAGGTAGCTTTGGGATCCAAATCTACACCTTTGCGCTTCATGTATGAGGTGATGAATGCCGGTAACTGGGCATCCTTTACCTTCTTGGATTCAAATAGAACCCCCACCTTCTCTATTTCGGCCACCAGCTTTTTTCTTCTGTCCAGCACCCCATGTTTGTGGCATAGAACAAGAATGGTGGAGTTCAACGGCTTTTGCAGGTAGTATGAAAGCTCTTCCATGTTGCGGATGGCCTGCGCTTCCTTTACGACTACGACCTGGCGTTCGGACATCATCGGATAGCGCTTGGCCGCATTGATGACAGTGGCTATATCCACATCTGCACCGTAGACTACGGTCAGGTTAAATTCCTTTTCGGTGTCAGTGAGAACATTGTCTACAATATAGTCGGAGATGAGGTCTATGTAATACGATTCCTCGCCCATGAGATAGTAGACGGGGCGGTATTGTTTGGCTCTCAACTCTTTTAGAATATCATCACAGGTCGTTTCTTGTTTTGCCATATAAAGTAAGTGTTACGAGGGTATGTCCCGTAAAGAGGATTACCAGTCGAACTTCAAGTGTTTTACGGTTTTCTTCTCATCAATAATCATGCGCAGGGATGCAATTCCGATTTCAACATGCTCATTTACATAGTTCTGGGTAACCATGTTGTCGCTCTTGTCGGTTTTTACACCTTCCGGAATCATCGGTTGGTCCGAAACCAGCAGAAGGGCTCCCGTAGGAATATGATTGGCAAAACCACAACTGAATAAGGTTGCCGTTTCCATATCGACAGCCATGGCACGGGTTTTCTTCAGATATTCCTTGAACCCCTCGTCATGTTCCCAAATGCGGCGGTTGGTGGTGTATACGGTACCGGTCCAGTAGTCGCGGGCATAGTCGCGGATGGCGGAAGAAACGGCGCGTTGCAGCATAAATGCCGGGAGTGACGGGACTTCGGGCGGGAAGTAGTCGTTGGAAGTACCTTCGCCGCGGATGGCGGCTATGGGGAGGATGAGGTCCCCTATTCTATTTTTCTTGTCTATGCCGCCACACTTGCCTAGGAACAGACATGCCTTGGGCTTGATGGCGCTCAGCAAGTCCATGATAATGGCGGCATTAGGGCTTCCCATACCGAAATTAATGATGGTCATTCCTTCTGCGCTGGCAGATGTCATATTGGCATCTTTACCGAGAATGGGAACATTGAACTTTTCTGCGAAAATCTCTACATACTTGTTGAAGTTGGTCAACAGAATGTACTCTCCAAAATCCTCCAGGTTACGCTTTGTGTAACGGGGCAGCCAATTGGCTACGATTTCTTCTTTTGTTTTCATAAGATTTCATTAAATTTGTGTTCCCGAAAGACGGGAACCATTATTTAACTTACAAATGTAGTAAATGTTATCGTTAAACCTACCAGCATTCGATGCTAAAATTGCCGCAAGGAACGGAAAAAATGTTATTTTCGATGTAATCCGTCGTCGTTATGTTGCTTTGACGCCCGAAGAATGGGTGCGGCAGCACTTCGTCCACTTTCTTCTTGCTCACAAGGGGTATCCTCAGGCGCTTATGGCAAATGAAGTGCAGGTACAGCTGAATGGTACAAAGAAACGCTGTGATACGGTGCTTTATCGGCGTGACCTCACCGCCCGGATGATTGTGGAATACAAGGCGCCCGAAATAGAAATCACCCAAAAGGTTTTCGACCAGATTACCCGCTACAACATGGTGCTGAAAGTGGATTATCTGATTGTCAGCAACGGGCTTCAGCATTATTGTTGCCGCATAGATTACGAGCATAACAGCTATACTTTTCTGCAGGATATACCTGAGTATCAAGATTTATAGGAGGAGCTACCGATAGCCTTCTTGCCTTTCTCATCTCATCGCATCATATACCATGCGTGATATGCGGGCGATGATGTCCGCATTGTCCTCATCCGTCTCGTATGAGTCCATGATGAAGGTGGCAATGTAGTATTTCCGACCGTCGGGAAGAATAACGAGCCCGGCATCATTATCTGCAGTTTTCATGCTGTCGGCATTGCGGTCGGAAGAACCGGTCTTGTGTCCTACCACGGTTTTGGCTGGCAACATACCTTTCAATTTGTTAGCACCGGTTTCAGTATCTATCATGGTCTGCCACAAGAAGTCTTTCAGCTCCTTGTTGGAGAACAACTCTTTTTCATCGGCCGTTCTCAGTAGTCGGGCCATAGCGGAAGGAGTACTCCAGTTGCGGTATACAGCCTCGAAGCTGGAGTGCATGTCGTCTTCTGTTTCCGAGAGGTTGAAGGAGTCGATACCCAACCGGCGGATATAGTCATTGATATGTTTAATACCTCCTGCATATTCTATCAAGATGTCGCAGGCATTGTTGTCGCTTTGGGAAATGCTGTATTGCATCAGCTCCCTAAGCGTAATCGTGAAATCCTGGTCGGGAAGCTTCTTCCGCAGGGGGCTGTAGGTATTGGGCAGCATTTGGGATGCCTTTATGGAAACAATGCTGTCCAGGCTGATGCTTTGCTTATCCATCTTGTCCAGTACGGCCAGTGCCACATGGAATTTGAATACACTGAGCAAGGGGAAGTGTACATGGTCGTTATACCGGAGCATGTCTCCTTTGTCTGTCCATACGGCTATACCAACGGTGGCTTTCTTGCCATTGAGAAGACTGTCAATCCGGTTTTCAAGTTCAGACATTTGCTGCGCCCGGACGACGGTAGCCATACAAGTGAATAAGGTAAGTATGGCGATGAAATATGCTTTCATAACTTCAATTTCTTTAAGAGGCAATTCGCACGCAAAGATACAACTTTTAGCAGCAAGTTGCTAAAATGAGTTATGGATTATGGGTTATAAGTGTGATAGCTTATAACCCATAATCCATAACTTGTATCCCTATTGTTTCTTACTGAACTTCTCCTGCAACTTCTGCATCAATTCGTAGAAATTCGGGATATAGACTGTGGCGAGCAATGTGTTCAGCGCCATACCAAATACTACGGCAGCTCCCAGTGCTACACGGCTTCCCGCCCCTGCTCCGGTTGCAAAAAGCAGCGGCATAACCCCGAATACAAATGCAAGCGATGTCATCAGAATAGGCCGCAGACGGATATGCCCTGCCTGAAATGCCGCATCACGGATTGAATTGCCTTGTGCACGGAAGTCACGTGCAAACTCCACAATCAGAATACCGTTTTTGGCAGACAAGGCAACCAGTAGGATGATACCGATTTGTGTGTAGATGCTGACCGGAGTTCCCATGACATAGCATCCCAGCATGGCACCGAGCAGCGCCACCGGAAGTCCCATTACGGCAGCTACCGGACTGGTCCAGCTTTCGTATTGTGCGGCAAGCACAAGGAAGGCAACCAACAGTGCCATGACGAATACGACGGTTGTAGTGGTTCCCGCCTGTGTCTCCTGATAGGCCACCGAAGTCCATTCATATCCGAACTCGTCTCCAAGATGCTCCTTGATTAGACTTTCCATTTGCCGGATACCCTCTCCCGAACTGCTGCCCGGAGCCACATTGCAAGTCACGGCTGCTGTGGAGTACATGTTGTAGCGGTTTATCTGGTCCATGCCAAGCTGTTCTTCCACTCGGGTGAAGGAGGAGAAAGGTACCATTTCGCCCGATGCATTGGGAACGCTCAGTTTCAGGACATCGTCGATGACACGCTGGGCATGGTCACCTGCTCCCAGCTTCACTTGGTAGATGTGGCCGAACTGCACATAATCATTGACGTAGGCCTCTCCCATATAGTAGCCCAGGGCAGTGAATACGCTGTTCAGCGGAATGCCCATCAGTTGCACCTTGTCGCGGTCGATATTCAGGAAATATTGCGGGACATTGGCTTGGTACTGGCTGCTGACCGATGCCAATGCCGGATAATTGTGGTAGTGCTCCATCAAGGTCTCTACGGCACGTTGCATCTCGGTGGCACCGAGGTTGTGGCGGTCTTCCAATTGGAGTTGCAGGCCTCCGGTGGCTCCCAGCCCGGGGATGGCAGGCGGAACCATGGCAAATATCTCTGCTTCCTGGATGCCATACACTTCCATATTGAAGCGTTGCACTACGGCTTCAGCCGTATGTTCCTTTCCCTTGCGTTCATTCCAGTTCTGCAGTACGATGAAGTAGGTGGCCGCATTGCTCTGTTCCCCTCCTCCCATCACGGAGAAGCCGGATATGCCGATGTAGTCCTTTACTTCGGGGTAAGAATCGAGAATCTTATTTATTTGTTTCCCTACGGCTTGGGTACGCTCCAGACTCGATGCAGGGGGAAGTTGTACGACTGCGAGGAAATAGCCGTCATCTTCTTCCGGAACAAACGTGGACGGCCATTTGACAAACAGCAGGACGGCAATCAGTGTGAACACCGCATACGAAACGATGGAAGCGCCGGGACGCCGGAGCAGATACTCCACTATCCGGTCGTAGACTCCTTGTGTCTTGTCGTACAGACGATTGAATCCTCGATACAAGGGATTCTTGGAAGGCCGGGTAGGTTGCAGCATCAAGGCACAGAGCGCCGGAGTAAGGGTCAGTGAGTTGAATCCGCTTAGTACGGTGCTGGCTGCAATGGTCAGGGCGAACTGTTTGTACAGTTGCCCCGAAATGCCACTGACGAGCGTTGTCGGGATAAATACGGCAAGCAGCACCAGCACTACCCCGACAATAGGTCCGGTAATCTCTCCCATCGCTTCGGTCACAGCCTGGCGGGAGGTGTAGCGCCCCGTGTCCAGCAGACGCGTGGAGTTCTCCACCACCACAATGGCATCATCCACCACGATGGCCACGGCAAGTATCAGTCCGAATAGTGTCAGCGTATTGATGGAGAAGCCGAACAAGGACATGACGGCCAGTGTGCCGATGAGTGATACCGGAATAGTGATGCAGGGAATGACGACCGCCCGCCAGTTCTGCAGGAACAGGAAGATGACGAGAACTACCAGCAGGGTTGTTTCAAGGAACGTCACCATCACTTCGTCTATGGAAGCATGAATGACATCCGTAGTGTCCAGGGTTACATTGTATTGTATGCCTGCAGGGAAATTTTGCGAGAGTTCCTGCATTTTTGCCTTTACTCCTTTGGAAACGTCCAGCGAGTTGCTGCCAGGTTGCTGATAGATAGCGATGGCAGCGGTGGGTTTCCCGTCCAGTTGGGATACTACGCTGTAAGAGGCCGAGCCCAGGTCGATATGCGCCACGTCGCGCAGACGGAGTATCTTCCCTCCGGTTTCGGTACGCAGGATAATGTTGCCGAACTCTTCGGGTGAGGTAAGGCGCCCTTTTACGGTCAGGCTGTATTGATAGGCATTTTTATTGTCTGTGCCGATGGGTTGCCCTACGTTACCTGCGCTGACCTCCACATTCTGTGATTGGATAGCTTGGTATACATCGGCCGGCGAAAGATAGCGGATGCGCATGGCGGCAGGGTCGAGCCAGATACGCATGGAGTAGTCCCCTGCTCCCATCACATTGACGGCGCCTACACCGGGCACGCGTGTTAACTGGTCTACGAGATTCAGCTTGGCATAGTTGCTGAGGTAAAGTCCGTCGTAGTCTTTGCTGTCCGACGTCATCGTGAGGAACATCACGATGTTCGATGACTGTTTCTGTACAGTGACGCCTTGCACCACAACGGGAGTAGGTAGTGACGACTGGGCCACGCTTACCCGGTTCTGGACCTGCACGGTAGCCATATCAATGTCTGTGCCTACGGCAAAAGTAATGGTAAGAGAGTAAGCGCCCGATGAGCTGGAGTTGGAGGACATGTAAAGCATTCCGTCCACTCCGTTGACTTGCTGCTCGATGGGGATGCCGACGGTTTGTGCCACCGTCTGCGCATTGGCTCCGGGATATACGGCACTGACTTGCACGGTGGGTGGTGTGATGTCCGGATATTGGGCAATGGGCAGGATGCCCAGTGTGACCAGTCCTGCTACGACGATGAGCAGCGCCAATACGGTAGCAAAGATAGGACGGTCTATGAAGAATTTTGAAAACATAGGCTTTGGTATTAATCAATTCATATTAGTTGTCAATAGGATGTATTTTCATTCCATCCCTTACCTTCATCAGTGCTTTGGTGACGTAGCGCTCCCGGGGAGTGATGCCTGCCCTTATCTGGCGCAGGCTGTCCCCTATCAGTTGTCCGGTTTCTATATGGCGGTAGCGCACTATATTCGAATCGTTGACTACGTATATGTATTTCCCCAACTGGTCGGTGCCGATGGAGGCATCCGGCAGCAGGATGGCCTGCTGTTGCTCTCCGTAGGGCAAGGTGATGCTGACGTAGAGGCCGCTTTTCAACAGTCCTTTAGGGTTGTCGAGACGGGCGCGGATGTTCAAAGTTCCGGTGTTCAAGTCTACGTTGGGCGAAAGATAGTCCAGCTGTGCGGGATAAGTGAGGAGTCCGTCTTTACCCAGGCTGACACTCACTTGCCGGGGGATACTGTCTCCCTGCTGCATCAGCATGGAGAGCCATTGGTTGTCTGCCACATTGAAGTAGGTGTACAAATGGTCGTCTTTGTAGATGGTTGCCAATGTGACGGGCTGCACGCTGCCGCCTACATAGCCTCCGGCATCCACCAGGTTACGGCTTACGGTGCCGTCGAAGGGAGCACGGACGGTGCAGTAGCTCAGATTGGTGCGTGCTGTGTTCAGGGCTGCTTCCGCATTGCTCACTGCAGCCTGCGAAGTTGCCACGTTGGATTGTGCTTGTAGCACTTGTATACGGCTTACAGCATCGCTTTTCACGGCTTCCTGCATACGTGTGTAGTTGTTTTGGGCGTATTCCAGGTTGGCGCGGGCAGTGTTGAGTTCTGCTTCTGCCTGCCGCACATTGTCTTGATAGACTGTCGGTTCGATGACAAAAAGTACTTGTCCCTGGCGTACCCGGCTGCCGGGAGCGTAAGCGATGGTTTGTAAGGTTCCGCTGACCCTGCCTACCAGGTCTACGGTCTTTTCAGAAGTCAGGTAGCCCGGATATTCTTTCGTCAGCGTAATGTTCTGCACTGTCGGACGGGCCACGCTTATCTCGGGAACGGGCATCGTTTGTGCCGTTTCTTTCTTTCCCCCGCATCCCGTTGCCAGCAATGGGAGGATGAGCAGGGTGATGTACATTTGATTTTTCATATACGGTTCGGTTTAGTTTATATTCTTATTTCTGATTCATTTCATATCCGCCTCCCAATGCCTGGTATAAGGCTATCAGATGCAGCAAGGAGCTGCCTTGTGCCTGCACCAGTTGATTTTCGTATGTCAGGAGTGAGCGTAGTGCGTCCAGTACGTTCTGGAAGGGAGTAAGCCCTTGTTTGTACAAATCGAGGGAGAGTTTCAGAGTTTCTTCTCCCTGGTTGCATACTTCGCGCATGGCAACAATCTGTTGGATGGAGTTGCGGTAGGAGTTCATGGCATTATCCGTTTCCTGCACGGCGGTAAGCACTGTCTGGTTGAACTGGTGAATGGATTCATCGAGCTGGGCACGTGCCAGACGGGTGGCGTTCACCAGTTTGGTACCGCTGAATAAGGTCCAGCTGATGCTTGGAGCAATTTCAAATGTCATACTGTTCCGTTTAGTCAAGTCCTTCAAGTCATGGGAGGAATAGCCGATGGAACCTTTCAGGAACACTTGCGGCAGCCAGTCTCTTTGGGATGCGCCAAGCATTGCCGCTTGTGCGTTGACTTGGCGTTCGGCTTGCCGTATATCGGGGCGGCGAAGCAGCAGGTCGGCAGGAATGCCGATGCCTATAGGTTCCATGTAGTCGGGCAGTTTACCCGGTTTTTCCAGTATGGGGCGGATATGTTGGGGATAAGTACCGAGTAAGATTGCGAGCGTTGTGATGTATTGGTTGATGCCTGCCTCCAGTTGCGGGATGGAGGCTTTGGTACTGTAAAACACGGATTTGGCTTGCGAGACATCCAGCTTGGATACCAGTCCGGTTTTGTAGCGTACTTCGGTGATGTTGAGTACGGCTGCCTGGGTATGGCAATTGTGGGTCACTACACTTAGTTCTTGCTGCAGTTCGCGGAGTCCGATGTAGGCGGAAGCTATCTGGGCACAGAGGGATACCATGACGGAGGTGTATTCCTCCTTGCTTGCCATGAAGGTTTCCCGCTGCGCCTTTACCCGTTGGCGGATACTTCCGAATACGTCCAGCTCCCAACTGGCGTTGAGCGAGGCGCTGTATGCACCGGTAATGGATTGCGGAAGTGCGTTGACATTGCCGCTGCTTTGCTGCCGCGCCCATCCTCCGTCCAATGAGATGGAAGGGAAAAAGCCGCCGCGTTCTATCCGCAGGTTGGCTTTGGCCATATCCATACGGTCCATGGCAGAAAGTACGGAATAGTTTTGAGTGGAGGCTACCGTAATCAGTGAATCCAGCATCGGGTCATCGAATGCTTTCCACCACTTGTCGTCAATGGGTGGTATCTGTTCGCTGAACAGATTGTCATCTCCGGGAATGGCATGGGAGACGTCCCTTCCCCAGCCTTGTGGGAGTGGCTTCTCAAGATAGCGGTTGGCTTTCTGTGCTATAGCCGCAGGACATAGGCATAATATGAGCAACGCAGTGCTCCAAGCTTTTATATTCATAAATAAAGGTTTAGGTGGTTATCTTTTTATGGGATTGATAACAACCTAAACCTTTATTTGTTTATGAGTATCTTATCAGGTGTACTGAGTGTTATCAGAAAGCATACCCGAATCCTACATTCAAGTAGATGGGATACATGGCAAAGGTAATGGTATTGAAATCTTTCTTGAAAATATCATTCAATCCCCATGTAAGGTCGGCAAATACACTCAGATGTTTGAAGGCACGCCAGTCTACACCAGCTTGCACGCCCCAGGCAAACTTGCGCAAGTCATCCGAAAAGTCGTAAGTGGCAATGGCACCGTCGGAGAAGTTCACTCTCTTACCGGTAGGATTACCTTCACGCAGATAGCCTTCGTATACGTATCCGGAGAATTCCTCATCCATCAAGTATGACACATATACACCTGCTTTGGCACGCAATCGTGAGTTGATTTTATATGCTCCAAGCACGGGGACGGTAATGTAGGCATTGCGTACTTTGGTTTTCACTCCTCCCGTCCAATTGCCTTTCAAGCGGTTACCGTCATTTCCTATGATTTCCATGCCATAGTTCTTTACTGTCGCTTTGGTAATCATATTTTTGGTTTCCAGTCTTACACCGGTTATTACCCCCCATTTCTTTGTTTTTCCCAACCACTTGATGGTATTTCCTTCCAGCATAAGGGCTAAGGTAGGATTGTAAGCATCAATGCTCCGTATTTCTACGGGCAATGGAAGCGGAGAAGTACCACCGATGCTGACACCGGCCCTTATCTCATATTCCCATCCGTGAAGAGCAGCGTTTATAAGTGTACGGTTCTGATTCTCCTGCGCGTATAAGGCAGTTTGCATGCAACCTACCAATGCGATGAATGCTACTATTTTCTTTATCATGTTGTAGTCCGATTCTATATGTTTTTTATTCGTAAGTCAGTTCTACTTCGTCCACTAAGAGCGTACTTCCGGGAGCACCTTCAAAAGTTGCACCGTCTTTACTGGAAGCGAAAATGATACTGATTTTATATTCTCCCTTTGCTAATTTGGCATTGTCAATCGTTTTGCCATACCTTTGATAATCAAAAGGTATATCAAAATATTCCCATTTATCAGTTTCGTGCGGATTAGGCATTAAAGCCAAAGCCACCATATTTGAATGTTCGTAATCTTGGTTTGGCAAATTACCATCTAACGTGATTTCAGTGGCGTTTCCTTGCTCATCATAATTTTTTCCTTCATAAAAAATGGCGTAAATGTTCATCATGTCTTTACGATCAGTGTATTTGCCGTTTTCATAAAACCGTTCACCGGTCTTATACTTGTACCAACCTTTCAAGCGGGCAGGTTTGTAGCAGAAAGGAATACCAAAACGTGTAGCTTCCAATGGTTTGGATAACGCATTTGTCATATCGAACTCACCAATAAATAAGTTGCCTGCAGCTATCGGCATTTTTACCAATGCTCCTAGTGAACCGGTGAGCCGAGTCTCTAATTTAACGCACTTTCCTTCTTTACCTTCGGCATATTGCACAGTGGGATAATCTTCAGTCAGTGATTTGCTGGCTGCCCAGTTGAATCCTTCATTTCCACTGGCCCATGTCAGTTCCAATCCATCTTGTTCCTCATAAAATTCCTGATAATAGTATTTTTTTTCATCTACTGATAGAAGACCTTTGATAAGTCTTACATCTTCAAAATGGAATTCGTTTGGGATGTCTGATATTGATTGCTCGCGTACACCAATGGAATATACTCGCTGCCAAGCCTTGTTCTCGGAAGTTACAGTATATTTCACTCTTTTTCCGTTGGAGAAATCATGTTCACTCCCACTTTCCGGACTAATGGTAGCACCCGGTGTCAACTCAAAAAGTGGGGATAGTCTATTCAAAGGAGTCCCTTCTTTTACTTTTACCGATATAGGATATGCTTGTAGATTATCATCATAAGATGGGTTCAAGTTGAAATGTGTACTTGCCAGAATATTATCTTCAAAAGAAATACCTGTTATATCAGCTTCAGCATTCGGTGCTTCATCTTTTATGCACGATGCCATCAATATTCCTAAAAGTGAATAAAGTATGAATAATTTGTTTAGTCTCATGCTTTTTTATTTAATTCTATTAATTTTTTGATGAGCAAAACTACACCTTTTTTCTTTAACTATAGAGCTTTATGAGCTTATTTAACAAAAAAACGGCAATAGAGGTCTTGACTATTGCCGTTTTATATATAAAAATGTTCTATTTTTAATTATCTGAGCCGATATGTACGATTTTTCTTTTGGCTCTTACTGGCTTTTCCTTTACAACTTCCACTTTCTGTTCGGGAGTTATGCCTGCCAATTCCGGGTCAATCATGATACGGCCGCAATATTCGCAAACGATGATTTTCTTGCGTGAGCGGATGTCCAATTGTCTCTGAGGCGGAATCTTGTTGAAGCAACCACCGCAAGCATCACGCTGTACGTATACGATACCCAGTCCATTGCGTGAATTCTTACGGATACGTTTGAAGGACTGAAGCAGACGGGGTTCAATCTTTGTTTCCAGTTCTTTGGCCTTGTCTCTCAGCTTCTCTTCCTCTTGCTTAGTCTCGGAGATGATTTCGTCCAGTTCGCTCTTCTTTACGTCGAGGTCTTTTTGTCTTTCTTCCAGCGCAGCAGTGCTTTCTGCTACTTCCTGAGATTTTTCTTCCTCTTGTGCGGCAAATTCCTTGATACGCTTTTCGCAGAGTTCGATTTCCAATGTCTGGAATTCGATTTCCTTGCTCAAGAAGTCATATTCGCGGTTGTTGCGTACGTTGTCCTGCTGGTCTTTATATTTAGCTACAGAAGCCTTTGCGGTTTCAATTTCAACTTTCTTTCCTGCGATGGAGGATTTCAACTCGGATACTTCTGCCTTGATTCTGTCTATACGGGTACTCAGACCGGCTATTTCGTCTTCCAAGTCTTGTACTTCCAGTGGAAGTTCACCTCTCAACGTCTTGATTTCATCGATTTTGGACAGCATTGTCTGCAATTGGAACAAAGCTTTCAACTTCTGTTCTACGGTTAATTCCTGAGGATCTTTTTTTGCTTCTTTAGCCATTTTACTTACATGTATTTTATGGGGTTTGTATTTACCTTGGTCATCTGGACCTCAAAATGAGGAAACAAATCCCGGATTATTGTATAAAATATTTCTTTCGTATATTGCTCACTTTCATAATGCCCTATTTCAGCCAATAATATATCGGTATCATGTCCGAAATAGTCATGGTATTTTATCTCGCCGGTGATAAAGACATCTGCACGGTTGCGGATGGCAAGCGGCATTAGGAAAGCGCCGGCGCCGCCACATAATGCAACAGTCTGTATTTCCCGTCCGAGGAGTTTGTTATGTCTGAGACACCCTACTTCGAAGGTTTTCTTTATCCGTTTCAGGAATTCAAGTTCTGTCTCCGGTACTTCCAGTTCGCCAATGACACCAGCTCCGGCTTGTACCCATGAGTTTTGCAAGGGATAAATATCATAGGCCGGTTCTTCATACGGGTGTGCCGCAAGCAGTGCCTTGACAGCCTCCGCTTTTTTGTAGGCGGGTATGATTGTCTCAATACGTACTTCACGCTCGGTATGCAGCTCCCCTATCGCTCCACAGTATGGATTGGCGCCTTTTCGGGCTCGGAATGTCCCCTCGCCTTCCAGATTATAACTGCACGAATCATAGTTGCCGATATTGCCGCATCCGGCGTCGAACAAGGCTTTTCTCACGTCTTCCGCTTGGGCGGTCGGTACAAATGCGGTCAGCTTCACCAGCGCATTTTCTTTGGCTTCCAGAATACGGACATTCTTCAAACCGATTTTCTCGGCAATCTTGAAGTTCACTCCTCCCGGCGCATTATCAAGGTTAGTGTGCGCAGCATAAACAACGATGTCATTCTTGATGGCTTTCAAGATACAACGTTCCACATAATCCCTGCCCGTGATGGACTTATACCCTTTGAAAATGAGAGGGTGATGTGATATAACCACATTATATCCCAATGCAATGGCTTCATCCAGTACGGCTTCAGTAACGTCAAGACACAACAAAGCCCCTGTTGCTTCCGCATCTGTCAATCCGATTTGCAGGCCGGCATTATCAAATCCGTCTTGCAATGGCAGAGGCGCGAACCGTTCAAGGGCGCTTACTAATTCCTTAATTTTCATTGTGAACAGAAAATTTGGTTGCAAATATAGTAAAAAGCAGTGGATTAAAAAGAATTCCAGTTTAAAAAAGTCTTGTAGACTGTATATTTATATGCAATTGAACTCTTTGCGGGTATGATGTGGTTATTTTTGCTCCTTTTTTCCCTTCTTCTCCACCATCACCGGCAGTAGCTTGCCGTAGGCGTCGAACGACTTGCAGGAAGCCAGAGAGATTGTAATCATCAGTGACAGCATGGAGGCGGTAAAGGTGATGACCATAATCATCATCTGATATTTGATGGCTACATTCGGGCTGCTGCCACCCAATATCTGGCCAATCATGGTTCCCGGAAAAGCAACCAGCCCCATCACGGATATATTGGCAATCAGCGGACTGAAGGATTTGATGATGGCTTGGCGGATGAAAGGTGCCTGTGCTTCTGCTCTTGTAGCACCATTGCCGAGAAGATATCGGTAAAGCTGTTGTTCTCGTTTCAATCCGCTATAATAGGTATTGAGGGCTATGACGTTACTGGATAGCATGTTGCCCATCAGTATGCCGAAAATAGGGATGAAATACCGGGCGCTGAATACGTTTTCCACTCTCAGTACTATTCCGATAAAGTACAAGCCTACACATACTACACTGCATAAGAAACCTGCGGATATGGGCAGGAACAGAATCTTCCTCTTCAATTGCGTTCGTGCCAATGCCGTCTGCGATGCTACGAATATCATGACAATTACCCATAGAAAGTTTATCCACGGGTTATCCCATAAGAAGAGGTAGTTCAAGTATATGCCGATGAAGAACAACTGGACAATCATGCGTGCCGTACCTATCACAGTAGCGCGCAACAGTCCGGTCTTGAACTTCCATATGTAAAACAACGGTATTAATAATAGCAATAATCCGATGCCCAGGCTGAGGTATGATATATCTATGGTTCCCAATAGTGTGTATGTTATTTCATGATTATATGTCGGTCGCATCCGTCGGCAAATCTTTTGTCATGGGATACGGTCAGTATGGTATTTCCCTTTTCTGTCTGCCTGCGGAAGAAAGAAAGTACTTTTTCCGCGGAACCGGAGTCGAGAGCGGAAGTCGGCTCATCGACAATGGTCAGTGGCTTGCCAATCATTGAGGCTACGGCTATCATCATCCGTTGGCGTTGGCCTCCGGATATTTCGTTTACCCGTTTGTAATATAACTCCCGCTCCAGACCCAAATCCTCGAAACATGCAAATAAGCGGGTTTCAGAAAAAGGCGTGCCCCGGTTTGCCTTTAGACCGAAGGGCAACTGTACCATGTCCTTTACCCACTCCAGCGGCAATGCCAGTTCTTGTGGAATCCATGCAGTCTGCTTACGGACAACGTCGACGTTTCCTTTATCCAGCGGAATGCCGTCTAATACGATACGTCCTTCTTTTAACGGGATAAACCCGAGTATGGCATTCAGCAGTGACGACTTTCCGCATCCCGAAGGGCCGGAGATACTGGCTATCTCTCCCCTTTCCAATTGCAGGTTGAAACCCGAGAAAAGTATATCGTTGCCGTAGGCGATACTGGCATTTTCTATTTGCAGCATGGTGTTCCTTTAATCTTTCTGTATCGCAAAGATAGTGCAAAAAAATATTTGTGCTATCTTTGACGCACTAATTAATTCAGGAAAGAAAGACTATGATACAGAATGAACGGGATTGCCGCCACGAACATGTGCTTGATGTGGCAAGGCAAATGCTGACTGCTGCGCGCACGGCACCGAAAGGAAAAGGTATTGATGTGATTGAAGCTGCGCTGGTTACGGGTGAAGACATTAAGAAGCTGTCTGAAAAGATGGTCGCTATGGTTGAAGAGCATGGTATGAAGTTCTTTCTCCGTGATGCGGACAACATTTTGCAGGCTGAATGTGTAATTATAATAGGTACGCGCGAGCAGGCGCAAGGTTTGAATTGCGGACACTGCGGTTTTCCCACTTGTGCCGGCCGTCCGGAGGGAGTGCCTTGTGCCTTGAATACGGTGGATGTAGGGATAGCCATAGGCTCGGCTTGTGCCATGGCTGCCGATTTGAGGGTGGATACCCGTGTCATGTTTTCTGCCGGACTTGCCGCCCAGCGTTTGGATTGGCTGAAAGGATGCAAGACTGTTTTTGCCATTCCGGTGAGTGCATCCTCCAAGAATCCGTTCTTCGACCGGAAACCGAAGGAAGATAAGTGATAATTGACGAGTAGAGGTTTGTAATCATAGAGTAGAGGTTTAGAAGTCTGAAGTAGAGGTTTGGCAATTCTAAACCTAAGGTTTATTCTCCCTCTCTCTGCTAACTTAAAAAGTAACGAATTAGAAAAGATAAATAATATGGGATATTTTGTAGGACTTCCGTTGGGGGGTGCCGCAGAGAAGGACTGTCAGGTGCGTTTTGGCAAGAATATGATTTTTCAGGTAGAGACACGTGCTCCCCACTTGCCTGCCGAATGGGCTTTGCAAAGCGGCATACAGCTTACATGGCCCCATGCAGATACAGACTGGGCCTATATGTTGGACGAAGTGCAGGAATGTTTTGTAGCCATTGCCCGCGAAATAGCCGCGAGGGAGTCATTGCTGATTGTAACTCCGGAACCGGATGAGGTGAAGAAACAGATTTTCGGCAGGGTGAATATGGAAAATGTCCGTTTCCTGAAGTGCGAAACGAATGATACTTGGGCACGCGACCATGGAGCCATCACCCTATTGGATGCTGACGGTGTATCTCTGCTCGACTTTAAGTTCAACGGATGGGGATTGAAGTTTGCATCCGATAAGGATAATTTGATTACGCGTCGTGCTGTGGAGGCGGAAGTGATGAAAGGAAAGTATGTAAATCGCTTGGGGTTTGTCCTTGAAGGCGGTTCTATCGAAAGTGACGGTATGGGTACGCTGCTTACCACTTCTGAATGCCTGCTTTCTCCTAACCGTAACGGGCAGATGAACCGAGTGGAAATTGAGGAATATCTTCGTTCCGTCTTTCACTTGCAACGTGTCCTTTGGCTGGATCACGGTTATTTGGCAGGTGACGATACAGACAGCCATATAGACACGCTGGCCCGTTTCTGCCCTGCCGACACGATAGCCTATGTGCAATGCAAGGATGCGGATGATGAGCATTACGAAGAACTGCATCGCATGGAGGAGCAACTAAAGACTTTCCGTACGTTAAAGGGGGAACCTTACCGTTTGCTGGCTCTGCCCATGGCCGATAAGATAGAAGAGGAAGGGGAACGGCTTCCTGCCACTTACGCTAATTTCTTGATTCTGAATGATGCAGTGCTTTACCCCACCTATCGCCAGCCGGAGAATGATGCCCGTGCGGGGAAAGTGTTGCAGGAGGCTTTTCCCGGTTATGAAATTATCGGGATAGATTGCTGTGCTTTGATTAAGCAACACGGTTCTTTGCATTGTGTTACCATGCAATATCCAGTAGGGGTGTTGAAGTAATGTTGATTACATAGTAAAACAATAAATTATAGAATAAGATGACAAAGAAAATAAAAGTAGGTATTATCCAGCAGGCCAATACGAAGGACCTCAGGACTAATTTAATGAATTTGGCCAAAAGCATAGAGGCATGTGCGGCGCATGGAGCCCAATTGGTCGTTTTGCAGGAACTGCATAACTCTCTGTATTTCTGTCAGACGGAAAACACGCAGTTGTTCGACTTGGCAGAACCGATTCCCGGTCCTTCTACGGGGTTCTATTCCGAATTGGCTGCTGCCAACGATATTGTACTGGTCACTTCTCTGTTCGAGAAACGCGCTCCCGGATTGTATCATAACACAGCGGTTGTTTTTGAACGTGACGGCAGCATTGCCGGGAAATACCGGAAGATGCATATTCCTGATGATCCCGCCTATTATGAGAAATTCTATTTTACTCCCGGTGATATAGGCTTCGAACCTATTCAGACATCTTTGGGTAAGTTGGGGGTATTGGTATGCTGGGACCAGTGGTATCCGGAAGCAGCACGTCTGATGGCACTGAAGGGAGCTGAAATACTGATATATCCTACGGCTATCGGTTGGGAAAGCAGTGATACGGATGATGAAAAGGCGCGTCAGCTCAATGCTTGGATTATCTCCCAGCGTGGACATGCTGTAGCCAACGGTTTGCCGGTGGTTTCAGTGAACCGCGTGGGACACGAGCCGGACCCTTCCATGCAGACCAATGGTATCTTGTTTTGGGGAAATAGTTTTGTGGCCGGACCGCAAGGTGAATTCTTGGCCCAAGCAGGGAATGAACGACCGGAAAATATTGTTGTAGAGGTGGACTTGGAACGTTCGGAGAATGTACGCCGTTGGTGGCCTTTCCTGCGCGACCGCAGAATTGATGCCTATGCCGGATTGACAAAACGATTTCTTGACTGATAACGACGGGGATTTCTGGGGGAGAACTAACGGAATGTCACCCGTTTGTTCATCAGGAAATTGACACTTCCGTAGATGAATAATCCCAGGAACTGGGCAAGGTACTCGTTGCAGTCCAGTCCTTCTACCAATCCGATGAGGAAAAGGAATTGTGCTCCATAAGCCATTCCGAAAGCTATGGAAAAGAGCAGCACTTGTCGCCAAGTGTTGCTCTTTTTTTCTGTAGGGAATATCCAGTACTTGCACCAGATGAAGTTGTGTATCTGTGCAAGTATATATGCGGTTACATTGGAGAGCATATAGTTGATGTCCAGTTCGTCCATCATTACCCAAACGGTAACAGCCATAATCAAGGCATTCAGCGTGCCGATTACCGCAAAACGAAAAATGCGTGCAGACTCTTTCACTCTCCTACTCTGTACCTGCTTTTACTCTTTCACTTCAACAATCAGATTCAGTTCGTCCAGCTGCTTCTGGTCAATAACTGAAGGTGCATCCAGCATTACATCGCGTCCACTGTTGTTTTTGGGGAATGCAATGCAGTCGCGGATACTGTCGAGACCTGCGAAGATGCTGACCCAACGGTCCAGACCGTATGCCAGACCACCGTGAGGAGGTGCACCGTATTTGAAGGCATTCATCAGGAAGCCGAACTGCTCCTGAGCCTTCTCCGGAGTGAATCCGAGAATCTCGAACATTTTGGCCTGCAACTGTGCATCGTGGATACGGATGGAACCTCCACCCACTTCAATACCGTTGCACACCATATCGTATGCATCTGCACGGACAGCTGCCGGGTCTGTATCCAGCAAAGGAATATCTTCGTCTTTCGGATGAGTGAACGGGTGGTGCATAGCCATCAGGCGGCCTTCTTCATCGCTCCACTCAAACATCGGGAAGTCAACCACCCAAAGGCAGACGAACTTGTTCTTGTCGCGTAATCCCAGTTGGTTACCCATTTCAAGGCGCAACTCGTTCAGTTGCTTGCGGGTCTTCATGGCATCGTCACCGCTCAGAATCAGAATCAGGTCACCCGGCTTGGCGTTGAAAGCAGCCTTCATTTCCTGCAATACTTCCTGCGTATAGAACTTGTCGACACTTGATTTTACGTTACCATCTGCCTCCACACGCGCGTATACCATACCTTTGGCACCGATTTGCGGTCTTTTCACGAATTCGGTCAGTGCATCCAGCTGTTTGCGTGTATAGTGTGCAGCGCCTTCTGCGCAGATACCGCCGATGTAAGCTGCATTGTCGAATACCGGGAATCCGTGTCCCTTCATGATGTCCATCAGTTCCACGAACTTCATGCCGAAACGGAGGTCGGGCTTGTCACTGCCGTAGTACTTCATGGCGTCTGCCCATGGCATGCGCATGAACGGCTCGTTCATTTCTACGCCACGGATTTCCTTGAACAGATATTTAGCCATGCCTTCGAAGAGGTTGATGACGTCATCCTGCTCCACAAAAGACATTTCGCAGTCAATCTGTGTGAATTCCGGCTGGCGGTCGGCACGCAGGTCTTCGTCACGGAAGCATTTGGCTATCTGGAAGTAACGGTCGAAACCGGAAACCATCAACAACTGTTTCAGTGTCTGCGGGCTTTGAGGCAAGGCATAGAATTGTCCCGGGTTCATGCGTGAAGGAACGACGAAATCGCGTGCACCTTCGGGTGTGGAGCCTACCAGAATCGGAGTTTCCACTTCGATGAATCCCTGGCTGTCCAGGTATTTGCGTACTTCAATTGTCATTTTATGACGAAGCTCCAGATTGCTGCGTACGTTGGCACGGCGCAGGTCCAGATAACGGTACTTCATGCGGATATCGTCGCCACCGTCCGTATTTTCCTCGATGGTGAAGGGAGGGGTCAGCGATGAGTTCAGAACATCCAGTTCCGATACGATGATTTCAATATCTCCCGTCGGGATATGTTGGTTTTTGCTGAAACGTTCGTTGACGGTACCTTTAACCTGGATTACGAATTCACGGCCCAAGCGGTTGGCACGCTCGCAAAGTTCGGCATTCACCTCTTCGTTGAACACTAATTGGGTAATTCCGTAACGGTCGCGGAGGTCAATGAAAGTCATGCCTCCCATCTTACGGCTGCGCTGTACCCAACCTGCCAGCGTCACTTGCTTGTTAACATCGGAGATACGGAGTTCTCCGCAGGTGTGTGATCTATACATCTTTTTATTTACTGTTTGACGATTTTACTTATTTACTATTTTGAACATGCAAAAATACATAAAACATATTATATGGCACATCAAAAGGGGAAAGTTATTTTCAGAAACTCCTTATACAGCCTTTTTACAACATCACATTTTCGTCAGTTTCTTGAATTGCCTTTTGCCTTTATCCAGTATCATTTTGTTTTTATGGGCGATGTCTTCCACAAAAGCATCATTAATCTGTTTCAGTCCGTTGATGTAGTCTTGTGCTCGCTGCAAGACGTTCGAAGTGTCTTTTTCCGCATCCCGGGGGACAATGACCTGCAGTCCTTTCTTCATAATCTTTACATCTACATTCTCTCCCATCATCATCGGGTCGCCGTCAAAGTGGACTACTCCCGGTTTAGAACGGTGAATGCGGAGTGCTTGGCAGCGGAACGTCTTAATCCGGCTGTTCTGGTCGATGGTCTTGTTGAAGAGCTGGAAAGAGAGGGACGGTACATCGAGTACGGTGAACGGTTCAAGTATGGTGACGTCCAGCAGTCCGTCGTTCAATGTGGCTTGTGGGGCAATATACGCATTGTTCCCATACTGCGATGCGTTTCCGCAGGCTATCAGGAACGCTTTGTATCGCAGGGTACTGCCGTCCATTTCCAGTTCATAGGTTTCCGGACGGTACTTTAGGCTTTCGAGCAGGGTCTTTTCCAGATAAGTGAGCGGCCCTCTCCTTCCCGCCTTGGAGAATTGCAGGCTTACAAATGCGTCGAATCCCACGCCGCAGGTACAGAAGAAGGGCACATCGTTGATTTTTCCGTAGTCAATGATGTCTATCAGTCCGTCATTGATGATGTCGATGGCCTTTTTCGGCTCCATCGGAATCTGCAGGTGGCGGGCAAGTCCGTTGCCGGAACCGCAGGGAATGATGCCCAAAGCGGTTTTTGTATGTACCAGTGAGCGGGCTATCTCATTGATGGTACCGTCTCCTCCTATAGCGATGACGGCATGTGCGTTTTCTTGTGCTTTCTGTGCCGCTATCTCTACGGCATGGCCTGCCCGTTCGGTATAAATCACTTCTTGTGCATACCTTTCCTTATCCAGCTTTTCATCGAGCCATTTCAGTATCTGCTCCTTACTTTGAGTGCCGGATATGGGGTTTATGATAAATGCTATTTTCTTCTTGTTTTCGTTCATGCAAAGGTTGTTGCTATGCAGGTTTTCCAACTGGCAAAAGTAATATAAATATCTGAAAAATTAACCACATAATTCTTTTTAAAATAAGTATAAGTAGTTTTTTTAATGTAAATAGAACATATACCGACATATTTTGCTATCTTTGCCCCCTGTTTTTTTAAGACTTGCATTTAATAGAATTAAATATTCATTATATAAAAGATATTTCATGGGTTTACTACAAGACAAATTTGCGAAATACGACCTGCCGCAACAGTTCATGGCAAAAGGCGTATATCCTTATTTCCGCACAATTAACAGCCATCAGGATACAGAGGTAATGATGGATGGTAAAAAGGTTCTGATGTTCGGCTCTAATGCATATATGGGACTGACATATGACAAGCGTATCATTGATGCCTCGATAGCTGCCACAGAAAAATATGGCACCGGTTGTGCAGGTTCCCGCTTTCTGAACGGAACACTCGATATACATGTTGAACTAGAGAAGGAATTGGCTGAATTCGTAGGAAAAGATGAAGCACTCTGTTTTTCTACCGGATTTACTGTAAACGAAGGTATTATTCCTGCCGTTGTAGGCCGTGGGGATTATATTATTTGTGATGACCGTGACCACGCTTCCATTGTAGATGGCCGTCGTCTTGCATTTGCCACTCAGTTGAAGTACAAGCATAACGATATGGAGGCTTTGGAAAAAGAACTCCAGAAATGCGAACCGGATGCTGTGAAGCTGATTGTTGTGGATGGAGTATTTTCCATGGAAGGTGACTTGGCCAATCTGCCTGAGATTGTCCGCCTGAAGAAGAAATACAATGCCAGCATTTACGTGGACGAAGCTCACGGCTTGGGAGTATTCGGAAAACAAGGCCGTGGCGTTTGCGATCATTTCGGTGTTACCGAAGATGTAGACCTGATTATGGGTACATTCAGCAAGTCGTTGGCTTCTATCGGCGGTTTTGTGGCCGGAGACAAGGCGGTAATCAATTGGCTGCGCCACAATGCCCGTTCCTATATATTCCAGGCAAGTAGCACACCTGCTGCTACGGCTGCAGCTCGCGAGGCGCTTCACATCATCAAGTCCGAACCTGAACGCATCCAACGTCTGTGGGACATCACTAACTATGCCTTGAAGAAGTTCCGCGATGCAGGCTTCGAAATCGGTGAGACAGAATCTCCTATCATTCCTCTCTATGTGCGTGATACAGAGAAGACATTTATAGTAACGAAGCTGGCTTTTGACGAAGGTATCTTCATCAACCCGGTTATTCCGCCCGCGTGTGCCCCACAAGATACGCTGGTGCGCGTAGCGTTGATGGCTACCCACACCGTAGAACAAGTGGATTACGCTGTAGAGAAGTTGACCAAATGCTTCAAGGCACTGGATATTATCAAGTAAACTGATTCAAACAGATATTAGGAAAGCCGTTTAATAATGATTAGGCGGCTTTTTGTTTAATACGAAACGGAATAGGGCTAAGATTAAATCGTAAAGTATATGAAAAAGAACTTCTTCATCATTGCTGCTGTAGTATGCGGAATGAGTTGTACCACCACTGCCTATGCGCAGTTCAAAATTGGTGGAAAGAAAATCAATGTGACCAAAGTTGTCCAAGCCGGTACAGATGCCGTCAAGGCCATTTCATTGTCCGATGCTGACATTGCAGCGATGAGCAAGGAATATATGGAATGGATGGATACACACAATCCGCTGACAAAGCCCGATACGGATTACGGCAAGCGTCTGGAGAAGCTGACTGGAAATATCAAGGAAGTGGACGGCTTGAAGGTGAACTTCGGTGTTTACGAGGTAATAGATGTGAATGCCTTTGCGTGTGGTGATGGCAGTGTACGCATCTGCGCCGGACTGATGGACATCATGACGGATGATGAAGTGATGGCAGTTGTCGGTCATGAGATAGGTCACGTCATCCATACGGATTCCAAAGATGCGATGAAGAATGCTTACCTCCGTTCGGCTGTGAAGAATGCTGCCGGTGCGGCAAGTTCTACAGTATCCAAATTGAGTGATTCTGAACTGGGTGCCATGGCCGAGGCATTGGCAGGTGCTCAATACTCCCAGAAGCAGGAGACAGAAGCGGATGATTATGGCTTTGAATTCTGCATCAAGAATAATCTCGATCCGTATGCCATGTACAATGCTTTGAACAAATTGCTTGAACTTTCAGCGGAAGCACCAAAGGAATCTAAGTTCCAGAAGATGTTCTCTTCTCATCCGGATACAGCCAAGCGCGTGGCACGTGCCAAGGAGAAAGCGGATGAATATATGAAAGATAAGAAATAACTATCCGTTGCTTACTATGATGAAGTGGGATCAGAGGTTTCTCTGAATCCCACTTTTTTTGTGCCGAGACTATGATATAGGCTTCTGGGGAAGCTGATAGGGATAATTCGTTAGTTCACAGTGCTGAACACTTTGTTTTAGCTACAGAAAACAAAGTGTTTTTATATGATGAAACGAAATGTTCTTTTAAGGGAAACAAAGTGTTCCCTTTAATGAAACAGACTGTTCGGTTAAGGGAAACACTTTGTTCTGTTTGGCAAAACACCTTTTATTTGCTTATTTGCTTTTAAATCAGAATAATTTTAGTATGTTTGCCACATTATTTATGAAAAACATGACTTTTGTATGAAAAAGCAAGACTTCCTCTTTATTTTTGTTCTGGTGATAATATTCCTGCCATTCTTTGTGAGTGAACCCGTTTACGATTGGTATAAGTCTTTCAACGCTGCACATGGAATGGTAATGAGTTTCATTAAATTCGGAATTCTTGCTACACTGGGTGAGATGCTGGGGCTTCGTATCAGTGCCGGAGTCTATAACCGAAAAGGATTTGGTGTACTGCCGCGTGCCGTAGTGTGGGGACTGTTGGGAATGGGAATCAACGCGGCCATGATTATCTTCTCCAAAGGTGTACCGCAATTTATGGAATATATGGGAATGGCAAATGCCGCTGCTATCATAAACGGGGAGTTTTGCTTTGATAAATTATGGATAGCTTTTGCTATTTCAGTTGCCATGAACACTATATTTGCTCCGGTATTCATGACATTCCATAAGATTACGGATACACATATTCTGGATTGGGGCGGCTCTCTTCGCAGCCTCCTCACTCCTATCCCGATGACCCGCATCATTACGCATCTGAATTGGGATGCACAATGGAATTTTGTCTTCAAGAAAACAATTCCCTTTTTCTGGTATCCGGCACACACCATTACATTCCTCCTGCCAGGAGAAATGCGGGTGCTGTTTGCTGCGATATTGGGTGTGGTGCTTGGGGTATTACTGGCTATTGCGGCGCGGATGAAATGAGGTGACAGCTACCCGATATCCATTCAGGCATATCGTAAAGCAGGTGATGCCTATAGTAAAAAGCAAGGGTAGCAGAAAGTGAAAGGCGTTTGGAGTGGCATGGTATGCAAATTGCTGTAGCCAATATGTCATAAAGAGATAAATGACAGGGACGGCTACGACGAATGCGATGCCTACATAGCTAAGGAACGGATAATTGATAAGCCATAGAATCTGACGGGCGGATGCACCGTGAATTTTACGGATGCTTATTTCACGTTTACGCTGTGAGACGGCATAATGTGTGATGCCAAATAATCCGAAAAGAGTAAGGAATATACTGACACAGGCGTACATGAATAAGATATGCGAGAAGTGTGTTATGTCCTGATTGTAGGACATAAATTTCTGATACATATCATCATATTTCAAAGGAATGCCTGGATTTTTCTTTTCGTATGATTCTCTTAGGCAATTAATGACTTTATCTTTATATCCGGCTTTTACCTTTATAACTAGAGTTGAGAAATTATCTTGTGGAGTATCATAAAGGAGTATTCGTAAGGGAGCCACTTGGTCTGTCATGGAGTACTTTTTGAAATCCTTTACTATACCGATAATTGTACCTTTTGTAAGTTCTTCTCTTTCGTGTACATACTTGGAAATGGGCTGTCCGATAGGATTTTCTCCTTCGGGCACCAATAAATCCACGAATGTTTCATTGATTAGTGCAGGTTGTGGAGTACGGGACATTAGATGGAATATTTGCAGGGAGTCTTGCAGTTCAATATGATGCATTGTTAGGAATTCCGGACAATCCTCGTATAATTCCAACATGAGCAGATTGTCACCGGAATCATCCTTGCCCGGGATTCCTAAACTCATCGGATATATTCCGGTATTGGAGGTTATTACCGCTTCTACCCCTTCTATATTCTTCACCTCATCTATCCGGGTCTTTAGCGTCGGTTGTGCATTGGCATCTGTATATACATTAATAATATTCTCATAGTGCTTTTCTTCCTGCTTAATCAGATACATCTGTGAACGGATAATCATGAATGTACTCATCAAGCCAATGGAGATGATGAATTGTATGGTTACCAATAAGGCCACAATGAAACGTTTTTTGCGTCCGGTAAAGAAATGACGGTAATTAGTTTCGGATATGGAATGCAACCTATGACCCATATAACTTGCCGGTATGACAGACAATATTATGATAAACAACAAGATAAGAGGGAACACTTGCCATGAGAACAAATATTCCATTGTCAGTTTGGCAGAAACCATATGATTAAATGCAGGCAATAAGTCATTCATCAACAATAAAGATAAAAGGAAAGCGACAAGAACCATCAGAAAAGTATCCAAGAACAGTTGTTGGCGCATTTGTGATCTTGTGGCTCCCATTATGGATTCAATGTGAAGCATGTGCACTTGACGCAACAAACGGGAGAAACTCAGATTTATAAAGTTGAAACAACCGATGAATAGAATCAGTAATGCGGACAACAGCCCTACACCCAATAAGGTGCTCTGCTGATGTTTGATAACTTGATTACTGTCTTTTACCGTAGCGTCGAAATAAGATTCTTGCAATGTTTGGGTACGAAGATGTCCGTTTCCCAACAAAGTGGGCAGTTCTGTTTCTCCGAAACGTTGGCGGAATTTCTTTATATCCGTACCTTCTTTCAGCAATAGCATACAATCAGAGCTTTCGGTAGCTTCCAATGGTAGGAGTATGTCTGTCTGCATCATGCTTTGCTCCGGTTGGCTGAATACGGCAACGATGCGTCTGATACCTATTTCGCTCAATAGTATATCTACATTTTTTCCTATACAATCTGTTGTACCGAAACATTTCTTGGCAAACAGTTCACTTATAGCTATGTCTCCTGGTTTCAGTAATGCGTCTTGAACATCCCCTACTATATTATGGAAAGGGAAAAAAGCCGTTAATGTTGAATCTGCTGCTACCAAGCTCCAGCTTTGAAATTCTTGTCCTTCAATCTTTACCCTTACATTCTTGAATGTTTGCGTACGTAAGTAAGACTCTATTTCCGGAAACTGAGATACTATTTGAGGAACAGTTCCACCGTATATGAATGTACCTTCCACTGCCTGTTGGGCAAAAGGTAGAGTCTGGACTAAACGCAGAATACGATTTTTGTTGGGATTATTGTTCTCAACGTTATATTCGTGTATCACAAATGCCATCAACAAAGTGGTGCAGGCAATACCGACGACCAGACTGACAAGGGAAATGGCAACAAACAGTTTATTGCGTTTCCAGCTTCTTATGACTAATTTTAAGGAAAGGTAAGAATTCATATCATGTATATAAAAGGTTCGGGAAATCTATAGGTTGACGTTGTACGACCGAAATTTGTATTGCCAAACGCCCACTTTTGCTGACAGGCACTTAGTAAATTCAAAAGTGGCATCAATCGTACATTGTCAACTCATAAATGAAACAGGGGTTATCACAAATTGGCTTCTGTCACCACTTGTCCGTCAAACAGATTGATGATGCGTTTGGCAAAACCGGCATCATGCTGTGAGTGTGTCACCATAACAATTGTGGTACCTTCTTTATTCAGCTCACTCAGCAGTTCCATCACTTCTTTTCCATTCTTTGAATCGAGGTTACCGGTAGGCTCATCGGCAAGTATCAGCTTAGGATTTGATACAACTGCACGTGCGATAGCGACACGCTGTTGTTGTCCGCCGGACAACTGTTGCGGAAAATGCTTACTGCGGTGCATGATTGCCATACGTTCCATGGCGGTTTCTACCCGGCGCTTGCGTTCGGCGGCAGGAATGCCCATGTAGAGTAGCGGCAGTTCGATGTTCTCGTATACATTCAGCTCATCAATCAGGTTGAAGCTTTGGAATACAAAGCCGATGACTCCTTTGCGCAAGTTGGTACGTTGGGCTTCTGTATATTTGGATACTTCCGTCCCATTCAAATAATATTCTCCGGATGTAGGATTGTCCAACAGACCGAGGATATTTAGTAAGGTGGATTTTCCGCAGCCCGAAGGTCCCATGATAGCGACAAACTCCCCTTCTTTCACTTCCATGTTTACGTCGTTCAAAGCCAGAGTCTGTACTTCCTCGGTCTTGAAAATCTTTTGTAGATTTACTGTCTTAATCATAATGCTTGGTTTTTATGGTTTATAAATATTTCATTTCTTATTCGTTTTTAATGACTTCTGCCGGATTTGTCCTTGCTATTTTCAGAATGCGGAAAATAATAGTCAGAGTAGTAATGACAGCTACGATTATGAAGATTGAAATCCAAAATAGCGGGCCGTCATTAAAGAATACGATATACATGTTTTTCCATAACTGCAGTATGGCATAACATAAAGGAAATGCTAGCGCTGCCGAGAGTACAAGCTGATAAATATACGTACGGGCAAACAATATGATAATCTGTTTCAATCCCGCACCATTTACTTTACGGATTGCCACTTCCTTTTGTCTGCGTTCCGTATCCAGTGTGATTGCCGAATAAACACCTAATAAAGTGATTATAAGGCTGACAAATGAGAAGAATAAGATTATCCCTTTCATGTTGTTCTCGATGGCTTGTGCTTGGTGAATGTCTTCCAGTAAGGTCGAAATGTGTAATTGTATACTCGGTGGAAGATTCTCTTCCAGCATTTTCTTAACGTAAGTCTTTATTTCTTCTGCTTTTCCGGGTACACACTTCAAATAGCAATGACCTACATAATATTTGAAATCACAAGGCAGAAAGACGAAGCCCTGGCTCTGATTGTAAGTGTCGGCTACAAAATCGGAGCAAATGCCGCATACCGTGTAGCTGTCTTGATAATTGTACAAGGTGGTTCCCAGTAAATCCTTCTTCATACGTTTTGCCAATTTACGGTCTGCTACCATGTCACTATTTGTCTTCAGGGCATGCCCGGAGAGAATAGGGATATTCATAAATTCGAAAAAGTTATTAGGAACATTCATTATATTGACTTCAAGGCTACTTTCCCGGTTATCTTTTTCTGTCTGCATGCTTGTTCCCGAAATACCTTTCAGATAATTAATTTCTGTCAGTATTTTATCTTTTATATCCGGATGTTGACTGATGCGCTCTATGAGAGCAAGCTTTTCGTCATTTTTTAGAAAACGGTAATCCATAGGAATACTGATGATTTCGGACTTTTCTTTTTCTGTCAGTGTGTTGAACAGTGTGGAACCGGTCTTGTCAGCCTGCAAATATAAAGCGACTGTAAAGACTATGAATAACCAACAGATGAAAAACTGGATACCCAAAAGACAATTTCGTATCTTCTGTTTGTGGCGTTTGGATTTGTTTTTGTAAATACTTGACTGGATGGAGGCATGCTTCATCCTCCATACGGTAAACAAGCAGAGTAATAAGCATAGTAAAATAATGCCTGCCATATATTCTGTTGTCTGTATCAATAATAGGTCCCGTTCAATGACTAATGTGAAATCAAATAAAGAAAATGAAAGGTAGGGGTTAAATATTTCTATCAGACAGAAAGTCAATAAGAAGGTTATGAACGAAATGATAATGGCTTGGGTAAAAAGTAACCAAAATAGTTGGTTGCCATTACTTCCATTCACTTTACGAATGCCGAACTCGTGCGAACGGTTCAGATAACTCCCCGTCAAAAAATGAAAAAAGTTGAGTAGACCAGTCAGTAGAATCAAAAGGCCGACAATGAATGTGATTCCGGCAAAGTAAGGGGCAACGGATTTCTCCCGAAAAAGTTTTCCGAAATTCGAGGCTGATACGGTATTTTTCTCATTGAATATTGTGTGCTTCAAGTCCATTGCACGGAAACTTGCTTCAAGTTGCGCGGATGTTTTGCCCGGACGAAGAAGAGCAAAAGTAAGTCCACCGGTCATACTGTCTCGTCCGTCGAATTGTATAAGTCCTTCGCTGTCGTTCAAGATTAACATATCAATCTTTTGGAGAAAGCTAAGGCTGGTATTCAATGGAATATCTTCTATTATCGCTTGTATGGTATAGATGGTACCTCCTGTTCGTGGTGTGGTATCAGGTGAAGAGAAAAGCCGTTGTGCTAAGGTCATTCGCTTTCCTATCGGATTCTCTCCGAGACCAAATATTTTGTGTGCCAGAGAGCGGGTCAGTATCACGGCATTGGGAGTTTGCGATGCTACAGTCCATGAACCTTGTAATACTTCCGGGGTGAACACGCTATGGTAGGTTGTATCTACTTCCATAGCATATAAATCTTCGTAAGGCAGTTCTTCCTTGTCGATAGTTTCCACATTGTAGCTACGTGGGTGGGGATAGGCAACAAAAGTAAATGCTTCTACTTCTTGGAATTGCAATTGGCGCAGACTCTCAAACAACGTAGCGGGAGTTCCGAAATAAGGTTCTTCTGCTGGAGTGTATAGGTTTATGTCTGCAATGCGTTCCCAGTGGGTAAAGCACTTGTTGGTAGAATTTATATAGCGGCTGCAATATAGGCAGATACTAAAACAAAGTATGCCTACCGACAGTCCGATGATAGAGATGATATTCTGTGCCTTGTACTTTAATAGGTTTCTGAATGCTGTTTTAATATAATGTCTTATCATAATAGTATTTATTATTGTATTATTCGCTTTTGATTACTTCCGCCGGATTCTGCCGTGCTGCCTGAACGACTTGCTGCAATATCGTGAAGAGCACCATGATTATAACAATTCCCAACCAAACAATGAATAAATCCATGCCAATAGATATGTGGTAGGCATATTGTTCCAGCCAATGATGCATCACCGCGTATGTGCAAGGAAAGGCCACAATCGCTGCGATGTAGGCCATCCATAAATATTCGCGGAAGAACATGCCGATTATTTTATTGACATTAGCTCCCATAATCTTGCGTACTGCTATCTCCTTCCTTCTTTGCCGGATGGTGGAAGAAGATATGGAGAAGATGCCGAACAAAGAAATGACGGCTAAGATTATTTGTCTCATAGTGCGTCGTTTTATTTCATTATCAATTCTTCCGCCTCGCCAAAGGTATCATATCCCGTTGTAATTACCCAATCTCCGGGCTGCAAACCTTCCGTAATCTCGTATTGTTGCGGATTTTGGCGACCGATGCCAAGCGGCACGCGCACGGCTTTTGTCTTTGCGGCGTTCAGTTTGTAAATCCATTGTCCTCCGGTACTCTGGTAGAAGTTGCCGCGCGGAATGACGAGCGCCTCCTCCGGCTGGCCGAGTTCTATCTGTACCCGGAAGCTTTTGCCTACACGTACGTTGTCGGGCATGTCACCGGTGAAGACGAGGTCTACGTCGAACGTGCGGTCTTTGACTTCGGGAACCACTTTCGTGATGCGCAACGGGTATTTTCTTCCCTGATAATTGATGGTGGCAGGCAATCCGGTGATAATGCGGTCGATGTAGTATTCGCTCAGGGAAGTATGCACTTTATATTGGTCCAGCACCTTGATTTCCGCAATGCTTTCACCGGAAGCGACCTGCTGTCCCGGAGTCACCTTGACAAAACTGAGCTGGCCGGCGACGGGAGCTTTCACCACCAGGTTGCCGAGCCGTTCGCAGGCGCGTTCATACTTCTTCCGTTCCCGTTCACGGTCGTTCCTGATGAGGTCTTTGCGGATGACGGTGACGGCAGAGTCATGACGGAGGCTTTCCCTTTGAAGATGGGCATTTTTCACTTTATAGTTGTATTCGTCCTCGGAAACTTCGAGCTGCGCCTTGCTCTTGATGCCCATGCGGTACTCCTCCTTGTCAAGGGCAAAACTCTTGCGCAGGCGGTTGAGGTCATAATCGGTCTGCAGGGCTTGTTGTTGCAGGTTCAGGCTTTTCTGCTCCATTTCAATTTCTTTTTCGCGGTAGGTGATAAGCTGCTTTTCCCAGTCGTCGCGCTGGTCTTCGATACTGCGCAGCAGGTCGGGGTTTTCCATGACGAGGATGGTATCTCCTTGCCGGAGCAGGTTCCCCTCCTCTCCTATGATGCGTTCCACGCTTCCGGCTTCACGTGCATTGACCTTGATGGTAAGGATGGGCTGAATCACTCCCTCCACATCTACATATTCCATAAATTTGCCGTTCTTGACTTCGGCTATCTGTATGTTGTCTTGCTCGATACGCAGTTTGCTGGGACCCAGCGAAAGAGTGACTACATAAATCAGGAAGGCAAGGAAGGCAACGCCTCCTGCCAGATAGTAGCGGTAACGGATGTACCAGGGTTTCTTTTCAAGTTTTATATCCATAATGCAATATTTTATATACTCTTTTTTTACTTTTCAGATACCCCCTTCAGAAGTACTTCTGAATAAGGGTTCCGAGTTTTACTAAAACTTTACCGGAGATTTAGTAAATCGTCACCGGAGTTTTAGTAAATCTCCGGCCAGCTTTTACTAAAACTATTCCACGATTCTATTACTGTATAGATTCTTCATTAGTAACCCTTTCCAAGTCTTCTGCCAGTGGCCTCTTTTTTTCAAAGTCATATAGCGTGATGCTTCTCAGTGCATAGTACAAACTCCAATAGTTGTACAAAGCCGTTATATAGCTTCTCCGGGCCGTATCTTTTTCCGTGATGGATGCATTGAGGTCGAGTACCGAGGACTTGCCGAGCAGATAGAGTTTTCGGGCTACTTCGGCGCGTCGTTGGGCTGTATGGTCCGTGCGGGCGGCTATGTTTACCCGTTGCGCCTGCAGGTTGAATTGCTTTACGAGTTTCCGTACGTTCAAGTCGAAATCCGTCTTGTCTTGCTCTACCTGCGTGTAGACAAGGGCTCGGTTGGAACGGGCCACGCGTACTTGTCCCCTTCCGCGCCCCCAGTCCAGGATTGGGAGGGTAATGCCCAAGCTGACGTACTGCTGGTCCAGTGGATTCCGGTAGGCATCTTTCAGCTTGTCGGCAGTTTGTGTCAGGCCGAAGCGCAGGTAGATGTCTGCCTTCAGTCCGGCATTGGCCTTGGCGCGCGACACGGCACTCTCGCTTTCCACCTTGCGGCGTAGCATGTTCTGTATCTCCGGACTGTTTTCGTTGGCAAGCATCAGCGCGGCATCCAGGTCGATGTGCAGGTCGGGCACGCGGTTGTCTATTCTCACCTTTATAAGGAGGTCTTCTTGGATGCCGAGGTAGGAACGGAGTTCCTGCATGCAGTTCTCCACTTCGATACGGGCATTCATGCAGTTGGTTTCTTCGGTCAGTTTGTTGAGTTCGAGCTGCAACATTTCGTTTTCGCTGATGGTGCCGATGTTATATCGTCCTTGCGCATATATATATAAGGTGTCGGCATTGGCGTAGTTGGCGTTGGCTATTTCGTAGTTGCTTTGTGCTTTGGCCAGGTTGAAGAACTTCTCTGTGGCATTGGCGGCAACAAGCTCAAGGGTTTCTACGTAGGTTTTCTTGGCTTCGCGATAACGGATAGGTTCGATGCGCCGGTCCCACTTCAGGCTGTTGTAGCCAAACAAGGACTGGCTGTATCCGATGTTGACGGGTGAAGTCTGCCAGGAATAGGTGTCACTGCTGAAAAGGTCGAGGCGCTGCGCAGCCGTTTCAATGAAAAAGGTTCCTCCGGTCCACGGCACGTTTTGTGTCAGGCTCAGTGTCAGGTCAGTGATCAGCAGGTTCTGCTCTATGAACTTGACGTTGCCATCGCTTTGGGTCACTTTGTTGATAGCACGGTCCAGATAGGGATTGGAAGTAAGCTTGAGCGTCGGCAGGTAGTTGGCACAGTAGTATTTGTAGTTCCAATAAGCGGAACGGAAGCTATGGCGGGCATTTTGGGCGTCGGGCGACTGCTGGCGGGCCTGCTCGATGGTTTCTTCCAAAGTCAGCTCCAGCGTGTGCTCTTGAGCAACGGCACTCGACATCAGACTGAATGTAATAAGCAATAAAAATATATTCCGGTGCATAGTTGTTTTCTTTACTCTATAAAGTTCAAATTCTATGCCATAAGTATAAGTTGTTGTATTATAAGTGTTTGTTATGGTTCGAAGCTTCCCAAACGTGTGCAGTTGCGCACAAAAATAGTGCGATAATGCACGCACAACACATGGATATTATACTTATCTTTGCCCATACAAGAGATGTGGGATTGTGTAGGCCTTGCCTGCACGAAAAGAAAACAGATATGGAGCAGTTTGGTAAAATATTGATTGTAGATGATAACGAGGATGTCCTTTTTGCACTGAACCTTCTTCTCGAACCCTACGCCGAGAAGATAAAAGTGGCAGTGACTCCCGACCGCATCGAGCATTTTATGACCACTTTCCGTCCGGACATTATTCTGCTGGATATGAATTTCAGCCGTGATGCCATCAGTGGTCAGGAAGGTTTCGACAGCTTGAAGCAGATTCTGAGTATCGACCCGCAAGCAGTGGTCATCTTCATGACTGCCTACGCGGATACGGACAAGGCGGTGCGTGCCATCAAAGCGGGGGCTACGGATTTCATTCCCAAGCCGTGGGAGAAGGAGAAGTTGCTGGCCACCCTTTCTTCGGGCATGAAGCTGCGTCGTTCGCGGACTGAGATAAATTTGCTGAAAGAGCAGGTGGAAGTTCTGAGCAATGTCACAGCAGGAGGCTCCGAAGAGATTATTATAGGTGATTCTCCTGTCATGCAGCAAGTCTTCTCTACTGTGGAGAAGTTGCGCGATACGGATGCCAACATACTTATATTGGGTGAGAATGGAACCGGAAAGGATGTGATTGCCCGCCTGCTTTACCGCAATTCTCCCCGCTATGGAAAGCCGTTTGTTACGATAGACCTCGGTAGTATTCCCGAACAGTTGTTCGAAAGCGAGTTGTTCGGCTACGAGAAAGGCGCATTCACCGATGCACGGAAGGCGAAAGCCGGACGTATGGAAGTGGCAACCGGTGGTACGCTTTTTCTGGATGAGATAGGTAACCTTTCCCTGCCCATGCAGGCCAAACTGCTGACTGCCATCGAAAAGCGTTGTATCAGTCGTTTGGGAAGTACGCAGGCTACGCCCATTGATGTGCGGCTCATCTGCGCCACCAATGCAGACATCCGTCGGCTGGTGGACGAAGGAGACTTCCGCCAAGACCTGCTGTATCGCATCAACACCATCGAACTCCATATCCCCCCTCTGCGGGAACGCGGAAACGACATCCTCTTGCTGGCAGAGTATTTTCTGCAACGGTATGCCCGCAAATATCAGAAAGAGATGCGCGGGCTGACCCGCGAGGCGAAGAACAAGTTGCTGAAATATGCCTGGCCGGGTAATGTACGTGAGTTGCAGCATACCATGGAACGTGCCGTGATACTGGGAGACGGCTCTTTGCTTCGTCCGGAAAACTTCATGTTCCAAGCTTCGGCTTCCCGCCAGAAGAAGGAAGAAGAAGTCCTCAACCTGGAACAATTGGAACGGCAGGCGGTGGAACGTGCCATGCGGCTCAGCGAGGGAAATGTGACCCGTGCCGCCGAATACTTGGGCATTACCCGCTTCGCCTTGTACCGGAAACTTGAAAAATTAGGCTTATGAAACGATATTCATTGATTGTGGTACTGCACATCATCGGCATAGCCTTCCTTTCGGTCGGCGTTTATCTGCTGGTGGATGCCGGACTGTGGTTCAGTACGCTGATGGCTTTTTTGATATTGCTGGCGATTGCCGTTCATCTTTACCGCCTGCAGATGATGCAAGTGCGTATGATGCGCCATCTGGCAGAGAGCCTGCGCTATGACGACATGATGCTGTCGTTCCGTTCTCCCTACAAGAACCGGTCTATGGAGGATATGGTGGATGAGCTTTCAGAAGCGATGAGGAATTTCCGTACCCGCGTGCTGGAACGCAATGAGATGGAAGCGTGGCAAAAGCTGATACGTGTGCTGACGCACGAAATAATGAATTCGATTACTCCTATCATCTCCCTCTCCGAGACCTTGAGCGAACGGGAAGTGTCGGAAAAGAACTACCCCGTCATGCGGCAGGGAATGCAAACTATCCACCGCCGTAGCAAGGGTTTGCTGGAGTTTGTGGAGAATTACCGGAAGCTGACAAGACTTCCCGCCCCCGTTCGTCGTCCGGTTGCTGTCCACGAATTGCTGCAGGATTTGCAGAAGCTGTTTTCGGAAGAGTATATCCGGATAGAGCTTCCGGAGACCGACCGCATACTCCAGATAGACCGGACACAGATAGAACAAGTACTGATTAATCTGATTAAAAACGCCAAAGAAGCATGTAGCAGGAAGGAACATCCCCTGATAGAAGTGAAGATGCTACCCGCCCTCTCGTGGCAATGCCTTATTACTGTCAGCGACAATGGCGAAGGTATCTTACCGGAAGTGCAGGATAAGATTTTTGTACCGTTCTTCACCACCAAGCCTTCCGGCTCGGGCATCGGGCTCAGTTTATGTAAACAAGTGATGAATCGGCATGGCGGCAATATTACGGTGCAGTCTGCTGTGGGAAAAGGGAGTTGCTTTACGTTGCTATTTGGATAAATGGAAAAGAGGGTATATACAAAAATAAGCTACTGAAAAAATCAGTAGCTTATTTAATTTCTGTCGGGGTAGCGGGATTCGAACCCACGACCCCCTGCTCCCAAAGCAGGTGCGCTAACCGGACTGCGCTACACCCCGAATGCTTTACTTCTGAAAAGCGAGTGCAAAGGTAAAAACAATTCTGATACCAACCAAATATTTAGGCAAGTTTTATGCAATTAAAATTACATTTTCAGATAGAAATCTTTCGTTAAAGCTACATATTCAGGGGTAAACTCATTGTGATTCATCTCAATACAGAGTTTCTCTTCTCTACACTCTTTTGCTTCAAAACCAAAGTTCAGCAATACCCGTCTGCACGGTTTTCCGGGTTTGGTGAAGACTTGCACACGATGCAATGGAAACAACTTATGGTTCCAAGCTGTATCCACAACCGTTTTTTCAGCTTCCGCTGGAATAATGATGCTTACGACTCCTTGCTCTTCAAGCAAAGATGCCGAACGACGAAATAGTAAATCGTAATTCAAATTGCCCGCATGCCGTGCTGTGCACCTTTGTTCGTTAGGACATTTCAACGCATCTATAAAATAGGGAGGATTGGAAATGATGAGGTCAAATCTGTTTTCCGGCTGATAATCTCGGAAATCATGACATATGACCTCTACTCTACCGGCCCATGGAGAGTGAGATACATTTTCTGTGGCTTGTCCGGCTGCAGCTGCATCTATTTCGATTGCAGTAATCCGGGCATGCGGATTCCTTTGTGCTAACTGTAAGGCTATTAATCCGGTACCGGTTCCAACGTCCAGTATACGCTTCGCTTTGTCTGCCGGGGCCCATGCCCCAAGTAGTACACCATCTGTGCCGACCTTCATGGCGCATTTATCATGAAATATGGTAAATTGTTTAAACTTAAAAGATGATTTCGGCATGTTTATCTTCTTTAATTGGGCTCAAAAATAATCAAAACCTGCATATTTGTCATAAAATTGGCACTGTTTTTGTCTTTTTAAAGGATGAGAATGTCTATTTATGAAGAAATAGCTTAACTTTGCAAGCGCTTTATTGGCCTGCCAATATGACATAAACTAAAAAGAAAGAAATGAAGAAAAGAAATTACCTGAGTGATGTCGAAGATAGAAGCGGAAACGCTTTCTCTGTAATTGCTGATTTTGAGGGGAATGAGGAACAATTGATGGACATTGAGGTAGAAGAGGTTTTACCGATATTGCCTCTTCGAAATATGGTATTGTTCCCTGGGGTGTTTATGCCGGTATCTGTAGGAAGGAAATCTTCCCTCAAATTGGTGCGTGAAGCAGAAAAGAAAAATTCTTATATAGCTGTTGTATGCCAAAAGGTGGCTGAAACAGAGACACCTCTGCTTGAGGATTTACATACCATCGGTACAGTTGCCAAGATAGTACGTGTGCTTGAAATGCCAGACCAGACAACTACCGTCATTCTGCAAGGCTCCAAACGTATGGAACTGAAGGAGATTACGGATACGACTCCTTATCTGAAGGGACGGATAGCTACGCTGAATGAAGAACTTCCGGAGAAGAATGACAAGGAGTTCCATGCATTGGTAGAGGCGTGTAAAGACTTGACAGTACGCTACATCAAGTCATCCGATATGTTTCCGCAGGATTCGGCATTTGCCATCAAGAACATTACCAATCCAATGTTTTTGGTAGACTTTATCTGTACGAACCTGCCACTTAAGAAAGACGAAAAGATAGAACTGCTCCGTATCGACTCTTTGCGGGCGCGTACTTACCGCCTGCTCGAAATTCTGAATCGTGAAGTGCAGCTTGCCGAAATCAAAGAATCTATCCAGATGCGTGCACGCGAGGATATAGACCAGCAGCAGCGTGAGTATTTCCTGCAGCAGCAGATTAAAACCATTCAGGATGAGCTGGGTGGCGGCGGTCAAGAGCAGGAAATAGAGGAAATGCGTAAGAAGGCGGAGACCATCAAATGGAATGATGAGGTGAAGGCTACGTTCCTAAAAGAGGTGGATAAGTTGGAACGCACCCATCCCCAGTCTCCCGACTACAGTGTGCAACTGAACTACCTGCAGACAATGCTTAGTTTGCCGTGGGGCGTTTACACTACGGATAATCTGAACCTTACCAATGCGGAAAAGACATTGAACAAAGACCATTATGGTTTGGAGAAGGTGAAAGAACGTATTTTGGAACATCTTGCCGTATTGAAGCTGAAGGGCGATATGAAATCCCCCATCATCTGTCTGTATGGCCCTCCGGGTGTGGGAAAAACCTCTTTGGGACGTTCCATTGCGGCTGCCTTGAAGCGTAAGTATATCCGTATGTCGCTGGGTGGCGTGCATGATGAAGCCGAGATTCGCGGTCACCGCAAGACATATATCGGTGCCATGCCGGGACGGATTATCAAGAATCTGATAAAGGCAGGTTCCTCCAATCCGGTATTTATTCTGGATGAAATAGATAAGGTGAGTGCCGACCGCCAAGGAGACCCCTCCTCTGCCCTCCTCGAAGTGCTCGACCCGGAACAGAATACTACATTCCATGATAACTTTCTGGATGTGGACTATGATTTGTCTAAAGTGATGTTCATCGCTACTGCCAATAATCTGAATACCATCCCCGGACCGTTGTTGGACCGTATGGAGCTGATTGAGGTAAGCGGCTATATCACGGAAGAAAAGATTGAAATTGCTCGCCGCCATCTGGTTCCGAAGGAATTGGAGGCAAACGGTATGAGAAAGAATGATATCAAGATTCCGAAGAACACTCTGGAAGCCATTATAGAGAATTATACTCGTGAGAGCGGTGTGCGCGAACTGGAAAAGAAAATCGGAAAGATACTCCGTAAATCTGCACGCCAATATGCTACGGACGGTTATTTTGCGAAGACCGAAATCAAACCGGGAGACTTGTATGAATTTCTGGGGGCACCCGAATATACCCGTGACAAGTATCAGGGTAATGAGTACGCAGGAGTAGTGACCGGTCTGGCGTGGACTGCCGTAGGTGGTGAAATACTTTTCGTGGAAACCAGCCTGAGCCGTGGTAAGGGTGGACGTTTGACATTGACCGGCAATTTGGGTGATGTAATGAAAGAGTCGGCCATGCTGGCATTGGAATACATCAAGGCGCATGCCTCTCTGCTGAATCTTGACGAAGAGATTTTTGATAACTGGAACATCCATGTCCATGTGCCCGAAGGCGCCATTCCGAAAGACGGTCCGTCTGCCGGTATCACGATGGCTACCTCCCTCGCTTCTGCCCTCACCCAGAAAAAGGTGAAGGCTAATCTTGCCATGACGGGAGAGATAACACTTCGCGGTAAGGTACTTCCGGTAGGAGGCATCAAGGAGAAGATACTGGCTGCCAAGCGTGCCGGTATCAAGGAGATTATCTTGAGCGACGAGAACCGCAAGAATATAGAAGAGATACAGGATATATATCTGAAAGGACTGACTTTCCACTATGTGAAAGATATTAAGGAAGTGTTTGCCATTGCGCTGACTGATGAAAAAGTAGCCGATGCCATCGACTTGTCCGTAAAGAAAGAAAAGACTGAAAAGAAAGAAGAATGACATTCGAGTTACAATATACAGACAGCAAGACCAATGCACGTGCCGGACTGATTACTACTGACCACGGGCAGATTGAGACACCTATCTTTATGCCGGTAGGTACAGTGGGAACAGTGAAAGGCGTGCATCTGCCCGAATTGAAAGAGGACATAAAGGCGCAGATAATATTGGGTAATACCTATCATCTTTATCTGCGTCCGGGACTGGAAGTGATAGAAAAAGCCGGTGGACTGCATAAGTTCAACGGCTTTGACCGTCCTATGCTGACAGATAGTGGCGGCTTCCAGGTATTTTCGTTGTCCGGTATCCGCAAGTTGCGCGAAGAAGGTGCGGAATTCCGTTCACACATCGATGGTAGCAAGCATATCTTTACACCGGAGAAGGTGATGGATATAGAACGGACTATCGGTGCAGACATCATGATGGCCTTTGATGAATGTCCTCCGGGGAATTCGGACTACGAATATGCCAAAAAATCACTGGGATTGACACATCGCTGGCTGGACCGCTGTATCAAGCGTTTCAACGAAACAGAACCGAAGTACGGTTATCAGCAATCCTTATTTCCCATTGTGCAGGGGTGCGTCTATCGCGACCTCCGCGAGCAGTCAGCAGAGTTTGTTGCCTCTAAAGGTGCTGACGGTAATGCCATTGGTGGTCTGGCTGTGGGCGAGCCTGTAGACAAGATGTACGAGATGATTGAGTTGGTGAACGGGATTCTTCCCAAAGACAAGCCTCGCTATCTGATGGGAGTCGGGACTCCGGTAAATATCCTGGAAGGCATTGAACGCGGTGTCGATATGTTCGATTGCGTGATGCCTACCCGAAACGGACGCAATGGCATGCTGTTTACCAAGGACGGCATCATGAACATGCGCAACAAAAAATGGGAAATGGATTTCTCTCCCATTGAAGCGGATGGCGCCTCTTACGTGGATACCATGTACAGCAAGGCATACTTGCGCCATCTGTTCCACGCACAGGAGCTGCTTGCCATGCAGATAGCATCTATCCACAACTTGGCTTTCTACTTGTGGCTGGCGGGCGAAGCACGTAAGCATATCATTGCAGGCGACTTTGCTACCTGGAAACCGATGATGGTGAAACGCGTATCGACAAGATTATGAGAAAAATGAACTGGAGGATATGGAAGAATATAAAGCTGCCGAGAGGTAAATTCTTGAAGCGGCTGGACTGGTACATCATTAAGAAGTTCTTAGGTACGTATGTCTTTGCCATTGCATTGATTATCTCCATTGCAGTGGTGTTCGACTTCAACGAGAAGATGGACCGCTTCATGTCTCATGAAGCGCCGTGGAATGCGATTGTCTTTGATTATTATCTGAACTTCATCCCCTACTTTGCCAATCTGTTCAGTCCGCTGTTTGTGTTTATCGCTGTAATCTTCTTTACTTCCAAACTGGCAGAGAACTCGGAAATCATCGCCATGTTCTCTACGGGAATGAGTTTCAAGCGTATGCTGCGTCCTTACATGGTGTCTGCGGCAATCATTGCGGTAGTGACGTTCTGCCTCGGATCTTATGTCATCCCCAAAGGTAGTGTGACACGTATTAATTTTGAGGACAAGTACTACAAACCTCGTAAGGCGAATACGGCACGGAACATCCAGCTGGAAGTGGATTCGGGGGTAATTGCCTATATCGAACGTTTTGAAGACTACAGCAAGACCGGTTATCGCTTTTCTTTGGACAAGTTCAATGACAAGCAACTGGTTTCCCACCTTACAGCCCGTTCCATTACCTACGACACGACGGCCGTGCATAAGTGGAAAATCAAGGATTATATGATTCGTCAGATGGATGGCATGAAGGAGAGTATCATAAAAGGAGGTCGCATAGATACCACTCTGTTCATGGAGCCTGCCGACTTTCTGATTATGAAGAATCAGCAGGAGATGCTGACCAGCCCTCAATTGAGCGAGTACATCAGCAGGCAGCGGCAACGCGGCTTTGCCAATATTAAGGAATTTGAGATAGAGTATCACAAACGCATTGCCATGTCGTTCGCCTCCTTTATCCTGACGTTGATAGGAGTGTCTTTGTCTTCCAAGAAAACGAAAGGCGGAATGGGATTGCATTTGGGTATCGGCTTGGCATTGAGTTTCTCTTATATTCTGTTTCAGACCATTGCTTCCACATTTGCCGTAAACGGTAACATGCTTCCAGTCATAGCTGTGTGGATACCGAATATAATGTATGCCTTCATTGCATTCTATTTATATAGGAAAGCGCCGAAATAAGCATTCTAAACCTCTACTTCAGTCTGCTCAAGTTGAGGTTTGGCGTACTAAAGTAGAGGTTTAGGATGCTTGTCTCCGGAAGTCCATTAAAATAAGAAACCCCTCCCACTCTTGCGTTCTACAAGTGTGGGAGGGGCTTTTTGTTGTATTCATTTTCCTCTTTTGTTTTGTTCCCTTTTTTGCCGGAAAGAGACGCCGGTTTCCAGAGAACACCCTCACTTTCGTCTTACTGGTTCTTTAAGTTGCTGTTGTATGCACCGGGCATCAGCAAGCTTAATTCAAGTAAGCGGAAAGTTCTGCAGCAGAGATGTTTTTGGCAATAATTACACCATTATCATCCAGTAAATAGTTAGTGAATCCGCGGCCCAAGCGATACTTTTTAAAGAGGCCGGAATATTCGCCTTTAGTTTCCACGAAACAAGTGGGCGTAACTATTTGGTCCTTACGGATGGTTTCTTCAAAGATTGACTGATACTCATCGAATGAAACTGAAACCATCTTCACATTGTTGTGGGCAGTAGAGCGAAGCGCATTGCTCAAACTTGCGTTCTGCATCCGGGACTGCGCGTCGTAACTTGCCCAAAAGCTGAGCAACACATACTTTCCTTTCAAATCGGAAAGGTCGGTTTGGGATTGCTCTGCTGACATGGATTGGATTTTGAAATCCGGGGCCATGTCACCCACATTCAAACCTCCGGTAGGTTTGTCTTTTTCTACAAAAGAAGTCAAGGAACTTATTAGTAATACAACAAAAATCCATTTTGCATATTTCATGCGGCACGGTTTTGGTTAATACTATCCGGGACTGTCCTTCAACAGTGATTTCTTCCCGGAACATCGTCTTCTCAGAGCTTGAAATGAGTAGAAACCCATTGATATTCAAAGCTTTTAGTTCTGAAATCGGCTGCAAAGGTAAGTAATTCTTAAACAAACTTCCAAATAAACAAGCATTTTTCTCACTTTTTAGAGTCATATTTTTATGTTATTTAGCATAAATAGCGGGAATTTTCCTTACTTTTGTAGTCTATTATTCTATCAAAAAGATGATTTATGCAACCATTGAACACTGAACTCATCCTGATACGTATTACGGGTGAAGACCGTCCGGGACTGACAGCTTCCGTGACGGAAATTCTGGCCAAATATGATGCTACTATTCTTGATATTGGTCAAGCAGACATTCATAATACTCTTTCATTGGGCATTTTATGCAAGACGGAAGAACAACATTCGGGGTTCATTATGAAGGAACTGCTTTTCAAGGCTTCCTCCCTGGGAGTGACTGTCCGTTTTTACCCTATTACTGCCAAAGAGTACGAGGATTGGGTGAATATGCAGGGAAAGAACCGCTATATTCTTACTTTATTGGGGCGCAAGTTGTCTGCCCGTCAAATATCTGCTGTGACCCGTATTCTTGCAGAGCAAGGCATGAATATCGATGCCATCAAGCGCCTTACAGGACGTATTCCGCTGGACGAATGTGAATCGCGTACACGCGCCTGCATCGAATTTTCCGTTCGGGGCACTCCGAAAGACCGCATTGCCATGCAAGAACAGTTGATGAAACTGGCAACCGAACTGGAAATGGATTTCTCTTTCCAGTTGGACAATATGTACCGCCGGATGCGTCGCCTCATTTGCTTCGATATGGACTCTACTCTGATTGAAACGGAAGTGATTGATGAATTGGCCATACGTGCAGGTGTGGGCGACCAGGTAAAGGCTATTACTGAGCGTGCCATGCGTGGTGAGATAGATTTCATTGAGAGCTTTCGCGAACGAGTGGCTTTGTTGAAAGGATTGGATGAGTCCGTGATGCAGGAAATTGCAGAGAATCTTCCCATTACGGAAGGTGTGGATCGCCTGATGTATGTTTTGAAGAAATACGGTTACAAGATAGCTATTCTTTCGGGAGGGTTTACCTACTTCGGGCAGTACCTCCAGAAGAAGTACGGTATAGACTATGTGTATGCCAATGAGCTGGAAATAGAGGATGGCAAACTGACCGGTCGCTATCTCGGTGATGTAGTTGACGGTAAGCGTAAGGCGGAGTTGCTGCGTTTGATAGCTCAGGTGGAAAAAGTGGATATTGCGCAGACTATTGCTGTGGGCGACGGTGCCAACGACCTGCCCATGCTGGGAATTGCCGGCCTTGGAATCGCTTTTCATGCAAAGCCCAAAGTTGTTGCCAATGCTAAGCAATCCATCAACACCATCGGCTTAGATGGCGTACTTTACTTTCTGGGATTTAAGGATTCATACATTGATATTCCCCGTTGAAGGCAGATGCTTGAAACAAATTTGCAAGTCCTTGAGATAATTATTGTCCCAAGGGCTTATTTTTTTACTGTAAGAGTCTATTTTATAAGTCTTTTTCCTATCTTTGTACGCAAATTTAAAAGAGATACATGAAGTTTTCAGAACTACATTTAAATGGCAATGTGCTGGAGGCACTGGATGCCATGCGCTTTGAAGAGTGCACCCCCATACAAGAAAAATCAATTCCCGTCATACTCGAAGGTCGAGATTTAATAGCAGTGGCACAAACCGGAACGGGAAAAACTGCCGCATATTTGTTGCCTATATTGAACAAGCTCTCAGAAGGCGGACACCCTGCCGATGCCATCAATTGCATTGTCATGGCTCCTACCCGCGAGTTGGCGCAACAGATAGACCAACAGATGGAAGGTTTCTCTTATTTCATGCCGGTTTCCAGCGTGGCTGTGTATGGTGGTAATGACGGAATACTGTTCGAGCAGCAGAAAAGAGGGTTGACACTGGGTGCTGATGTCGTTATTGCTACCCCGGGGCGTTTGATAGCCCATCTTAGCCTTGGTTATGTAGATCTTTCCCGTGTCTCTTATTTTATTTTGGATGAAGCAGACCGGATGCTGGATATGGGATTTTATGACGATATTATGCAAATTGTCAAATTCCTTCCTAAAGAGCGGCAGACAATCATGTTCTCTGCCACCATGCCTGCTAAGATACAACAGTTGGCTGGTAACATTCTGAACAATCCTGCCGAGGTGAAGCTGGCTGTTTCCAAACCGGCAGAAAAGATTGTGCAGGCAGCCTACGTTTGCTACGAGAATCAGAAGCTGGGCATCATCCGTAGCCTCTTTGCAGAGGAGACACCGGAACGCGTTATCATCTTTGCTTCTTCCAAACTGAAAGTGAAGGAAGTGACCAAAGCTTTGAAGCAGATGAAACTGAACGTCGGTGAAATGCATTCCGACTTGGAGCAGGCACAGCGCGAAGAAGTGATGTATGAGTTCAAGGCAGGACGTATCAATATCCTGGTAGCCACAGATATCGTTGCGAGAGGTATTGATATCGATGACATCCGTCTGGTGATAAACTACGACGTTCCCCACGACAGTGAAGATTATGTGCACCGCATCGGACGTACGGCGCGTGCTAATAATGACGGCGTAGCCATCACCTTCGTTTCCGAAAAGGAGCAGGGTAACTTTAAGAATATCGAAAAATTCCTAGATAGGGATATCTATAAGATACCGGTTCCCGAAGAGCTGGGTGAAGCACCAGAATACAAGCCGAGAGCATTTGACGGAGGAAGACGGGGCGGCCATGGAAACGGACGTAGGCCAGGAGGAAATAAGAATGGCCGTAACAACAATAAAGGCGGAAAGCCCAGTGCCAAACGGCCACAGAATGGCGGTGAGAAGAAATAAACACTGTGGTGTGGTGAAGAAAAGACATAGAAAAAGCGGATTTATTCCGCTTTTTCTATGCTCATTGTACAGTCAAAACCAATAATCATATTTACCAGACTGTATACGGAGCTTTCGGGTATGCCAAGGGTTGCCTGGTAATGGTATCCCTTACTGTCCACACCCATGAAGTTCATATCGGCAAGAATGGCCTGATTCAGTATTTCGGCAGGGAATATATCCGCAAACATCTTTTTGGTGATGTCCTGGCCGTAAAGCATCTTCTTCCCTTCGTATACACAGATATGGATTACATTATCATAATACACATTGTCCACACTGATTCCATTTTCAGAATAGGAAGTCTTGAAAACCTTCATCTTTGAGGGGTTGATATATACATATCCCCTATACCTTGTATTCTTGTATATTACGATACTGTCTTTCTTTATCACTTCTGGAGTAGTGGAAATGACTTCTACTTCCCGGCTGGTGAAAACCAAAGAATCTTCTGCATTCTCTGATTTATGAAGTTTAATTACTTCGTCGGCCAGCGAGTGGAACCAGAAGCTGTATTCCGTTTGACGGTCTATCTTATAGGCCACCGGTTCATTGCTGTATATGTAGATTGTATCGTGAATGACCTTGAAAGATACGGGAGCGCTTTGCGGGTTGGCATAATATACCGTATCCCCTTCGATGCGCATCAACGGCATTTCTGTTTCATCGTTCACCCAGATGCCTTGTAACAGTTGCTTTGCAATGAGATCTTCCTTTACGGAAACCTCTCCTGTTTGTCTGTTGCTGCATGAGGCTAATGAGACAACAAGTACAATGAGAATCGCACTTCCTTTTATTGTCATAACGTCCCTGTTTATTTCTTTTCTTCTTTCTGCGACTTTATTTTCCGATGCAATGATATGTGAAACCTTGTTCTTCCATATCTTTCTTGTCGTAAATATTACGTCCGTCCAATACCAACGGCTGCTCCATGGTCTTCTTGATGACTGCCCATGAAGGCAGGCGGAATTCTTTCCATTCGGTCACCAGCATCAGTGCATCTGCGTCCAGTGCGGCATCATACATATCTGTCGCATAATAAATACTTTCTCCTATGCGGCGTCGGCATTCGTTCATGGCAGCCGGGTCGTAGGCACGTACTTTACAGCCGGCTTTCAGCAGCTTGTCAATCAATATCAGGGCCGGAGCTTCACGCATGTCGTCTGTTTCGGGTTTAAAGGCCAGCCCCCAAATGGCAATGGTCTTTCCCTCCAAATCATTATTGAAATGCTTCTGCAACTTTTCGAATAAGATACTCTTCTGTTTCTCGTTCACCTCCTCTACTGCATGGAGTACACGCATCTTGTAGCCGCTCAGTTCAGCCGTTTTAATCAGTGCCTTTACATCCTTAGGGAAGCATGAACCGCCGTAACCTATCCCCGGATAGAGGAACTTGCGTCCGATACGGGTATCCGAACCGATACCACTGCGCACCATGTTTACATCCGCTCCCACCAATTCGCACAAATTGGCAATGTCGTTCATGAAGCTGATGCGGGTGGCAAGCATGGAGTTAGCTGCATACTTTGTCATTTCTGCAGAAGGGATGTCCATAAAGATGACACGGAAGTTGTTCAGCAGGAATGGTTTGTAGAGCTTGCTCATTATCTTCTTGGCTCGTTCGGACTCTACTCCCACCACTACACGGTCGGGACTCATAAAATCGTTGATAGCATTACCTTCTTTCAGAAACTCGGGATTCGAAGCGACATCGAAGTCAATGTTCATCCCTCTCTTATCAAGTTCTTCTTGAATGGTAGCCCGCACTTTTCTGGCAGTACCTACGGGAACGGTACTTTTGGTTACCACCAACACATATTTCTGCATATTGCGTCCAATGGTGCGGGCAACTTCCAGCACATAGCTCAAGTCGGCACTTCCATCCTCATCGGGTGGTGTACCTACGGCACTGAATACCACTTCCACCTCATTCAGACAACTCTCCAGAGACGTGGTGAATTGCAGGCGTCCTGCTTTCACATTCCGGCTAACCATTTCTTCCAGTCCATTTTCATAGATAGGAATAACACCCTTTTTCAGTGACTCTATCTTTTCACTGTTCGTGTCTACGCAAATAACGTTGACACCGATTTCCGCAAAGCAGGTTCCGGTTACCAAACCGACGTATCCTGTACCGACAATGGCTATTTTCATATTTTATTCATAATAGACCGCATCCTTGAACGATACGGCATGTCCGTCTTTATCTGATAATAGAAGCTGTTCCGTAGCAACGGGCCATTCAATACCGATGGTTTCGTCGTCAAAACGGATGGATGCCTCGGATTGTGGTGCGTATACGTTGTCTACCTTGTATGTAAAGACAGCTTCATCGCTCAGCACCAGAAAACCGTGGGCAAAACCACGCGGAATGAAGAATTGTCTTTTGTTCCCCTCACTTAGCTCCACACTGACATACTTTCCGAAAGTGGGAGAAGATTTTCTTAAGTCGACAGCCACGTCCAGCACTTTTCCCTTAATGACACGTACCAGTTTGGCCTGGCTGCAATCACCCTTCTGGTAATGAAGACCACGTAATACACCGAAAGAGGATTTGGACTCATTGTCCTGGATGAAGTGAACGTTTCCGACATGTGCACGGAACTCTTCTTCCTTAAATGCTTCCATAAAGTATCCGCGGGCATCATGGAATACTTTCGGCTCAATCAGCCATACGCCGTCAATCTCTGTTTGTATGTAGTTCATTTTCTTAAAATGTTTTATGTACTTTCAGTTGGAATCCAAAATTGTCTCCATATATCTCTCCCATATCCAATGCAAGGGACGCGTTGAAGCACCAGCCCTTCCATTTACGGGGAATATAGTAAAACGATGCAAAAGTAGAAAAATTTTCTAATATATCGGGTATTGGACGATGAGGAGTTCCCCAAGTTCTGTTGTGGGACAATTTTGCCACATATCTCCACTCACTGCTGATGTCGCCGCTCCATCCCAGATGCAGGGCCTTAACGCGATTGTACTTGAAACTCATATCGCCATCCTTATTATAGATAGGCGATGCTATCAACGGATTGGCTATCGCCATACCCCAATGTGCCCATCCTGGGTAGTAACCGTTGTTGTAGTAGTTGTCGGCTCCTCCGGTCTTACCTACTACAGAATTTTGCAAACCGTGCAGTGGACCGCTCATATTGGTAGTCTGGAGATATTCGATAACGATTCCGTTGATGGCTTGTCTATGGTTGGATTTATATTCCACACCCCATAAGCCATCCCAACCGTTGAGTTTGGCCATGGCGGAGAAGTCATCAAAATGATTGTCCAGATAGGCGCTGATGGAGAAATCTTCCTTAGGACGATAAGTCATTTTGATATATTCGCTACCCAGAAAATTGCCTTGGAAAGCCAGATGTTCACCTACCGGTCCGTCCTCACGCCCGTGGCCGGGGAAGAATACGCGTACGTAATCCTTCCATCCGTTGCCCAAGTCTCCCGATTCGGAACCTCCAATCTTGTATCCTCCGAATTGGGTGTCGAGGGTCATTCCGAGTTCCAGTTGCCATTTTCCTTTGGGTATACCGATACGCAGGAACCCTTCTTTATGATGGTATTTGATACTCTTGGTGTACCAGTATTTTTCTCCGACTTGCTCCCGCTGGTATTTGTTATCTGTAAACCATCCGTACGAGATTTCTCCTTTCAGGCCTAAACGGGGTAGCAACTGTACATACTCGGGTATGCCTATCTGTACTTGTGGGATGGGACGCGCATTACCCGACCAGGTCATGCCGCCACTGCTCAGCTCTTGATTCAGCAATGGAGAATTCTGTTCCCGGCTTCCGGCAAAGAATCCAAACCACTTGTAACGGATGTCTACGTAAGCCTGCTGTACAATGAAGGAGGTCGTGCTGAATCCGGCTGCTGCAACCAAATCCAGTGCTTCTTCAAACTTCCATTTTCCAAGTTGGTGTTTGTAGGATATTCCTCCACGTATGTAAGTATTGTTGTCGAGCGAAGTGAGTCCTTGCTGGTTGCTGACCTGCCAAAGAGGGGTGTTGTCACCGGTATGCAGGGTTGTTCCATATTCTACGAATGAGGACAGTTGTTGTGCCAGCATCGTGTTTTTTCCTATGAACAAGAAAACCATCAGACAGAAGATAATGCGCATAATAGTCTTTTGTTAAGTGTTTAGGTTTGTATACTCTTGCGAGGTCAATTGTCCTTCTATTATTGACAAGCATAGCTAAACGGTACAAAAGTAGAAAATTTTCCGGTAAAAATCCTTTCTCTTGCCCAAAAACCTTTTTTAATGCATTTTCAATGTGCAGTGTTCATAATTTGTTGATAAGAAAAAAGCTCTGAAACTAGCGTATATCCGATATTTCCGCTACTTTTGTGGCATGATTGAATTAGCACAGCACATAGAAGTATTGTTATTGGAGAACGATTGTGTCATTGTTCCCGGTTTGGGAGGATTTGTAGCCCATTATACTCCGGCAATGAGAGTAGCAGAAGAGAATGTTTTTCTGCCCCCTACTCGTATTATCGGTTTCAATCCTCAACTGAAGATGAATGACGGCTTACTTGTACAATCTTATATGGCTGTCTATGATACTGATTTTTCTGATGCTACGCGGATTGTAGAAAAAGAAGTGGCATATATATTCACTGCTCTCCATGAAGAAGGTAAGGTGGATTTGCCCAACATTGGCGAATTGCGTTACTCCATTCATGGTACTTATGACTTTGCTCCCTATGACCACAAGATAACCACTCCTTACTTATATGGGCTGGATAGTTTTGAAATGCAGGAACTGGCGGAACTGAAGAAACCGTACATGGAAAAGACCATCCGTTATTCTGTTCCAGTTGTGCCGGAAGACAAAAAGCGAAGGGTTGAGATTAAATTCAACCGTTCCTATTTGTCGAATGCGGTTGCCATGATTGCAGTGGTTGCCTTGTTTTTCTTTTTGTCTACACCGATAGAGAATACGGAAGTGGTTGAAGGAAATTATGCGCAATTACTTCCGAATGAACTTTTTGAGATGATAGAAAAGGAATCCCTTGCCATTAATCCGATTGTTGTTAGCCGGAAGGCCGACACTCCGAAAGCGTCGGCTCAAAAAAACACGGGGCAGAAGGCAAAGAAAAAGGTGGTTCCGGTTGCCGTAAGAGAGGTTAAGGTGGGCCAAGCTAACGCGCAGAATGCTCCGGTTGTTTCTCAGCCTAAGCAGCAGGCGGCAGAAGTGTCCTCTTCAACATCTGTAACAACAAAGAGTGAAATTCAAAAGACCACAGCAGGGACTGTCGCCCCGTCACTTGTCTCTGCACAGAAATACCACGTCATCATTGCCAGTGTAGGTACTGAGAAGGATGCCGAAGCAATGGCAAAGCAACTGATTGAAAAAGGTTACCCTCATGCAAAAGCAATTGTTGGAGATGGTAAAATGCGTGTCAGCATTGAGTCTTGTGGCACAGAAACAGAAGCATATCAGGCATTGAACAGAGTTCGCCAGAATGAAACGTATAAGAACGCTTGGGTATTAAAGAAGTAGAAAGTAATCTACCCTTGCTTTATTTTTTAATTCTTTAATTTTTAACTATCATGAAGCGTATCCGTTGTCCCAAATGTGAGAATTACTTAACATTCGATGAAACCAAGTATACCGAAGGCCAATCACTGGTCTTTGTATGTGACCAGTGTAAGAAGCAGTTCAGTATCCGTTTAGGTAAATCAAAGATGAAAGCCCCTCAAAAGGAAGAACGTCCGGATGAAGCGGAGTTTAAAGAGGCTTTTGGCAGCATCACGGTCATTGAGAACGTGTTTGGTTTTAAGCAGGTACTTCCATTGCAAGAAGGTGACAATATCATAGGCCGGCGTTGCGTGGGGAATGTTATCGATGTGCCGATTGAGACTTCGGATATGAGTATGGACCGGCGTCACTGTATCATTAATGTAAAGCGTAATAAGCAGGGAGTGTTGATTTATACCTTACGCGATGCTCCCAGCCTGACGGGAACTTTCCTTAATAATGAAATTTTGGGTGACAAAGACCGTATTCGCATTGAGGATGGAGCCATTGTAACTATTGGTGCCACTACTTTTATATTGCGGGCAGCAGAGCAGGAAAGCCTTTAGACAAAAAAGAAAACTGTGGCTTAATTATTTCCCATCAAATGTGGTATAAATAAAGCAGACCGTATAAAAACTCCTTTTGTACGGTCTGCTTGTTTAAAATCATAGGAATTAAAGAATACCTTTTACTGTTTCCTGCATGCCTTTTTCTTGGATGGATTTTAAGAAGCAGGTAATCATGTCTGTCAATCCTGGAACGGTATTCAAGTCTCCGTGTTCCCCCCAGATAAGGTCTTTGGCTGCCAATACGCCTTCTGCCACTTTGCGGGTATCCCCCGTTGCCCAAAGGTCTTTCAATAACTGCATGATTTCGGGAGCATCATTCGGGATGATTTCTGTGCCGTCTGCGCGGGTACCTCCTTTGTAGTACGTGATGATGGCAGCCAGTCCCAATACCAGACCTTTCGGCAGTTCTCCTTTACGTTTCAAGTAGGTTTTTAGGCCAGGAAGGTCACGGGTTTGGTATTTAGGGAAAGAGTTCAGCATAATACTGGTTACGGCATGGTCAACAAACGGATTGTTGAAGCGCTCCAATACATCTTCTGCAAACTTTTTCAATTCGTTTTTTGGCAGGTTCAACGTTTCCATCAGCTCGTCAAACATCACTTTATGGATGTATTGTCCGATTATAGGATGCTGGCAGGCATCGCGTACAATATTTACCTCCGACAGATAGGCTACTGGAGACAATACGGTATGAGGTCCATTCAGCAAAGTTACTTTTCTTTCGTGGTAAGGTTCTTCAGAAGGAACAAACAATACATTCAGTCCGGCTTTGTCGGCAGGGAATTCTTTGGCGACTTCTTGCGGAGCCTCGATGACCCATAAATGGAAAATTTCAGCCTGCACTACCAGATTGTCATCGTACTGTATCTTTTCTTTTATAGCGGCAATGTCTTTGCGGGGGAATCCTGGAACGATACGGTCCACCAGTGTTGCATACACACCGCAGGCTTCCTCAAACCAAGCTCTGAACTCATCACCCAATTGCCATAATTCAATGTATTGATAGATTGTCTCCTTCAACTTGTGGCCATTCAGGAAGATGAGTTCGCAGGGGAAGATAATCAGTCCTTTGCTCTTGTCGCCGTTGAATGTCTTGAAGCGGTGATACAACAGCTGTGTCAGTTTGCCCGGATAAGAAGACGCCGGTGCATCTGTCAGCTTACAAGCAGGGTCAAAGGCTATACCAGCTTCCGTCGTGTTGGAAATGACAAAACGCATCTCCGGTTGTTCGGCCAATTTCATGAACTCGTCGTTTTGAGTATAGGGGTTTAAGGCACGGCTGATTACATCTATCATAGTCAGACTGTTGATGGTTTCTCCTTTATCCAGACCTTGCAGATTTACATGATAAAGGTCATCCTGGGCATTCAGCATGTCAACCATACCTTTATCAATGGGTTGGACCACTACCACATTGCTGTTGAAATTGGTCTTTTGATTCATGTTATAAATAATCCAATCCACAAATGCACGAAGGAAATTACCTTCGCCAAACTGGATAATGCGTTCCGGGCGTTGTGCTTTGGGAGCAGTTTCTTTGTTTAATGCTTTCATTTAAAAAATGATTTAAATGGTTGATATGTAATTTTTTGATTATTCAAACTCAAAGTAAAAGTCTATGTTTTCCTTCATCAATATGTCGATGGGCATGTATTTCACTGCAGTGACCGGTCTTTTAAATATCACGTGGTCGCATAAAGTCTTCACGCCACAATAGCCTTGCAGGCCTGGGCGTTGACCGACGAGAAAGGTTACTTCACCGGTTTTCAGGAACTCTGTATTTTTGTGTAAAAGGTCATATCCCACAAGTCCTGCCAACTTCTGCCCCTTTTCGTGTAGATAACTTGCCACCTGATAAATACGGGAGTTAAAAACAGCTCCCAGTACGGCTTGGGGATGTTCTTTAAAAAAAGCATCCAACATCCGTCTGTTGCCGTCAGTATCTTCCTTGCGCAACACAATGTCATGGATAGTCAAATCCTTATGTTCCTCGGAAAGGTATTGCATGAACCCCTCGAGGCGGCGTTGCATCTGGATTTCTGCCGGATTGTTTTTCTGATTGTTCAGGAATAACACAAGCTCCTGCCCTTTTTCATAGCTACGCATCAGAATCTTGGCAGCAATGTATCCGCTGGTTTTGGAATCTTGTCCGATATAACACAAGGCATGCGTCTGTTCAATATTGAAGTCTATGAATGCATAGGGAATATCCGCTTCCTCCAAATAAGTAGTGAGTTCTATAGTCTCCTCTCGGAAATTCGGGGCAACAAGTACGGCGTCGGCATTTTCCTCCCGGAGCACAGCACATGCTTCTTTATAGGAGGATTTGTCCGCATGCCGATAGTAGAGATAGCTAACTCCAACATTGAACGGCCGTAATTCTTGTGCGGCACGGTCAATTCCCGCTGCTACAGCATGCCAATAATCATGTTCTATATAATAAGGTATAATGCAGACAATATGATAGCGCTTTTTAGCCGCCAGCCCGATGGCAAACATATTGGGATGATAATCTATCTCGTCGAGTACTTTCTGGACTTTTTCTCTACTGGAAACGGATACGTCTCCGCGGTTGTGCAGTACGCGGTCTACAGTGCCGGCAGAGACGCCGGCCATGCGTGCGATGTCTTTAATGGTATAGTTCTTGTTTTCCATCTTGAGGTATGCTGCCTAAGGCGGTAAAGGTGAGACATCTGAAGCTTAAATATTATAAATATTCGCCGCAAAGATACGAATTATTTTGTTCCTCCAAGTAAAATTTCTACTTTTGTGTTCGATAACGGTTAATAAAACTAAAAATAGATATATCACCTATTAGCTTTACAATCAATACTATATAGGTATAATAGACGAAAAGTAATATTTTTATACACTTAAAACACAAGAAGATGAAGAACTTTATGGACGGGAACTTCCTGCTGCAAACGGAAACAGCACAGAGGTTGTACCACGAGCATGCGGCGAAGATGCCGATTATCGACTATCACTGTCACCTGATTCCCCAAATGGTGGCAGAAGATTACCAGTTTAAGTCGTTGACTGAGATTTGGTTGGGAGGTGACCACTACAAGTGGCGTGCGATGCGTACCAATGGTGTGGACGAACGTTTCTGTACCGGTAAGGATACTACAGATTGGGAAAAGTTTGAGAAGTGGGCCGAAACGGTACCTTATACTTTCCGTAATCCGTTGTACCACTGGACCCACCTTGAATTGAAGACCGCTTTTGGAATCGATAAAATTCTGAATCCTCATACGGCCCGTGAAATTTATGATGAATGTAATGAGAAGCTGAAACAGCCTGGATATTCCGCCCGTGGCATGATGCGCCGTTATCATGTGGAAGTGGTTTGTACTACAGATGATCCTATTGATTCCTTGGAATACCATATCAAGACACGTGAGAGCGGCTTTGAAATCAAGATGTTGCCTACTTGGCGTCCGGATAAGGCAATGGCGGTGGAAATTCCTGCCGATTTTCGCGCATATATAGAAAAGTTAGCCGAAGTGAGCGATGTGGCTATTTCCAGCTTTGACGATATGGTTGCTGCCTTGCGTAAGCGTCACGATTTTTTCGCGGAACAAGGATGTAAACTGTCTGACCACGGAATTGAAGAATTCTATGCCGAGGATTACACGGAAGCTGAAATCAAGGCCATCTTTAATAAGGTATATGGCGGTGCAGAACTGACGAAGGAGGAAATCCTGAAGTTCAAGTCAGCCATGCTGGTTATATTTGGCGAAATGGATTGGGAGAAAGGTTGGACACAACAGTTCCATTATGGTGCTATTCGCAACAACAATAGTAAGATGTTCAAACTGTTAGGTCCTGATACCGGTTTTGATTCCATTGGCGAATTTACTACAGCAAAAGCTATGGCTAAATTTCTCGATCGCTTAAACTCCAATGGTAAGCTGACCAAGACTATTCTTTATAATTTGAATCCATGCGCCAACGAAGTCATTGCTACTATGCTGGGCAACTTCCAGGATGGTACGGTTGCCGGTAAGATTCAATTCGGTTCCGGTTGGTGGTTCCTTGACCAGAAGGATGGTATGGAAAAACAGATGAATGCCCTTTCTGTACTGGGCTTATTGAGTCGATTTGTTGGTATGCTGACCGATTCCCGTTCTTTCCTCTCCTATCCGCGTCATGAATATTTCCGCCGTACATTGTGTAATCTTGTAGGCCGTGATGTAGAAAATGGTGAAATTCCTATTTCCGAGATGGAACGCGTAAACCAGATGATTGAAGATATCAGCTATTATAACGCTAAGAATTTCTTCCAATTCTAAAAAGCAATAGTAAGCTATAAGTTATGCAGTTTCACCCATAACTTATAGCTTATCTAATATTCCTTTGATACTATCCAATCGTATAAAATTGGGATGTCGTATTTCCCCTTCATGTTGCTCGTATGCCCAAGTCACGTGGTATGGTATATGGGCAGCGTATCCCCCAAGTTCCAATACCGGAAGTATGTCTGATTTTACAGAATTACCTACCATCAGGAGTTTTTCAGGCGGACAGCCCAATGTATCAATCAGCCTCTGGTAATCATCGATTTTCTTGTCACTCATAATTTCGATATGATGGAAATATTCTCGCAGTCCGGAAGCTTCTATTTTTCTTTTCTGGTCGAACAAGTCCCCCTTAGTGGCCAACACCAATTTATATTTCCCATGAAGTGACGATATAGTCTCCTTTACGCCTTCCAGCAGTGTGACCGGTTTCTGCAGAAGCTCTTGTCCCCATCCTATTACTTCTTCTATAAGACGTATACTCCCGTTTCCGTCTGTCACTTTGCAGATGGTTTCAGTCATACTGAGCATTATGCTCTTCAGCCCATAGCCATACATATGGAGATTCTTCATTTCTGTTTCAAAAAACCTTTGTGATATGGATGAAGCAGGTAGATATTGTCTTAAAAGGTTACAGAATTTGTGCTCGAACTCCTGAATATAAAGTTCGCTTTCCCACAGTGTGTCATCAGCATCAAAAGCTATGAATTCGATTTTATCTTTCATGAATGGTCGTTTTTATAAAAGCGCCCAAAGATACGGAGTATTCTATATAAATGAAAATATAAATAGTGATAAATGGGAAGTTAATATCTTGTCTGCAACTTATTAATATTGTGTTTGCAGAAAATTAATATCTTGCAAACACGATATTAATTCCGTATTTTTGCACTTATTTTTTCATTTAATACATAAATTTTAATCGTACAAAAGGATGATGACATCACCCCAACCCGCTTCCAAAGGCTTCAGCAGAGCTTTTTGGGTAAGCAGTACAGTAGAACTGTTCGAACGCATGGCATATTATGCTGTATTTATAGTTCTTACCATTTATCTTTCCAATATTTTAGGTTTCAATGATTTTGAGTCAAGCATGATTTCCGGTCTGTTTTCGGGAGGGCTCTATTTGTTGCCCATCTTTACGGGCGCATATGCCGATAAGATAGGTTTCCGAAAGTCGATGATTATTGCTTTTTCACTGCTTTCCATCGGGTATTTGGGCTTGGGATTGCTTCCCACCCTACTGGAAGCAGCCGGTCTGGTGGAGTATGGTGAGACAACCCGTTTTTCCGGATTGCCGGATAGTAATGACCGTTGGATGATTATCCCCGTATTGTTTGTTATCATGGTAGGAGGCTCGTTCATCAAGTCTATCATATCGGGATCGGTGGCTAAGGAAACAACAGAGGCTACCCGTGCTCGCGGCTATTCCATCTTCTATATGATGGTGAATATAGGAGCTTTTACCGGAAAAACGGTGGTCGATCCTCTACGGAATGTTATCGGTGAGCAGGCTTATATTTATATTAATTACTTCTCGGCTGCCATGACGGTGCTTGCATTATTGGCTGTCGTCTTATTGTATAAATCGGCACATACAGCAGGTGAAGGGAAAAGCATGCGTGAAATTGGGCAAGGTTTTCTGCGTATTATCACTAATTGGCGTTTGTTGATTCTTATCCTCATCGTAACCGGCTTTTGGATGGTGCAGCAACAGCTCTATGCAACTATGCCCAAATATGTCATCCGTATGGCGGGTGAAACAGCCAAACCGGGGTGGATAGCCAATGTAAACCCGTTTGTAGTGGTTTGCTGCGTAAGTTTTATCACCCGGTGGATGGCAAAGCGCACAGCTATTACTTCTATGAATATAGGCATGTTTCTTATTCCGGTATCGGCATTGCTGATGGCATGCGGTAATTTGCTGGGCAACGATATTATTTCCGGCATGAGCAATATTACTTTAATGATGGTGCTTGGTATTGTTGTGCAAGCTTTGGCAGAATGTTTTATCTCACCGCGTTATCTGGAGTACTTTTCTTTGCAGGCCCCCAAAGGTGAAGAAGGTATGTACCTCGGTTTCAGTCATCTTCATTCATTCCTCTCTTCTATTTTCGGGTTTGGTATTGCGGGGGTGCTTCTGACAAAATATTGTCCTGATCCAGTCTTGTTTGAAACCCGCGAAGCGTGGGAAGCAGCCAGTGTCAATGCACATTATATCTGGTATTATTTCGCTGCTATAGGATTGGTTGCAGCAATAGCATTATTCGTTTTTGCCAAAACTACCGAATTCATCGACAAAAAGAAGAAGGCATAAGGTTTATATATTGCATACTTTTTGTATATTTGCCGTCACTTTTTTTTAAAGCGACGGCTTTTTTGTAATTAAGGAGATTAGGATGAAAGTAAAATTTATAAGCCTTGCCAGTGGAAGCAGCGGCAACTGTTATTATATAGGCACAGAAAAATATGGAATACTCATCGACGCCGGCATTGCAGTACGGACGATAAAAAAAGGACTGAAAGAAGCAGGTATCAGCATGGAAATGATACGTGCGGTATTTGTTACGCATGATCATGCGGACCATATCAAAGCAGTAGGCGGATTGGGTGAAAAACTGAATATTCCTATTTATACAACCGCCCGGATTCATGAGGGCATCAACCGGAGCTATTGCATGACAGAAAAGTTATATTCGTCTGTCCGTTACCTGGAAAAGCAGCAACCCATGCAGTTGGAAGATTTTCATATCGAATCTTTCGAGGTACCTCATGATGGCACGGACAATGTGGGCTATTGCATTGAGATAGACGGAAAAGTGTTTGCTTTTCTTACAGACCTTGGTGAAATTACTCCTACGGCCGCAGAATATATCAGAAAGGCCAATTATCTGATATTGGAAGCCAACTACGATGAGGAAATGTTACGCATGGGTACCTACCCCCAATACCTGAAAGAACGGATTACCAGCCGCACCGGACACATGAGTAATATTGCTACTGCTGAATTTCTTTCGGAAAATATGACGGAACATTTACAGTATATTTGGCTTTGCCATTTGAGCAAGGACAACAATCATCCTGAATTGGCATATAAAACAGTGGAATGGAAATTAAGGGAAAAAGGAATTATCGTAGGAAAGGATGTACAGTTGTGTGCTTTGAAGCGTACTACTCCTTCTGATTTATACGAGTTTGAATAAAAAATCCCATTTCATCGCAAAAAATACCCCGTTTTGTTTGCACGAATAAAATAAAAGGACTACTTTTGCACCCGCAAACAAGAAATAAGGAATGCACTCTTAGCTCAGTTGGTAGAGCAACTGACTCTTAATCAGTGGGTCCAGGGTTCGAATCCCTGAGGGTGTACTTAAAAAGGAACAATATTGTTCCTTTTTTTATTTGTCTTAACAAGAACAAGCTTTGATGGGTGTAAGCTCCTTATACGGGATCGCTAGTAAATCTATATGGGGATGATACATTATTTTTCGTTAGTCCGCATAATAAATTTTTCAGAAGTTTGTTTTTTTATACCTTTGCCCTCACCCGCTTGCCGCCTCTTTCGTCACATTTGAAAATATATGTCAGAAATGAAAGTAGGAAGAAAACTTTTATTTCCTCCCACTCATATATCTATATTTATTATTTGGGGAAGAATCACATAATCCGCTAAGAATATGGTTTCTACATGCTTGCATCAATTGCGTTGATATACAACTCACTTTATGTAAAGGTACGATTTTTACGGAACATGCAAAACACCTTTGATCTTTCTTTTCAGCAACCGTCAAAAACAAATTCCCGGTTTCATATCCGGTCACAAAGGTGGTACAGCCTCTTTACTATTAAGTTAAAAAAATCAGGCAGGATTGAAACATACTGTTACGGTCGTGTCTGCTGCGATTCAAGATAGCCCGTACTTTCCGACAGGAGGCAAGGTCAGGGGGCAAGATAACGTGTACAGCAGAAACGACCGATCCGATGGGAACAGTCAGAAAAGGATCACATACAGGAATTACAGCCTGGTACCAGGCAGGGGACGACTTTGTGACAAAGTCCCAAAAGAGGTTCTTTTTTCCAGACGGCAAACTCCCTCACCTCAAAGAAACAGTCTATGGCTGGCGCACGAAACGTCCAGCCTTATGCGGACTTAACACCCGCAGCCTGCACATGTGCGTAATAGAAAGGGAAATATAATCTTCATCCGCTTCCCCGCGTCTTGCCTACACCCTTGTATTCCCGGTTCAACCCCTGCTTGATCTCGCTCCTCTTGTACAAGACCTTGCCGCCGAGAATGTAGTAAGGCAGCGTGCCGTTGCTCCGGTACTCGCCCAGTGTCCTGCGGCTGACTTTTAACATACACGCCACCTCCTTGTCGCACAGGTACACGTCTTCTTTTAGCGGAATCCCGCCATCTCTGGAGATGCCGTCAATCATCACCGACAGCCGGTCGATACGCTCCACGTCTTCCGGCAGGTAATAGGTACGGTTGCCTATCTTGGTATAGGCGAGCGTGCCGTTATTCCGCAAGGTGCGCTTGCTGATTTTCAGCTTCATGCAGACATCCTGGTGGTCGAGCCAGCCGCCCGTCCCCTTCACGCCTTTCAGATTCAGATGGGGAATTTCCTCCACCCTCTGTATGAACTGTTCGATCTTCATGGCAAATTCCTCGAACGCCTTCCTTTCAAAACATACGATTTCCATCACATTCCGATTTTATATTGATACTCCAAATTCATACCATCCGGAGAAACGGTCGCTTGTGGTGCCGGTATCACCATATCAGGCAGTTCCGCACCGTTCCCAATTGTTGCCCCGTTGCAAATAAAGGCAGGAAAAATCGTATTACAATGGACCTGTCCGCACATGTCATCTCCTGACATAATGTTTCATGCCGGATGATATGACTACATGTCAAAATCTTCATTCCGGAGGATGTAACGGGGGCAGATGATTTTTCAGAAGGACACGACCCCCCGTTTCTTTGAGGCAAAGGTAGTCGTCCCCCACCGGAGCGCAAGGCCGGGCCCTTCGGGTCGGCGGGGAAAAAATCATCCTCACGCTTCGCGCTCCGGTATTTTTTCCTGCCGAGCCTTGATGCCGTTCCGGCGGGAGAACGGCTGTAAGGCATACAAAGAAACAGGAGTGCCTGCACAACAGGCCGGATGTATAACCAATAAAATGAAAGAAATATGGCAGCTAAAGACGTGAAAGACTTCAACGAATGGTTCAACCGTTCATACGCGAGACTGAAGGAGAGAATCTCCATCTACCACGGGAAAACAGACGAGGACGTGTTCCACGACGCTTACCTGGCAGTCAGGAAGCAGGTGATGTTCTCAAGGGAAGGGATAGAAAACTGGGAATCCTATTTTTTCGGCTGTTACCGGAAAATGGTGCAGGCCGGAATGAGGGATAACAGCCGCTACTCCTGCCCCGGTGACGGGTATTTCATCACGCCGGGAGAAACGGATGACAGGGAAGAGACGGAGGAATGGGAAGAGATGCTTACCGGATGCGACATGCTGGTGAGGGACATCCAGAAGTTCCTCAGGCGGCATTTCTCCTACGAGGATTACAGGATGTTCATGCTGCGCTTCTACGAGACGAGCAGCTCGTTCCGTACTATCGCCAGGCACATGGGCGAGAAAACATCGGTGATAACCCGCTGGGCACAGGTCATGCTGGAATCCGTCCGCGCCAACCGGACGTTCACAGCCCGAAGGAGATTGATAGCCGCCAGAGACGCGGCATGATGATAACTCTATAATTAATAATAAACTAAAATTGGATCGTATGAAACTGACAGTTTACAACAAGAGCAACTCCCACCCGGCACTGACCTACAAGGGCAAGCGGGTGATCACGGTATGCCGCGACGGCAGCATGTACCTCAGCAGAATATTGAGCAACGAGCTCAGCCCCTTATAACAAACTAACCAACCAACATTACAACAAGCCAAACTGCCTTATAACTAACCATGCAGACAACCGTACAAGGGCTATCCGGCGGTGGCAGTGGCATACTGACCGGACAGACCTTTTTATGGAGGAACTGTCCGTCACAAAGGCAGCCTGTACGAATAGCATACCCCAATTCTGGAATAACATAATAAAATATGTCCCCCCGCCAGAGGGATTACAGCATCCATGAGCGCATCTTTCCGACCTTCCGGCAGTGGTACCTTCCATCACCTGATTTATCCGACAGACCAGGATTCCATACATTCGGTAACGGTCGGAAGCGACCGGTAACATGACCACCGTTCCACTATCGGAAAGCCGGTAACAACCGTTCCATTCCCATACTTGAAACCACTATTCCTTCCGCCCATTCTCATGTCTGCCCGTTCAACACCGATAGAACATGGAAAGCGTCGCCATATACAAAGCATTCCAAGAAGCAATACGACGCATAATTGCCAACCTGCATCCAATCTGTTGTGATTTAATACAATGCATACTTTCTTTGCAAGTGACAAAAGGTCATGTAAACATACGATGACCACAGTATTAATTGTTCAAACATTAGTAAGGATGAAAAAAAAGCAAAATTTCAGTGACGAGGAACTGATGCAGGTGATGGGACTGGATCTGCCTTCATCAAAGTCTGGTACAGAAACACATGGGGAAACAGTTTCAGAAACAATGGCTCCCATTTTTGATGAGCCTGAAAGCATGGAACAACCTGCCCCCGTTCCGGAAACGGAACGCGGACAGCCGGAAGAGCCTTCTTCCATTACGGGGCAGACACCGGAGCCAACCGCCCGGCGCAGGACAAGCGGCAAACAACGCAAACTTTCGCTGGAGGAGTACCGGAACACCTTCATGCGGCCTTACAGGATTGAAGACCGCAAGCCGGTTTTCATCAGCCGGAAATTGCGTGACACGCTTGACCGTTTCGCCTGCAAGATCGGCGAGAACCGCATAAGCCTTTCGGGCTTATTGGAGAATATTGTCCGGCACCACGTCGAACTTTATACCGAAGATTTCGAGTTTTGGAAGAGGCTGTAAGCCTTTATTTCCATTCAATTAAAAGGCATTTTGACGGGATTTCTTTTTCGGGGGGCAAAATATAGAAACTAGCTACTCCCGAAGGCCGCCGAAGAGGTACATCCCGCCGGTCTGTAAAGTAAACAGAGTATGAATCGTATGCAAAAAATGTAACCGGATGATACAGAAGAATGATACCGACAGAAACAGGGGAGGACGCCCGGCAAAAGGGCTGTCCGAGAAACGCAAATACCGCATCACGGTAAAGATGGCAACCGGGGAATACTATGCCCTGAAGTCGAAAGCCAGAAAGGCCGGTGTCTCGGCAAGCGAGATGGTGAGGCAGGCGGTGGACGGGTGCGTGGTAAGGGAGAGGCTCACCACCGAGCAGGCGGACTTCATCCGCAAGCTCTGCGGCATGGCGAACAACCTGAACCAGCTGGCCCGGGGGGCACACAGGGAGGGCGTAAGGCTGCATTCCGGACAATGCCGACACCTGCTGCTTTCGCTGGAAACCCTCATAGACCGTATCAGCCTATGATCGCGAAGATTGTAAAAGGCGCGGGAGCCAAAGGGATTGTGGATTACATCCTTGACAGGAAAAAAGGGGCCTCGCTTATCGACCACGACGGAGTTCTGGTCTCCGACAACGGCTCGATAGCACGCAGTTTCATCGCCCAGTCCCGGTTTAATCCGAAGGTGGGTAAGTTCATCGGGCATATCTCGCTCAGCTTTTCCGAGCAGGACCTGCCACACTTAACCGATGAGCTGATGGTGCGGATAAGCCGGGAATACATGATGAAAATGGGCATCTGCGATACGCAGTATATCATCGGAAGGCATCACGACAAGGAGCATCCGCACGTGCATATAGCCTTCAACCGTATCGACAATAACGGCAGGACTATCAGTGACAGGAACGACCGCTACCGCAGCGAACGCGTCTGCAAGGAGCTTACCCGCAAGTACGGGCTGTACTTCGAGGAGGGCAAGGAGCAGGTGAACACGGACCGACTGAAAGAACCAGACAGGACGAAATACGAACTGTTTTTTCTTCTTAAAACGAAAGTGGGAAGGTGCGGTGACTGGACACGCTTATCGCCAATCTGCGGAAACAAGGGATGGAAGTACGCTTCAAGTACAAGGGGTGGACGGACGGGATCCAGGGCGTGGTGTTCGGTAAGAACGGCTATTCCTTCAACGGCTCGAAGATTGACCGGCAGTTCAGTTACTCCAAGATAGCTGCAGCCTTGAACCGGAACAGTCTTCAGGAACGGCAGGCACAATCCTGCCGGCAAGGTATCAGCCCGGCTTCAGACGGTAGCGGGGAGCTCATCAGCAGTTTATTGGGACTGCTGGACCTCCCCCCCCCCCTTCATCCTGCACCGAGACTCCGGAGAAAGCCGCATTCCGCCGGCTGATGCAACGGAAGAAGAAAAAGAAGAAGAACAAGGGATTTAAAATTTAACAACAACCTAAAAAACAATCAAGATGAAAGAAAACACAGGAACCATCATCGCCATGCTGGAAGAACTGCTGACCATCAGCAAGAGCCGGCAGGCATCGCAAAGCGGCAGTACCAATGCCGCCAACATGGATATTGTTCCCTTCAAGACACTGATCGAGGAAGCTGGCCAGCGTACGGAGGCCGGACTGGCGAAGTTCGCCGGGAACATTACGGATTGCCTGAATGCAATCAACAACCGGATAGACGGGATTGCCCGAAGGGAACAGCCGGATTTCGGGAAAATCAGAGAACTGTTAGAGCAGGCCACCCCAAAGACGGACGAGGCAAGCATTCGGCACAATATTAACGAGACCCGGCACTCGTTTGCGCTTGAGAACAGATGGGACTGGGCGATTGTCATCGGTATCGTCCTTCTGATAGCCCTGTTAGCCTCGACGCTCTATTCCGAGAGGAGACAGGATTATGACCGCATCGACAACAACTTGAAGTACCGTTACATCAGGATGAAGGGCGAAGCATCGCCCGAAAGCATCGCCGGACTAGAAAATCTCTTCGAGCTCAACCAGGACAACGGGAAGATCAAACAGATACGCAAGGACGTGGAAACCTACGAGGAGGTACGTCTGAAAGAGCAGACTGCAAGGGAACAGGAGAATAGGGCTGACTCGATCGGAAACAAACCTTCAAAATCCCGATAAGGTTATGGCAAGCGTAAAGATCAAGTTCAGACCATCGACAACCGATGGTGGACAAGGAACATTATTCTACCGGGTGATACACAACCGCATAGCCCGTCAGCAAAAGACAGGCTACCGTCTTCACGCCGACGAATGGGACAGCAACTTGTCCGAAGTAGTGCTGCCATCGGCCGACGGGAACCGGAAAACTTACCTGTCGGAAATCAGGAACAGCGTGGCGGCAGATATACGAAGGTTCCACAAGGTCATTGACACGCTGGAAGTCAGCGGACATGCCTACTCTGCGGATGACGTAATGGCCGGTTTTACGGCGGACGAGCCGGGAAACCTTCTATTCGGATTCATGGAGAGTGTCATCGCCCGTCTGAAAGCATTGGGCAAGGCACGAACCCGGGAAACATACACTACAACGCTGAGCAGCTTCAAACGTTTCAGGAAAGGTGGTGACCTGCTTTTGGACGACATGGATTCAGACATGATGGTGGCATACGAAGCCTATCTGAAAAGGAACGGTGTCAGCCCCAATACTTCCTCATTCTATATGCGTAACCTGCGTGCTGTCTATAACCGTGCAGTGGAAAAAGGACTGGTCGAGCAGAAATTTCCCTTTAAGCACGTTTATACGGGAGTGGAGAAGACCGCCAAACGGGCCATACCCCTTATGGCAGTCAGGAAAATCAAGGAGCTGGACCTCTCATCAAGCCCGGCATTGGATTTTGCCCGTAACATGTTCCTTTTTTCATTCTATACTCGTGGCATGTCATTCGTAGACATGGCCTACCTACGCAAGAAGGACTTGAATAACGGTATTTTGTCCTATCGACGCCGCAAGACCGGACAGCAGCTTTTCATCAAATGGGAGAAATGCATGCAGGAGATAGCGGACAAGTACAATACGGAATACTCCACCTATCTGCTACCCGTCATCAGCCCTGAAAGCGGTGTGGAAGAAAGGAAACAGTACATCAATACGGCACACAACGTCAACCGCGCCCTGAAAGTCATCGGTAAACGGCTGGAGATACCCGTACCGCTTACAATGTACGTCGCGCGGCATGCCTGGGCGAGTATAGCCCGAAGCAAGAACGTTCCACTGTCAGTAATCAGCGAGGGCATGGGACATGACTCGGAAGCTACCACGCGCATCTATCTCGCTTCATTGGATACGGCGGCGGTTGACAAGGCGAACAGCCTAATCCTGAAATCCCTGTAACATGCAAGGTTGTTGAGCGAATACAAAGTCTCTTTGTAAGAGAAATTATATCTCTTTGTAAGAGAGGTGATTGTTGATGCAAAAATAAGAATTTTATAGCAATTAGCACATTTATTTGCTTAAAAAAATGCAACTGACAGTCTGTTCTGTTTGGTATATAGTAACATTTGTGGAGTGAACGCTACAATTCACTGTATTCTATATCGCTGACTATCAATTGACAACGGATATACCCACCTCTCTTACAAAGAGAAGTTGATTTGAATAATATAAATATTTAATATTCATTATTGTTTTAACCCTTAAAAGATTTTTGTCATGGACAAGGAAATTTTTATTGAAAGTTACGAAGCTCCCCAGGTGGAAGTGGTAGAAGTAGAAGTAGAAAAAGGATTTGCGGTAAGTTCTGGAGGTGAAGACGGAAACTGGAATTGATAACTTTTCCGGAAATTCGGTCTGTATGTAAATTTACACGTCTATAAAAAATGAATTTAAATTAGTAAAAATGAAAATCAGATCTTTAATTAGTCTGGCTATGGCCACATTCCTGATAACGGCTTGTAGCAATGAAAATGATGAAGAATTGATTTCCACTTCCACAACAGGTATACTGAGCGCTACCGTGGAAGGAAACCATTCCAGTACACGTGCGGGGTTTGCAAGTGATGGCAAATTCTACTGGTCACAAAATGACCGATTAGGTGTCACTACTTCCCAAAACGCCAGTAGCTTTTCAGCCCTTAGCTTAAAAAATGGCAGTGGAACTGCAAGCGGTACTTTTGACGGCACAATAAACGGAACCATCGGCGATTATGCGGTATATCCATACTGTGACAACCATAACATAAATGATGCTACCTTGACTTATAATTTCCCTACATCCTATACATATAATAAAGTGGATGCGGATTACTTTACTACGGTTCAAGGTGAAGGCAACAGCTTCAATCCGGCCATGTGGGGAAAAATTGTAAACGGTGCTGTGCAAATGAAACACTTGGGCGGTGTGTTCTGCATCAAAGTGCCTAAGATGCCTATAAAGGCAGGAATCTTGTCTCTTATTGTAGACAAGAAAATTACCGGTAATTTTACAGTGGATTTAAATGGTGAAATTCCTGTCATTGAATCAACAGAAACAAGTACCAATGAAAATAATACAGTGACTATTACATTCAGTGATGCTACCCAGGATCAGCCCGGTGTTTTCTATGTGCCTGTTCCTACAGGAACATACGATGTACGTATAAAAGTAACAGAAAACCAAAGCTCTCCTGAAAAAGTGAATGTTGCGGCAGGTACTTATACTATTGCCCGTTGTGACTTGAAAAAAATCGAATTGACCAACGGAAATATAGATGCTACGGTTCCTACAGAATCTAACTCTTTGGATGACGCCGCTACCGCGTTGGAAAATAGCGATGCAGTGACAGTTACCGGAGAAGTCAGTTCAAATAGTAGTATTTCTATTCCTGCCGCCTCAGATGGCACCGCTGAGACAGCCAAAAGCCTTTCATTGGAGAAGGTAGCGAGCGGAGCATGCCTTACAGTTTTAGACGCGAATAGTTCAGGTTCTACAGACAATTCCGTTGACAACTTCACCTTATCAATTCCTATCAATGAAACTGCTAAGTTTGAACCGTTGGATGTAACTATAACCATGCCGAACACAACCGTTGCCCTGACCGGTAACGCGGGTGCAGCTATTTATGGTACAGTCACATCCGAAACAGCAGATAATACACTTGTCATTGGTAACGGTGTGGAAGTTAAAAAGGTGGTCGTGAAAAAAGGTAATATCCGCGTAAATAAGGGAGCGAAACTGGTAGCGATTGAGAAATCGTCAGATAATCAAGCAACGACTGTAACAGTTTATAAAGAGGATGGTGCTGAAATTCCGTCTTCATTGGATGGAGTTTTTGTCGTAGTGGATGCCGCTGTAGCAGATATGAAGAAGGTATTGGCAGACGGTGGTATTTATACATTGTCTAATGATATGGAGGGCGATTTTGTGGTATCAGCTACGACTCCTGTCACCGTCAAGCTCAATGGGCACAAGATTACGAATAAGGCCAGTGATACCTTTACCGTAAATCATGGCAGCTCCCTGACTATTGAAGGTGAGGGTATTGTAGATAACGTAACTCATGCCAGAGCATGTATTTACAATAATGGTAAGGTTCTTTTGAACGGTGGTACCTATACTAGAAGCCTGGAAAATGGCCAAAGTGACACTAATGCGGGTGGAAATAGCTACTACAATATTTTAAACCATGGTGAAATGACCATAAATCAGAGTGTATCGGTATCACAAAGTGGCAAGTTCTCATCCATGATAGCCAGTGGATATTATGATTATTCAAATACCAATCCGAGAAATGGGCATGTGGAGGGAACTAATGCCGCCGCTCCTAAGCTGACCATCAATGGCGGTACATTCTCGGGAGGACTTAATACGATAAAGAATGACGACGGTGCTACACTGGAAATCAAAAACGGTACATTCAATAATATGTCACAAGCCACGGTACAGAACCATCATGTGACTACCATCAGTGGCGGTACGTTCAACTGTTCTGGTGCAAAATATGCAGTGGATAACGAAGGACATAACGATGCCAAGCAAGATATGGGTGATATGACAATTTCCGGTGGTATATTTAGCGGACTGATGCTTAATGTTGGAAATGGAGCCGATATGACTATTATCGGCGGTACATTCTCCGATCCGGGTATATTGCAGTATCTTCCTAAAGAAGGAACTGCCAATGTGAAGGTGGCTTTGGAGTCTGATATGACCGCTCCCGGTTTTGTAACGCAAGACGGACAGACGGTTGAGATTGATATGAACAGGCACACCTTGACTTTTGGAAATCCGACCGTAGGTTCTCCCGGTACGGAAACGAACAGCTGCCAGTTGTTGAAAGGTTCTACGGTTACATTCAAAAATGGAACTCTGATCAGTGACAACAAGGATATAGTTATCCAGAACTATAGCAAGTTGCATTTAGAAGACATGATGCTTAATACACCCAATGCAGACTACTCCATTTCCAACAACAATGAAAGTTGCACATTGGATAATGTGACGATCAATGCGGGAACAGGAAAGTGTGCATTTGATGTATATTCCTTCTCTGGGTATGACGGCGTAACCGTAACTGTTAACAGTGGAACAATTAACGGAAATGTTGAATTTGGTGGTAATAACCCAAAAAAGAATATAAAGTTGATTGTTAATGGTGGTACATTTAATGGTAATTTAACGGTCAATGAACAATACTATGATTTTAATAACCCAAACATTATTATCAGCAAAGAGGCCGTGATTGGAGAAAATGCAATCGGTTGGGATAAGTATATAAAATAAAAGTATATCCCAACAAGCATATTTCCCTATTATAAAATTCAACGAATCTTCTAAAAAACAAGGAGAACCATCGGTGTTCATCATACATCGGTGGTTCTTGTTTATCTATCAGTAAGATATTTCATTATGAAAATTAATCCAAACTTCAAGCTCCGCGAAATGGCCGGAGAAACCATCATCGTGAATCAGGGACATACGGGTGCCGACCTTACCCGCATCATCTCTCTGAACAAATCCGCGCGTCTGCTATATGAACGGCTGGCAGACAAGGATTTCACAACGGAAGATGCTGCGAAAATCCTGACGGACACTTACGGAATAGACGGACAACAGGCATTGAAGGATGCCACAGCCTGGATGGAGGCACTGAAAAAATGCAAGGTAATCGAATGAAAGAGATCACACTGTACAGACACGAGCGGATGCTCTTCGCCCTGCTCCGGGCCTCGCTGCACGAGCGGAAAACAGAAATCACACTTTTCCTGGACAGCACTGACGAGGAGTGGAAACAATGCCACCGCCTGGCCGTAAGTCAGGGAGTGATGGCGCTGGCATGGGACGGTGTGATGAGACTACCGGCGGAACTGCAACCGCCCCTTTCCGTAAAGCTGGCATGGGCAGCCGCTGTAGAAAGGTACGAGAAAAAATATCTTCACTATTGCAGGACGGCAGATGAATTTTCCCGCTTTTATGCGCAGCATGGCATATCCGCCATGCAGATGAAAGGCGTGGGACTCTCCGCAATCTATCCCGTTCCATGCCACCGCGAGGGAGGCGACATAGACATTTACACCTATTCGGCGGACAAGAGCCGGATGAGCGACGGGGAGGCGAACAGGTTAGCGGACAGCCTGATGCGGCTGGAGAACATAGACGTGGATACGGAACATTCCCCCAAGCACAGCGTATTCTATTACAAAGGTGTTCCGGTGGAGAACCACAAGACCTTCCTGAACGTGGAGAGCTATAAGGCGGCCGGAGAGGTGGAAAAGGTGCTGAAAGAACACATGAACCCGCAACAGACGGTATTGGAAGGCGGGCAGGTGCTCACCCCCTCGCCGCTCTTTAATATGCTGTTCGTCGCTTTCCATGCCGCCCAGCATTACGGGAGCGGTCTGGTGCTGCACCATCTCTGCGACTGGGCGTGCCTGTTGAAAAAACATGGCCTACACATACCGGCAGGCGTCACCGACCGCCGTTTCCTGCGTTTCGTGTCGGCACTGACCCTGTTGGCCGACAAGTTGCTGGGGACGGACGTACAAGTGGCGGACGTACAGGAGAATCTGGCACGGAACATACTGGAGGAGATGCTCCATCCGCGTTACGGGACAAAGGTACCGGTCAAAGGCAGAGCCGGCATCATCCTCTACAAGGCAAGGAGGATGGCACACCTCACTGCACTTAGGCGTGAGGTATTGGGTGCTTCTATATGTAAGACGATACTGCACTCGGTCATCGCGCATATCCGAGAGCCGAAAACCATATTCCAGCGAGGTACGGAGCAATGACACTGAAGAGAATCTGGCATCTGCTGCAACCCGAAGAGCGCAGGAAGGTATGGAAGATGGCAGGGACGGTGTTCCTCTCCGCACTGCTCGATTTCGTCTCCCTGGCGACACTGCTGCCCGTACTCTATATCCTGCTGGAAGGGGGCGAAAACCGGCGGGCTGCCTTGCTGTTTTGTCTGCTGGCCATACTGGTCATCGTTGTCAAGAGCGTGCTGGCAACCGTTTTCACCCGTTACCAGGACAGGTGTCTGCTCTCTTTCTACCGGAGACTGAGCTTCTCGCTGTTCTCCGCGTATTACCGCCGCGGACTGCTTTTTATCCGGGAGCGTGGCAGCAGCAGGCTGGCATACGAGACCAACGTTGTATGCTACTCCTTCAGCCACGCTCTGCTCTCCTCCATCTGCCGCATGGCGGGCGACGTGCTGCTCGTCATGCTGGTGACGGTAGCTTTACTCGTGTTCGACGGCATGTCAGTATTGCTACTGTATGTCTCGTTCCTCCCGTTCATGTGTACCTATCTCCTCGTGGTGAGGAAACGGGTCAGGAAATACGGCGAGGACGACATGCTTGCCAAGCGGGAGCAGTCGAGAACCGTCATGGATACATTCGGGGGATACATGGAATTGGAGGTGAACGGTGCTTTCCCCGTCTCTCAGACCGCTTTTCTTAAAGGTCTGGACAGGATAAGCCGCAACCGCATGAAGCTTGACACCGTACTCGGACTGCCGCTCTTCCTTTCCGAACTGTCGGTTGTCATCGCACTTGGCCTGCTGGTGGCTTCCGGGGACGGAGACGTGAAGATGGTGGTGGGTGTTTTTGCCATTACGGCATTCCGCCTGCTTCCTGCCCTCCGCACCTTGTTGACGGGATGGACGCAGATACAGAACGCGGCATACAGCCTGAATACGATAGAGGAAGGGCTGGCAGGACCGGCAGAGGCGGTCAGCACATATTCCGAAGAAATACCGTTCGAAAAGGAGATAACCGTCAGGAGGCTTGCATACACCTATCCCGATAGCGGGCCGGTGCTGGATAATTTCAACTGCCGTATCCGTAAGGGGGAGCATGTCGGCTTCCGGGGGGCCAGCGGTGCGGGAAAGTCCACACTGTTCAACTTGCTTGCAGGTCTGCTCGAACCCGATTCGGGAGAGATACGGATTGACGGGGTACTCCTGAACGGGATGACACGCGCTTCCTGGATGAGGCGGCTCGGCTACGTCCCCCAGGAGGTGTTCATCTTTAACGGTACACTGGCCGAGAATATCGCCTTGGGCTATGGGACGATTGATTACGGCAGGGTAAAGGAACTGTTGGGACAAGTCTGTCTGGGCAGGTGGGCGGAAGCGTTGCCGGATGGCATGGACACCCTGCTCGGTGAAGCGGGTGGAAGGCTCTCGGGTGGGCAGAGACAGCGTATCGGCATTGCCCGCGCACTTTACAAGCAGGCGGAGGTCCTGCTGCTGGACGAGGCGACATCGGCACTCGACAATGTGACGGAAAGGGAGGTGAACGAAACCCTCTGCCAACTGAAAGAAAGATATAAAGGACTGACGATACTTTCCATCGCCCACCGGGAAAGTTCGCTGGCTTATTGTAAACGGATTATTATCATTGGAAATGAAAATGAATAGAACTTATCAGGTTGCCGGACACCGCTTCATGTTATGGGGAGACAAACTCTGCAAGGCTGTAGAAGGAATTGCCGGATTCAGGCCTTTTGAATCCCAGGATGGCGAGGTGCTGTTCGCCTTCATGGAGGATACCGCCGTACCGGTGATGGGAAACGTGGAATATACCTTCGGATACGAGGATGTCAGGGGCTTTTTCGGACGGACGGTCAAGGGCTTCATGTTGAAGCTGGAGCCTTCCGGAGGGGATGCGCTGTATCTGTGGTGTACCGACGGGGGGAATGAGGTGCGGATATGCGGCAACCTTTCAGCACGTCTGTACCGCTTCGCCTTGTGGGTGGGCTATGGACTGATGACGCTTCCGTACGGCACCATAGCCGTCCACAGCAGTTGCATCGTTTACCGGGACAGGGCGGTATTGTTTCTCGGTGAGAGCGGAACGGGAAAAAGCACCCATACACGCCTATGGAGGGAGCATGTGGAAGGTGCTTTCCTGCTGAACGATGACAGCCCGGTGCTGCGGGTGGAAGACGACGTCGTGCGGGTCTATGGAAGCCCTTGGAGCGGGAAAACTCCCTGCTACAGGCAGGAGTGTTATAAGCTGGAAGCCTGTGTGCGTCTTTCGCAGGCTCCGTATAACCGGATAACAAGGCTGCCCGTATTGCAGGCTTACGGGGCAGTACACCCTTCCTGCCCGCCGGAATTTGCTTATGACAACGGTTTGTATGACCATGTGAGCAGATGTGTCGACAAGCTGCTCCAGGCTGTTCCGTTCTATCACCTGGCGTGCCTTCCAGACCGGGAAGCCGCACGACTTGCCTGTCGGACGATTTTCAAGGATACGATATGAGAAAGATTCCCAACGAGCTGTTCTTTTCCCGGGTGGAGGCGGAAATCGCCGGAGGACATCCCGTCAAGTTTCGCCTGAAAGGCTGGTCGATGTTCCCGTTATTGTGTGACGGGCGGGACGAGGTGGTGCTGTACCCCTGTACGGAGGATGAACTTCGGCCTATGGACGTGGTACTTTTCAGATATAACGGAAGACACGTGCTGCACCGCATCATCAGGAGGGAAGGCGCCCGGCTGTACATCCGGGGGGACGGCTCTTTTGTAGCCCGGGAGCAGTGTACGGTTGCCGATGTGGTCGGGAAGATACGTTTCGTCATCCGGCCGTCCGGCAGGGTACTGTCCGTAAGTAGCTGGCGCTGGCGGTTGTCGGGCATGCTGTGGAACAGGATGGGGATATTCAGGAATCCGCTCCTGAGAATCCTGCGCTGTCTGGCAGGGTGACCTGACAGATGTATACATCAGGGCTGCAAGCGGGAATCGAAACCGTTTGCAGCCCGCACTTATTTCTTTTTCTTATGACAAGGGAGTACTTGCCACACTGCCTGACGTTACATTACCACTTTGAAATGTTCACATATCCGCTTTGGCCGACGGCTATAACCGTTTTCTCCATCACATAACTAGTGAAATTTCATGGAACGATCGGTTAAGACGGTTACCGAACACCGTCAGGCCCTTGTCGATTTTTTCGGTGGTTATGTTCGTGTGCCCCAATACCCGGCTCACACTCTCAATGGGGACACCCTTGCTCAAAGCCAGAGTTGCGAATCCATGACGGCTTGAATGGAATGTTTTTAGTAATCCCGCACTCCCTTATCATCTGCTTCAACGGCTTGCAGATTGACCAGTAGTCCAAATTGGGAAACACGAGCCCGTTCTCTTGGAACCTCTCGTAACGTCTGATGATCTGCATGGGAATATCCAGCAGTTTCACCTGGAAATTCACCTTTGTCTTGTGCCACTTCGACAATATCCATTTCTCACCGTTCACTTCCGCAATGTCATCGGTGGTAAGTTCCTTCATATCCAAAAAGAGAGGGCGGTGAAACTGGCGAAGACAAACAGATCCCGGATATAAGCCAGCTTCCTGTTTGCAAACTCGTGCGTCATTACCGTCTTGATCTCATCTTCGGTCAAGTATTCCCGTTCCTTGACGTTTTGGCTGACGCGGTACTGGGCAAACGGGGTTTTCTGTATCAGCCCGTTGTAATGGACCTTCGCCACGATTGTTTTCAACCACATGCAGTTTGACCACACGCTGGCGTTATGAAGTCCGGCATCAGTGGAGAGATAGATTTCATACTCCTTAATGAAGTCGGGGGTAAGCTCAAGCATGGAAATGTCATTCCGCCTATGGTATTTCTTTATGAACGTCGCCAGATGGTTTCTTGACCTTACCCGCACTTTGTATGAACTCAACGCCCAGTCTATGCCGATACGCTTCTTGAAACTCTCGTTGTCCTTGTCGAACGCGCCGAGCAGTGTCTTGTATTCCGTACCGAGTCCCTGAAAGGTGTTGCGTACCATTTCGGCCGTAACGAACGCTTCTCTATCAGAGAGGCGTTGATAATGTCTGATGATTTGGGCCTTGATGTTGTCAAGGGCGAGATTGATCTCCCGCGCTTCCCTGCTCTTCCCTTTCGCCCGGTTGCCCTTGGCGTCCCATAGCCCTTTGGCGATAGTCTGCTTGCAACTGAACTGGGCTACGGAACCGTTGATTGTCACCCGTCCCATAACTGGGACAATACCGTTTTTCTCCTTATTGCCGTTCACGTAGAACAGCACTTTGAATGTACCGGTTACCGGGTAATGATTTGAAAACCATTCGCTCTCGTTACCTTTCGTTTCCCTGCACTTTAGCATTGGAGAGGTCTTCATCGGTTTTCCTCATAAGTCATTGAACATCAGTTTTGCCATCATCATTTATTCGTTTCTGATTGATTTTTCCAGAGATATGTAATATATTTGTACACACATCAATGATTTTAAACTAAAAGAAAAACAATATGGATAAAGATTCAAAGCAAGTAGTGATTCTTCTGACACATCCCAATATAAAAGAGTCGCGAGCTAACAAGGCATTGATGGATGCTATTAGTGACATGGAAGAGGTGGCCATATACAATTTATATGAGATGCATGTGGAAGATGCTTTTAATGCAGAGATATGGAGCACTATCATATCGCATGCATCTGCGCTTGTATTTCAGTTTCCGTTCTATTGGATGTCGGCTCCTTCTTTATTGAAGAAATGGTTGGATGAAGTATTTACATATCTGGCAAAAACTCCTGCTGTGGCTGGTAAGACATTGATGGTGGTCACTACTGCCGGCTCTGAACATGATGCTTATAGAAGCGGAGGAAGAAATCGTTTTACGGTGGATGAGTTGTTAAGACCTTATCAAGCAAGTGCTGTACATGCCGGAATGGTATGGCAAACTCCTCTTGTAGTCTATGGAATGGGGACCTCGGAAGCTAGTAAAAATATAGCAGAAGGGATAAATTGCTATAAGCAAAGAATTGAAGCATTGGTGAAGAAAGACATTTCCAGTGATAATTGGTAATAGTAGGACCATATCGAAATGGAACATCTTTTTCATTTTTGAATGTTTGTTTTTCTCTTCATATTTTTCTAAAATCCTGATTTTAAGCAATAAATAAAATATTGTATGAGTTGGCATATTTCTTGTGTTAACTCATACATGAAACTTTATATTATATCAAACAGATTACCCGTTAAGGTTACCAAAGAGGATGAAACGTTCGTGTTTTCACGAAGTGAAGGCGGACTGGCTACCGGTTTGGACTCACTTCAGATTTCCTACGAAAAACATTGGATTGGATGGCCTGGAATATGCGTTGACAACGAAGATAGTAAAGAGGAAATCACTTCTAGATTGGAAGGAATAAATTTCCACCCAGTATTCTTGTCCGAAACACAGATAAAGAATTATTATGAAGGCTATAGTAATAGTACTATCTGGCCATTATGTCACTACTTTTTTGTTTATACGCTGTATCGGAACTCTTTCTGGCAATCGTATCAGGAAGTGAACCAGTTGTTCTGCGATGCCATTTGCCGCGTGATACGTCCAGGTGATAAGGTGTGGATTCAAGACTATCAGTTAATGCTGCTTCCCGGAATGCTTCGGAAGGTTTACCCGGATTTAAATATCGGATATTTCCATCATATCCCTTTTCCTTCCTATGAACTTTTCCGGATATTACCGGAACGTGCAGAAATCCTGAAAGGATTATTGGGTGCTGACTTTATAGCTTTCCATACTCATGACTATATGCGGCATTTTATCAGTGCTGTCGAACGGGTATTGCGTATTGACTTTAAACTGGACGAAGCACAACTCGGGAATAGAGTAGTTAGGACCGATGCTCTTCCTATGGGAATCAACTACGGACTGTATCACAATGCTTCTTCCAGACCGGAAGTATGGCGGGCGATAGACCGTACACGGAAATTTTTCGGAAATCATAAGTTGATTCTTTCTGTAGACCGCTTGGATTATAGCAAAGGCATTCTGCACCGTTTATGGGGATTTGCTGCCTTTTTAGAATGTCATCCTGAATATTGTGGAAAAGTTACATTGGCAATGGTCATTGTTCCATCACGTGACCATGTAGATAGTTATGCTGAGCTAAAAACCAAGATTGACGAAGAAATAGGTTCTATAAACGGACAGTATTCTACGATGGACTGGACTCCGGTTTGCTATTTCTACCACGGTTTTTCATTTGAAGAACTGGTGGCAATGTACTATATAGCTGATGTAGCTTTGGTAACTCCACTTCGTGATGGCATGAATTTGGTTGCCAAGGAATATGTAGCCTCGAAAAATAATAATCCGGGTGTTTTGATTTTGAGTGAAATGGCAGGTGCAGCTATTGAGATGACGGATGCATTGTTGATTAACCCCAATGACACTGAGGAGATAAAGCAGGCCATTTGTCGGGCTTTGGAGATGCCCGAACAGGAACAACTGAAACGCTTGCAACACATGCAGAAAATTATTTCCGTACAAACGGTTAATAAGTGGGCGGCAGACTTTGTAAGTGAATGGAGCGATATGTGCCGTAAGAATGAACAGCTTCGTAAGAAAAGGATATCTGTTGGTATTATTGGTGCCATCAAAATGAAATATAACCAGGCTAAGCAACGGCTTATCTTGCTGGATTATGACGGAACGTTGGCGTCGCTCAAGACACGACCGGAAAATGCTAAGCCCGCCCCTGAACTCATTGCCACATTGCAGAAGCTGGTTTCCGACCCGGCCAACCATGTTGTTGTTAATAGTGGTCGCGACCAGTTTACTTTAGAAAAATGGTTGGGAAATTTACCTATTGCAATGGCTGCGGAACATGGTGCTTTCTATAAGGAAAATGGCATCTGGCACAAAAACATAAACAAAGCGGAATGGAGTTCCGGATTGGTGTCCATCTTGAAGCTTTTTGTCGAAAAGACACCTCGTTCCCACCTTGAAGTCAAGGAAACGACTTTGGCATGGCATTACCGGGAAAGTGATGCATGGTTAGGAGCTTTGCGGGCACAGCAACTTATCAATGTGCTGGTTAACATCTGTATACAGCAAAAGCTGCAAATCATACAAGGAGATAAAGTGGTGGAGATTAAGTCTCCCGATTATAATAAAGGTTCCGAAGTGAGACGCCAGTTGGAAAAGAAACATTATGACTTTATCATAGCTATGGGAGATGATACTACGGATGAAGATATGTTCAAAGCTTTGCCGGTGAATGCAGTGACAATCAAGGTGGGATATGTGTCGGAGGCAGCAAGCTATAATATGCCATCACAAACGGAAGTCCTGCCTTTTCTTCAAATTCTGGCGAACAAGAAAGACATGAAACAACCCATTGGCGAGAATGTCAAAACGAGCTTGAAAGGGGTATTCGATTTTTTCAGAGACTTGTTAAAAACAAAATAGTAAAAATGAGTAATTTAAATTATGGGGTAGTAGGCAATTGTCGGACTGCCGCACTTATATCCGAAAAAGGCAGCATAGACTGGTTGTGTTTTCCCGATTTTGATTCTTCGTCTATCTTTGCATCACTACTTGATCGGGAAAGAGGAGGAAGTTTTGGATTTGACGTTACAGAAGACCATCATATCTCACAATCTTACGTTCCTCACACTAACATATTGTCTACTTCTTTTTCTTCGAAAGAGGGAGAATTTGTCGTACTTGATTACATGCCTTATTACCGTTCCTGCGAAAATGCCCATTATCTTCCGGCAGAATTGTATCGATATGTGAGGTGGATAAAAGGTAAGCCCCGTTTCAAAGTAAACTATGTCCCTGCTCCCAATTATGCGCAAGGTAAAGTGATTCATAATGTCACTTCTGAATTTATAGAAAGCTATTGTTCTTCTGATAATAAAGATAGACAATATTTGTATTCTTCCCTTCCTTTGCAGGACATCGAACAGAAAAAAGAAATTATATTGGAAAAAGATGAGTTCTTTCTTTTGTCATACAATGAAAAGGTCATTCCGGTGGATATTGAACGGGAAAAAATTGAATATTGCCGTACTTTGGTTTATTGGCTTAATTGGACCAACCGTACTAAGAAATATTCTCTCTATAATGATGTGATAGAAAGAAGCATGCTGGTTTTGAAACTGATGTCTTACTATAACGGAGCCGTACTGGCCGCCCTTACTACCAGTTTGCCTGAATCCGTCGGCGAAGTACGTAATTGGGATTATCGGTTCTGTTGGTTAAGGGATGCCTCCATGTCTATCGAAACTTTGTTCCAGATAGGCCATATAGGAGCAGCAAGACGTTTTATGAAGTTCATACAGTCCACTTTCGTATCCAAGCACGAATCCTATCAGATAATGTACGGCATTCGGGGAGAAAGGCAGCTGACCGAGATTATTCTGGAGCATTTGTCCGGATATAAGAATTCCAAACCAGTACGGATAGGTAATGATGCTTACCATCAAAAGCAGAATGACTCGTTCGGTTATCTGATGGATTTGATTTACCAGTACTATCGGCTGATGCCCGGTACATTAGACGAAATAGAGGATATGTGGGAAATGGTAAAGAGCATTCTTTCCACGGTAATGGAAGATTGGAAGAAACCAGATAAGGGGATATGGGAAATCAGAGGAGAAAGCCGCCATTTTGTTTCATCCAAAGTGATGTGTTGGGTGGCTTTGGACCGTGGTGCAAAGATAGCTTCCATGCTCAATAAATACGGTTATAGTGAACGTTGGCAAAAGGAAGCTGACAAGGTATGGCAGGATGTAATGACATATGGATGGAAGGAAGAACTTCAAAGTTTCTCGCAGACTTATGATAATATGGCAATGGATTCCTCTTTGCTGTTGATGGAACCTTACGGTTTTATTGCAGCAGACGATATCCGATACCATAAGACAGTGAAGGCTGTGAAAAAAGCTCTTTTGCATAAGGGATTGATGTACCGGTATAACAGCGAAGATGATTTCGGGCTTCCTTCTTCGGCTTTTACCATTTGCACTTTTTGGCTGATACGTGCACTTTTTGTTATCGGAGAAAAGGAAGAAGCCCGTTGTTTGTTTGATGATGTTCTGACATATTCCAATCATTTGGGGTTATTCAGTGAGGATATTGATTTTAATACGAAGGAACAACTGGGGAATTTTCCACAAGCTTATTCGCATTTGGCATTAGTCAATACGGCTATTCTGTTTGCAGAAGAAAATAAGAGATTGGCTTTTATCCGGCCGTAACGAGGAGGGGAACTTAATTAATACTGCAAATGGGAGCATTTTGTATTTGTCCTTCTTTCTTTCGTTTTTAATTCCATTGAATGATGATACCTTTCTTTTTTTATGTATTTTTGCATAAATAAAATTTCACTATTTCGGCAGTTGTTTTGTACTCATATCGCTGATATAGTTTAGGAACTCAAAATAAAGGATTATCATGTTACGGAAGATTAGACTGACTTTTGCAATGATTTGCTTTGTACTCATCACCTTGTTGTTCCTTGATTTTACGGGAACGTTGCATGGGTGGTTCGGCTGGTTGGCCAAAATCCAGTTTTTGCCGGCTGTATTGGCGCTAAATGTGGGAGTGATATTGTTTCTTGTAATTCTCACTTTGGTATGCGGGCGTATCTATTGTTCTGTGATTTGCCCCTTAGGGGTATTTCAGGATATACTGGCATGGCTGGGCCGGCAACCTAAAAAACGCAGGAAGCTTCCTTACTCTTATTCTCCGGCCTTATCTTGGCTGCGCTATGGCGTATTGGGTGTGTTTATCATTGCTTTGATTGCCGGAATTGGTTCATTGGCTGCTCTACTTGCACCCTATAGTGCATACGGACGTATTGCCAATAATCTTTTTCAACCTATATGGCAATGGGGCAACAATCTGCTTGCTTATCTGGCTGAACGGGCAGACAGTTATGCCTTTTATGAAACGGATGTATGGTTGAAGAGCCTGCCGACTTTTATTATTGCTGCCGCTACTTTGGCTGTGCTTGTTGTTCTGGCCGGACGCAACGGACGAACCTATTGTAATACGATTTGCCCGGTAGGAACGGTCTTGGGCTTCCTTTCACGTTATTCGCTTTTCCGCATCACAATAGATTCGGAAACAACCAATGCAGTCTTTGTTCACGCAACTGCAAGGCAGCCTGCATCAACTTTAAGGAGCATCAGATTGATGCAAGCCGGTGTGTGGTTTGCATGAACTGCATTGAGAAGTGCAAGCATGGAGCCATTTCCTACAAGTATCATCCTTTCGGCAAACCTGCTGCGGGCAAGGCTAATTCGGAACAGATAAACGAAACCCGCCGCAGTTTTTTCACAGCAACGGCTCTGGTTGCAGCCACTTCTGTTTTAAAAGCGCAGGAAAAGAAAGTAGACGGAGGACTGGCAGCCATTGAGGATAAGAAGATTCCCGAGCGAAGCACTCCCCTCACTCCTCCCGGCTCATTGAGTGCCCGCAATATGGCGCAACACTGCACGGCCTGCCAGCTCTGTGTGTCGGCATGTCCCAATCAGGTTCTTCGTCCTTCTGCGGACTTAAGGAAATTGATGCAGCCGGAAATGTCATACGAACGCGGCTATTGCAGACCGGAATGTACAAAATGTTCGGAGGTATGTCCTACAGGAGCTATCCGCCCGATAATCAAAGTTGATAAATCATCCGTTCAGATAGGGCATGCCGTGTGGGTAAAGAAAAATTGCATACCACTGACGGATGGTGTGCAGTGTGGCAACTGTGCACGCCATTGCCCGACGGGAGCCATACAAATGGTGCCGAGTATACCTGAAGACAAGGATTCTCCAAAGATTCCGGTAATCAATGTGGAGCGCTGTATCGGCTGCGGGGCATGCGAGAATCTTTGTCCGGCCCGTCCGTTCAGTGCCATCTATGTGGAAGGGCATGAAAGACATCGGATTATATAACAAAGTAGAATTTCTATAAGTATGGAAGAACATCATAAAAACAATATGAACCGTCGTGATTTCTTGAAGATAGTGGGGATTACAGCCGCCACATCTACTGCTGCCCTCTATGGATGTGGTTCTAAGGAAGGGAGCAGTGAAGGTAGTAAAGCGTTGGGTCCCATTCCGACGGATAAAATGACCTATCGTAGTTTTCCCGGTTTGGGGAGTGACAAAGTTTCTATTTTAGGATATGGTTGTATGCGCTGGCCTACCGTTCCTGCTCCGGATGGAAAAGGGGAAATGATAGACCAGGATGCTGTGAACGAACTGGTGGATTATGCCATTGCCCATGGTGTGAATTATTTCGATACGTCTCCGATGTATGTACAAGGATGGAGTGAGAAGTCTACGGGAATAGCTCTGAAACGCCACCCGCGCGAATCGTTCTATCTTGCCACCAAACTATCCAATTTTCATCCTGATACCTGGACTCGCGAGGGTTCCATTGCCATGTACCGTAAGTCATTCGAGGATATGCAGGTGGACTATATAGACTACTATCTGCTACACATGATTGGTGGCGGTGGCATGGAGCAATTCCGCAAACGCTACATAGACAACGGTATGATTGATTTTCTTGTCAAGGAGCGTGAAGCAGGACGCATCCGCCGTTTGGGATGGTCGTTCCACGGCGATATCGAAGTCTATGACTATGCCTTGCAGATGCATGACCGTGGTGAAGTTCATTGGGATTTTGTACAAATACAGTTGAATTATGTGGACTGGAAACATGCTTCGGGCAGCAACTTCAAGGCAGAGTATCTGTATGACGAGCTGGCCAAGCGTAAGATCCCTGCTGTCATTATGGAGCCTCTGCTGGGTGGGCGGCTCTCCAATGTCCCCGACCATATTGTGGCACGGCTGAAGCAGCGCGAACCCGAACGCAGTGTGGCGTCTTGGGCATTCCGTTATGCCGGTTCTCCCCAGGATGTACTGACAGTGCTGAGCGGCATGACTTATATGGAACATTTGCAGGATAACATCCGTACTTACTCTCCATTGGTACCACTCACAGAAGAAGAAACTCAGTATCTGTATGATACGGCAGATTTGATGATGGAGTACCCCACCATACCTTGCAACGACTGCAAGTACTGCATGCCTTGCCCGTATGGAATTGACATTCCTGCCATCTTGATACATTACAATAAATGTGTCAATGAAGGAAATGTGCCGGAAAGCAGCCAGGATGAGAATTATCGGAAAGCACGCCGTGCTTTTCTCGTAGGATATGACCGAAGTGTACCCAAACTGAGACAGGCCGACCATTGTACCGGGTGCAACCAGTGTTCTCCGCATTGCCCGCAAACGATTGATATTCCCAAAGAACTGCATCGTATTGACAAATTTGTAGAACAGTTGAAACAAGAGACTTTATAAAATGGAGAGTATCATTGACATACTGCACAAGGGAGGATACTCTTGTGTTATGAAGAACCGGGAGGAAGTCCGTACTTTCACCCAACGGGGAGTAGCGGATTTGTATGATTTGTACCAGGCAGATTCTGCATTTATGAAGGGGGCTGCCATTGCCGATAAGGTTATAGGGAAAGGTGCCGCTGCTTTGATGGTACTGGGAGGCTTTAAAACGGTCTATGCCGATATAATCAGCACTCCTGCGCTGGCATTGCTGTGCGAAGCAGGAATTGAAACGACTTTTGCCCAAGAGGTTCCCCATATCATTAACCGTGACAAGACCGGCTGGTGCCCGTTGGAGACGGCTTGCATGGAGCTGAATACGGTAGAGGAGATGTATCCAGTGATTCAGAATTTTATATCAAGAATCAGGGCAAAATAGCAACAGCCTGCTCTCTTTCCCTGATTACCTGATGCCTTTCTCTTCCAGCATCTTGAAGTCTTCCTTGAGCATACCGACATCATCCAGTGTGCGGGCTTCATTGTGGTCGTTCAGATAGACTCTGGGTCTTTCGATAAACAGAGCGCTGGTGACAGATAAAGAGTCATTCCGGTATGGGGTCTCCACTCCACCTATTTCCAGCATTGTCTGGAAGAATGAGGCACTGGAAGATACATTCTTCTGCCTATTGGCTTGTGCGGCCTCCAATAACGATGGGTATCTCTGCCGGTAGTTGTCGGACATCCAAATAAAGAATGGCACATGTATCTGATAATAGGAAGGTACCGGTGAGGCATGCAGAAAGAGATGCCGGTTGTCATCGAAAATATCTTCTCCATGGTCTGAAGTGTATATCAAGGCAGAATTGACATGTTGTTTTTGAAGCATATCTATCAGACGAACCAGAAAATTATCCGTGTAGCGGATAGAATTATCATAGGCATTGATCAGGTTGTCTTTGTATTTCACTTCCGCGTCAACGGGCATGTCCGGCAGGAAGAAAGCCTGCTCTGCCGGATAGCGCTCTTTATAATTGAAATGAGAACCGTAAGTGTGGAGAACTATAAATTGCCTGGAAACTCCTTTGCCCAGTTCTTTTGCTACCAGTTTCAACAGTTTGTCATCAGAGGGGTTGTAATTGGAATCCCCCACATCTTCTTTAATGAAATCATACGTGTCGGCTTCTTTGCCGAAGAAATCTATAAATGAGTGGTTATAGCGCTGGTTCGAGAAAAAGGCGGTCTGATAACCGGCTTCCTTGAATGCTGTGATAATCCCTTTTTGATAATAGATGGAATCAAAACTGGAAGCACTGACCGGTGACAGCAACATCGGAACACTCTTGTGGGTGGTGTTTGATTCTGTCAGCACATGGCTGAAAGCTGTCAGTCCGCCAATGCCCGACAGTCCCGGGTTAGTTTCCCGTTCATAGCCGTACAAAGCCCAGTTGCATGCCCGTGAGGTTTCTCCCACCACCATTACATATACTTCCCTTTCATCAGCCTGATGAGTACTTCTAGCATGAAAGGTAAAATCTTTAGAGGTCTTGTGATAATTCCGCGTTTGGGCCGTCCGTTGAAAGGCAAGTGCTATGTTGTAGCATACGTTGGCAGGATACAGTTCGGATTTCAGCTCATACCGGTCATCTGTCAAATAAGCACTGCCTAAGGATAATATTCCGGCAGACAGCACATACAGAGTGCGACGGCGAGCTTGCCGGATGAATGCTTCGGACAGTCTGCGTTTGTGTACAATGGATATGGTTGCCAGAATTAATGCAGGTATATAGAGCACTACCACAATAACGATGGCAGGTATCAGATTGTCCAGCAGTTCCAGCGCCTCGCTTGAATTGGTTGTCACCAGATTCAGAAACATATCCACTGCGATAATGGACTGACCGAAAAGATATAGTAATACAAGCTGGAAGGCTCCGAAGAAGATGAATGGAAATAGCAGCCAGAATGTCCTGCCACAGTTTCTCGACCAAGCCATTACAGCATAATATATAGAAAGGGGTAGCAGGATATTACATATCTTTGCCGTCCATGATATGGGTTCTGTAAAGCATAGCACTACATTGGGCACTATCAGAATGACCAGAAACAGATAGAACAAATGTTCCTGATTGTCGAACCATTTTTTTATGTCTCTAAAAAGCTTCATTGATATTGAATATAAATCCGGTCTGGTGTTTGCCAAAACCTAAATCCAAACGTACGTTTACTCTCTTTTTGAACTCCCAGCGGTAGCCGAAACCATAATTAGGAAGAATATGCCTGGCCTCCAATTCCGAGAAATTCGGGAATATGGTTCCCGCCCCTACCCATACGGCAACTCCATTTCGCTTCCATACATGTTGGCGTAGTTCCAGCTGGGCATCCATTGCACACTTGTCACGGTAGCGTCCCTCATAATAGCCACGCATAGAATAGGAACTTCCCAATGTTGCCATCAGTCCCCAGGGCGGATTTCCGTAGTTCAGCAGAGTATGGAACTGGCCTGCCAACACCCCACCCTTCCACACGGACTGGTAATAGCTGGTCGTCAGTTCCGTATTGCTGAATGCGTATTTATTTCCCCAAAAGGCCGGACTGAAGCGCTGGTCTATCCGTAGGTAATATCCTTTATAGGCATTTGTCAGAAAATCGCGTGAATCATACAACAAGGAAAAACCCAAGCTCACGTTGGTGCTGCGCGCTTTCATTCCTTTCCATAATTCCGGTTTTTCAAAGTCATGCCCATACACGTAATCAAATGCTGTCATTGAACCGATATAAAAGTTACGTGCCATCCGGAACATGAAGTCCACCTTAACCTGCGCTTGAAAGCGATCGTATTCACTCTCATTGTCATCATTGGCTCCATTGTCATATCCTTGTCCCCAGTAAAGGCTTGGGAAAGAATAGAAATACAGATTGTAGTTCAATCGGTATTTGTCTTGGGGAAACAGATGGTTTCCACGTACTCCCAGCAAATAGAATCCCACCGTGGAGACATCCCCATACAGAGAGACATTGGACGGAGGGAGAATACTATCGTTCCGGTCGGTACGGTAGAGTCCTGCCGCCACCAGTCCGATTCCAAATTTGGTGTCACTGGAATAATGAGGCCCGCCTATAATGCTGAAATCAAATTTTTTGTTTTTCTTTTCTTTGTTGGCATCGTTGAAGTAATTCAAAATTTTTTCGAAAAAACTGCGTTTCTTGAGAAGCGAGTCTATCGGATACGTAGAAATTGAGTCCACAGAGTTTTTTGCTTCTGCAGGGTGTGTTTGTGCATGAACAGCCGTTTCTGTAATCAGCATCAATATTGGTAATATCCATTTTGTCAATTTAGTGTCCATTTGCTTGTAGAAAACTTCCGTGGCAAAGTTTGTTTTATGTTCTTCATTACAACAATGTTACCCTTCTTTTTGTTTCCTATTTTTCTCTTTTATGTTCATTTCTACATTGCATGTGGGGTTCACTCTTTTTAACCACATCATTTATAGAGCTTTCCTCAGTTATACTGTTATTTTAATATTACAAAGAACAACATGATATTGAATTAATGAAAACAGCAATGAACATTCTCGATAAAGAGGGGCAGAAACGATGGGTAATCGTAGGCGGTGGCTTCGATGGATTAAAGCTAGTACGAAAATTGAATACTTCGGAAGCCTTGTTCAACCGAACCAGATATTGGACAGCTTTGAACAGGCCCAGAGTACCGGTAATAAAGAAGAGCACAGGCGTCTGATGACCTTTGCCATTGTAGGTGGTGGAGCTACGGAAATAAAGTTGTCCGCTACTCTGGCCGAGATGAGAAAGTTTGTCCTTTCTCAAAACTATCCAGGCTTGAATATCAATGAGAAGCGTATCATCTTGTTGGATGGCTCTTCCAGGCTTTTGTCTACCTTTTCTGAAAAGTCTTCCAAAGAAGTGACTGATTATCTGAAGAAGCATGATGTGGAAATTAAATTGAATCAACGGGTGATGGGATACGAGAATTATCAGTTGGCATTGAATGATGGGACCGCAAGCAATACCAAAAAAAATGTATTCTGGGTGGCCGGTGTCAAAGCAAACAGCCTTCAAGGATTGCCTACCTATGGACCGGGAAACCGCTTGAAGGTGGACACTTATAACCGTCTTTCTCAATATCCCAATATTTTCGCTATCGGGAATACGGCCCTTATGATTTCTGAGGAGTATCCCAAAGGACACCCGCAAGTGGTGCAACCAGCCATCCAGCAGGCCCGCAACTTGATAAGGAACTTGCAGCGTGCAGAAGCAGGCCTGCCGCTGCAACCGTTTATATATCAAAACAAAGGCTCCATGGAGACCATTGGCCGCAATCATGCCGTAGTCGAGCTTAAGAAGCTGCGTTTTGGAAGTTTTCCGGTATGGGCTGTGTGGCTGTTCATCCATTTGATGAGTATTGTGGGTGTAAAAAAACGTCTTTCCATCTTCGTAGACTGGATGTGGAGTTACTTTACCTATGACCTGTCTTTACGGATTATCATCAAACCCTTGAAGCGGCAGTAAACTTTTATTGAGTAATATTTGTTATAGTTCATATACGAACTTAAAAATGAATGAATATGTTAAAACGACTTTTATTTCCCGTCAAACCGGACGGAACGGCAACATCTGCTATGCTATTAATTGCAAGAATTGTATTCGGTATATTATTAATGAACCACGGTATCCAGAAGTGGACTAACTTTCAAGAGCTGTCGGCTGTTTTCCCAGACCCATTGGGTGTAGGCAGCCCGCTGTCTTTAGGATTGGCTATCTTCGGTGAATTGGCATGCTCCATGGCATTCATTATAGGTTTTCTCTATCGTTTGGCTATGATACCAATGGTGTTTACAATGGCTGTTGCCTTTTTTGTAATTCATGGCAATGACCCGTTTGCCACGAAAGAGCTGGCTTTTGTGTACCTGGTAGTGTTCATATTGATGTATATCATAGGCCCGGGCAAGTTTGCCGTTGACCGTTGGATCGGAAAGGCTCTTTCTCAAAAAGCTCATAGATAGACACTTCTGTTTTACTGAAAACAGATTTTAAGCTCAAATAGGATGTATTTTCGTAAAAAATCCTATATTTGCGGATGCTTAAAATAACTCAATGAGCTATAAAGCTATTAAACACAGTAAAATAAAAAAGAGTGATTATGAAAAAGTTCAATTTGAAGATGGCTGCGACCGTAATGATTTGCGGCTCGTTTCTTTTCAGTTCTTGTATCGGTTCTTTTGGACTGCATAGTAAACTGGTCAGCTGGAATCAAGGTATTGGTACCAAGTTTGTAAACGAACTGGTTTATCTGGCATTCAATATTGTCCCGGTATATGGCGTTTGCTATCTGGCCGATGCATTGGTCATCAACTCCATCGAATTCTGGAGTGGTTCAAACCCTATGGCCAGCATTGGTGATGTAAAGAAAGTGAAAGGTGAAAACGGTGACTACCTGGTAGAGACACTTGAAAACGGCTATTCTATCACCAAAGAAGGTGAGACCGCTTCTATGGAACTCATTTACAACAAAGAGTTGAATACTTGGAATGTTGTTGCCGATGGTGTCAGCACAGAATTGCTGCAAATGAACAATGACGGCACTGCACAAATGACCCTTCCGAACGGTGAGGAAATGACAGTGACACTGGATGCCCAAGGTGTGGCTGCAGCACGTCAAGCGACAATGATTGACAGCTATTACGCCTTTAAGTAATGGGATAATGGATAAATGATAATGGGTAAATGTATATGCTAATTATCCAGTATCATTTATCCATAGTCATTTATATTTTTAGAACGGATATCCCACAGCAAAGTGGAAAGCAAAATCGCGGCTAAATTTAGGATAAATAATGGGATAACGGTCTTTTTTCTTCTCGTAAGCTGGATTGATTGCTTTCATACCTCCGTCGAAACGCAATACAAAGAAATCTAAGTCAAGACGCAGTCCTAAACCATATGCCAAAGCAATCTGCTTATAGAACTTGTCAAATTTAAACTGACCTCCCGGCTGGTCTTTATAATCCCGTATTGTCCAGATATTCCCGGCATCTACAAAGAGAGCCCCTCTGAATTTCCAGAATAACCGTGTGCGGTATTCAATGCTGGCATCCAGCTTGATGTCTCCCGACTGGTTCATGAAGTTATTATCGCCGGGGAAAGAACCGGGCCCCAAATCACGTACAGACCATCCGCGCACACTATTGGCGCCACCGGAAAAGTAGCGTTTTTCAAATGGAAGCATTGTTGCATTGCCGTATGGAATGGCGATACCGACACCAAAATGAAATGCCAATGAATTGCGGTTGTCAATGACCAGGTTCTTGGCAAAGTCAAAATCGCCTTTCAGGTATTGGGCAAAAGGAATGTTTAATAAAGTGTATTCTCCCGATGCATTCTTCTTCATTCCTCCGAGCTTTGCCACAGCATACAACAAATTGCCCGCTGATTCAAAATTGAAGCGGATGGTATAGGAATTTCCGATGCCGGAATTATTCATCAAAGCCTTTCCGGCACTGTTATAAATATAGCTATAGCCGGTGCGGACAATAAAACGGTCTTCATAATTATATTTGAGGATGTAGTTCTCGTCTTTCTCCAGATAATCCTCTTTAAATCTCTGGTCTATGCTGGGCATGTACAGATAATTGATGTCCAGTAAATCAATGCGATGCTGCGAACGCTGTTGTTGTACTCCCCATTTGTAGCTCCATCCGGCAGACGCCACAATACGTGTGAATTCAGGCCGCATCTGGTAGTTATATTGCAAGCCGAATTCTGTAGTAGCCCTTATCCTCCGTTTGAAATCGCTGGATACAAAGGGAAACATGAACTGTGGAAAGTTGATAGTTGCTTCCGCACCTAATTCTATATAGTCTTGATTTAAGGAGCTCTGCAAACCAGACACAGCCTCGTATGCCCCACGTAGCTTGAACATGAATGTTTCGGAACCTTTGAACATGTTGCGGTGCTGAAAAGCCACTGAAGCGGCAGCTCCCAAGTCGCCGGCAGAGTTTGTGCCTTCCACTTCAAAGGATACGGACTGATGCTTGCCTCTGGTCAGCATCACATAGGCGTTGAGCTTTGCACTGTCACTCTGCTGTACTTCGAAAAAACGGATGTTGGTGTATTTCAGGGCTTGCAGGCGTCCGTAGTTGGAGTAGGTACGCTGCACGTTTTGCTCATTATAGAGAGTTCCCGGAATGATGCGCAGATTGTTGGTCAGCACTTTGAGACGCAGATAAAGCTTGTCTTTGTAGTAGATGGGGAATCCTTTGTAGTGCAATGAATCATTTACCTCGATGCTGTTCAAGGCAGATGCCTGCAACACATTATAGTCTGTAATGAAACTCACTTTATTGATAGTGTACTGTTGGTGATTCTGCGGTGTATTCTCGTTGTGCTGCTTGTATGGAGCCAAATGCAACGTCAAATCTACCAGGTAAGAATTGCGGACAGTATCTGCGGTATAAGAGATGTACTCTTTATTGAACTTATAATATCCGTTCTGAAGCAGTTTGTTCGTGATACGCTGACGTTCTGCATCCAATACATTGACATCAAAATACATGCCTTCGGATAAGAGGGTTACTGCAGAATCCTGCCGCATGTATTCCTTTATTTTACTGTCCCGGATATCATATTTCAAGGTACGCACTTTATAGGGTTTGCCGGTTGTCACCTTATAGACTAACCTCATCTTTTTCTTTTTGACTTGGCGTATCGGTTCCACCAGAGCACCCATATAGCCCATATTCTGCACAGCTTTAGTGATCTCTTCCCTGGTCCGATTGGTTTCCTCCTCACTGTATATGACAGGAGCATCCCCTAATTTCCTCAATGTACGGTTTATCCAGCGTGTAGAGTCCCGTCCGGACCAGTTGTAGACATACAACTGGGTCTTTATCAGACTGAACCACTTCGCATTGGGATTCTGGCGGATATACATGGAGAGATTAGATGGTTTTACTTCCTTATTGTCAGTATGTATACGCACTTCATCCAGCAAATACGAGCCGTCCGGCACATATTTGGTAGAAGAACAGGAAGCCAACAAAAGTACGATAGTAGTAAGTATCGCGTAGCGGAAACCTTTATCCATACCGAGTCATTAATTGCGCATAAACAGCTACAAATATACTTGTATTTTTTTGTTCCCGAAATAAAAAACGCCGGAAGAGTGCAGAGTTTTTGATTATATTGAAATAATCACGTATTTTTGTCAAATGATAACATGTGTATCCTATGGCATTAAGTAAAAACCGCATTAAATATATCCACTCGTTGGAGCAGAAAAAGAACCGGAAGGCTGACAAGGTATTTCTGGCAGAAGGACCTAAACTCGTAGGGGATTTGTTGGGACATTTTCCTTGTCACTTCTTGCTGGCAACTTCAGAATGGCTTTCCCGGAACCGCCCTATCTCCACTGTAACGGATGTCACGGAAGTATCGGAGGAAGAACTTTCGCGTGCCAGCCTGCTAAAAACTCCCCAACAAGTGCTGGCTGTGTTCCGGCAGCCGGATGAGGAGACGGATGTTTCCGTCATCAGCCGCTCCCTCTGTCTGGCTTTGGATGATGTGCAAGACCCCGGTAACCTGGGAACGATTGTCCGCCTTGCCGATTGGTTTGGGATAGAGCATATATTCTGTTCGCCCAATACGGTGGATATCTATAATCCCAAAACAGTGCAGGCCACGATGGGAGGTATCGCACGCGTCAGACTGCATTATACTCCCCTACCCGAGCTCATCCGCTCACTGAAGGATATTCCCGTTTACGGCACTTTCCTGGACGGAGAGAATATGTACGGACAACCACTCTCGAAAAATGGGCTGATTGTGATGGGAAATGAAGGAAATGGCATCGGAAAAGAAGTGGAGGCACTCATCAACCGCAAACTATACATACCGAATTATCCCGCCGGCCGTGAGACCTCGGAGTCGTTGAACGTGGCTATTGCTACAGCAGTAGTTTGCGCTGAGTTCCGGCGCCAGGCAGCATTGTAGTAAAATCAAAAGGGAAAAACAACCAGGGAATCAAACAAGACAATTCTTCCTCGATAACCGGAGGGATTGCCGTCAGTATATTGCAGCACGTATCAAAATGAGGATAGTCTGTTTCCGCCTCCGTAAGCAAAGCTATGACGCCCGGTAGCCATTCCGTATTCTCCACCTCTTCTGTCAATGGGAAGATACGTGATACACACTGTCCTTCACCTATCTCCACCACATATTGTTTCAGATAGCCATGTCTGGGAAGAAACAGAAAATGGGAAGCGTAGCGTTTCATGCTTTCGGACGGGGACGTATGGTTCTGGGAGTTGTGGCATTTGCCTGCTCCTGAATTTTCAGAGGCTTCAATTTCTCTGGTTTCCCGATACTGTCCTTGCGAAGGGAGTCTGTGGCCTGCTGAAGGCTGTCCTTTGGGGCAATGACCAGACTGTCTGTGGCGTGATAGCGCATCAGTGAGATACGGTCTGCCAGCAAAGGCTGTGGAGTCTCCTGCTGCGGGTAATAGATGAACCCGCGTATTTCCTTGATTTCTCCTAAGGTATCGGCAAACAAGGTGAGCGTTTCCACACCTGTGCCTTGTACTTTCCGAATGACACTGATAACACTGTCATTCTTCTCATAAAGAACCTGCATCGCCATCAACGGAGCATGTATGCTGTCCGGTGCACCGTTGTGAAAACGGAAACGTGCGCTCCAGCGCAACGTGTCACGGTCGTGGAAATTGGTGTCTGAAGGCAACGTAAACGTTATCTTGTTGTCCAGGGGCATGCCCGTCAACTGATAGATATGCTGCCATATCCACACGTCGATACTGTCTCCGGGAAGTGATTCTTTCGGCTTGTTGTCACGCAGGGCAATCAAGTGGTTGATACCGTCTCTTTCGGCTTTTAAGCGTACATTCACTTTCTCGTAGATTTTGGTAAGTACCTCCGGATTACGGGCAAACCAGACCATAGAAGAGTCGAAATCGGCCTGAGTGATGCCATATTTCTTGAAAACCGATTCAATGTAAAGAACCCGCTTATAGCTTTCGTTATACGGTACTTCTTCACCCATAGCTTTGGCTATGTGATAATCGTAAAGCACGTTTTCCATCTTGGCATCCGGAAGGACGGTCTCAGGTCTTTTCACCTTACAAGCCGTCAGACTGAATGCCAGAAGGACTACACTACACCATTGAATTCGATTTATTCCTTTCATGATTTCTTTATGGCTGCGTGATAGGCATCATTGAAATCCTTATTATAGAACAACAGCAATGCAATCATACCACAGCTGATTGCTGCATCTGCAAAATTGAATATCGGGCTGAAAAAAATAAAGTGTTCACCACCGATGAACGGCATCCATGTGGGCCAGTTTGTATCTATGATAGGAAAATAGAACATATCTACCACTTTGCCGTGAAACCAGGAAGCATATCCTCCCCCTTCAGGCAGGAAAGAAGCTATCTGCGAATGAGTGCTTTCATTAAACAGTACACCGTAAAAGACGCTGTCAATAATGTTACCCAAAGCTCCCGTCAGGACTAAAGACACACAGACGATGAATCCCGTCTTCATTCCCAGCTTCACGAATTTATGCAGAAACCAACCTATCACCGTTACCGCAACAATACGGAACAAGGTGAGAAACAGTTTGGCGAATATTTCCATACCGAAAGCCATGCCACTATTCTCAGTAAAGTAGATGTAGAACCAATCTGTGATTCGGATGCTCTCGTGCCAGTACATGTGAGTCTTAATCCAAATCTTGATAATCTGGTCTATAATTAATACCGAGAATATAATGAGTAAGGCTATCCGTCCTTTCGTAAAGAATTTACCCATTTTTATTTCTTGCCGTTGTTTTTAGCTTCGATGCTCAAAGTGGCATGGGGCACTGCACGAAGGCGCTCTGCCGGTATCAGTTTGCCGGTTTCGCGGCAAATGCCATATGTTTTGTTCTCAATGCGCACCAAAGCAGCCTGCAATCCTTGGATGAACTTTAACTGGCGTTGGGCCAGACGTGTGGTTTCTTCCTTGGATAAGGTGTTGGCACCTTCTTCCAGCACTTTGTACGTAGGAGATGTATCGTCGGTGTCATTGCCGTCTGCACCCGTCAGGCTAGCCTTTAACAATTCATAGTCACGTTGTGCTAACTCTAACTTCTCCAGAATGATAGCGCGGAATTCTTCCAATTCAGCATCTGAGTATCTTGTCTTTTCTGCCATAACTTTTACGTGTTAATCAGGTTAGTATTTAATTATTCTTTCACTACGCTCACGTACAGCGAGAAATCGTCGAAGTTTAGTTCTGCACCATTTTCTACGTTGTCTGTCAGCGTCAGTGAAGTTCCTAAAACTTGGTTACAAATATAGTCTTTATATTCGTTTACTGCATCATCTGTTTGAGGATTTTTTGATAATGTAATCTTTATTTTATCGGTTATCTCAAAACCGCTTGACTTGCGGATATTCTGAATACGGTTCACCAACTCGCGCGCAACACCTTCACGACGCAACTCTTCGGTTACGGTAACTTCCAAAGCTACGGTTAGTTTACCTTCGTTGGCAACCAGCCAGCCCGGGATGTCCTCGCTGAAGATTTCCACATCGGCAGTTTCAATCACAGCTTCCGTACCGTTCAGGACGAACGTATAGGAACCGTTCTTCTCCAGTTCAGCGATAGCCTCCTGAGACATTCCGGCCACGGCAGCAGCCACAGCTTTCATCTGTTTTCCGAATTTCGGTCCCAACTTCTTGAAGTCGCATTTCACTTTTTTTACCAGTACACCGGCAGCACCGTCCACAAACTTGATTTCTTTCACATTCACCTCGTTCATGATAAGTGCTTTCACAGCCTCGATGTGTGCACGCTGTTCTTCATCCACTACCGGTATCATGATGCACTGAAGCGGTTGGCGGACTTTGATGTTCACCTTGCGGCGCAGTGCCAATACCATAGAAGTGACGTCTTGTGCCATCTGCATGCGGGTTTCCAATTCCTTGTCTATCATTTCCTCCTTATATTCGGGGAACTTGGCAAGGTGTACGGAAACCACGTTGTCGCGTCCCGTAGCTGCAATCAGGTCTGTGTACAGCATGTCGGCATAGAACGGAGCAATGGGCGCCATCAGCTTGGCTACAGTTTCCAAGCAGGTATAGAGTGTCTGGAATGCAGAGAGCTTGTCCTGCGTCATACCGCCACCCCAGAAGCGTTTACGGTTCAGACGAACGTACCAATTGGAGAGATTGTCGTTCACAAACTCAGAAATGAGACGTCCTGCTTTCGTGGGCTCGTATTCATTGTAGCAGGTATCCACGTTCTTCACCAGCGTATTCAGTACGGAGAGAATCCAACGGTCTATCTCAGGGCGTTCTGCCATGGGCACGTCGGCTTCCTTGTATTCAAATTCGTCTACATTGGCATAGAGGGCGAAGAATGAATAGGTGTTATAGAGTGTTCCGAAGAACTTGCGGCGCACCTCTTCCACTCCATCCACGTCGAACTTAAGATTGTCCCACGGAGAAGAGTTGGTGATCATGTACCAGCGCAACGGGTCGGAACCGTATTTCTCGATGGTCGAGAAGGGGTCTACGGCATTGCCCAGACGCTTGGACATCTTGTTTCCGTTCTTGTCGAGCACCAGACCGTTGGAGATAACAGCCTTATAAGCGGTGCTGTCGAACACCATCGTGGCGATGGCGTGCAGCGTGAAGAACCAGCCGCGTGTCTGGTCCACTCCTTCGGCGATGAAATCGGCAGGATATACCTGATGGCTGTCCAGCAGTTCCTTGTTTTCGAACGGATAGTGTATCTGTGCATAAGGCATGGCACCGGAGTCAAACCATACGTCAATCAAGTCCGTTTCACGTTTCATCGGCTTGCCGTCTTTGGAAACAAGGATGACATCGTCTACGTAAGGACGGTGCAAGTCTATCTTGTCGTAATTCTCTTCGGTATATATACCCGGCTGGAAGCCTTTGTCCTTGTAGGGGTTGGACTGCATCAGACCGGCAGCTACGGATTTCTCTATTTCGTTGTAAAGTTCTTCTACAGACTCGATACATTTTTCCTCGCTATTGTCCTCTGTACGCCAGATAGGCAGCGGAGTGCCCCAGTAGCGTGAACGGCTGAGATTCCAGTCATTCAGGTTTTCCAGCCACTTACCGAAACGTCCCGTACCGGTGCTTTCCGGCTTCCAGTTGATGGTCTTGTTCAACTCTATCATACGTTCCTTACAAGCAGTGCTGCGGATAAACCAGCTATCCAGCGGATAGTACAATACGGGTTTGTCCGTACGCCAGCAGTGCGGATAGTTGTGTACATGCTTTTCTATCTTGAATGCCTGATGAGCGGCTTTCATCATCATGCAGATTTCGATATCCAATGATTCGGCAGCTTGCGCAGCCTGCTCATTATACTTGCCGTCTACGGTGAATTGAGGGTCATAAGCATTCTTTACCCACTTGCCCTGATACTCCTTATACAAGTCCACGTTGACACATGCCTTTACGAAATCCTCATCCAGTTCATCTATCAAATAGAACTTACCGGTGAGATCCACCATCGGGCGAGTTTCACCTTTCTTGTTTATCATGAACAGGGAAGGTATGCCTGCAGCACGGGCCACAAAGGCATCGTCCGCACCAAAGGTCGGGGCGATGTGTACGATACCCGTACCGTCTTCGGTCGTTACATAATCACCCGCGATTACACGGAAACCTTTATCGCTGGCAGTCCAACTGCCGTCTTCGGCCACATCTATCGGCTTTACCCACGGGATGAGTTGCTCGTACTCCATACCTACCAAGTCCGGTCCCTTGTATTCACCTACAATCTTGAAAGGTATCAGCTTGTCTCCCGGTTTATAATCCTCTAATGCAATGCCTTCCGCTTTTTTATTGAAGTGTGCATAGAGCAATGCTTTTGCCAGAACGACGGTCATCTTCTCGCCACTATAGCTGTTGTAGGTCTGCACGGCTACATAGTCAATCTTAGGCCCTACACAGAGTGCGGTATTGCTGGGCAATGTCCACGGAGTGGTAGTCCATGCCAGGAAGTAAGGAGTCCCCCACTCTGCCATTTCCGGCTTCGGGTTCTTTATCTTGAACTGCCCCACTACGGTCGTATCTTTTACGTCACGATAGCATCCGGGCTGGTTCAGCTCGTGCGAACTGAGTCCTGTACCGGCAGCGGGAGAATACGGTTGTATGGTATATCCTTTATAAAGCAGTCCTTTCTTGTAGAGTTGCTTCAACAGCCACCACAACGTTTCGATGTAGCGGTTGTCGTAAGTTATATAGGGGTTCTTCATGTCCACCCAGTAGCCCATCTTGTGCGTCAGGTCTTCCCACTCTTTGGTGAACTTCATGACGTCCTTGCGGCAGGCAGCATTGTATTCTGCCACAGAAATAGTCCTGCCAATATCCTCTTTCGTAATGCCAAGCGCCTTTTCCACACCCAGTTCCACGGGTAATCCATGAGTATCCCATCCGGCCTTACGCTTTACCTGAAATCCCTTCATCGTTTTGTAACGGCAGAAAATGTCCTTAATGGAGCGAGCCATTACGTGGTGAATACCCGGCATACCATTGGCCGAAGGAGGTCCTTCGAAAAACACGAAAGAAGGACAACCTTCACGTTCTGTCATACTCTTGGCGAAAACCTGGTTTTCGTCCCATTTCTCCAACACTTTTCCGTTCACTTCGGAAAGGTCAAGCTTCGAATATTCGGCAAACTTCTTACCCATCTTGATATTTACTATTTGACAATTTACGATTGAAGAATACTCTTGACCAGCATGTTTTTTGGTACATCAAAAGCCATCTTCTTTATTTTAAGAGTGCAAATTTACAAAAAACTTAGATACAAGAGACTTTTTAGGTAGAAAAAGCTGGCTTAGTGCGATAAAATGTTTTATTTGGCGTCAGTTCAATGGATGTGTGGAAGTAATATCCGCTTGATGTGACCTTTCTAAGAAAAGCACTAAAACCCACGGGGTTCTAAGCAAAAAACGGCAAAACGTAAATTTAGTTCAAACAAGCGACCTGAAAACTACAAATAAGAGGGCTATTTTGCTGAGTTCAACAAACGGTATGTAGAATTCTGCGAATGTCATTGCTGCAATCAGCAATAAGCGTGCAAAACAGCATGGGAAAGAATAATAAAATATCACATTGAAAAAAATAATAGCAGCATCATCTGCGAATAGACTTCAACTGCCGCTGATGTAACTATAATTCAAGATAGAATAATTAAGGAAATGATTCACCACTCCGAAACAATCCAATGTCTCATCGAAAGAGAGAAAGTAATACATCAGGTTTTCGGGTTCTTTCTTTTGGGGCAGGATTTCGTCCACATAGGCAAGAAAGGCGTTTTTTGATGCTGTAATTGCATGGCGGATTTTGAGCATTCAGGCTTCACATCTCCGGTCAGTCCCCCATCACTATAATATTGGCGGCGCTCTTTATAGACTTGGGCGGCTGCCTCATTGATTTATGGTGTAGGCAGGCTTCAGCTATTCTTCCTTGCTCTTCTTCTGCTGCATAGTGGCGTGAAAGGCAAAATAGAGGATGAAGTCTACGAAGTAATAGCGGACACGTTCATAAGTGACAGAATTGACCTTTATGTCAGTTTTCAGGAAGCCCAGGATGGAGAATTGCCTGATGATGACTTCCTGCCGGGTGCGGAGAATACGGGTTTCCTCCTTTACACGCGCCTAGGAGTAATGGAAAGGCTTATATTAAAAGCAATCTGTTTCACCGTATGCCAGTCGGACAGAATCAGTTCACCGGAGGCCAGACGGTAGTTAAGTAATCGCAGCACATTGATGCAAAGAGGTATTTCGGAAGCGGAGAAAGCTTTTTTGACCATTGTTTCAGTTTTTAGAGTAAAAGTTGTGTAAAGACACGAATAAACTATGGAATTACTATCCGAAATGCCACACTTCAGTAACTTAAATGCCACATTTTATCATCCGGAATGCCATAGGTTTCGGACTACGAAATGTGGCACTTGAGGCGGTAAAGTGTGGCATTTAAGTTACTGAAGTGTGGCATCGGGTACGATGAAAAACCCGGCGTGGAAAGGTTATTTTTTCATCTTCACCTCGTACAAATCGCCTCTCCGGTCTTTCAAGTTACGTACACTGCCGTAGGTATGCAGCTCGTTCAGCAAATCCAGATCCACATCCGATACAAGAATCATTTCGGTATTCGGAGTGGCTTCCGCACGCTTGCCGTCTGTGGGGAAAGCAAAATCGCAGGGAGTGAATACACCGGACTGGGCATACTGAATGTCCATGTTGTGCACACGGGGAAGATTACCTACACTGCCGGCTATCACGACGAAGCACTCGTTTTCGATGGCACGGGCATGGGCGCATACCTTTACGCGGCTGTAAGCATTCTGTGTATCGGTAAGGAAAGGCACAAAGAGTATCTGCATGCCTTGGTCCGCCATGATGCGGCTCAGTTCGGGGAACTCGACATCGTAGCATATCAGCACGCCTATCTTCGCACAGTCCGTGTCGAACGTCTGGATGGACTTGCCTCCACTCAATCCCCAAGACTTTATTTCGTCGGGAGTGACGTGTATCTTCTCATACATTTCATAGCTTCCGTCACGCCGGCAGAGGAATCCTACGTTGTATAGCAATCCGTCCTCCTTGATAAGCGGCATACTGCCCGTAATGATATTGATGTTATAACTGATAGCGAGCTTGACGAAACGCTCCCTGATTTCCTCGGTATAGGCCGCCAGTCCACGGATGGCCTGCGATTCGCCCTCATTGTTGAATTTTGCCATCAGCGGTGCATTGAAGTATTCGGGGAAAAGGACAAAGTCACTCTTATAGTCGCTCACGGCATCTACAAAGAACTCCACTTGTTCAAAGAGGTCATCCAGTGTCTTGTAGGTACGCATCTGCCATTGCACCAAGCCGACACGGACGGTAGTTTTGGGGCTTACATAGTCTTGTGTGGGAGCCTGATAGTAGATATTGTCCCATTGCAGCAGGCAGGCATAGTGCTTGGACTCCTCATCATTGGGAAGATAGTTGCGCATCACCTTGCGCACGTGGAAGTCGTTGGAGAGCTGAAAGGTCAGCACCGGGTCGAAGATTTCCTTTTGCTTCACCTTGTCTATGTACTCCTTAGGACGGAGTTGGTCAGCATATTTATAGTAGTTGGGGATACGTCCGCCAAACATGATTGCCTTCAAGTTCAATGTTTCGCAAAGTTCCTTGCGGTATTCATACATGCGGCGTGCCAGACGCAGGCCGCGGTATTGGGGATGAATAAAGACTTCGATGCCATAAAGGATGTTACCCTTCGGATTGTGGGTATTGAAAGTCTCCTTGCCCGTAACCTGAGCGTAGGTGTGGTCGTTCTTCACATCATCGTAGTTCACTATGATGGAAAGTGCACAGCCCACGATTTTCTCGTCAACCACCGTCACAATCTGCCCCTCGGGAAAGATTCGTATCAGCTTTTCTATTTGTTTGTGTGTCCAGAACACATCGCTTCCGTCTGAATAAACACGCGTAAACGATTGTGCCAACTGGTCATAATCTTCAATCTGCAGATTGCGTATCTGTACCTTATTGATTTTCATTGAATCCATAACTTTCTTGCTATTCCTGATTAAAAACAGTGCAAAGGTACAGTTTATCTTTACATGTTATCTTTCCTTTTGAAGATTTTTCTTTCTCATCTTGGACAGATTAGAGAGAATATATGGGATGATAACAAGAAGAGGAGGCGTTCATCAAGCCTCCTCTTTCTCATTTTATATGGACAGTTTCAATAACGTTTTTATCTATTATTTTTTCTATTCTTCCACAGTCTGGTCATGTCTTCCAGTGTCTTGCCTTTCGTTTCGGGAACAAGCTTCCAGACAAACAGAGCAGCCACCACACAGATGATTCCGTATAAGCCATAAGCAAACATGTGCCCGAACTTGTCTCCCATATCTCCCAAACTCATATTGTACATAGGTACGAAGGTGGAAGATACAATGAAATTGAATATCCATTGGAAGGCTACGGCAATGGCTACTGCAGCGCCACGGATGGTATTCGGGAAGATTTCAGCAATCAGTACCCAGCAGATGGGGCCCCAGCTGAACATGAACGAAGCACTGTAGACCATGATGCTGACAACAGCCAACATGGGAGGAAGCCCTGCCACAACGTTGCAAAGAGCTACTCCGAAAGCACCTATCGCCATGCCGATAGACCCCGAGATGAGCAGCGGTTTACGTCCCCATTTCTCGACTGTAAAGACAGCCAGCAACGTGAACAGAATATTGATGATACCCATGATGACGGTTTGAACCATCGGGTTGCCCATTCCCATCGTTTCGAAGATACGCGGTGCGAAATAGAGTACGGCGTTGATACCTACCGCTTGCTGGAATACACTCAGCATGATTCCGATAAAGATAACCATCCAGCCATAAGTGAAAAGCTTTTCCGTCTTTTCCTCTGCCGTGGCTTTGATTTGAGACAGAATAACCTTTGCCTGAGCCAAGCCGTTGATACGGCTTAACACCTGGAGTGCCTTATCATCCTTGCCACTCATGGCAAGATAGCGTGGCGTTTCGGGAACAAACAGTACGAGCAACGCAAAGACTCCTGCAGGAACAGCCTCACTGACAAACATCAGACGCCATCCTATCTCTGTGGTCCATGCTGCCGCTTCGGGATTCAGAATCTGGTTGACTCCTTCAATGGCCTTTATCACCGGATTTGAATTCTCGCCCAAAATAAGGAAATTCACGAAGTAAACCACTAACTGGCCGAAGATAATGGCAAACTGGTTCCATGATACCAGAGTCCCGCGAATGTTGCTCGGCGCAATTTCCGCAATATACATCGGGCAGATGGCGGATGCCAAACCAACGCCGATTCCTCCCAATACACGGTAGAAGTTGAATGCCACGAGCAAGGAATAGGAAGGAACACCATAGTCGAAGAAAAGGAATTCCGGGTAGTAGGAGCCCAATGCCGACAGAAAGAACAAGACGCCGGCTATGAAAAGAGAATTCTTACGTCCCAGATTGGATGCGAAGAATCCCGAAAGAGCACTACCGATGATACATCCGATAAGTGCACTGGAAGAGGTAATGCCGTGAATCGTATCTGTGTAGACAAAATCGGGGGCACCCATAAAGAATGCCTGAAGCCCTTTATCGGCACCGGATATGACTGCTGTATCGTAACCGAAAAGCAATCCTCCAATGACGGCTACCAACACAATAGAGAAGAGGTAGAGTTTACTGCCTTTTTCTGTATAATTCATGATATTAATGATTAATGGTTAATGATTAGCGATTAATGATTAGCGATTAATGATTAATATTGAAACACTTCATGCGCAACCTATTAACCACTAATCACTAAACATTGATCATTATTAGCAGTACATATTCACGATTGCCTCATACAATTCCTGCTTGCCGCTGGTCTGTTTCGGCTCACCGTTGGCTTTTGCGTAAGCTACCAAATCCTCCAGCGTCAGTTTGCCATCTTCAAATTCCTTGCCTTTACCACTGTCGAAGGAAGCATAGCGGTCGGCCAGCATCTTTTTGTAAGGAGACTCTTCAAGCAGTTTGGCTGCACTTTCCAGTGCACGTGCCATCACGTCCATACCGGCGATGTGGGCAATGAAAATGTCTTCCAGGTCGGTGGAGTTACGACGGGTCTTGGCATCGAAGTTTGTACCGCCATTGCCAAAACCTCCGTTACGGATGATTTGCATCATGGCCTGGGTCAGTTCGAAGTTGTCGATGGGGAACTGGTCTGTATCCCAGCCGTTCTGGTAGTCACCACGGTTGGCGTCGATGGAGCCGAGCATACCGTTGTCTACGGCTACTGCGAGTTCGTGCTCGAAGGTGTGCCCCGCCAAAGTAGCGTGGTTCACTTCGATGTTCACCTTGAAATCCTTGTCCAGATTGTGAGCCTTCAAGAAGCCGATAACGGTTTCGGTGTCTACATCATACTGGTGTTTGGTAGGTTCCATCGGTTTCGGTTCAATCAGGAAGGTACCTTTGAATCCGCGGGCACGGGCATAGTCGCGGGCGATGGTCAACATCTGTGCGAGGTGCTCTTTCTCACGTTTCTGGTCTGTATTCAGCAAAGACATGTAGCCTTCGCGACCGCCCCAGAATACATAGTTTGAACCTCCCAGCTCGATAGTAGCGTCGATGGCGTTCTTGATTTGAACGGCGGCACGTGCCACTACATCAAAATCGGGGTTAGTGGCTGCGCCATTCATATAGCGAGCATGGCCGAATACGTTGGCGGTACCCCACAACAGCTTGATGCCGGTTTCAGCTTGTTTCTGCTTGGCATACGCTACGATTTCCTTCAGATTGGCTTCGTATTCTTCAATGGTCTCGGCTTCTTCGCAAAGGTCTACATCGTGGAAGCAGTAGTATTCGATACCCATTTTCTGCATAAATTCAAAGCCGGCGTCCATTTTGTTCTTGGCAGCCTGAACCTTGTCAGCCTCACCGTTCCAGGGGAATTTCTTTGTTCCGCCACCGAACTGGTCGCCGCCTTCTGCGCAAAGAGTGTGCCACCATGCCATGGCGAACTTCAGCCATTCACTCATTTTCTTGCCCATGATTACTTTATCGGCATCGTAGTAACGGAATGCCATCGGGTTCTTGCTCTCTTTACCTTCGAATTTAATCTTTCCTATTCCGGGAAAATACTCTTTTGTTGCCATAATCTTAATTTTGTTTTAAAGGATTAATTATTTGATTTAAATAAGTTGCAAAAATTTGTTCATATCAAGATGCCATGAATCAATCATACATTATCTCATTGCTTCTTCCAGACAGTGTTTCCAGCGCGCATATGCGTCGGCATAAGCCTGGCGGTCTGCCACTTTCGGCTCTATCACCTCGAGCTTCTCAAGCGTGGCAAATGCTTCGTTGTTGTCCTTGTATATGCCCGCACCGATTCCGGCGCCTTTGGCGGCACCTACAGAGCCGTCGGTATCATACAGTTCGATGACAGCTCCCGTCACACCGGCCAATGTCTCGCGGAACAGCGGGCTGAGGAACATATTAGCCTTGCCGGCATGAATTTTCTGCACGGGAATGCCCATTTGTTCCATGATGTCGATTCCATATTTGAAGGAGAAAACGATGCCTTCCTGCGCTGCACGGACGATATGCTGCTTGCCGTGCTGGTTGAAGTTGATGCCATGAATGGAGCAGCCTATTTCCTTGTTCTCCAGCATACGCTCCGCACCGTTCCCGAAGGGCAGGATGCTGATGCCGGCACTGCCGATGGGAGCTTGTGCTGCCAGCAGATTCATATCGCTGTAGGAGATGCCTTCGGGAGCAACGGTACGTTTTACCCATGAATTGAGGATGCCCGTACCATTGATGCACAGCAGAACACCCAGACGGGTTTGCCCGGCAGTATGGTTGACGTGTGCAAAGGTGTTGACACGTGACTTGGGGTCGTAGTTCACCTCACCGTTCACGCCGTATACCACGCCGGATGTTCCGGCGGTGGAAGCTATTTCACCCGGATTGAATACATTCAGGGAAAGGGCATTGTTGGGCTGGTCGCCAGCACGGTAAGTGATAGGCGTACCTTCTTTCAGACCCAGCTCTGCGGCTGCAGCAGCATTGACGCGTCCCTGCTCGGAGAAAGTCGGTTTGATGTCGGCAATCAGAGAGGAGTCGAATCCATAATACTCCATCAGAAAATCAGCAACCCGGTTGTTCTTGAAATCCCAGAACATCCCTTCGGACAAACCGGACACCGTGGTACAGATGGTACCGCTCAACTTCATGGCGATATAGTCGCCCGGCAGCATTATCTTATGAATCTTTTCGTAAACGGAAGGCTCATTCTCCTTAATCCAAGCCAGTTTGGAGGCCGTGAAGTTGCCCGGAGAATTCAGCAGATGTGAAAGGCAAGTCTCCTCTCCCAATGTTTCGAAAGCCTTTTGTCCGTAGGGCACGGCTCTGGAGTCGCACCAGATAATGGCAGGACGCAACACCTGCTGGTTTTTATCTACACATACCAAGCCATGCATCTGATAAGAGATACCAATCGCCTTGATGTCTTCTGCGTTTACTCCGGATTCTGCCAATACAGCTTGTGTGGCCAGTTTCAAATTTTCCCACCAATTTCCGGGGTCTTGCTCTGCCCAGCCGGGCTTCACTGCGATAATTTCCGCTTCAGTCTTGGGGAAGAAGGCAGACGATACACATTTGCCGCTTTCCGCATTTACCAGACTCGCTTTTACAGACGAGCTGCCGATGTCATAACCTAATAAATACATTTCTATCAATATTAAAGAATGAAAGTGATATGAAGAATTCAAAATCCGGCTACCGTCGGATTTTATTGTATATCTTTTTGTCAAAACGGTAGTAACGTGCCGCCCGGTGGGCCACGCCTTGCTGTTTTTCTTCCAGAGGAACGACATATTCCATCAGGGCTATCTTTTTATGGAAATTGCGTACGTCGTACTGCTTGTCATACACCAGCTCGTACAAAGTGCGAAGCTGGGATGCGGTGAACTTACGCGGCAATAAGTCGAACAGTGAAGACGGATTGAACTCGACGTACTGGCGGACATAGGTAATGGCTTCCTTGATAATCAGGTTGTGGTCGAATGCCAGAGCCTTTATATCCGGCATGGCTACCCAACTGGCTTGATAATCGTCCAAATCACGGTTCAATGCGCGGTCTATCTTCACCAGGGAAAGATAGGCTATGGTGACAATACGTTCCACCCTGGACTGCATGGCACGTTCCAGCCAATGCACATCTTTGGGGTCCTTCGTACGGTTTTTTGAACCGAATGCCTTAAATTGCATCAGATTGACGTTCTTCAGGCCCGTTAATTCATTCAACACCCGTTTGGCAGCTTCATCTAAGTCCTCATCCATATAAATCAGACTTCCGGGAAGCTTCATATCATGAAAGATTTCTCCTTCTTCCTCTCCTGCACGCTTAATCAGCAGAACCTTTAGCTGTTCTCCGTCAAAACCAATCACTACACAGTCCACAGAGATATGATTGTTTGCCAACGGCGTTTTTTGTTCTATGTTTTGCATAATATATCTCGTTAAGCGCTGCAAATATAAATAGGTTTTTCTAATTTGCGACAAAGGAAAAGAATATTTTTACAATGTTATAAAGCATTATTTTTCAACCGAATACATATCTTATTTTATACAATATCATTTTCAGTTGTTATCGTATGGAATACAATATGTAATTTACAAGAATACACAAGAGGTCTAATTGTAGGAAGTACAATAAGGAGGAAGTGTTTCATTTATAAGTATTTCAGTATCCGGATATCACAGAAGACCCAAGCATACATATTGTATTTTAGCTTCCTCCTTAAAGTAAGGGTATTGCACAAAAAACATCCGTTTGTGCGGTGAATATCAGAAAAACCTCTACCTTTGCAGCACTTTTTATTTAAACACTAAAAAACGAGTAAATATGAAAGCATTTGTATTTCCGGGTCAAGGTGCCCAATTCGTTGGCATGGGAAAGGACCTGTACGAAAATTCGGCATTAGCCAAGGAACTTTTTGAGAAAGCAAATGATATCCTCGGGTATCGTATTACTGATATTATGTTCAACGGTACAGATGAAGACCTGCGCCAGACTAAAGTTACCCAACCTGCCGTATTCCTTCATTCCGTTATTTCCGCCCTCTGCATGGGCGATGACTTTAAGCCGGAGATGACCGCCGGTCACTCACTGGGCGAGTTCTCCGCTTTGGTTGCTGCCGGTGCACTGAGCTTTGAAGATGGTCTGAAACTGGTGTATGCCCGTGCCATGGCTATGCAAAAGGCTTGCGAAGCACAGCCCTCCACTATGGCAGCCATAATTGCCCTGCCGGATGAAAAGGTTGAGGAAATCTGCGCCCAGGTAAGTGCCGAAGGTGAAGTTTGCGTGGCAGCCAACTATAATTGCCCGGGACAGATTGTAATTTCCGGTTCCATAGAAGGTATCAACAAGGCTTGCGAACTGATGAAGGCTGCAGGTGCCAAGCGCGCCTTACCGTTGAAGGTAGGCGGTGCATTCCACTCTCCATTGATGGACCCTGCCAAAGTGGAACTGGAAGCAGCCATCAATGCAACAGAAATCCATGCTCCGAAGTGCCCCGTATATCAGAATGTAGACGCTATGCCTCATACTGACCCGGCAGAAATCAAGAAGAATCTGGTGGCTCAGCTGACAGCATCGGTACGTTGGACGCAAACAGTGAAGAACATGGTTGCCGATGGTGCTACGGACTTCACAGAGTGCGGTCCTGGTGCAGTGCTGCAAGGTCTTATCAAGAAAATTGCACCGGAAGCAACGGCTCACGGGATTGCATAATTCTTTGTGTATAGTATATCTTCAAGGCTGTCTTTCTTCGGAGAGGCAGCCTTTCTTTTTAAAGAGCTTTACTTTCCTCTTGTAATCTCTTCTCTATCTGCTACGTCTGTATAGGTACGGAGATGGTAAGGAAAAGAAAAGTCAGAGACAGGGAGAAAAAAAGCTTCCTTTTGTTTTTTATTTCCGATTTTCCCTTACCTTTGTTGCCGTAAAGACAAAGGGGTGCCCTGACGGGCTGAGATTATACCCTCGAACCTGATGCAGTTAGTACTGCCGTAGGAATTGGATATTTTTTTCTTCACTAAACTTGCCGTAAAGACGCTTCTTTGTATTTACTTCCATTGTTTTATTTCTTAATGAACAGAAAAATGAAAGTATTGGTCAACAACAAGGAAGTGAAAACCGGCGCCACTACCCTTTCACAACTTATCGAGGAACTTGCCCTACCGGTGCAAGGCATTGCCGTGGCCGTAGACAACCATATTGTATTTCGCACGGAATGGACAAAATGCGCCCTGAGGGAATACATGTCCATCATCATTATCAAAGCGGCTTGCGGAGGGTGAGGAAGATGAAGGACGAGAGGCTGAAAAACGGAGGAATGCAGTTCATCACGCACTATACGGAGCGATATTCGTACCTGGATGCTGCACGCATGGCTCTTGAGGGCGGTTGCCGCTGGGTGCAACTGCGCATGAAAGACACCCCGGTGGAAACGATAGAACCCGTAGCCTTAGAGGTGCAGGCTCTTTGCCGACAATACGGTGCGACCTTCATCATTGACGACCATGTGGAACTGGTAAAGAAGCTGCGTGCCGACGGCGTACATCTTGGAAAGAAAGACATGCCCATAGCCGACGCACGCCGGATTCTGGGCGCGGAGTACATTATAGGCGGTACCGCCAATACTTTTGAGGATGTACAGCAACACTACAAAGCTGGTGCCGACTACATAGGCTGCGGCCCTTTCCGCTACACCACCACCAAGAAGAACCTAAGCCCGATATTAGGATTGGAAGGCTATGCCGCCATCGTCAACCGGATGCGGGAGGAGAACGTATGCCTGCCCATGGTTGCCATCGGAGGAATTACCATTGCAGACATTCCCGCCATTATGCAGACGGGAGTCAGCGGAATTGCCCTATCCGGCACGGTGCTGCATGCCGATAGTCCGGCAGACGAGATGCGGAGAATCATTTCTTTAATAAAGAATGAAGAAGCAGGGGAAAAAGTAAAGAACGAAAAATTAATATAACACTACTGACATGGAAAAATTAGTGATTGCGGGACGTGAGTTCAACTCCCGCCTGTTTTTAGGAACCGGAAAGTTCCATTCCGACGAAGTGATGGAACAATCCATCTTGGCATCCGGCACGGAAATGGTGACGGTGGCAATGAAACGAATTGAACTGGACAATAAGGAAGATGATATGCTGGTGCATATACAACATCCCGGCATTCAGCTTCTGCCCAATACCTCCGGCGTGCGCAATGCCGAAGAAGCTGTTTTTGCCGCACAGATGGCGCGTGAGGCTTTTGGCACGAACTGGCTGAAACTGGAGATACACCCCGACCCCCGCTATCTGTTGCCGGATTCTGTGGAGACGTTGAAAGCCACGGAGGAACTGGTCAAATTGGGCTTCGTAGTACTGCCCTATTGTCAGGCAGACCCCACACTGTGCAAGAGACTGGAAGAGGCAGGTGCCGCCACCGTCATGCCGCTGGGTGCTCCTATCGGCACAAACAAAGGACTGCAGACAAGGGATTTCTTGAGGATAATCATTGAGCAAGCCAATATCCCCGTAGTGGTGGATGCCGGTATCGGTGCCCCGAGCCATGCGGCAGAGGCTATGGAAATGGGCGCGTCGGCTTGCCTGGTGAATACTGCCATTGCAGTGGCGGGCGACCCCGTGGCCATGGCGGTAGCGTTCAAGCAGGCTGTAGAGGCAGGACGCATGGCATACGAAGCAGGTCTGGGCGCACAAACCGATAATTTTGTTGCGGAAGCCAGCTCACCGCTGACGGCTTTTTTGAACCTATAAAACTGACAATGCAATGAAGCAGAAGATAAAATTCCCCCGTTCTGAGAAAGTATATTTGCCGGGTACCTTGTTTCCCGAATTGCGCGTAGCTATGCGCAAAGTGGAACAAGTGCCCAGTACGAACTTCATAGATGGAGAAAAGGTGATTACTCCGAATCCTGAAGTGTATGTGTATGATACCAGCGGACCGTTCAGCGACCCTACCGTCGAAGTGGATTTAAAGAAAGGGCTGCCCCGCCTGCGCGAACCGTGGATACTGAAACGAGGCGATGTGGAGCAGCTTCCCGAAATAACGTCGGAGTACGGACGCATGCGCCGCGACGACAGGTCACTCGATTCTCTGCGCTTTGAGCACATCACCCTGCCCTACCGTGCCCTTCAAGGAAAATGCTGCACACAGATGTACTATGCCAAGCAAGGCATCATCACGCCTGAAATGGAGTATGTAGCGATTCGCGAGAACATGAACTGCGCGGAGCTGGGAATAGAGACACACATCACACCGGAATTTGTACGCCGGGAGATTGCCGCCGGACGTGCCCTGCTTCCTGCCAACATCAACCATCCCGAAGCAGAGCCGATGATTATAGGCCGTAACTTCCTGGTGAAGATAAATACCAATATCGGAAACTCCGCCACCACCTCCGGCATTGAAGAAGAGGTGGAAAAGGCTTTGTGGAGCTGTAAATGGGGAGGCGACACGCTGATGGACCTCTCCACCGGGGAGAATATCCACGAAACGCGCGAATGGATTATCCGTAACTGTCCCGTTCCGGTAGGTACTGTCCCCATCTACCAGGCATTGGAGAAAGTGAACGGCAAGGTGGAGGACCTCACCTGGGAAATCTACCGCGACACCTTGATTGAACAATGCGAGCAGGGAGTGGACTACTTCACCATCCATGCCGGTATACGCCGCCATAATGTGCATCTGGCCGAGAAAAGGCTGTGCGGTATCGTGAGCCGTGGTGGCAGCATCATGAGCAAATGGTGCCTGGTGCACGACCGCGAGAGTTTCCTTTACGAACACTTTGATGACATTTGCGATATTCTGGCACAGTATGATGTGGCCATCTCTTTGGGAGACGGACTGCGTCCGGGGTCTACGCACGATGCCAACGATGAAGCGCAGTTTGCAGAACTCGACACGATGGGCGAGCTTGTGCTGCGTGCTTGGGACAAGAATGTGCAGGCTTTCATCGAAGGTCCCGGCCACGTGCCCATGCACAAGATTAAGGAGAATATGGAGCGCCAGATAGAAAAATGCCACGATGCGCCTTTCTATACGCTCGGCCCCATCGTGACGGACATCGCACCGGGTTACGACCATATTACGTCTGCCATCGGCGCGGCACAGATAGGTTGGCTGGGTACGGCCATGCTCTGTTATGTCACCCCCAAAGAGCATCTGGCGCTGCCCGATAAGGAGGATGTGCGTGTAGGTGTCATCACCTATAAGATAGCCGCCCATGCTGCCGACCTGGCAAAAGGGCATCCCGGAGCACAAGTGCGCGACAATGCACTGAGCAAAGCGCGTTATGAATTCCGCTGGAAAGACCAGTTTGACTTGTCACTCGACCCGGAACGTGCGTTCAGCTATTTCCATGCAGGGAAGCATGTGGATGGGGAGTATTGCACGATGTGCGGACCAAACTTCTGCGCAATGCGGTTGTCGAGAGAATTAAAAAAGAAATAAATGGGAATTGATAGAACACTATGTTTTCAGACGAATTAGAACATATATCCTGGGAGGAAACCACGGCACGCATCCATGCCAAGACAGATGCGGATGTACGCCGTGCCCTCTCCAAAGAACATTGTAATGTAGAGGACTTCATGGCCCTCATCTCACCCGCCGCTGCTCCCTATCTGGAGACGATGGCACGATTGAGCAAGAAATACACCGAGGCACGATTCGGGAAGACCATCTCCATGTTCGTGCCTCTTTACATCACGAATTCCTGCACCAACTCTTGCGTGTATTGCGGTTTCCATATCAGCAACCCCATGCCGCGTACCATACTGACGGAAGAAGAAATCGTGAACGAATACAAGGCCATCAAGAAGCTGGCACCTTTCGAGAATTTGCTGTTGGTGACGGGAGAAAATCCGGCCAAAGCAGGCGTGCCCTACATAGCCCGTGCACTAGACCTGGCAAAACCCTACTTCAGCAATCTGAAAATAGAAGTGATGCCCTTAAAGGCGGAAGAGTATGCAGAGCTGAAAGAGCACGGCATGAACGGTGTGATTTGTTTTCAAGAAACCTATCACAAAGCGAATTACAACATCTACCACCCCCGCGGCATGAAGTCCAAATTTGAATGGCGTGTCAACGGTTTCGACCGTATGGGGCAGGCGGGCGTCCATTCCATCGGCATGGGAGTGCTCATCGGTCTGGAGAAAGAATGGCGGACAGACATCACCATGATGGCTTATCACCTGCGCTATCTCCAGAAGCATTATTGGCAGACGAAATACAGCGTCAACTTCCCCCGTATGCGTCCTTCGGAGAATGGCGGCTTCCAGCCCAATGTTATCATGAGCGACCGCGAACTGGCACAAGTCACTTTTGCCATGCGTATCTTTGACCATGATGTGGACATCTCCTACTCCACCCGCGAGCCTGCCGATATACGCGACCATATGGCAACACTTGGTGTGACAACCATGAGCGCCGAAAGCAAGACCGAGCCGGGAGGATATTACAGCTATCCGCAAACGCTGGAACAGTTTCATGTCAGCGACGAGCGCAAGGCTGTGGAAGTGGACAAAGCGTTGAAACGCCTGGGGCGCGAACCGGTGTGGAAAGATTGGGATGCGAGTTTTGATTTGAAGGCTTTCAAGAGATGAGTGGCCGAATACAGAACCTTAATAATAATGAACAAATGAACCGATATGCCAGACAAACGTCCCTCCCTGAAATAGGCGAAGCCGGACAAGAGAAACTGCGTAATGCCAAGGTGTTGATAGTCGGTGTGGGAGGATTGGGTTCTCCCATTGCCCTCTATCTGGCGGGAGCAGGAGTCGGAACGCTGGGATTGGTGGACGATGACCAGGTCAGCATCAGTAATCTTCAACGTCAGGTTCTGTATGCTGAAGCTGACCTTGGGCAGCCTAAACCTCTATGTGGCGCCCGTAGAGTGCAGGGTTTGAACAGCGATGTAAACGTGGAAGCGTACCCCTTCCGTCTGGACAAGAAGAATGCCGGGGAACTGATAAGGAACTACGATATAGTGGTAGACGGGTGCGACAACTTCGCTACCCGCTACTTGCTGAATGACGTATGCAACGCTTGGGGAAAGCCCTACGTTTATGGTGCCATTCAAGGCTTTGAAGGCCAAGTGTCCGTCTTCTGCTACGGTGAAGGTGCGAAAAACTACCGTGACCTCTATCCGGATGAAGAAGGGACACTGCTCATGCCGTCTCCGGACAAATCGGTTATCGGCGTAACCCCTGCCATTGTGGGTAGCGTAGAAGCCAATGAAGTATTGAAACTGATTTGCGGCTACGGTGAACCCTTGGTTGGAAAGCTATGGACGATTGATTTAAGGACCATGCAGTCGTATATTTTCTCATTATAGACAAACATCCATAAAGATATGAAGCTGATAGTCATTACCACGCCGCAATTCTTTGAAGGAGAAGCAGCGGCAGTTACCTCCTTATTCCAAAACGGTTTGGAAATACTCCACCTGCGCAAGCCGGGAGCTTCGGCAGAGGAGATGGGGAATTTTCTTCAACAACTACCGATGGAATATATGCCGCGCATTGTCACGCATGAGCAATTCCAGCTGGCATCCGTTTTCGGTCTGAAAGGAATTCATCTGAACGGGCGCAATCCGCAGATACCGTCCGGATATAAGGGACACATCAGTTGTTCCTGCCACTCTCTTGAAGAAGTGTTGAAACATAAATCAGATTGTAACTATGTGTTCCTCAGTCCCATTTATGACAGTATATCCAAAGAAGGCTACTCTTCCGCTTACTCCTGCGATACCTTGAAGAAGGCACAGAAAGCTGGTATTATCGACTCCAACGTCATGGCATTGGGTGGCATCAGCCTGGAGCATCTTCCGGAAATAGCCGCTTTAGGTTTCGGAGGTGCCGTCCTGCTAGGAGACATCTGGCAGCAAGCGAAGGAAGATTTCATCCCCCACTTCCTCCACCTGAAACAGCTCTCCTCCCCCCTTCTTTAATTTTTAATTTTTAATTATCTCATGCTTCCCCCTATTATCCTTTCCATTGCCGGTTCCGACTGTTCGGGCGGTGCAGGCATACAAGCAGACATAAAGACCATTTCCGCTTTGGGAGGTTATGCCGCTTCCGTCATCACGGCTGTTACTGCACAAAACACACTGGGAGTACAATCGGTTTATCCGATACCTGCGGATATGGTTAAGGCACAAATCACCTCTGTTATGGATGATTTAAGGCCGGATGCCGTCAAGATAGGTATGGTACATGATGCCAGTATTGTGACCGCCATTGTCGATTGTCTTCAGACTTATACTCCGGAGTGTATAGTCTATGACCCCGTCATGATATCGACCAGTGGACGGCGACTGATGACCGAAGAAACTATACAAGTCATTAATGCGGAACTGTTTCCGCTATGCACCCTCATTACTCCCAACCTGAATGAAGCAAGCCTGCTGTGGGGGCAAACCATTGCCGGCACTGTAGAGATGCAGCAAGCGGCACGGGAATTATCCTGCAGATACAACACCGCTGTCCTCGTCAAAGGCGGACATCTGGAGGGCAATGACATGTGCGACGTGCTTTATTGCCGGCAACCTTCTGCCGGGGCTGACGTCCTGCCATCCGGATGCATCCTCTATTCCAACCCCAAAATAGAGAGCCGTAACCTGCACGGCACGGGGTGTACCCTTTCCTCTGCCATAGCTACATTTCTTGCCGGTGGCAGCAAACCCGATGAAGCGGTCCGCAAGGCTAAAGAGTATATCAGTATTGCGATAAATCAGGGGAAAAACATGGATATAGGACACGGAAACGGTCCGTTATGGCACTTTCCTTTATCGGAATAAGAGCTCGTCGAAACGCATTATCTGTTTACCCTAAACGCATTATCTGTCAGCCTCCGATACATCATGTGTTTGGCACCAACGGACAATGCGTTCTGACAAGCCTGCTCCTTAGTAGCGTATGCCCAGAATTTTCCTGGCATCGTCTTTCTTAAACAGTGAATCAATGACGTCTAAAATCCCTACTTTTTTTAGCCATATACCTATTAATATGAAATAATCTGTTATTTTTGCAGATACTATCACAATAAATAGGTAAAAACACATGGAAAAAGCAAAAGTATACTACTCTGACTTGCGTACCTCCCCTACATCCAATCTTTTGGATAAAATGGAACGCTTGCTGAGAAGGGCAGGCATCGAGCAACTTCCTTTGAAAGATAGCTTTGCTGCCATTAAAATCCATTTCGGCGAACCCGGTAACCTGGCATACTTACGTCCCAATTATGCAGCTCGAATGGCAACCCTGCTTCGCAGCCTGGGAGCCAAACCTTTCTTGACGGACTGCAACACGCTGTATTCCGGTCGTCGTGCCAATGCCGTAGACCACTTGCAAAGTGCGATGGAGAATGGCTTTAACCCTATCTCGGCCCAGTGCCAGGTCATTATCGGCGACGGGCTGAAAGGAACGGACTACCGCGAAATCCCTCTGAACGGGGAATATTGTCCGGCACCCAAAATCGGTACAGCGATAGCCGACGCCGATATTGTAATCAGTATGAACCACTTCAAGGGACACGAACAAGCCGGTTTCGGCGGCGCCTTGAAGAATCTGGGTATGGGATGTGCCAGCGTAGGCGGAAAGCTGGAACTGCACTGCGCCTCGCAACCCAAGATTGACGTAGAAAACTGCATAGGCTGCAACATCTGCGTGAAACACTGCGCACACGACGCCGTGCACCTCAATGCAAGCCGCAAGGCAGAAATAGACTACACCAAATGCGTAGGTTGCGGACAGTGCGTAGCTCTCTGCCAGCACGACGGTGCCGTGATGGGAGCCGAAGATACTTCCGAACGCCTGAACTACAAGATTGCCGAATATGCCTTGGCTGTCGTTATGGGCAAGCCCCATTTCCACATCAGCTTCATCATGAACGTATCTCCCGAATGCGACTGCTGGAACCACAACGATGCCGCCATCGTGCCCGACCTCGGCATCCTGGCTTCGGCAGACCCGGTTGCACTGGACAAGGCATGTGCAGATATGGTCATCCAAGCCCCGATACTGCACGGCAACAATTGCCTCGCCACGGCACACGAGCACGATGACTTGTGCGGGTGCGACAAATTCCACTTGATGCACCCCGACACGGACTGGCTTGCCGGGTTGCGCCATGCCGAGAAAATCGGATTGGGAACCATGAAATATGAATTGGTGAAGATTTGACTAAACCTTTTCTGTTTTAAACAGTCATACTAAAAATAGATTTATTAATTAATGCATAATATTATACAAATGAAAACATCTGCAAAACTTTATTCCCTGCCTTTCGGCAACGTAAAGACCTATCTATTCGCCCTGCTGTTCGTGGCAGGAAACATCGCCTTGCCGCAACTCTGCCATCTGGTCCCAGCAGGCGGTCCGACGTTGCTTCCCATCTATTTCTTCACACTGATAGCTGCTTATAAATATGGTTTCAAGGTAGGTCTGCTGACGGCTATCCTGTCGCCGGTCATCAATCATCTGCTTTTTGCCATGCCTGCAGCAGCCGTGTTGCCGGCCATACTTATAAAGTCCGGTCTGCTGGCCGGAGCCGCCGCTCTTGCTGCACGCTATGCCAAGAATATCTCTTTATTGGCATTGCTGGGCGTGGTTCTCTCCTATCAAATTATCGGTACGGCCTTTGAATGGGCGCTGTGCGGTAATTTCTTTCTGGCTGTGCAAGATTTCCGTATGGGCATTCCGGGCATGCTGATTCAGTGGTTCGGAGGATATGTACTGCTGAAAGCAATCGCAAAAAATTAAGCGTATATTCTCAAACAGTATCCCTTAATCCTAAAACTTTGTTCGCAAACTGCGGATACATATCCCCAGTTTGCGGATGTCTATCCCAAGGCTTGGGATAGACATCCGCAAACCATAAACTAAGTTTTTTCTTAACTGATAAAAACTTTTTCCCTAACCAAGAAAAACTTTCTCCTTAATAGAGAAGACTTTTCTCTTAATACTTTGAACTTTTTTCCGCTATTTTCCTTTCTCCCTACGATAAAATCATTAATTTCGTGCCGAACAATATATTATATTTTCAACATGGAGGTAGCAACGAACAACTGGTTCACTAAAAAATATCCTATAGGTTTTGCCTTGAGCGGCGGTTTCATCAAAGGCTTTGCCCATTTGGGTGCCATGCAATCTTTATTGGAACATGACATCAAGCCCAATATACTTTCCGGAGTCAGTGCCGGAGCCTTGGCCGGGGTATTCTACGCCGACGGCAATGAACCGCATAAAGTTCTTGACTACTTTGCCGGGCACAAGTTTCAGGACCTGACCAAACTGGTGATTCCCAAAGTCGGATTATTTGAATTGGGAGAGTTCATCGATTTCCTGAAAAGCAATCTGAAATCCAAGAAACTGGAAGAACTGCAAATCCCTCTGATTATTACAGCTACTGACCTGGACCACGGACGTCTGGTACATTTCCATAAAGGGGACATCGCCGAACGCGTAGCAGCTTCGTGTTGCATGCCGGTATTGTTTGCCCCGGTCAATATAGACGGCACCCATTACGTGGACGGAGGCCTGCTGATGAACCTGCCTGTCTCTACCCTCCGCCGTATATGCGAAAAAGTGATTGCCGTGAATGTCAGCCCTTTGATGGCAACCAAGTATAAAATGAACATTGTGAGCATTGCCTTACGTTCCTATAATTTTATGTTCCGCTCCAACTCTTTTCCTGAACGCGAGAAGGCTGATTTGCTGATAGAACCTTATAACTTGGAGGGATACAGCAATACAGAGCTGGAAAAGGCGGAGGAGATATTCATGCAGGGATATAATACGACCAATGATATATTGGAACGCCTGCTCATAGACAAAGGCAGCATTTGGAAAGAATAAAATAACCATTCTATAACATAGAAAACAAAGAAATGAACGACGAAAACAAATTGATTATTTATCAAGTGTTCACCCGACTATTCGGAAACAACAATAACCACTGCATCAATAATGGCAGCATCACCGAAAATGGATGCGGCAAGATGGCTGACTTTACAGCCAAGGCGTTGGGAGAAATCAAGAAGCTTGGCGCTACACATATATGGTACACGGGCATCATCGAGCATGCTACGCAAACAGACTACCGCCGTCACAATATCCAACCCGACCATCCGGCCATTGTGAAAGGTAAAGCCGGATCTCCCTATGCCATCAAGGACTACTATGATGTCGACCCGGATCTCGCCAAGGACGTACCGGAGCGTATGAAAGAGTTTGAGAATCTGGTGCAGCGCACTCACCGTAGCGGTCTGAAGGTCATCATAGATTTTGTTCCCAACCACGTAGCTCGTCAATATCACTCGGATGCCCAGCCGGATGGCACTTCACAACTGGGTTCAAACGATGATACCAACTATGCGTTCAGCCCATATAATAACTTCTATTATATCCCGAAATCGGAACTGCATGGCCAATTTGACATGAAAGGTGCAGCCACCGAACCTTATAGGGAATTTCCGGCAAAAGCTACCGGAAACAACCGTTTTGACGCATATCCAAACATTACCGATTGGTACGAAACTATAAAGTTGAATTATGGAGTGGATTATCAGAACGGCGGGACTTGCCATTTCGACCCCATTCCCGATACATGGACCAAGATGCTGGATATCATGCTGTTCTGGGCGGGAAAGAACATAGACGGTTTCCGTTGCGATATGGCCGAGATGGTTCCCGTAGAGTTCTGGGAATGGGCAATTCCGCAGGTCAAGGAGCAATATCCCTCCCTGCTGTTTATAGCCGAAGTCTACAACCCGGGAGAATACAAGAATTACTTGTTCCGTGGCAAGTTTGATTATTTATACGACAAAGTAGGACTTTATGATACCTTGCGAGCTGTTACTTGCGGGTATGAATCGGCAACTGCCATCACCCGCTCTTGGCAAAGTCTGGGAGGCATAGAAAAACGCATGTTGAACTTTCTGGAAAACCATGACGAGCAACGTATCGCTTCCGACTTTTTTGCCAGTAACCCGCGCAAGGCGATTCCGGCACTCATTGTGTCAGCCTGCATGAACACCAATCCGATGATGATTTATTTTGGTCAGGAGTTTGGTGAGCTGGGCATGGATAGCGAAGGTTTCAGCGGCCGGGACGGACGTACAACCATCTTTGACTATTGGAGTGTAGATACCATCCGCCGTTGGCGCAATGACGGCAAGTTCGACGGCAAGATGCTGACGGAGGACCAGAAACACCTATACAGCATTTATAAACGGTTGCTGACTCTTTGCAATGAAGAAAAGGCCATCTCTCAAGGAGCTTTCTTCGATTTGATGTATGCCAATGTCAACGGATGGCGCTTTAATGAACATAAGCAATATACATTCCTGCGCAAATTTGAGAGGGACCTGCTGCTGTTTGTCGTGAACTTCGACCATATCTCGGCAGACCTTGCCATAAATATTCCTTCTCATGCTTTTGACTTCCTGCAAATACCGCAGATGGATCAGTACAAAGCTACGGAGCTGCTCAGCGGAAAAGAAGAAAACATAAGTCTGCTTCCCTATAAGGCTACTAATGTGGCCGTCGAAGGATATGGAGGAAAGATACTTAAGATAAAGCTATAATGGGGGCACAACTCAGGTGATTTATTAGGTTTGGCACTAATTATGCAGAACAACACGGATTTCTTAATCGCTTCGCGGCTTTCCGCATAATCAGTGCCAAGTCTTTATTGGTTCTCTTCCATATATTCCTTCAGTCGATATAGCCGCGTGATGGCAGGATTATAAAAATCATCAGGATAATGTGCATCTATATCACTGAGGTTAGCTTGCACAAAACGTTTCACATCCACTATGTTCTCAGCATCAGACAATGTTACACTTTGAGGGAAAGATGTGCTCTTTGCCCAATCTATCAGCGCTTTAACGCTATCTTCATCAAATTTATATTCGGCCATATTCTACATTTTTTCTTGCAAAGATAGTGCAAACCGGATGCAGAATAAAATGACCCACCCATTTTTTATGCTAAAGTTATCCTCATCTGCATGAACAAAATCCCGATTTGTTGTGTTATATAAATGTGTTTTTCATAGTATTAGATATAAGATTAATTAAAAGAGACGTACCCGCTTGTGATAAGTAAGTACATCAAAAACAGAAGCGTCTGTTTGATTGATAAATGTGTAAGGAGCATCGGTTTACCAGAGCCGATGCTTTTTTTTTACCCTTCTTTGTAGCATGTTAGAAATATTATCCGTAAATTTGGCAGATAATAAGGAAAGAATATGATATGAATATCCCTGTTATATTTCAATTTTTGAAAGAACTGTCTGCAAACAACAATCGTGAATGGTTCAATTCTCACCGGGAACAGTATGAAGTCGCCCGCAGCGAGTTTGAAAACTTGCTTACAGTAATTATCTCCCGTATCTCTTTATTTGATGAAAGCATCCGTGGTATAGAAGCAAAGGACTGTACATACCGTATTTATCGTGATACACGCTTTTCCGAAGATAAAACTCCCTACAAGACACATCTGGGAGGATATATCAATGCGAAAGGAAAGAAATCCGACCATTGTGGCTATTACGTGCATCTGGAACCGGGAAACTGCTTGTTGGCCGGTGGAAGTTATTGTCCTCCCCCGCCCTTGTTAAGAGCTCTGCGACAAGCGGTACACGACAATATAGATGAATTTCGCAGTATAGTGGAAGATCCTGCTTTCAAGCAATACTTTCCCGTCATCGGAGAGAATTTTCTAAAAACAGCTCCAAAAGGATTTCCAAAGGACTATCCCTATCTGAAATACCTTCAGTGTAAAGAGTATACGGTTGCCTGCTGCCAGCCGGACAGCTTCTTTCTTGCTCCAGACTTTTTGGATCGTACAGACGACATCTTCAAGCAGATGAAGCGTTTTTCTGATTTTGTGAATTACACCATAGACGACTTTGAATAATTTACCTATATAACTAACTTAAAACATTTGAATTATGGTTATAGACAGACTTGAAAACATAGAAAAATATACTTTGCTGCATCCTCTGTTTGAGCAGGCCATTGATTTTTTAAAATCACATGACTTGCACTCTTTGGAAATCGGCAAGACCGAACTGAAAGGAAAGGACTTGCTGGTCAACGTGGCGCAGACAAACCCAAAAGAAAAAGAAAATGCCAAACTGGAAACCCATAAAGACTATATTGACATTCAAATACCCTTGTCCGGTACGGAGATAATGGGTTATACCGCCGCCCAAGACTGCCTTCCGGTTGATGCTCCTTACAATGCGGAAAAAGACATCACTTTTTTTGAAGGACTGGCGGAGGACTATATTGCAGTGAAGCCCGGAATGTTTGCTATCTTTTTCCCTCAGGACGGGCATGCTCCGGGTATTACCCCTGACGGTGTAAAAAAAATAATTGTGAAAGTTAAAGCGTAAATTTATCAAATATCCAAAACTCATCCTCTTTATGGAAACATTGAATTTAATCAAGAATGACCCATGGCTGGAACCTTTTGCCGATGCCATCAACGGACGTCATCAACATGCCATAGACAAAGAATCGGAATTGACCAACAAAGGAAAACTAACCTTGTCTGATTTTGCATCCGGATACCTCTATTTCGGCCTGCATCGTACTGACGATGGTTGGGTTTTCCGTGAATGGGCGCCTAACGCAACCCAAATCTTTATGGTCGGAACTTTTAACGATTGGAAAGAAGAAAAAAAATATAGCTTGAAGCGTAAAGCAAACGGTAATTGGGAAATCAAGCTTCCTGCTGATGCCGTGAAACACGGTGACTTGTACAAGCTGATGGTACATTGGGACGGTGGTTGCGGTGAACGCATTCCTGCATGGGCTACACGTGTCGTACAAGACGAACAGACTAAAATATTCAGTGCCCAGGTTTGGGCTCCGGAGAAACCCTATAAAATGAAAAAGCGGGTTTTCAAGCCATCTACAGATCCTTTATTGATATATGAATGCCATATCGGTATGTCTCAGCAGGAGGAAAAGGTCGGTAGCTATAAGGAATTTCAGGAAAAGATTCTTCCACGTATCGCCAAAGAAGGCTACAACTGCATACAGATTATGGCTATTCAGGAACATCCCTATTATGGTAGCTTCGGATACCATGTTTCCAGTTTCTTTGCCGCTTCTTCCCGTTTTGGTACTCCGGAAGAACTGAAGGAGTTGATTGATACAGCCCATAGTATGGGGATTGCCGTTATCATGGATATTGTCCATTCACACGCTGTGAAGAATGAAGTGGAAGGCTTGGGTAACTTTGCCGGTGATCCTAATCAATATTTCTATCCCGGTGGACGTCGGGAACATCCAGCTTGGGATTCACTTTGCTTTGATTACGGCAAGAACGAAGTTATTCACTTCCTGCTGTCTAACTGTAAATTCTGGCTGGAAGAATATCATTTCGACGGCTTCCGCTTTGACGGAGTAACCTCCATGTTATATTATAGTCATGGTTTGGGAGAAGCATTCTGTAATTATGGAGATTACTTCAACGGACATCAAGACGACAATGCCATTTGTTATCTGACACTTGCCAACCGGCTTATCCATCAGGTCAATGCCAAAGCCATCACCATTGCCGAAGAAGTATCGGGAATGCCCGGACTGGCGGCAAAATATGAAGATGGCGGCTACGGATTTGATTACCGTATGGCCATGAATATTCCCGATTATTGGATTAAGACAATCAAGGAGAAAATAGATGAAGACTGGAAGCCATCCAGCATATTCTGGGAAGTGACCAACCGCCGCAAAGATGAAAAGACCATCTCCTATGCGGAAAGCCATGACCAAGCTTTGGTGGGCGATAAAACCATCATTTTCCGCTTGATTGATGCGGATATGTACTGGCACATGCAGAAAGGAGACGAGAACTATACCGTAAATCGAGGCATTTCTCTCCATAAAATGATACGTTTACTGACTGCGACTACTATCAATGGCGGTTATCTTAACTTTATGGGCAATGAATTCGGACATCCGGAATGGATTGATTTCCCCCGTGAAGGTAACGGTTGGTCTTGTAAATATGCCCGCCGCCAATGGAATTTGGTGGACAACAAGAATCTGGCATATCATTATATGGGTGACTTTGATGCTGCCATGTTGGAAGTTGTAAAAAGCATAAAGAACTTCCAGGCTACTCCGGTCCAAGAAATATGGCATAATGACGGTGACCAGGTATTGGCCTATATGCGCAAGGACTTGATTTTTGTATTCAACTTCAACCCTAAGCAGTCTTTTACTGATTACGGTTTCTTGGTTCCTGCCGGAACTTATGAAGTTATTTTGAATACAGATAATCCAGATTATGGCGGTAATGGTTTGACGGATGATACCATCAAACATTTTACCATCCACGACCCGCTTTACCAAAAAGACAAGAAGGAGTGGCTGAAGCTTTACATACCGGCACGTACAGCTGTTGTACTGAGAAGAACTAAATAGTCATTTCATAACACAAAAAAAGAGGCAGATATCAATTCAGATATCTGCCTCTTTTTTATATATGAGTCTTTTATTTCACTTGACTGTCGATGAAGTTCAACATCGTTTTTGCATTATCCATCATCTTCTTTTGAGCTGGTTTGTCCGCAGAGAGCAATGGAATAAGTTTATCCAAATATTCTTTGGCTTCCTTGAATTCAACTTTTGCTTTTTCTACATCTGTTTTCATGGTATTGGCACCCTTACTATAATACAAAGAACCCAGACTGTTAAGTGCATTTACATTATCTGCTTGGATAGCTATGGCTTGTTTAAATGCTTCTTCGGCTGCATCCATCTTTTTGGCTTTCTGCGCCATGATACCTTGATTTACGTAATAAGTGGCATACAATTTAGTCAATGTCTTATTACCGGGATTTGCTTCCAGCCCTTCCTTTAAAGTGGCAACATACTCATCATTTTTCTTCAAATCTTTCAAAGCACCGGCTTTACCTATATAAGCATTTGCCAGGTTATACTTTTTCTGTACAGCAATATCAAAATACTTCAAAGCTTCGGCAGGTTTCTTTATCTTATCGGCACAAACGCCACAGTTATATGCAATTACGGAATCTTGGTTGTTTGTTTGTGTCAGATAAGTACTAAATTTTGTGTAAGCTTCCTGGTAATTTTTAGCTTCAAGAGCAGCCTTACCATCGTTGACCAACTGGGCAGGGTCAGCATTCTGCGCAAAGAAATTCGTAGCTGCACAACATAGTGCAATAGATAAGATTAATTTTTTCATATGCTTTAATTCATTTAAAAGTTGATTCCCAAAGTTAGTTTACAATGGTATAGAAGCAAAACCTTTTTACTTTTTTTGAGGTTTTTAGCATAGTCGTAACAAGTGTTATTTTACGTAAAAGCAAATATCCGGATATGTGTGTTGGGCTTTGTCACATATGTTACACTTATACTTAGAATATCATATTATCTTTGCCACAAAAAAAGATTATGGAACAATTACATGCACATGAAGTCCTTCACATGATGGAAGGTAATAGTTATACTGAGTTATCATTGAGAGAAGCCATTATCCAAAAATTCGGCGAGCAGCAGCGTTTTTTCACCTGCTCTGCCAACAATATGGATGTAGATACCCTGATAGAATTTCTTAAAAGAAAAGGAAAATTTATACCCGCCAATGGTGGATTTACAGTGGACATGACTAAAGTTTGCAATCACTGATGAGGAATATTAATTCCTTCTTCTGTTAAATTGAATATTATTTATGTTAATAGTTAACGGAAATAATATTCTACTAAACCATGTTATAATATCCGCTGATTACCCGCTAAAATTTGGATATCTCCTGCAAGTACGTATCTTTGTACTGTGTTTTTCATAGTATTAGATTTAAGGTTAATAAAAAAGATTGGCTGTCTGGGATAGATAGCCTTTTTTTATGTCTAAATGTCATCTTTCCCCTTTTTAGTTATAGTTTTATTCTATCTTTGTAGGTCAGATAATCCACGCAGCATTAATAGAATAAACTGAATATGGGAAAACGCTTTATTTTTATCTTGATGGCATGCTCATTATTGAGTATAGCTACTGTTGTGCATGCACAGCATATTGACAAGCAAACATATACTTTTGCCATCAAAAAGGTTGATACTCTGAAACTGGACAAGTATGTAATGATTGATCAAATACAAGGGACACAATCAAAGCCCGTCATTCTTTTTGCATTTGGGGGAGGTTTCAAAGGCGGGAGAAGAGATAATCCCGATTACATTTCTTATTTTCATTTTTTGGCACGAGCCGGCTATGTGGCAGTATCAACAGATTACCGTACCCAATTAAAGGATATAGATAAATCGGAGTATTCGGACTTGCAAGGATTCTCTTCTACCCTGCAACAAGCAATCACTTGTGCTGTAGAAGATTTTGGTGATGCTACAAATTATATAATTGAGCATAGTGTAGAATGGCAAATAAATCCTGCACAAATTATAGCTTGCGGTTCGAGTGCAGGTGCGATAACTGCCCTTCAAGCAGAGTATGAGATTTGCAATCAAACGGCTTTTGCGGACAGATTACCTGCCAATTTCAATTATGCAGGGGTCATTTCCTTTTCTGGAGCAATCTGTGCCAATGGTATTCCAAAATGGATAATGTCCCCTTGTCCTCTTATGTTGTTCCATGGTGATGCCGACAGCACGGTTCCTTTTACTAAGGCAGTAGTAGAGGAAATGGGGCTATGGGGCTCAAACTTTATCTGTATGCAACTGAAAGAAAAAGAGACAGCATACTATTTCTATATAGCGGAAGGTATAGGACATTCCCTATCCTATTCTCCTATGAAGGATAATCGTCATGACATCCTGAGCTTCCTAAACCGGTTGGTACTTGGTAAAGAAAAAACGTTGCATTACGACTGTAGAGAAGAATCCGGAAATATCTAGATATAAGAGTGATTTTACAATAGAAGATTATATCCGTGAAAATATGCGTTAATTCCTATCTTTATATCCTTTCCAGAGTTTTTGTTTCTCCACCAATCAATTATCTTTGCACATTATTATTCCATAAAAACAAATCTTTAATTCTATAAATTATGTTGGTACGTATTATCAGTATGGTCATAGCCGGAGTTATTATAGTATATCTAGTCCGTTGGATTGATAATTTTTTCTCCAGGTATCGCAAATAAATCTTGCCTGCAATGTAAACCAAATACTCCAATTTGTTTCCCATTACAACCTATGCGGACATTTTCTAATTCTAAAACAAGAAAACCGCAAAAGCTTTTTATTAGCCATTTGCGGTTTTTCGTTGTGATTCCGTTGCGATTCGAACGCAAGACCCACGCCTTAGAAGGGCGTTGCTCTATCCAGCTGAGCTACGGAACCAGCCTTAATTGCGGTGCAAAGGTACGCTTTTTTGCGAATATTGCAAATTTTTGTACCACCTTTTTTCGTTACCTATGTACAAAAGGCTCATTTGCTATATAAAAAGTAATGATTAGTTACCTTTACAAACAAGATACACGGTATTTATATACAGATGTATTAAAACATTTTGCAAATTATCAATGTTACTAATTATAAAAAGTAAAAATATGGAGGAATATTCAAGCAGGGAAAGTAGCATTGACCCGAAAATGAATGAAAGAGTAATAACAACTAAACTTTAAAGTGATGGAATGGGAAAATCAGTTGATACAAGAATTGCAATGGTCAAATAAAATCAGCAATAAAGCGAATAAGGAATTGGTTGCCCAGGAAATTGCCGGACTGGCCAAAGACGGTGATGTCATAGGAGCAGGCTCCGGCTCTACCGTTTATCTCACTTTATTTGCATTAGCTCAGCGAGTTAAACAAGAATCTTTGCATATAAAAATCATTCCGGCATCTGCCGAAATTTCGATGACATGTATACAGCTTGGCCTGCCGCAAACTACTCTGTGGAATAAGCGTCCGGATTGGACATTCGACGGTGCAGACGAAGTGGATCCGCATAATAACCTCATCAAAGGACGTGGTGGAGCCATGTTTAAGGAGAAACTTCTCATTAAAAGCAGTGGTAAGACTTACATCATTGTCGATGAGAGCAAGCTTGTCAGCAAACTGGGGAGCAAATACCCCATACCGGTGGAAGTGTTTCCACATGCTCTCTCCCATGTGGAAAACGAGATACGCTTATTGGGAGCTTCAAAAATCAGCCTACGTCTTGCAGAAGGAAAAGACGGTCCGGTATTTACCGAAAGCGGTAATTTCATTCTTGACATTCATCTCAGCAACATTGTTCCTGATTTGGAACAGAAACTGAAAGCCATTACCGGGGTTATCGAAAGCGGGCTGTTCATTGGTTATGACATTACAGTCCTAATGGCAAACCGCTGATGTACCAAAGTACAAATAAGGCAGTCCATGCCAATAGAATGACTAAAGAATATCTCCAAGTATACTTCAGTAGTGAACCATAAGTGGATTGCCTATCATATTGCTGCATATAGGTCAAGACAAGTGGCATGTAGAACATAAAAGGTGTTATGGCATTTGTTGCACTGTCACCTATACGGAACGCACATTGGGTCATATCCGGCGAAATGCCCATACTTGCCAATACCGGAACAAAAATGAAAGACATAAAAGCCCATTTAGCTGTGGCAGATACCATAAAGAGATTGACCAGCGCCGTAAAAAGAATGAAGAGAATCAATATCCATAAACTACTCAAAGAGGCGGAGGACAGCAGATTAGCGCCTAAAATGGCAATGCACTTGTCCAAGTGGGAATATTCAAAACAAGCAAACATCTGTGAGGCAAAGAAAGCTATCACAAAATAAACGCCCAGCAGTTTCATCGGCTGCGTAAGTCCTTCTATCACATCACCGTCCGTACGGTATCGGCCGGAGGCAAAACCATAGACCATCCCCATCAAACCTATTCCAAACGAAAGCAAAAACAGAATACCAACTATAAACGGAGAACGAATCAACCCACCATTGACACTCCGCAATATCCCCCATGAAGAGAATGTAGCCCACAGAATAATGGCAATATACAGCAAGCCTGCAAATACAGCTCCCAACATAGCTCTCCGTTCCTTGCGGGACAGTTGTTTGTAGCCATTAAAATGAATATCCCCTGCATACATTCCCAAGTGCGGCAACAAGCTCCTGCGGGTAATATGATAAATGATAAATGCAAGCAGGAACGTGGAAACAAAGAGAAAATAATAATTGCACAGCGGTCCAGTCTGCCCCGGAGCAATATTCATCCTATCAGCCGCTTCTTGCGTTACAGAGGCAATCATGGGGTCTAATGTACTCAAAAACACATTAGCGCTATAGCCACAAGAGACTGAAACATAAGCTGTAATTATACCTCCAATGGGGTGCAGACCGACGGACTGGAACAAAGTCGCAGCTATCGGCAACAGAATGATATATCCTGCATCTCCCACTATATTGGACAACAGTCCTAAGACAATGACCAGCAGAATAATGCGCCAAGGATCACGTGGACGTCGTACCCCCCTGCGAATACATGCATCGATGAAACCCGAATGCTGTGCCACCCCTATTCCGAACATAGCCACAATCACCAGCCCTAACGGAGCGAATCCCGTAAAATTGGTTATGACATGGCGCAGCAGCCAGCGTATGCCCTCCGGACTCAGCAGGCTTTGCACGCGTATTTCTTCTCCAGTCTGCGGTTGCAGCACGCTCAGGCCATAGACATCGAATATCCATGAAAGGAGGATGACTGCCAGCGTCAGCAGGAAGAACATCGTAGCGGGATGTGGCATCCGGAGTTTACTCATCGTCGGCTTCCAGATTGTCTATATTCAGGATTCGAAGTTCCAATGCACGCACCACCAGACGAGTGGCATTCACCCCCACCCGTTCACTAGGCGGGAAAAGACGGCCGACCAAGTCATTCTGCCGTTTCTCCAGCGACTTGACTCCAAAAGGCATTCCCCTAAGATTGGCAATCATTTCTTTGGTATAGCCCAGTGCCAAATGACGGAGGAAACGCTCGTCATACTCATCAATATCATAGCTTATGATTGCTTCCTGACGTTTTGCATCATTTAGGACAGATTTCTTGAAGCGTTCCACTATCTTCTCCAGTATCGGATAGTTAAAGACCAGCTTCTTGCCGTCCATCACTGCCTGCACATCGGTTTTGGTCAGCAACTCTCCGGTTTTCAGGATAATGCCGTCGGCACCGGCTTCAAGTACGTCCACCCATAACTTCTCATTCAATATTTCTCCCGTGAATATCAGCACATGTACTCCCGGATAACGCTTGAAGATATTCCGGCAGATGTCCACCCCGATTGTGGTCGAACCTCCCAATCCCAAGTCCAGCAGAACAAGATCCGGTACGCCGGCTTCAATCAATGTCCAGAACTCCTGCTCAGTCATAGCAGTACCTATTACCTCCGCATTGGGAATTTCATGGCGGAAAATCTCTTCCGTCCCTTTCAGCTCCAACTTGACATCTTCAACGATGATTACTTTAAATTTTTTGTCTTCCATATTTCATTTTTTCGGTAGCGTAAAATATATTGTAAAACCTCCTTCCTTTCCCGGTTCGGCATTGATACGGCATCCCCGGCGTCCGGCAAACTCGTCATGGTCGCGGATAATCTGCTTGCACACCAGATATTCCGTACCATACAGTTCTCCTTTCTCACCGGCCGTCATGCGGGACAAGTCGGGATAGAACAATTGGTTCAATTCTTCACGGGTCTTTTCCCTGCGCATATCTGTAAACAGAAAACGTATAAATTCCCCATCTTCCCGGGCCGACAGACAGACAGCTCCATCCAGAGTTACGGAGCAAGCCTCGTCTATCAGGTTTTCAAGCAGGAAACGCAACTGGTTCCAGTCACCGGTAATCCGTCCTTCCAACGGTTGTATCTTAAAATCAATATGCGCCTTGTTTCCCTTATACACTTTGCGGAAATATTTCCCGGCAGTAGCCATAAGTTCCGGCACAGATATTGTCGCACGCCTGAAAGTCACCTCTTCCAACTGGCGGGAAGCGCATGAACTGAGTGTCGTAAAGATACCTTTGTAATACTCTATCAATTCGCTGATGGCAACCACCGTTTCCCGCTCCTCCGCTTCTGTCTGTTTGCCGGACCGCAGTTTCCCTATCAGCTGCTTTATCTTGTTCGGATAATAAATCGTTTCATGCTTGATGGTCGAGAGACAATTATCCAGCACCATGTTCTGTACATGCAGCAAACTGTCTTCCCAGGAAGCTCGCCGGGCTTCATCTTGAGCCACTTCGATGTCCCGGTATTTCGTAGCCAACTTAACCACTGCATTGAAGATTACAATGGAGACATAACGGGCTATCAGTTCCAAAAGCAAATGGTCGGTCTCCTGCTCCGTACCTTCCCTGCGTTCCAGACACAGCACACCTATGCAACGACACATATTTCCCGCATCCACAACAAGCGGCAATGCTTGTATACCCTTTTCCGATATGTACTCTTGCTGCTCAAAGCAATTCTCCATATATTTCCTCCAGATAGGCAACTCGTCCACGGCGGTATCTTCCACTGGATTGGAAGTGTATTCCAGCTTATGTGTAGTCTCGTTGTATACAGCTATGCTTAACCGGTCGATACTCAAAAGTTCGTTCACTGCATCAAAAGCGGAACCTACAATCTGCCGCGGGATTTCCTTCAATGTATCCTCCTCACGCTGCAACATTTCCTCCGTATCCGAAACCGGCAACAAGGAGGCATTGAACACCTTTCCATTAATTTCCAGTACTTGCTCCAGATTCCAGCGGTTCACCAGACGTTTACGGAAGTAGAGTATGTAATATCCCAACAGCAATACGAACAGCAAAATCACCGCCAGCAAAATGCCCACCATCTTGTTGTTGGTGGAACGCTCCAGCTGCCGGCAATATTCTTCCAAGGATTGGTCTTCTCCCAACAGTTTGTATAAGGTAGTGTAGGCAGCATTATTATAACTATAGTCATCCCATTGCTTCAATGCAAGAAATGAGACTGCCGCTTCATTCCTGATATCCAGAATTACATGGAAATCCGAATTGAACATCTGGTTCCACCAATCCAGTTCCGCAGGCGCCCCGTCTCCCGTCAGCGTCATATAGCGATGTATAGGATGGGCGTATTGCTTGTAATGTTCGTTCAGGCAATACATTGCCGAATCTATGTATTGTAAAGCCAGTTCGTATTCTCCGTCTACATTGCAGTAATAAGCTTCATTGGCATAATCGGAGGCTTCGTCCAGCAAAGCTTCGTATTCATTCTGTGCAAGCAGTGCCAAAGAATCCGGTAACACCTCTCCGGAAGCAGGCTGTTCCACAGCATGCCGGCAGGATGACATGCACAAAGACAACACGACGAGCAACACCGACACGGACTTACGGATACCGGCAGGCAGACGGAAATAAAAACGGCTGCCTTTTCCCAGCCCGCTCTCCACATTAAACAGACAGACCTTGAACAAATCATTCGTCTTGCGATATTTTTCAATGATGCCCTTACAGTTCATCAGTCCAAAGCCACTTCCTTTGTTCTTCCTCAATTCCTCCTTGTCGGGAGCGTCACTCATACCGATGGCTTTCGAGTCATATACTTTTTCTCCCACAATGCGGGCTACATCTTCCGGTGACAATCCACAACCATTATCCTCTACCGAGATTTCCACATAATCTTCCTCCTGCCGTGCATATACTTTCACCATACCGCCCTGAGGGGTATATTTACGGGCATTCTCCGCCAGTGTATTTATCATAAACAATGTAAGGGCTTTGTCTGCCTTTACCCGGATATCCGTAGGCTGCACCTCCAACGACTGTCTCTTCATCTCGAATGTACGGCTTCCCTTCCTAAGCAGCTCGAAAAGTTCATTCAATTCGAACGTCTCTATGTTCAGGCTAAGGCTTCCTTGCTTCATCTTTATCCAAAGGGCAAGAATATCATTGTATTCATTGATGGTAGTAACCAACTCGTCGATATACTGGTATTTCTCCTCTTTGATCCGCTCCTCTTTGATGAATCCTTTTTGAGTCAGTTTCTGCACTTCGTTGATGATACGGTCTATGTACGGGTGAATTCCGTTGACAATAGCCATACATGCTTTCTTTATCAGATTTTGCCGTTTGTTCCCCGCGATGTGCTGCTCGTAAATGTAGCGTTGCTTTTCCAGTCTGCGGCGTTCGTCACCAAGGGAGATGGACGTCATGCCGTTGTCGATTGCCCATTGGATATAGGGAGTTATCACCCGTACCATCGCCTGCTCATCCTTGCTCATCCGACGCGTGAACACTAATTGCCCGTTATCTATGCGGATATCCTTCACTCCAAACAGCTTTTCCAATTCCGGGCAGACAGCCGTCCGGATAGAGTCGACGATTTCCTCCTCAGTCTGTGCATCTGCCGGAATGGATGCCGTTATCTTCTGACAGATATCCAGCATCAGCTGCAGACGGCGGAGATGCACTCTGTTCCGGTCTTTGGAACGCTTGTTGAAAAACCAGAAGAAGAGGGATACAAGCACGAAGCCCACAATGACCAGTGACAACACGACGTTGAGTTGTCCCGCCTCCTTTTCCAATGCCTGATAGCGGCTTTCCAGTTCTTTATCCTGGCGTGTATCTTCAAGGATATCCAGGTAAATATTGCGGTTATAGTCTGATTTTTCTTTCATCCCGAGTCCTGCATACGAAACGCTCAACTGTTCACGAATACGTGAAATCCACTCGGGCACGGTTTTCAGTTTCTGCTCCATCCATGCCTTCTCCGCACAAATCGTATCTCGACGGTCAAATGCTTTCAGCCAGTCCAAACTATCGTGGCAGTCATAGAAAAGGCGGTGATGGTCATTTACACATTCCAGAGCAAGTTTTAGCGTGTCAAGAGCTTCTGTATAGTGACTGTGGGCATTCAGGTATTTGCCGATAGATACATATGCACCTGCTATCTGATACAAATCCTTGTATTGGCTGAATTTTTGCAATGCCAACTGCCCCAGACGCATGGGAAGCAGCGAATCTACCGGTACTCCAAAACGTGTCAAGGCATGGGAGCGGCGGTCTTGAAAAAATGCGTAATTATCCGGTGAAGCCATCAAGTTGGCAAGTCCCTGCACTCCATTGCCCTCAAAGTAAAGATAGCCCTTGCGCGAAGCCAACCGCCATGCGGTATAGAGCTCATCAAATTCTCTCAGTCTTCGCTCATCCGGTGTCTCACCCTCGCATAAGGCAGCAGAACCTTTGATGTAGTGATAATACAACAGCTGATTGGTATCTGCCAGCAACTCTTGTTTTTTAGTAACTTCATTAATAGAGGCTACAGCTTCCGGACGCTGTTGCAAATAATAATAATACACAGCAGATACAATATAAAATTCCGAACGGGCATAATTCAAACGCATTTGCTCGTGTTGGTCCACAAACAGATTGTCATCCTCCGCTATTCTTTTCATACGGTGCAAGGCACTATTGCGATAATCGTAGAACTCCTTGTTCAACGCCGTCCGCTGATAAATCTTCATCAAACCAATGTCGGCAATAAGGAGTTCCAGTTCATTCTTGGTCAGATTATAGACATCCATATGAAACTTTTCGGCCTGCTCAAAATCCATGCGCATAAAAGCACAAAAGCCCAGATTATTGGATGCTTCCGCTTTTCCTTGTTTATAGAGGCTGACTTCACGGTAGGCTCTTGATGCCGCATGGCAGGATGAATCCAGGTTTTTATAACGAAAAGCATAAGCCACCTGGTTTAGAGAGTCGATAAGGCGTACTTCCTTCATGGGTGCCGTTCCCACACACGAAACCATTGTTGTACAAAGGCACAACAACCCCGCAAACCATATAAAAGAAAGTCGTTTCATAAAGCAAAGCTACGAATAAATCCGGGAAAGAAAAATAATTTTTATACAATAACTCTTGTTTTATGTAACGGGAAATTCCTACCTTTGCATGCAAATTAACAAATAGGTAACATCTATTACACAAATGAGCGAAAAAGCACCCTTTATGGTATTCTCCGGAACAAATTCGAGATACCTTGCAGAGAAAATCTGCGCTAGCCTTGATTGCCCTCTGGGAAAGATGAACATCACCCATTTTGCAGATGGTGAGTTTGCAGTCTCTTATGAGGAATCTATCCGTGGCTCGCATGTATTCCTGGTTCAATCAACCTTCCCTAATTCTGACAACTTGATGGAACTTCTGCTGATGGTTGATGCTGCTAAAAGAGCATCGGCAAAAAGCGTTGTAGCCGTTATCCCTTACTTCGGTTGGGCACGTCAGGACAGAAAAGACAAACCCCGTGTTTCCATCGGCGCTAAGCTGGTGGCCGACCTGCTCTCTGTTGCAGGTATCGACCGTCTGATTACGATGGACCTTCATGCAGACCAGATTCAGGGTTTCTTCAACATTCCGGTGGATCATTTGTATGCATCAGCAGTATTCCTCCCCTATATTGAATCCTTGAAACTGGAAGACTTGGTAATCGCCACCCCGGATGTCGGCGGTTCAAAACGCGCCAGCACATTCTCCAAATACCTCGGTGTACCCCTGGTATTGTGCAACAAGACACGCGAAAAAGCAAACGTGGTTGCCACCATGCAAATCATCGGTGATGTAAAAGACAAGAATGTAGTATTGGTAGACGATATTGTAGATACAGCAGGAACCATTACCAAGGCTGCCAACATCATGCTGGAAGCAGGAGCCAAATCTGTCCGTGCCATTGCCAGCCACTGCGTAATGTCCGACCCTGCTTCTTTCCGTGTACAAGAATCCGCACTAACGGAAATGGTATTTACTGATAGTATCCCCTACTCTAAAAAATGTGACAAGGTTAAACAGTTGAGCATTGCCGATATGTTCGCCGAAACCATCAAGCGGGTGATGAACAATGAATCAATCAGTTCACAATACATTATCTAACCGCGGAGCGGTTAGAAATTAAAAATTAAAGGCTGCGCGGTTCTGAAGTGAACATTGCGCAGCCTTTAATTTTTAATTTCTAATTTTTAATTCTAATTCTCCAGCCTTCCCATCTTGTAGGTTCCTTTTCGTATCACCTTTCCGTTCTTGTCTGTTTCTACAAACGGACCGTGTTTCTTGCCTTGTTTGAAGAAGCCTTCATAACGGTTTCCGTTCTTGTCCTCCTGGATACCGCTACCTTCTTCCATACCGTTCACAAAACCGCCTTTATATTTGGTTCCATCGGTCTGAATCAGGGTACCTTGGCCGTTGAACTTATTGTCTTTCCATTCACCTTCGTAAGAGTCACCTACATTCCATTTGTAAGTACCGTATCCGTCACGTTGGTTATCTTTCCAATTACCTTCGTAAACGGCGCCGCTTGCCCACGTAAATGTGCCGTGGCCTTCCTGCTTTCCATCCTTGAAGCTGCCCACATACTTGTTGCCGCTGGCATGGTAATAAATGCCCTCTCCGGTACGTTCACCTTGAACATAAGAACCTTCGTAACGGTCGCCGGTATGGAAAAAGTAAATACCTTTGCCATGCTGCATGTCGTCCTTCCAGTCACCTACATATTTGTCGCCGTTGGCATATTCAAAAGTTCCTTTACCGTCCCGGACATCATTTTTCCACTCTCCGTCATATTTGGAACCGTCATTCCAGGTCAGTGTTCCTTTGCCGTCTTTCTTGTCATTCTTCCACGAGCCTACATACTTGGAACCGTTCTTCCAGGTATACGTTCCTTGGCCTTCGCGTTTATCATTCACCCAGTCGCCCTCATAAATATCACCATTGTAATAGTACATGGTTCCTTTACCGTGCTGGTAATCCTGAAACCACATGCCGTCATAACGGTTGTTATTCATAAAATAGTAGATACCCCTACCATGCTGCTGGTCTTGAAACCATTGCCCCTCATACTTTTCACCGTCGGGAAACATATATGTACCGTAGCCTTCACGCTTGCCCTTCACATACTCACCCTCGTAGACGTCGCCGTTCTTGAAAACGGTCTTCCCCTTTCCATTGGGCTTGCGGCCTTTTATTTCACCGGTATAGACGGCCCCGTTATCTTTGAACGTATAGGTACCTATCTTTATCTCCGAAGAGAATGTACTTTTCACTTTATCGAAAAAGCCGCTTTTTTTTTCCTGGGCAGTGGCTCCACCTTGGCATAAGAAAGCCAGAATGAGTGCAGTATATAGATATTTCATTAATTGATAATTGATAGTTGATAATTGACAAAGGTAGGATTTATCCGGTAAAATGATGCGATAACTCCCGCTTTTTATGACATTTTTTTGCCGCACACTATTTCTTTTAATTTCTCTTTGCATAAATGCCGCCCTGCAAGTTCACGGATTTCTTGTGGAGTAACCTCCTTGACAGCATCCAGTGCTTCGGCAAAGTAGGTATCCTGCAAGCCCGATACCTGCACAAAAATCCAGGCATCTGCCAGCGAGAATGCAGATTCATAACTACGGCACATGTCTCCCAACATATAGTTCTTCACCATGGAAAGCTCTCCATCGGAAGCCAGCTCGTTCTGAAGGCGGTCTATTTCATGATAAACCTCACCGATAAGAGGCTCCACAAATTCGTTGGCGGCTTCGGCACTGACCGCCAACACTCCCTGCCCCGGATAGGGCATGATGGCTGCGGAGATACCGTATGTGTATCCTTTATCTTCCCGGATATTGGACATCAGGCGACTGCCAAAATACCCCCCGAACAGTGTGACCAGTACGCGGGCCTTCAAGTAGTCCGGATGATTACGGTCCAGGGAAAGCATGCCCATACGGACGGCACTTTGCAGGGCGTCCTGACGTTCGATGAAGATACGTTTTCCGGAGGTGGTAACCGGATGGAATTCTGTCTTCTCCGGTTTGCGGAAATCCGTACCGAAAGCCTCGCAGCCAAACAAGGACTCTATCCTGTGGATGCAATCACCGGTTACCTTACCCGAGAGATAGATGCTGCAATTATTGGAATGATAGTAACGGTCATAAAACTCGCGTAGCACCGCAGGAGTGATGCGCCGATAATCCTCTTCCTGCACCAGACGTCCACCGGGATGCTGCCCGCCGTACAGAGCCTTCACCAATCCGCGGTGCGCCAGAAAGTCCACCTTGGAAGAGTTGACAAGAAACTGCTGGATATTGTTGTCTACAATCACTCCCAGCTCTTTCTCGGGAAATACCGGCTCTTTGACGATAGACTCCAATATGTCAAGCGTTTGGGGAAGGTATTTATTCAGAGAATAAAGGGTGACATAGGCATACTCGGATGCACTGGACAATTCCAGCCAGGCTCCGTAATAGTCCAGCTTTTCCGCTATCCGGGCGGCATCGTAGCGTCGGGTGCCCTCGCGAAGCATGCGGTTCGTAAACAACGCCTGCAAGGGCTGTTTCTGTTGCCATCGGCCGCCTGCCATGAGGAGATCGATACGTGTCACTTCATTGTCACCGGCATTGAGCACGCTCAATGGCACGCCATTAGGCAACTTGATACGTTCCGGCCTTTGCACCACCAGTTGTTCCGGTTCAAGAATCCGGGGTTGGTCACTTCGGTTCAGCATGGGCTTTCTAGTTTACAGCCCATGGCTTTTAAGAAATTCTTCTGCCCGTTCCAAATCTTGAGGAGTATCTATGCCGATAGTTTCTACAGCCGTGATACCTGCTTTGATAGTGTATCCGTTTTCCAACCAACGAAGCTGTTCCAATGATTCGGCAATCTCGAGGGATGACTGCGGAAGGGCGGTTATCTCTTTCAGTACCTCTACGCGATAGGCATAAAGGCCGATATGCTTATAATACGTATGGTTCTCCAGCCAGTCTTCCTTCGCCGCATTGCGCTGGTAGGGAATGATGGAACGGCTAAAATAGAGGGCATTCCTGTTTTTGTTGAGCACAACCTTCGGAGAGTTCACATTTTCCAGTGCCTCAAAACCATTATCTACCGTAAAGGGTTTCACCAGAGTGGCTATCTGGGTGGCCGGATCGTCGAAACATGCTTTGACGGCTTGTAACTGCGAAGGCTGGATGAAAGGCTCATCCCCCTGGATATTCACCACGACATCAAACTGTCCTCCTATTTTTGTACAAGCTTCCTGACAGCGGTCGGTGCCGCTTTTATGTTCGGTGGAAGTCATTACCACCTTTCCTCCGAATGCTTTTACTGCGGCTTCAATACGCTCATCGTCCGTAGCCACGTATGCATCGTCCAAGATTCCTGCCACTTGCTCGTATACTCGCTGTATCACGGTTTTTCCACCTAACACCGCCAATGGTTTGGCTGGAAAACGCGTAGATGCGTAACGGGCAGGTATGATTCCTAAAAATTTCATTTTCAATCTTCGTTTTTTTAAATGAGAGTGTGTCCGAAAGTGTTCATATACTATCGACCCATCTCCTTATATTCTTTATTAATTATAACAGTTGTTTCAATCCTCGCAGGATATAATCACGTTTCAAATCTTTTGGCTTATAGACAGTCCCGTCACAAGACAACAAGTCTATATCCAGCCGTACAATTTCCTGCTCCTTCTCCTCGGGCTTCCTTCCGGCTTCCCGTTCGATGGCTTTCAGGCAGGCGGTGACTTCCTCTACCGGATTATCGGAAGCAAAGCATGCCACCTGATTGGAGAACAGATTCGAACGGTGAAAGAACAAAGGTACCGTCTCCTCCTCTTCCGAGAAACGTATTCCCGGAAAAAGTTTCGTCAAGCGTCTGCGAGCCAGTTCCATGTTCTCCCTCCGCTGCTCGTTGCTCCCAATACTAATCGTATAATCCATTTTTTTAAGGTGAAAGGGGAAAAGGTGAAAATTGAAAGTTTACCTTTCCACTTTCAATTTTCACCTTTCAACTAATTAAACAGTTCGTCGAGTCCCTCTACCGGTTCTTCGATATGGGTATCTCCTTCCAGATTCACATCATCCTTGCATGGGTCGTAGCCTTCGGGCAACTGGAATGTTTCATTTTCATCATATCCCAAAGATTTGTCACCGAGCACTTTCACCATGTATTTTGTCCAGATAGGCAATGCCATGGAAGCACCTTGTCCGTGAAGCATCGTATCGAAATGGATGTCGCGGTCCTCACCGCCCACCCAGCAACCGGACACAAGCGAAGGCGTGAAGCCCATAAACCAGCCGTCGGCATTGTAGTTCGTCGTTCCGGTCTTGCCGCCCATGTCGGCTTTCACACCCAGACGGCGCACACGGCCTCCGGTACCTTCGTTGACAACGGCACGCAGCATGACCAGCATCTTGTAAGCGCTGGATACACTGATGACTTCCTGCATTTCGGGAGCAAAGGTTGCCAGCACGTTTCCGTCGTTGTCCTCGATGCGGGTCACGAACAGCGGAGCTACCCGGATACCCTTGTTGGGGAATGCGGTATAGGCACTTACCATCTCGCCGACGGAAATCTCGCACGGGCCCAGACAGAGTGAAACTGAAGGTACTATATCACGGTTGCGGACACCGAAAGTATGTATAAGACGTTTCAGATTATAGGGATTCAGCTTGCTCATGAGATAGGCCGTAATCCAGTTGTCCGAGTTTGCCAGCCCCCACTTCACAGTCACCATGTCACCAATCAGCTTTTTGTTGGCATTACGCGGCGTCCACGGTTTTCCGTTTTCATCAATCAGCGTGTATTCCACGTGGCGCACTTCGTCGCAGGGAGAAAAACCGTTCTCCATAGCCAATGTATAAAGGAAAGGCTTGATGGTAGAACCTACCTGGCGGCGTCCCACCATGGCCATATCGTACTGGAAGTAATGGTAGTTCGGTCCGCCTACGTATGCCTTGACATGTCCGCTGCGCGGGTCCATGGACATGAAACCGGCACGAAGGAAGAACTTGTAGTAACGGATGGAATCCATCGGGGTCATAATGGTGTCTTTCTCCCCTTCCCAACTGAATACGGACATCTCCTCCGGGGTGTCGAAGGCTTTCTTTATTTCAGCTTCGGTGGCTCCGGCTTTCTTCATGAGGCGGTAGCGGTCGGACAACCTCATGGCACGTCCCAGAATCTCGTCCACCTGCTCCTGGGTCAGACGGAAGGTGTAGGGAGCTTTCTTGGCCCCTTTCTTTTCCTTGAAGAAGTAACCTTGCAGTTCCTTCAGATGCTCTGTCACGGCATCCTCGGCATACTGCTGCATACGCGAGTCGAGCGTGGTATAGATTTTCAGCCCGTCGGTGTAGAGGTTGTATTTGGTACCGTCTTTCTTGGTGTTCTTTTCGCACCATCCAAAGAGCGGGTTGTTCTCCCAGTCGAGTGAATCCTCGTAGTATTTCTGCATCTGCCAACCGCGGTAGTTGGCCTTGTCGGGCTTCTTGGCGGTGAGCACGCCGCGCAGGTATTCGCGGAAATAAGTGGCCAACCCTTCCTTGTGGTCCACACGGTTGTACTTCAGTTTCAGAGGCAATGCCTGGAGGGAGTCGCGCTCGGCTTCCGTAATATATCCCGCTTTCCGCATCTGGTCGAGCACCACATTGCGCCGTCCGCGGGAACGTTCATTGTAGCGCACCGGATTATAGAGAGACGGATTCTTGCACATGCCCACCAACGTAGCCGCTTCCTCAATCTTCAAATCTTTCGGTTCGCAACCGAAGTAGGTAAAGGCAGCAGTCTTGATGCCTACCGCATTGTTCAGGAAATCGAACTTGTTGAGATACATGGTGAGGATTTCCTCTTTTGTATAGTAACGCTCCAGCTTTACGGCAATCACCCATTCGATGGGCTTCTGGAACAGACGTTCCATCACATTGTCGGCACTGGGAGAATAAAGCTGTTTGGAAAGCTGCTGGGTGATGGTACTGCCACCGCCGGCATTCTTCTGCATCAGGATACCGCGCTTCACTACGGCACGCGTCAGGGCGTAGGCGTCAATGCCCGAATGTTCGGCAAAACGTACATCTTCCGTAGCTATCAAGGCGTTAATGATATTGGGCGACAAATCATTGTATCCCACAAACACGCGGTTTTCCTTACTATAGGAATAAGTACCCAATACTTTTCCGTCCTCGGAAAAGACTTCTGTGGCAAATTTGTAATTCGGATTTTCCAGGTCTTCCACCGGAGGCATATAGCCTATCCAGCCCTTGGCTATGGAAAAGAATATAAAGACACACACCAGCGAAATCAGTGCGATGAAAATCCATAGGATTTTGACGACTTTCCTTATCATGTTTCAGTTGCTAAAATCAAAGTTCAATAATAGGGCAAAGGTACGGAAATATATTGGATGTGCCTATGCTTTTTATATCTTTTTCAGGATAAGATTTCCGGCATCCACAAAAAAAACGCCCGTTTATTTTAATGGAAACTCTCAGTGAAATGCAAAACGATTGCAAAACAATTAGAAAACTTGAAGAAAAAATCGGAAAGAAAAAATACATCGTAATGAGCTATAATACAGATTGGAACAATGAAAACTTGCCCTCGCGCGCGTAAGAGGAGATAAGATAAGAAGAGAAGAGAAAAAAACGACGTTGTCGTTAAAAAGAACGACGGCGACGGCGTAAAGAGATACCACACTTCACTGTCCGGAATGCCACACTTCGACAAGGCAAACGCCGCACTTGACTAAGGCAAATGCCACACTTGAACATTCGCGAAATGCGGCATTTACTTTGTCGAAGTGTGGCATTTCGGATGATGAAGTGTGGCATTCCGGACAACAAGCCACACGGTTAAAAAAACAGCCCATATTTCGCAAAAAACTTCCCCGCATATTTCCGTAGCCCGCATATTTTCCGTAACTTTACACTCTCGAAAAGTATAAATGAATTCAACGATATGGAAAACAGAAGTTTAGTCACCATTGCCGAGCATAGCCGGGAAAAAATCCTCTATATGCTCGAGATGGCGAAAGAGTTTGAAGCCCATCCCAATCGGCATATATTGGACGGGAAAGTAGTTGCCACCTTATTTTTCGAGCCTTCCACCCGTACACGCCTCAGTTTCGAGACTGCCGCCAACCGGCTTGGAGCACGTGTCATCGGGTTCAGCGACCCAAAGGCCACCAGCTCATCCAAGGGCGAGACGCTGAAAGACACCATCAAGATGGTAAGCAACTATGCCGACATCATCGTGATGCGCCACCACCTCGAAGGGGCCGCACGCTATGCCAGTGAAGTCACCACCGTGCCCATTGTGAATGCCGGAGACGGTGCCAACCAGCACCCCTCACAGACCATGCTCGATCTCTATTCCATCTACAAGACACAAGGTACACTGGAGAACCTGAACATTTTTCTGGTCGGCGACTTGAAGTACGGCCGTACCGTCCACTCCCTGCTGATGGCAATGCGCCACTTCAACCCCACTTTCCACTTCATCGCTCCCGACGAGTTGCGGATGCCCGAAGAATACAAAATCTACTGCCGCGAGCACAACATCAAGTACGTGGAACATACGGACTTTACGGAAGAAATCATCGCAGACGCCGACATCCTCTACATGACCCGTGTGCAGCGCGAGCGCTTCACCGACCTTATGGAGTACGAGCGGGTGAAGAATGTCTACATCCTGCGCAACAAGATGCTGGAACATACCCGTCCCAACCTGCGCATCCTGCATCCGCTGCCCCGTGTCAACGAAATAGCCTATGATGTGGACGACAATCCCAAGGCATACTATTTCCAGCAGGCACAAAACGGACTGTATGCCCGTGAAGCTATTCTGTGCGATGTACTGGGCATCACGCTGGATGAGGTGAAAAAGAGTAAAGGAGTAATTCAGTAGAATCGTCTAATAACTAATATTTCAAGATGTTAAGCGAAAAGAAACAGGAATTGCAGGTCGCTGCTCTGGAAAACGGCACTGTAATAGACCATATACCCTCCGAGAGACTGTTTACCGTAGTCTCCCTGCTCGGACTGGAACACATGAGCAACAATATCACCATCGGCTTCAACCTCAAGAGCAAGAAGCTGGGCACGAAAGGCATCATCAAGATTGCCGACAAGTTCTTCTGCGACGAAGAGATAAACCGTATCGCCGTGGTGGCTCCCAATGTAAAACTGAACATTATCCGCGACTACGAAGTGGTGGAGAAACGCGAAGTCTGCCTGCCCGACGAACTGCGCGGAATCGTGAAATGCGCCAACCCGAAGTGCATCACGAACAATGAGCCTATGCCTACGTTGTTTCATGTCGTGGATAAGGACAATTGCGTCATCAAATGCCACTACTGCGAAAAGGAGCAGACCAGAGAAGATATTGAGATTATATGAAAGAAGACTGGAAACCCGGAACAATGATTTATCCGCTGCCTGCCGTATTGGTGAGCTGCGGAAGCACTCCGGAGGAATATAACATTCTGACTATCGCATGGACGGGGACGATTTGTACGAACCCGCCCATGTGCTACATCTCCGTACGCCCCGAACGCCACTCCTACGACATCATCAAGCGAAATATGGAGTTCGTCATCAATCTCACCACGAAAGACATGGCACGGGCCACGGACTGGTGTGGCGTACGCTCCGGAAAGGACTACAATAAATTCGAGGAAATGCATCTGACACCGGGGAAAAGCACCGTAGTCAGCGCGCCTCTTATCGAGGAATCACCGCTTTGCATAGAATGCCGGGTAAAGGAGATTATGGCTCTCGGTTCGCACGACATGTTTATAGCGGATGTGGTAAATGTACGTGCCGATACCCGTAATCTGAACCCTGAAACCGGCAAACTGGAACTGGCGGAAACGAATCCGCTGGTCTATGTGCACGGCGGATATTATGAGCTGGGGGAAAAGATAGGCAAGTTCGGATGGACGGTGGAGAAAAAGAAGTAATAATGCGATAAAGGTTTTAAGAGATGGAGCTGCGACGAATCTTGATGGGTTTATATCTGCTGGCCTTCCCCGCCATGATGTGGGGACAGACTCCGGTTGTGCCCGGTACTGCCGACGAAGAGCATTCCGGACACCGCAAGGAAACTCCGGTCAATTTCGGTTTCAAAGGCGGTTTCACCTCTTCCTTGTTCCTTGTGTCCCAGTTCAGCGTCAACGGAGTGCCCATCGACGAAGTGCAGAACAATTACAAGATAGGATATTTCGGCTCCCTTTTCATGCGGATAAACTTCGACCGCCACTTTCTGCAACCGGAAATATCCTACAACATCAACCGGTGCAACATCACCTTCGAGAAACCTCTGCCCGAAGACGCCGCACCAGGAGCCCTGCCGGAGGAAGCCTCCATTACATCGTCCATCCACAGTATAGACATCCCCGTCATCTACGGATACAACTTCGTCAAGGAGGGACCGTACAGCCTTGCCGTCTTTGGCGGACCCAAAGTGCGCTATATATGGGACCGGAAAAGCGACATCGACTTCGAAAATTTCGACCAGGTGAATATCCGTGAAAGGCTGCGTCCGCTCAATCTCAGCTTCACGGTCGGCGTATCCGTCACCATCTCACGCGTCTTTTTCGACTTCCGTTACGACATGGGGCTGCACAACATCTCCAAAAGTGTGACATACGATATTCCGGCCGACAACAACGCCGCAGACGAAAATACGAAAAACGAAATACGTTTTCACCGCAGGGACAATGTGCTGAGTTTTTCTTTCGGAGTGTTCTTTTGACAGTAAATTTCTTCCTTTTCTTTCAATTTATTCATTTATTTCCCGTAAATTTGTGCGCTTAATAAGAGAACACAGATTTACCAAACTTATCTAATAAGCAGAATGAAAAGAGATGATTTAATTTTCGAACTTATCGAAAAAGAACACCAACGTCAGCTCAAAGGCATTGAACTGATTGCATCAGAGAACTTTGTAAGTGACCAAGTTATGCAGGCAATGGGCTCCTGCCTTACCAACAAGTATGCTGAAGGATACCCCGGCAAGCGTTACTATGGTGGCTGTGAGGTAGTGGATCAGAGTGAACAGATTGCCATCGACCGCCTGAAACAAATCTTCGGCGCAGAATGGGCCAACGTACAGCCGCACTCCGGTGCACAAGCTAATGCAGCCGTATTCCTCGCCGTGCTCAACCCGGGCGACAAATTCATGGGACTGAACCTTGCACACGGTGGTCACCTCTCCCATGGCTCCCTGGTCAACACTTCCGGTATTATCTATACTCCCTGCGAATACAATCTGAACCGGGAAACCGGACGCGTGGACTATGACCAGATGGAAGAAGTTGCCCTGCGCGAGAAACCCAAAATGATTATCGGCGGCGGTTCTGCTTATTCCCGCGAATGGGACTACAAGCGCATGCGCGAAATCGCGGACAAGATAGGTGCCATCCTGATGATTGACATGGCTCATCCTGCCGGACTGATTGCAGCCGGTGAACTGGATAACCCCGTGAAATACGCCCACATAGTGACCTCTACTACTCACAAGACTCTGCGTGGTCCTCGTGGTGGCGTTATCATGATGGGTAAGGACTTCCCCAATCCCTGGGGCAAGAAAACTCCGAAGGGAGAAATCAAGATGATGTCCCAGTTGCTGGATTCAGCCGTATTCCCCGGTATCCAAGGTGGTCCGCTGGAACATGTCATCGCAGCCAAAGCCGTTGCCTTCGGCGAAATCCTGCAACCGGAATGGAAAGAATATGCCAAGCAGGTGAAGAAAAATGCCGCTGTCCTGGCACAAGCCTTGATGGACCGTGGCTTCACTATTGTTTCCGGCGGTACGGACAACCACTCCATGCTGGTGGACCTGCGCAGCAAATATCCCGATTTGACCGGTAAGGTTGCCGAGAAAGCGTTGGTATCTGCCGACATCACCGTAAACAAAAACATGGTTCCGTTTGACAGCCGCTCGGCTTTCCAGACTTCCGGCATCCGTTTGGGTACTCCTGCCATCACAACCCGTGGTGCCAAGGAAGACCTGATGCTCGAAATTGCCGAGATGATTGAAACCGTTCTGTCCAACGTAGACAACGAACAAGTCATCGCAGAGGTACGTGCACGCGTCAATGCAAAGATGAAAGAATATCCTCTGTTTGCTTATTGATAAGCAAACAGCAATTAAGAATTAAAATTAAAGGCTGCGCGATGTTCGCTTTGAACTGCGCAGCCTTTATTCTTGTTTTTTAATTCTAAACGCGCGGAGCGCGTTTAGCTCAGCCCTTCTATATTTCCATCCACAATATCAATGTGTTCGGCTTGTGGTTTCTTTGGTAATCCCGGCATACGAAGAATTTCACCGGCGATGGCTACAATCATTTCCGCACCGTTGTTGACTACAATATCCTTGATATGGAATTCAAAGTTATTGACCGCACCATATATCTTCGGATCGGCAGAGAAGGAGTACTGCGTCTTGGCGATACAGACGGGGTAATGGCTGATACCCATCTGCTCTATCAGTTTGATAACCTTGCGGGAATGGAGACTGTAAGTCACTACACTTGCTCCGTAGAGGTTGCAGGCTACCTTTTCGATTTTGCGTTCCACGCAATCGTTCTCCTCGTAAGTGAAGGTCAGCGGCTCGGATGGTTTGTTCTCAATAGTATCTACTACCAGATTGGCAAGGTCAACGGCTCCCTCTCCTCCTTTGGCAAAGGCGTTGTTCACGGCAAAACCTACCTCGAGCTTTTCTTCGCAATGGCGGCGGATAGCTTCCACCTCCTCGTCCGTATCACTGGCAAAACGGTTGAATGCCACGATGACCTGCTGGCCGAATGAACGCAAATTGCGTACATGCTTGTCCAGATTGCCGAAGCCCTCTTTCAGTCCTTCCATATTGGGTTCCTTGATGCGGTCCAGACTGACGCCGCCATGCATCTTCAATCCTTGTGCGGTAGCAACGATTATCGTCAACTTGGGTTGTAGGCCGCTCTTGCGGCACTTGATGTTGTAGAACTTCTCCGCACCCAGGTCAGCCCCGAAGCCGGCTTCCGTCACTACATAATCGCCGAATGTCATGGCCATTTTTGTGGCAAGAATGGAGTTGCAACCATGGGCAATATTTGCGAACGGTCCTCCATGAACAAAAGCGGCAGTACCTTCGGTAGTCTGCACCAAGTTGGGATTGATGGCATCTTTCAGCAGAACAGTAATGGCACCGGCTACTCCTAACTCTTTCACAGTGAATGGAGTACCATCAAAACGAAATCCCAAGATAATGTTCTCGATGCGACGGCGGAGGTCATCAAGGTCTGTTGCCAAGCAAAGAATGGCCATAATTTCAGAAGCCGGAGTAATGTCGAAGCCCGACTCCTCGGTAATGCCGTTAGTGCTCGGACCCAATCCGGTGACAATACTGCGCAAGGAACGGTCGTTTACATCGAGTACACGCCGCCAGATGATTTCTTTCAGTCCGAAGCCGTCCGCTTGATGTTGGTACAAGTAATTGTCGAGTAATGCGGAAATCATGTTGTGTGCCGAAGTAATGGCGTGAAAGTCGCCCGTAAAGTGCAGGTTTATCTTCTCCATGGGCAGCACCTGGGCATATCCTCCACCGGCGGCACCGCCTTTCATGCCGAAACAAGGACCCAAAGAGGGTTCGCGCAGAGCGACAATTGCCTTTTTGCCTATCTTGTTCAGTCCCAGTGCCAGACCGATGGATACGGTTGTTTTACCGATACCCGCCTTTGTCGCAGTAATTGCCGTCACCAGTATCAGATTACTTTTCTTCACCTTCTCTTCATCAATCAGATGAGTGGGAATCTTGGCTATGTATCGTCCATAGTTCTCTACCTCATCACGCGGGATATCCACACTTTCGGCAACCTGCTTTATCTTCTTCAGCTCTATGCTGCGGGCTATTTCAATGTCCGATTTCATACAGAGTCTTTTCTTTAAATAACAACTTTAATGTTTTGAAAGTTGCAAAAGTACATTTTTTGTAGCAAACCACATCAAGGTAGAAATACTTTTATTACATTTGCAAGAGACAAAAACATGGTTCATCTTATGAATAAACCTGAATTGGATGTTACTTATTTCATCTCATTCTGCATAGAGCAGTATAAAAAGAAGAACTCTATGCAGGGAAGGGAGGTAATGGAGTTGTTTGACAGATACGGAGTGTTACAATAGAGGCACTAACGTATCTCAATTATATTAAAGCAGAGGAGGTATACTATGAATAGAGAAATTACAGACAATAACCTATATTTATTGCTACCCTCCAAAGTCAGTCTGTTCAATTGCTTGAAAAGGAAAACACCAAATATTGGCATTACGGTCCTGTCGCATTGTATGAAAGTTTCATTAGAGAACGGGAATAATTTGATTATCATTCCATCAGTTTTCCCAGTTTCTCCAACAAACTGCCTTTCCCGTAACCGGACCACATCTCTACAACCTCTCCCTCCGGAGATAAAAACACATAGCGGGGAATGGAGCCTGCGCTATACTTGGCATACAATCCGTGATTGCCTTTCAAGTCATTCAAGTTCCACCAACTGATGGCATGATGGCGCGAAGCTATCTCCCAATTTGTTTTGTCATCAATGCTTATACTTACTACCTCCAAACGGTCTTTATACTTTTGGCTGATTTCCTTCATCTCCGGCAAAGCCTTGAGGCAAGGACCGCAACCACGGCTCCAGAAATCTATCAGCACCGCTTTTCCTTTGAAATCGGACAAGCGGTATACGTTTCCTTGCAAGTCAAACAAGTCACCATCCGCAGCTTGCTCTTGGGTAGCAACCGTCTGGGCAGGAAATAGATATGCCCGGATATCCAGAGCTTCCGGTGTCTTGCGCTGTTCATCGGTAAGTCTGGCATATAACTCCTCTACTTCTTTGCGATAGGGATATCCCTTGGTGTACCTCACCCCTATCGCCAGACTTTTCAGTTTATCCATCCATACCTCCTCTATCGGCAACTGCTTCATGCGGGCTATAACATTGGAATCTATGCGGATATCCAAATCATTTTCTACTTTCTCCAAGCTGTCACGTAGAGCAACGACCTTTGCCAACACCTCCTTATCATCCGGTTTCCGGGGATATTTGCGCATCAATCGCATGTGCTCCATTCTATTCTCCTGATTATGGTTCCATAAATCCCGTGAATCGTTTACAAAAAGCTGCCATATCTTCTGTTGCGGCATTTCACTTTCCACCTGCCAGGTGTAGATGTTCATATCCTCGCCCGTCAAGCGGATATGGGAACCTTCCTTAGCCCAAAGGGACAATCCCATACTATACAGATTACCGTCACGAATCATCAAACTCAAACGTTCTGTATCTGTTTTAGAGATAGGTATTTCAAAACGAAAACTGTCTCCCTGAAGGGTATCTGTTGCAATACTGTTTCCCACGTCTCCTTCCATCCGAAATAGATTCAGGCAGACTCCTTGCTTCACATTCTTTACTTTTCCTTCAATGACACAAGTACCTTGCGCCTGCATACAAACGCTTACTAATAACAGAAATACAGCGCTTACTACCTTCCTGCAGTTCATATCCTTTATCGATTTTGATTAACAATGAACAATGATACTAAGAATAAAAGGAATTACGAAAATATCGTAACCCCTTTTATTCATATTTAACATCGACCTTTTTTATTGTAACTATTCAGCGAATAATTACTTTTTATTTGAACCGCGACGTATCCACCGCCTCCCGTTGCTTCTCCTTATATCCTCCGAATTTATAGGTAAACGATACGCCGAATTCGCGGAAGCATGAGTAATGATTCGTCACATTCTGCGTCTTGAAACGGATGCGGGGAGAAATCTGTCCCGTCTCAAAAATATCGTTGCAGTAGAGGTTGAGGATGGCTTTGTTCTTGGCAAAGCCGTAGCGCAGGGCAATATTCACATTGCCCGACGTAGGCAGGTCGTAAATGCCCTGAATGGCTTTACTATGCACAAAGCCGGTCACCGTCAGCTTCAAGTCGGGTTTGGTGGAGAGAGTAAAAGTATTGCTCATCTGGGCAATGCCATAGCATTGCTTTCTGTCGAAAGGAATATCCCAGAAATCACCATCCTTTTCGCGGTGCCACAAGCCTATGAGGGTAAGGCGAGAATTCAACCAATCCTTCACCTTAAATGGGATAGAGGCTTGTATTCCTGCTTGTTGCTGATAATCAAAATTGAGTGTCTTGTAGATTTCAACCAGACGTTCGGAGGATTGGTAGAGTGTCTGTACAGAGTAGTCCTTGGTGTGGTTGAACCAGGCGCTGAAGATGTATTTGCTCTTCAAAATATAGGTCATTTTCAGCTCATACTCTTGTGCCGGTTTCAGCAACGGATTACCATGCAGCTCAGAGTATCCACCGCCGATGTAAGAGACGGCATCCTGCACCGCCCAGTAGTCGGGATAGTCCTTGTCGCTGCTCAGAGAGAGCTGAAGGATATGTCCCGGTGCCGGCATATAGTTCAAGTTGACGATGGGATACCAGTCCCACTGGTTCCAGACGGGAGTCTTGTAATGCTCCACAGCCAGGGAAGCGTCCAAAGCGAGTTTGTCGCCGAAACTCTTGCTGAAACCTGCATAGATATTCCAGGTCTGTTCGCGGCGGCGGGACTTCATATTGCTTAAGGCATCTGAGGAGGTCAGTTGTTCGCCGGTTTCGGGGTCGTAATAATATTGGTAGCTGTTGTCGATGCTGGTAGTATAGATGGCTCCGTAATTCAAATCCCAACCTTTTCCCAGACTATGCTCTTGGGCCAGAAAGAATTTCCATCGGTTGATGCGTTGGCAATCTTCGGTGTAGAAGTCAAGTTCCTCGTCCTGCATGCGGCTATGCAGCAACTGGTCGGACGGGGAACGGTAGTAGGTCAGTTCGGCACCGGCTTTGAGGCCGAAAGGGGTACGATAGTCCAGACGGCCGTTGTGCAGCCAGTCGGTGCTATTGCCATGAGTTGTGGACACCTGCGTGCCCGTCACGCCCTTCCAGTTGTGGGAGGTGGAATAGCCACCGTTATAGACGAAACTCAGCTGATGGTCCTTGGCGATGTTATAGTCCGCCCCTACCCTGAAATTATGGGTATGGCTGCGGCCACGGCCCACCTCATCTGTTGTCATGGGGTGAACCGAGCCGTCTGCCAGGGTGTGCACAGCCTCTTTGTCGGTAGTAGAGTAGCCCCGGCCATGGCTGTGCGAGTAAAGAAAATCTGCTGAGAATTTATTTTTGCTGAAGAGCAGGCTGGCGCGTTCCTCAAAGCCTTCGTTATGCTTCTGGCGATACTTGGCATAGAGTTCGCCTTGCCAGGAGCCGGGGCCGCCTGCCGATTGTTTCAGGGTGATATTGATCAGTGCGCCACGCACCTGGTAGCGTGCAGGGGCGTTGTACATCACTTCCGCCTTCTCTATGCGGCTGGCAGGGATGCTGCGCAGCAAGGAATAGAGCTGCTCTGTGCTGAGGGTGGTTACTTTGCCGTCCAGGATAACGGTGACTCCCTGGCCTGCCAACTGCAGCCCGCCATTCATCTCGATGACGCCGGGAAGCTCTTTCACGGCATCGTAGGCATTGTCTACAGGGAGGTTCCGGATAAGGCGGGGCAGGTCGTACACCAGCTTGCCTTGCGCTGCCTTAACGATGGGGCGTTCACCGGTAATCATCACTTCCGGCAAGGTCTGATAAAGACTGTCCAGACGGGCATCGGTCGTGATAAGGCTGTCGGCGCTGAGGATGCGGTTGTCGTCCGCACCGGAGGTGGTTGCAGTACCGTTGTTCTCTTGTGCCGAAAGGCTGATGCTCAAAGCACAGCATACAATAGGGAGTAAATAGAATCGTTTCATGTTCTTCTTTTTATTTATGTTTATATTCTTCTTCTGCAAATCTTCGTCTGCAAAGTACGGCAGAATCAGCAGAAACTTGTGTTATCAGCGGCTTACCAAGTGTTATCCAGTGTTATCGGGAGTGTTATTTAGTCTTATCGGATGATAGGTTTCACAATATTAATCTTACCTTTGTATGTATAAAAGTAACCGGAAACAAACATGAAACTGCCATTCAAATATATTGCCATACTTGTCATCGTCTCCCTGGCCGGTATCTTCGCCTACCAAGCCTACTGGCTGACGGGGCTCTACCATACCATGCACAGTGAAATGGAAAGGGACATCACCGAAGCCATGCGCATGAGCGACTATAACGAAATGATGATACGCGTGGATAAAATGAAGCAGGACGACATAAACCACGGTGAAGTCAGCGTATCAGCCGGATACAGCGATGACGGAAAATCATTTGTCCGTAGCAGTACCACCATCTCCCGTGAAGATTCTTTGGACAACGCTACCCTGCACGAAACCTTCATGCCCAAAGGAGACAGTGTTTACGTGACCCACCCGAACGATTCAACCCGCGTGGAAGTTAGTGTCAGGAAGAACGTTCCTTTGCTCACCAAAGAGGACAGTGTGCTTTTCATCGACCAGCACAGAGAAACGGATAAAGTCCGTTGGATGTCTGCCGATTCTGCCCGAGAGCGTCTGGAAGAAGCAGTCAAGGACTCAGACAGCTCTCCCCAATCCGCATTGAGTGCCAAAGGGGGACTGGATGTGATTTTGCGCGACCAAAACAGTATGCTGGAACTCGCCACCTACTTCCAGCGCGGACTGCATTCGGGACTGGACATCATTTCCGACCCCGACGTAGTGCTTTATGACAGCCTGCTGACTTCATTCCTGCATGACCGTAACATCAATCTTCCCCATAGGCTGCTACATCTTCACAAAGGCAGCAAATGGGACTCTACCATTCTCTATATAGATACATTGGTAAACATCGGTACCCCCGGCTATGTGCCTACCTCAAAAGCCGTGGAATATAATTATTCTTTCGACATCAATACAAATCAAAGCTACCGTCTCATCATGGAACCGGCCGGCATGTTGGTCTTGCGACAGATGTCGGGCATTCTCACCACATCATTCGTTATTCTGATCGTACTCGCTTTCTCCTTCTGGTTCCTGATACGCACCATCCTGAAACAGAAGACACTGGAAGAGATGAAGAGCGATTTCACCAACAACATCACCCACGAACTGAAAACCCCCATCGCCGTAGCATATGCCGCCAACGACGCTCTGCTCAACTTCAACCAAGCGGAGGAAAAGGCCCAACGCGACAAATACCTGCGTATCTGCCAGGAACAGCTTCAGCGCCTCAGTGGACTGGTTGAACAGATACTTTCCATGAGTATGGAACGCCGCAGGACTTTCCGCCTGCACCCGGAGGAGTTTGCAATACGTGATATTCTGGAAACGCTCATCGAACAACACAAGCTGAAAGCGGAAAGCTCCGTCCACATATCGGTGGACATCGAACCGGAAGATCTGAGCGTACTTGCCGACCGTACGCATTTCAGCAACATCATCAGTAACCTGATAGACAACGCCATCAAATATTCGCACGGAGAGGCCGAAGTGGCCATCCATTGCCGCAAGGTAACCGTCGAAGGGCAGAATGAACAGACCGAAATCTCCGTCAGCGACCACGGTATCGGTATTGCTCCCGAGAAGCAGAAGCACATCTTCGACAAATTCTACCGCGTACCCACGGGTAATCTGCACGATGTGAAAGGCTATGGGCTGGGATTGTTCTATGTGAAGACCATGATAGAGAAGCATGGTGGCAGCGTATCGGTAAAGAGTGAGTTGGGAAAAGGAAGTACCTTTACGATAAGGATATGATAACATTATTTGTTAGGGTACTTTACATTACTTGTTAAGGAGCTTTACATTACTTGTAACAAAAGCGACAATTATGGAAAAGATAACCGTACTTCTGGTTGAGGACGAACAGACCCTCGCCATGATTATCAAGGACACATTGGAAGGACAGAACTTCATCATCCACACCGCAGCAGACGGTGAAGAGGGATTGCGCAAGTTCTTCGACCTCCGCCCCGACGTGCTGGTGGCAGACGTGATGATGCCCCGCATGGACGGCTTTGAAATGGTGCGCCGCATCCGGCAGACCGACAAACAGACCCCGGTACTATTCCTTACCGCCCGTTCCGCCATCAACGATGTGGTGGAAGGGTTTGAGCTGGGTGCCAACGACTACCTGAAAAAGCCTTTCGGAATGCAGGAACTCATTATCCGCATAAAGGCCCTGGTAGGCAAAGCTTTCTCCTTTACAGAGGAAAAGCCCAAAGAAACTACCGTTTTTGAAATCGGTGACTACCGTTTCAATTCCGTCACTCAACGACTTGCTTTTGCAGGCACCCCGACTTCACCTAACGCGGATACGGAAGTGGAACTCTCCCACCGCGAGTCCGAGATACTGAAACGTCTTTGCGAGAACCGTAACCAGGTGGTCAACACCCAGAATGTATTGCTCGACCTCTGGGGAGACGACAGCTTCTTCAACTCCCGCAGCCTGCATGTGTTCATCACCAAACTGCGGCATAAACTGGCCGGAGACGAGCGCATCCGTATCGTCAATGTGCGGGGAATAGGATATAAACTAATAGTGAACTAAACTAAAACTAAACTACTATTTATGAGAAAGTTATTATTCATTACTTTTATCTGTTCCTCACTCTGCGCCTATGCACAGAGCGAGATTCCGGAAGACACAATAAAGAACCGGCCTCCCGTAAAGAAAGAGCAGATTCCCTTTTCTCCAAAAGAGAACAAGCGTACGGGCCTTGATGAAAGCCAGCCCCAACAAAGTCTGCAAGGCGAACAGCAGGAAGAGATAAATCTCCATCTCCCTCCCTCCGACTATGTGGAGCCCCTGCCCTGGACGGACATGAAGAAGATACACTTTCAGAAGAACATCTTTGAATGGGACTTCCAGCGTTTCGCCGATTTCCTGCTCTCGCCGGAAGTCGTACTGACGATGTACGGCAGCCATAACACCTATCCTGCAATGGGCTCCATCATGCAGGCTGGCGCAGGAATTACTTATTACAGTCCCGACGGACATTGGGAACTGAGCGGCGGAGTGTATGCCGCCCACTATTCCATCTCTACCCCCTCCTCCATTGCCGGCGCCCGGTATGCCAAAAGGGATGCCCCCCGGGGTACCCAATGGGACGTAGGTTACAATGCCTCCGTATCCTACCGCATCAATCCCTACATGCGCCTGCATGCCTTCGGCCAGTATTCGGGCTACGGGAGAAGCAACTCCTTTCATGGATATATGAACCCGATGTATCCGCAAAGCGGTTATGGCATGGTACTGGAACTGAAAGTGACGGACTGGCTCGACCTCAACGGAGGCCTGGAACGGAGCTACGACCCCACCAAAATGAAATGGGTGACTTCGCCCGTCTTCGCCCCTACCATTCGTATAAAGAAATAGAAATAATACAAAGATATTTCCGGAAATAGAGGGAAACGAGTATCTTTGTTCAGTCCGCCCCTATGCGGCAGACAGCAACTGAAATTGTGAACAAAGAACTATGAAACGAATCTTCTTCTGCATCATCATTTTACTTGCAGGCATGTCATCCGTCAGCGCACAGAGCGAGATGCCTGCCGATACGGTACGTACTGCAGTACATGGCGAAGCGTCTCCCGAAGGCATGTCTCCGTCTGAAAAGGAGCTTCTGCCGGGCGTGAAGAATTACGACGGCTTCCTGCTGGATATGGGGCTGATGAATCTGTCTGCCCCCACTCTTCCCAAATTCACTTTGGAGATACCGGATGCCAGCAAGGACTACAGCCGCATCTTCCAGTTGAACCCGAACGTGACTTATTCACAAGGCCTTTCGAACATATTCTCACTCAGCAACTCCCGGTATTTCAGTTCGAATCCCTTCAGACTGACGGGCTTCTGGGGCTCTACTGACAACCTGCAAATGGGAAGTTTCACTTTGAAGAACGGCATGCGCATCCATACGTACGGCGAATATGACAAGGACGGCTGGAAAGTGCCCAACCCTTCCGCACTGCCTTGGGAAAAGAACAATTTCAAAGGGGCGTTCGAGCTGAAATCAGCCAACGGAGCCTTTGGCATACGCATCGAGGTGCAGCAAGGCAGGCATGTGCCCTATTGATGCCCACACCATTTAACAACCAAAGTCAATGGCAAGAAAGAAAATACTGGTGATAGGTGCCAACGGTTTTACCGGCAGGCGCATCCTGGATGATTTGTCCCGCAACTTGTCTTATCAGACAACGGGCTGTTCCCTGCACGACGACATCTGTCCCCATTCGGGCAACTATCGCTTTATCCGCACGGATATATGCAACCGCCAGGCGGTGGAAAAGCTTTTCCAGGAAGTACAGCCGGATGTTGTAATCAATACCTCCGCCCTCTCCGTCCCCGATTATTGCGAAACGCACCATGCAGAAGCGGATGCCGTCAACATCACTGCCGTAGAGCATCTGGCAGAATGCTGTGAGGCGGGAGGCAGCCGTTTTATCCATCTTTCCACCGACTTCGTTTTCGGTGGTGATACGGACCGACCCTATACGGAGGAGGATATTCCCGCTCCCGTTAATTATTACGGCTACACCAAACTGGAAGGTGAGAAACGTATCGCTGCCGTTTGCAAGGATTATGCCATCGTGCGTGTAGTGGTGGTGTACGGTGCCTCCCTGCCCGGACAGCATGGCAATGTGCTCCAACTGGTGGCAAACAGATTAAGGAACAATGAGGAAGTGTTCGTCGTGTCCGACCAATGGCGTACGCCCACCTTCGTGGGAGACGTGTCGCAAGGAGTGGAGAAGCTGATAAATCACCCGCAAAACGGCATCTACCACCTCTGTGGCAGCGAGTGCCTGACCATTGCAGACATCGCTTATCGGGTAGCGGACGTATTGGGACTGAATCGCTCGCTCATCCGTCCCGTCACTACGAAGGAGATGAATGAAAAGACGCCACGTCCCCGTTTCAGCGGGCTGAGTATAGAAAAGGCACGCCGGGAACTGGGATATCGACCGCATACGCTGAAGGAAGGAATAAAGCTGATGTTCGGATAGTAAATAATGCAAGTTCGGATGGCAGCAGATTCGACTACAGCAACTCCGGCTCTGCCAGTCCTTTCTCTTTGCGATACACACGTACCATCTCCAGAATCACATCTCCATATTTCTCCACCCCTTTCTTTCCGAAATACGGAATGCGTACAAGCATGGCCTTATCCGAAGGAAGCAGATTGCTGATACCCAGAATTGCCTTCTGCTGAATGACGGTATATACGGGCAACCCTAATGCGGAAGCTTCTGCATTGCGCCATGCCACCAAGCGGTTGTAAAGTTCCGGATGCAACACATCCGTGGGTACTTCAACAGCCGCAGCATCGCGTTTCCGCTCACGCGGACGTTTCTCTTTATCAGCCTGCTTACTGCTTCCCTGCCCTTCTTTGGCAGCAGCACTTCTCCCTTTGCCTTTACCCTTCTGCGAAGCCGAATCGTCAATGGAAAGCAGTGCTTTCTGCTTCAAGTATCCTGCCACATGGAAACCATTCTCCAGTACATAATCCAGCAAATCAGTCTTCAAGTCAAACATTGCCTCCAGTTCCTCCATGGCATCCCGGAGCTTCTTCTTCAACTCTTTATTGTCGGAAGTTACCGTACTCGCCATCACCGCATCCAGCGGTTGCAACTGCTCTTGAAAATAAGTGGCGGCAGAGTGTATGCGCCCCTGCAAAGTCGGGTCGGCTGCATAGTCCTGCGCAGTATCAATCAGACGGGTATACTGGATACCGAACTTCTGGGCCACTTTCGTCACTTTGTCGTGAAAACGTTCCACTTCCTCCTTGCAGGCTGCGAGTTGCTTGGGAAAGAGCTTGTACAAGTGCTCGTCTATCAGCCGCACATACCGCCGCAAAGCCTGCTCCATGGGCTGGAAATCGAACAAGCCCGACAGCAGTTCCAGGAAATAGGTCTGCTGCAAGGAACGGAAGCGTTTCTCGTCCGGCTCGTTTCTCCGTGCCTCCATCGTGAAGGTTTCCACTGCATTGTCATTGATTATGGCTCTTGCAGAAAGCGGGGCACTGAGCACCACTCCCTCCAATGTCTTGCAGCGGCTCAGGGCCACATACGTCTGCCCATGCGCAAAGGAGGCGCTGGCATCAATCACGGCACGTTCAAACGTCAGTCCCTGGCTTTTGTGGATGGTAATTGCCCAAGCCAGTTTCAACGGATACTGCCGGAATGTTCCTTCAATATCTTCTGTAATCTCCTTGGTTTCCTCATCAAGCACATACTTGGCATTCGTCCACTCTTCCTCCTGAAGTAAGAAGGTAGCGTCGCTTCCCTTGCTGCGCACTTCAATTCCATCTGCCGACACGGCTGTCACCTCTCCAATCATGCCATTGTAGTAACGGTGTTCGCCGGAGGTGTCGTTCTTCACAAACATTACCTGGGCACCGCGTTTCAGTTCCAGCACCTCATCCGTAGGATAGGAATATTCGGGAAACTTTCCGTCAATCTTGGCGCGAAAGGCATACGAGCGTCCCGGAAGTTGTTCCAGCTCATGGTCATTAATCCGTTGGGCCTGATAATTGTGGGTCACCAGGCGGATGTATCCTTCTTCTTTATCAGGTACGAAATTGGGAATATACCGGCGGTTCAAGGCTTCCAGCACTTGTCCGTCACAACGGTTTTCGCGAATGCGGTTCAGTAATTCAAGAAAAGTCCCATCGTTCTGCCGATAGACTTTCTTTAGCTCTATGGTGCAATATTCCGTCTGCTTCAAGGCCTGGCTGGAAAAGAAATAGGGCGTGTCATAGTATTTGCGCAGCATCTGCCACTCATCGTCTTTCACTACGGGAGCAAGCTGCTGAAGGTCGCCAATCATCAGCAACTGCACGCCGCCAAAAGGTTTGTTCCGGTCGCGGAACCGCCTCAAGACGGCATCCACCGAATCGAGCAAGTCGGCACGGACCATACTGATTTCATCGATGACCAATAAATCTATACTGCGTATAATGTTGATTTTCTCTTTCCCGTAACGGAAACGGTAAGATGCTTTGCCATCCGCGCTGAATGAGCTTTCGGGCACATAAGGAGCGAAAGGTACTTGAAAAAAGGAGTGGATGGTGACACCGCCTGCATTGATAGCGGCAATTCCCGTCGGCGCAAGTACAATCATCCGTTTCGGACTCTCTGCCTTCAGTCTTCGCAGGAAAGTTGTCTTACCGGTACCTGCCTTGCCGGTCAAAAAAAGATGAGTGCCTGTGTTTTCAATGAATTGCCATGCAAGCGCTATTTCGGGATTATTCTCCATGGATATGTTTATTATTCAACCAATCCGCTCTCTCTCAGAATGATACGGATTTCATCAGTAGCCATATATGATAATAGGACAAAGATAGCGGTTATTTCGTTATCCTTGTCCTATTATTCCATTTATTTGTACCCATCCTGAGAAAGCCCTTTACGGGGCAATCCGGACTATTTCAAGCTACCGCCGATAATATCGAGCAGCTCATTCGTAATGGCCTGCTGACGGCTCTTGTTATACTGTTTCGTCAAATCCTGAATCAGCTCATTGGCATTGTCTGTCGCCGTCTGCATGGCAAGCATACGGGCAGCATGTTCCGAAGTATTGGAATCGAGAAGCACGGTAAATATCTTCTGACTCAACACTTTTGGCAGAAGTTCCGCTATCAACTCGCCGACGGAAGGTTCCACAATGTAATCATTATTGAAACTGCGGGCATCTTCCGGTACATCTTCTGCCGCCTCCTGCGCCACTTGCGTCAGGTCAATGGGCAGATAATTCTCGCGAAGCAGCACCTGCGAACCCATCGATTTGAAGTGGTGGTAAATCAGCTCCACATGGTCAATTTGCTTTTCCACAAACTCATGCATCAGCTTCTCCGCCAGCTCATACGCTTCAACGTACGAAGGCTTGTCTGCCATCAACTGATAGCTGCCTTGCGGCACATATCCCATTTTCTTGACAGCTTCCTCCACCTTTCTCCCAACGGGATATATCAGAATATTCTCCTTGCCCAGCGACTGGTAACCTTCCAAAGTCCGTTCCAGCATCTTCGCCACATTCGAGTTGAATGCACCGCACAAGGAACTATTGGACGAAAACGCCACGACCGCTACCCTCGTCACGGGCCTTTTCTCGGTATAGGGCGACTCGAAGGAAGCATCCGTACGCAGAAAGTTCGTCAGAATCTCATTCAGCTTCCGTTGATAAGGCAGCATATTCTCAATCCGCCCCTGCGCCTTGTGCAGTTTGGCAGATGCCACCATCTTCATCGCCGATGTTATCTGGCGTGTACTCTTGACGGAGCTTATTCTATTTTTTACCTCTTTCAGTGAAGCCATATATCTATTTACGATTTACAATGTACAATGTACAATTTGCCATGCGGGTTATGGCGCAGCTAAATTGTAAATTGTAAATTGTCTAATTGTACATTACATGAATTGCCTTGCAACCGCCTCTGCCGTCTCCTCAATCTTTTTGCAGACATCGTCGTTGATGACACCTGTCTTTAAAACGTCGAGTACCTCCATGCGATAGTTCATCTCAAGAGACTCAAGGAAGTTGCGTTCAAACTCGCTGACCTTGTCCAAAGGAATATCCCTCAACAAGCCGTGTGTGCCGCAATAAAGAATGGCAATCTGCTTTTCTACCGGCATCGGACTGTATTGGGGCTGTACCAGCAGGCGCGTATTCTTCTGTCCCTTGTCGATGGTCAATGCCGTCACGGGGTCCATATCACCACTGAACTTGGTAAATGCTTCCAGCTCACGGTACTGTGCCTGGTCAATCTTCAATGTACCTGCCACCTTCTTCATCGCCTTGACTTGGGCATTGCCACCCACACGGCTCACGGAGATACCCACGTCAATGGCCGGACGGTTACCCTGGTTGAAGAGATTCGTATCAAGGAATATCTGCCCGTCAGTGATTGAAATCACATTCGTTGGGATATAGGCGGACACGTCTCCTGCCTGAGTTTCGATAATGGGCAATGCAGTCAGCGAACCACCACCTTTCACCTTGCCTTTCAGACTATCCGGCAGGTCGTTCATCTCGCGTGCCACTTCCTCCTGGCTGATAATCTTCGCTGCACGTTCCAGCAAACGGGAGTGCAGATAGAAGATATCACCCGGATAGGCCTCACGTCCTGACGGACGGCGCAGAATCAGAGACACTTCACGATAGGCCACCGCCTGCTTGGACAAGTCGTCATAGACCACCAGCGCATGACGGCCGGTATCACGGAAATACTCTCCGATGGCAGCCCCTGCAAAGGGAGCGTAATACTGCAATGCAGCCGGGTCTCCCGCCGTAGCAGCCACCACAATGGTATAGTCCATCGCACCGTATTGGTGCAGGGTATTCACAATAGAAGCTACGGTAGAACCTTTCTGGCCAATGGCTACATAAATGCAATATACCGGATCACCTGCTTCAAAATTGGCACGCTGGTTGATGATGGTATCGATGGCAATGGCTGTCTTACCGGTCTGGCGGTCACCGATAATCAGCTCACGCTGTCCGCGACCAATAGGTATCATGGCGTCCACAGCCTTCAGACCGGTCTGAAGCGGCTGATTCACCGGCTGGCGGAAGATGACTCCCGGTGCCTTACGTTCCAACGGCATTTCATAAAGTTCTCCGCCTATCAGTCCTTTGCCATCAAGCGGCGCACCCAGAGGGTCTATTACACGGCCCAGCATACCCTCTCCCACCATGATGGAAGCAATACGCTTGGTACGCTTTACAATGAAGCCTTCCTTGATTTTATCCGTAGGGCCAAGCAACACAGCACCCACATTATCCTCTTCGAGGTTCATCACAATGGCCTTGATGCCGTTGTCGAACTCCAACAACTCGTTGGCTTCGGCATTGCGCAACCCATAGATACGGGCTACACCGTCACTGACTTGCAGTACCGTGCCAATCTCGTCCAACTGTACGCGAGTGTCAATCCCTTCCAGTTGCTTGCGGAGAATATCGGAGACTTCGCTTACTTTTATATTTTCAGACAACATCTTAGTATTTACTATTTTACGATTTACTATTTACTATTTGAAAGAACCCGAATCATATACCGTTTTGACCTCTACAACTTACGCATCACAAGACTATTAAATAGTAAATTGTAAATTGTCAAATCGTAAATCATACGATCCTTCTATTCTTATCAATAAACTGCTGTTTCACTTTCTTAAGCTGCGTAGCAATACTGGCATCCAGACGGAAGTCGTTGATGTCGAAGATAAAACCACCTTCAATGGAGGGATCCACTTCAGTCTGCAGCTCCATGCTGGCATGCAGCAGGGCGGAAGCACTGTTATGGATACGCTCCCGCACTTCCTGGCTGACGGGAACGGCTGTTATCAGCTTTCCTACACCGATATGCTTGTCTTTCCGGTACAAATCCAGAAAACTCAGGCAGATGTACTGGAGAAAGTTTTCCCGCCGGTTCTTCAACACCAAGGTCATGAAACGTGCAAACTCACGGCCCGCAGGAGCATCCCCCACAGCAGCGGTACAGATAAGTGCGAACTTCTCACGTATCGTCAGGATGGGGTTTTCCAATGCCATGCACAAATCCGGATGTTTCCTGAAGCTACGGGCAAGCATACAAAACTCCTTGTACAGAGTATCTTCTACCCCCATGCTCTTGGCATATTCCATCAATGCTTTCGCATAACGCATCGAAACGATTCCTATATCCATTTCTTTGAGAATTAATTGTTTCTACTTGCGGCCAGCACTTCATCCAACATCCGGTCTATCATCTCCATCTGTTCATGTTTCTCGTCCAGATTCTTGCGGATAATTTTCTCGGCTATATCTACGGACAAGACTGCCACCTGGCGGCGAATATCGCGGATGGCCTCTTCCTTCTCTTGCTGTATCTGCTTTTTAACTTCGTCCAGCTCCTTCTGCGCGGCGGCTTCCGCCTGCTTGCGTGCTTCGACGATAATCTTGTCACGCTCATGCATCGCCTCCCGCAGAATACGTCCTTGTTCTTTGTTGGCAGCAGCAATCAACGCTTCACTCTCCTCTTTCAGTTTGGAGAGCTGGGCATTTGCTTCGCGTGCCACTTCCAAAGACTGGTCGATGTAGGTCTTGCGACCTTCCACCATCTTGGTGATAACGGGAAAACCGTACTTGGCAAGCACCACAAACACCACACCGAATGAAAGGAGCATCCAGAACAGCAGACCACTATCGGGTAATAACAATGACATAATTTTATTTGCTATTTGACAATTTACGATTTACAATTTGGCTGCGCGGTGATGCTGCACGGACAAATTGTAAATGGTAAATGGTAGATTGTACATTATAAAAAGAATACCAATAAACACACAACTACTGCCAACAAAGCAACACCTTCAATCAAGGCAGCGGCAATAATCATGTTCATACGGATATCTCCGGATGCTTCCGGTTGACGGGCAATGGCTTCCATGGCAGAACTACCGATTTTACCGATACCTGCACCAGCACCAATAACAGCCAGACCAGCACCAATGGCTGCACCCAATTTACTAACTCCCACACCTGCCGCAGCAGCTTGCAATAATACAGATAGTAACATAACTTTCAGTTTTTAAATGGTTATTTTTATTAATATTTATATTCCCAATAATCGTATCACTTCACCGCCTTCTCCTTATGCTCTTCCTGCGCCAGACCGATGAACACGGCTGACAGCATGGTGAACACATATGCCTGGATAAAGGCAACCAACAACTCAAGTGCATTCATAAAGATATTGAACAACACCGATGCCACGGTCAGCGTTCCGTTCAAAGCAGGTCCCATACTGGCCGAGATGAATATTAGGCAGGTAAGCACCAGCATTGCCATGTGCCCTGCCAGCATATTGGCAAAAAGACGTATCATCAAAGCAAACGGTTTGGTGAAAATACCGAAGAACTCGATAAACGGCATCATGGGGACCGGTACCTTCAGCCACCAGGGCACATCCGGCCAAAAGATATCTTTCCAATAAGTCTTGGTTCCAAAGATATTCACGGCCAAGAAAGTACAGATGGCCAATACCATCGTAATGGCTATATTTCCCGTCACGTTGGCCCCTCCGGGAAAGAAAGGAATCAGCCCCATAATGTTGTTGATGAAAATAAAGAAGAAGGCCGTCAGCAAGTAAGGTGCGAATTTACGGTACTTCGGACCGACACAGCTCTTTATAATATCATCGTTCACCATCATGATAAACATCTCCATAAACCCGATGAAACCACCGGGAGCGGCACTTCCCTGCGGGTGCTTGCGATACCAGTGCGCCACACTCAAAATGATGACAAGCAGCAATGCGCTGTTGATAAGCAAAGCCAGTGTCACCTTCGTGATGGAGATATCCAACGGGCGTATTTCGTTTCCGGTGGCATCATACTCCACCAGCTTGCCTTCGTACTTGCTTCCTGCGGGAGCGATGGAAAAGCCTTCATAACTTCCACCGTTCTCCTCCAGACGTGAGGATAGAAAGGCATGCCATCCGGTGGTAGAGCTATGCACTATTACCGGCAAAGGAATCGTAACGTGAGTTTCGCCCCACGTCGTGATGTGCCATTCGTAAGAATCGCCGATATGCCCGAAGACAATCTCCTTCACGTCCACCGTATTCTCGGCCCGCACCGTGGCGGGTAGCAACATGCCCAGTGCCAACAGAACTACAGTCAGTATGTTACGCAATCTTTTCATTGTTACTTTTCTTTTTCTGTTTCTTGTTCGCCTCGAAAGTGAAGAAGAACCAGGAATCATAAATCAAATATATCAGATAGTTGGCTATAAACGTCAACAGAAACACCCTGGCTTCCTCACGTACTGCAACGCAATAAACCAGCATCACAATCATGGAAACCAGCATTCTCATCACACGCATCAGCAGATAAATCTGCAACATTCGTCCCGGCATCCGGTGACGGCAGCTTTCGGTCATATTAATCATGAATATTCCGAAAACAAAGAAGAAAAGCGGAATCAGCGGATAACCGCCGAAATAGTGATGCGGATTTATCGAAAAGTACGTCCATCCGCCTACAATTCCTATCAATACCGTCAAGAGCGCTGTATGCAATAAGTAGTTTCTCTTAGTAATAGTCACGCCAACAACCTTTAATCTTCAATTTCTTATTTTTAATTGCCTATTGCTGTTCTATACAGACGGCAACCCTTCCGTTACTCATCTCTACGAATCCGCTTTGAATATCCAGCTCATGTTCCTCACCGTCCGTTGCGTAAACCAATGTCCCCGTTCCCAACGATGACACAATCGGTGCATGCTGCGGCAGGATAGAAAAAGAGCCCATAGTGCCCGGCAATGTAACACTTTCCACTTCCCCGTTGAAGAGTTCCTTCTCCGGTGAAACAATATTCAAATGCAACTTCTTCATTATCAAAGCTCCCAGAGTTTTAATTTTTAATCGTTTTTTCCCCTGCCTGTTCCAGTAGTTTCTTACCCTTCTCAATAGCTTCTTCAATGGTTCCCACATTCAAGAAAGCTGGTTCGGGCAGGTAGTCCACCTCTCCGTCAAGAATCATCTTGAAGCCTTTGATAGTATCCTCAATGGAAACCATTGTACCGGGGACACCCGTAAACTGCTCGGCAACGGCAAATGGCTGTGAAAGGAAGCGCTGCACACGACGCGCACGGTTCACCAACGTACGGTCGGCATCAGAGAGCTCCTCCATACCGAGGATGGAGATAATGTCTTGCAATTCCTTGTTGCGCTGCAATATTTGTTTCACACGTTGTGCCACTTCGTAGTGTTCCACCCCCACGATGTGTGGGTCAAGAATGCGTGAAGTGGATTCCAACGGGTCTACAGCAGGATAAATACCAAGTTCGGTAATCTTACGGCTCAACACCGTGGTGGCATCGAGGTGGGTAAATGTTGTAGCAGGCGCCGGATCAGTCAAGTCATCGGCAGGCACATATACAGCCTGCACGGAAGTGATGGAACCATTTCTCGTAGAGGTAATACGCTCCTGCATGGCACCCATTTCCGTTGCCAGTGTCGGCTGATAACCCACGGCAGAAGGCATACGGCCCAGCAAGGCCGAAACCTCGGAACCGGCTTGAGTGAAACGGAAGATATTATCAATGAAGAACAGAATGTCACGCGGACCGTCCGTCTCCGCTCCCATGTCACGGAAGGACTCGGCTACCGTCAACCCTGACAATGCCACGGACTGACGCGCACCGGGAGGTTCGTTCATCTGACCGAATATCAAAGACACTTGTGATTTGGCCACTTCGTCATAATCTACTTTGGACAAATCCCAATGGCCCTCCTCCATGCTCTTCTTGAATTCTTCTCCGTAACGGATAACACCGGATTCAATCATTTCTCTCAGCAGGTCGTTGCCTTCACGTGTACGTTCTCCTACACCGGCAAACACAGAGAAGCCGTGCTGCTTCTTCGCAATATTATTGATGAGTTCCTGGATAAGCACTGTCTTGCCTACACCGGCGCCACCAAACAGACCGATTTTACCGCCCTTGCTATAGGGTTCCAGCAAGTCGATAACCTTGATGCCTGTATAAAGTACCTCTTGTACGGTAGTCAAATCTTCAAACTTAGGGGGTTCGCGATGGATGGGATAAGCACCGGTACGGTCCAGTTCCTTCATGCCGTCGATAGAGTCGCCCACTACGTTCATCAGGCGGCCTTTGATTTGTGTACCTATCGGCATGGTGATGGGGCCTCCCAGCGGATGCACTTTCATACCTCTCTGCAGGCCGTCCGTACTGTCCATAGCAACAGTACGCACCGTGTTTTCACCAATGTGTTGCTGTACCTCTACAATCAGTCTTTTTCCGTTCGACCTTTTTATTTCCAGTGCGTCGTGAATACTCGGCAACATCATCTCTGCCTCCGTTCCTTCGAAATAGACGTCTACTACAGGTCCGATTACCTGTGAGATATGTCCAACAATCTGTGACATAAGCAATCTTTTTTATTCTATATTTCCTTAATTATTTTTCCCAATACTAAGTTGTAAGTCGCGTGTATCCTCTAAAACAAATCAGCCAAGTCGCGTCTTTCGTCAGCTATATAAGTACTCGTACCTATTAACGTTTGTCAGCAACGGTTTGTTCATCCCAATAGTTACATAAACAACAACGCAAATGTATAAACAATTTGCATGTAGTTGTTACCGTGTATAGCATTTTTTGAACAAAAAATACTATTTTGAACGATTAATACTACAATTGGAACAAATTGCTACAGACATGATAACGTCAGTTAACAATTGGCAAGAAAAGGAATTGCCCACCCATCTTATGAAAAACCACAGAATTGGCAATAAAGATTCCGTATATAATATACAAAAAAATAAGCCTTGTCTCTCGACAAGGCTTATTCACAACACAAACACAAAATAAAACACGACAAAACTACTATGCAATCTTACCTGTCTATGCCGGGGAGGCATACATACTAGTTACGGATATTCACATATACATAAACAGCTTCAGGCTGATTTGCACATTATAAACAAATGCGGGGAGGCATTTGTTTATTGCTTATTTGTTAAAAAACACAAATTCAAAGTTTGTCATTGAATACCTCGTTCACGAAGCTTCAACTGCCATTTCCATGCAGAAAGTAAAGTATCTTCAATACTTGTTTCTGCCTTCCAACCCAGTTCATTGTTTGCCAATTCCGGGTTTGCCCATACCTTCTCAATATCACCGGCACGCCGACCTACTATCTGATAGTTCAGTTTTACACCGGTAGCCTTTTCGAAAGCATTAATCAGTTCCAATACGGAAAGTCCACGACCTGTACCGATATTGAATACTTCCACTTTCTCCTTCTGCTTGTTCTCCAAGATACGGCGGATAGCCACTACGTGTGCTTTGGCCAAATCGACTACATTGATGAAGTCGCGGATACAAGAACCGTCGGGAGTATCATAATCGTCACCAAACACGCTCAGTTTCTCACGGATGCCGATAGCGGTCTGGGTAAGATAAGGAATCAAGTTCTGCGGTACACCGTTAGGCAATTCTCCCAGCAATGCTGTGGGGTGTGCACCTATCGGGTTGAAGTAACGCAACAAGATGGCGTTTATCGGAGCACCGGAAGCAACCGTATCACGTACAATCTCTTCATTGATTTGCTTCGTGTTTCCATACGGAGACTCAGCTTTCTTGATAGGTGCCTTTTCCGTTACCGGAAGCTCGTCCGGCTGGCCGTAAACTGTGCAGGAAGAAGAGAATACGATACCCTCCACTCCATGCTTCGGCATCAGTTCCAGCAGGTTAATCAGTGAAACCAGGTTATTACGATAGTAAAGCAACGGTTTCTGGACAGACTCACCTACGGCCTTGCTGGCTGCAAAGTGAATGATGGCTTTAATGCCTTTATATTTGGTAAACACAGCGTCAAGACCGGCATAATCCAAGCAATCCAATTTCTCGAATGCAGGACGGATACCCGATACCTTCTCTATGTTATCTACAACATCTGCGCTGGAGTTTGACAAATTATCAATAATAACAACTTCATAACCTGCGTTTTGAAGTTCCACCACCGTGTGAGAACCAATGTAACCGGTTCCACCCGTAACTAAAATTTTCTCTTTCATATTAAATATAGACAATTTAGCTTTTAGGTTATCAATACGCCACAAATGTAAGGAAATAAATTAATAAAAACAGAAAAAGGGGGGATAAATTTTAGCTTATCCCCCCTTCACTTTATTTCCGGTTTTTCTTCTTTAAATCTTCACAACCCCCGAAAAGCCCATGAATGCCATTGCCAGCAGTCCGGCCGTAATCAAAGCTATCGGAGTGCCCTGCATACCTTTCGGCACACTAACCAGGCTCATTTGCTCGCGCAGGCCTGCAAACAGTGTCAGTGCCAAGCCGAAACCAAGTGCCGTGGAGAATGCATAAACCACTCCCGTCAGCAAATCATAATCTTTTTGGATAACAAGGATGGCCACACCGAGAATACAGCAGTTGGTAGTAATCAACGGCAGGAACACGCCCAAGGCCTGATACAGAGAAGGAGAAACTTTCTTCAGGATAATCTCTACCATCTGCACCAATGCGGCAATCACCAGGATAAAGGTAATAGTCTGCAAATAGCCCAAATCAAAAGCGTCGAGCACATACTTCTGAATAAGGAATGTCACGATGGTGGCGATGGTGAGCACGAATGCCACCGCTGCCGACATGCCCAATGCAGTCTCCACTTTCTTGGAAACTCCCAAGAACGGGCAAATTCCCAAGAATTGCGACAATACGATGTTGTTTACAAAGATTGCCGAGATAAATATCAATATATATTCCATTTCTTTAATTTATTAATTGAAAAATGACAATCGATAATGAACCATTATCAATCATCCATTATCAAGCCTTCTTCATACTGTTGATTAAAGCAATGAGATAGCCCAATGCGATGAATGCACCCGGAGCAAGGACAAATACAAGCATGCCGTATTCTTCGGGAAGGATACTCAAGTTGAATATCTTGCCGGTTCCCAGGAACTCACGCACGGCACCCAGCAATGTCAGTGCAATGGTAAAGCCCAAGCCCATGCCCAGACCGTCGAACAAGGAAGCCACCGGATTGTTTTTGGCAGCAAATGCCTCGGCACGTCCCAATACGATACAGTTTACAACAATCAGCGGAATGAACAAGCCCAGCGTGGCGTACAATGCAGGAACGTAGGCTTGCATTATCATCTGCAACAGTGTCACAAATGATGCTATGACCACAATGAATGAAGGAATACGCACCATATCGGGAATCAGATTCTTGATGGCAGAAATCACCACATTGGAACATATCAGCACGAACATTGTAGCCAGTCCCATACCCATACCGTTGATAGCAGAGGAAGTGGTACCCAGTGTAGGACACATACCCAGCAGGAGTACAAACGTAGGATTCTCTTTGATAATCCCGTTCATCATAACTTTAAAATTATTCATATCTTCTACTCCTTTCTTATTTAGCGCTGAGTGTATCCACAGCTTCGGGAGCTGCGGAATCAGCAGGTTGTTCAACATTCTTTTGAGTAGCGCCGGTAGTGCCGTCGGCAGTTTCCTGACCGGCATAGGCAGCATAAGCCGCATTCACTGCATTCAAAAAAGCACGTGAAGTGATGGTAGACGCTGTAATGGCATCTACTTTACCACCGTCCTTGCTCACTGTCAATGCCGCTTCACCCGGATTCATGCCGGTGATGTCACCTTTATTGCCTTTCTTGAACCAGTCGGCAGCTTTGGAGCCCAACCCCGGAGTTTCCACATGCGACAACAAGGAGTAGTCGATGATTTTGCCTTCGGCATCGAAACCGACCAACACTTTCAGCTCACCGCCAAAACCCATGGCAACAGCTTCCACAGCAGCTCCGATATATTCTCCGCCTTTGGTGGCAGGATATACAGAATACTGTACTCCGTTTACTTCCTGCATCTTCTTCTCGGCGATGGGGTCATTGTCGAAGCCCGGAACCACCGCACTTACGGCATCGCTCAAGGTCTTTGCATTGGCCTGCGCAATGGGCTCCTTCGTCAATTCGTTTACATAAGCCAGCAGCGCTACGGAGATGGCAGTAACGCCCGTAAGTACCAGCAACATATTCTTCAAGGATGATTCTAACTTTTTCATTTCTTCTTCGCTACCTCCCCAAAGCGTTTAGGTTTAACATAGGTGTTGATGAGCGGAGTGAACGCATTCATAATCAGAATGGCAAACGACATACCCTCCGGATATGCACCGAACAGACGGATGATGACAGTCAGCAGGCCGATGCAAACACCATAAATCAGCATACCTTTGTGGCTCATCGGAGAAGTCACGTAGTCCGTAGCCATAAAGACAGCACCCAGCATCAGACCACCGGACAACAACTGTACGACCGGGGATACATAAAGTTCCGGATTGACCAGATACATGATACCAGAGAACACGAATACCGTCACCAGAATAGATACCGGAATGTGCCAGGTGATGATTTTCTTCCACAACATGTAGAACAAACCAAGCAGCAGCGCCAAGGCACTCACCTCACCGAGACATCCTCCATTATTACCTATCAGAAGGTCGAAAGCTCCCGGAAGGTCGCTCAGGGACATGCCTGGAGCACCATTGATGACACCTTTCATAATAGCCAGCGGCGTAGCAGCCGTCGTGGCATCCGTATAGGCTGTCAACTGGCCTACAGCCGGCCATGTCGTCATCTGCACGGGGAATGAAAGCAACAGGAACACACGTCCTGCCAGTGCAGGGTTAAAGGGATTGCAACCCAAACCTCCGAAGGACATCTTGCCTACCCCGATGGCAAACAAGGCGCCGAGGATGATTATCCAGATGGGCAGGTTGGAAGGCAGGTTAAAGGCCAGCAACACACCGGTAATGATGGCAGAGCCGTCGGTGATGGTTGTGGTCTCTTTTTTCATGAGGAATTTGCCGATGGCCCATTCAAAGAACAAGCAGGCTGCTACGGAAGTGGCCGTAACAATCAGCGCACCCAGTCCGAAAAAGTAAAGCGAAACGAGGAATGCCGGAATCAATGCGATAAGCACACCGTACATATTCTTCTTCACGCTGTCACCGCCGTGAACGTGGGGCGAAAGGGATACGATTAATTTATTCATACTTCGTTATTTTTTAGCTTGACGTGCACGGATCATCGCTCCTACCTTACCCTTACCCAAGCGGATATAATCCAGCATCGGACGGTTGGAAGGACAAGTGAACTGGCATGAACCGCATTCTATACACGACATAATGTCTTCTTTCTCTACTCTTTCAAAATCTCCGTGGGCCGAAACGGTAGCCAGCAGATACGGCTCCAACCCCATCGGGCAGGCTCCCACGCACTTGGCACAACGGATACAAGGCTGTACCTCGCCGCGCTTGGCTTCCTTCTCGTTCATAATCAGAATACCGGAGCTGCCTTTGGCAGTCGGTACATCCGTATTCACCAGAGCTTTACCCATCATCGGGCCACCGCCGATAATCTTGCCCGTATCTTCGGGCAGGCCGCCGCAAGCTTCAATCAGCTGCTTCATCGGCGTACCGATACGTGCCAGGAAATTGGACGGCTTTGCCAGCGACTTGCCTGTCACGGTAATGACACGCTCAAACAGAGGTTTGTTCTTCTGTACGGCCTGGTAAACGGCAAATGCGGTACCCACATTCTGCACCACAGCTCCCGTGGAGATAGGCAGCGCACCGGCTGCAACCTGGCGACTGATGACAGCATCAATCAACTGCTTTTCACCACCCTGCGGATATTGTACCTTCAAGGGTACCACCTCGATACCTGCATAACTGGAAGCGACTTTCGTCATCAGCTGGATGGCATCGGGCTTATTGTTCTCAATGCCGATGAATGCCTTGTTCACCTTTACCGCCTTCATCAGAATGGATACACCTACCATAATTTCTTCCGCATGTTCCAGCATCAGCTGATGGTCGGCAGTCAGATACGGTTCGCACTCTACGGCGTTGATGATGACACACTCTGCCTTGAATGCAGGAGGAGGGCACAACTTGACCTGCGTAGGAAAGCATGCACCACCCAGACCTACAATACCGGCATCGGCGATTTTCTTCACGATTTCCTCGGAAGTCAGACTGCATTCCTTCACCAACGTTTCGGAACGGTCAATGGATTCTTCCCATTCATCCCCTTCTACGTCAATGAATATAGCAGGCTTGGCGTAACCGCTGGCATCGACAATCGTGTCAATCTTAGCGACTTTCCCGCTGACAGACGAATGAATGGCTGCTGATACAAAACCGCCGGGCTCGGCAATCTTTGTACCCACTTTCACAACATCACCTTTGGCAACGATAGGCTTGGCAGGAGCACCGATGTGCTGTCCCAGCAAGATAGCGGCCTTGGCCGGAATCTCTGCCTTGATGATAGGCTGATGTGCTGAAAGTTTATTTTCGTGTGGATGGACTCCACCAATTGAAAATGTCTTCAACATACAATTCTGTATTTTTAGTCGTTTATTTACTTTATTAATTCATACCTCAACTTGGGAAGTCTAAACCTCCGCTTTAGGAGTCTCAACCTCAGCTTTAGGAACTGCAACCTTTACTTGGGGAGCTGTATCGTCAGCCTTCGGTTTGCGCGGCGGGAAGTTGAGGGCAATGATTGTGTTTTGCGGACAAGCTTCCTCGCACTTGCGACAGGATTTGCACTTATTGGGGTCAATGTAAGCCAGATTGTTTTCCAGCGTGATAGCCTCGAACGGACAAACCTTCACACACTTGCCGCAACCGATACATGCCACGGTACAAGCCTTGCGTGCTACGGCCCCCTTGTCCTTGTTTACACACTGTACGTAAATACGACGTGATTTCTTGCCTTGAGGACGGATTTCAATAATAGATTTCGGACAAGCCTTGGCACAAGCTCCACAAGCCGTACACTTTTCCTCATCCACTTCGGGAAGTCCGGTCTCCGGATTCATGTGGATAGCATCGAACTGGCAGGCAGCCACACAGTCGCCGCATCCCAGACAGCCATAACTACAACCCGTTTCACCACCATAGAGAGAAGCCGCAATGGCACAACTCTTGGCGCCATCGTATTGGTTCACACGAGGACGGTTGGCACAAGTTCCATTACATCTCACCACCGCAACCATAGGTTCGGCAGCAGCGGCATCCAAGCCCAGAATCTCGGCAATCTTTGTCATGACGGGCTGTCCACCCACCGGACAAAGTTTACCATCCAGCGAACCTGCCTTTACGCAAGCATCTGCAAATCCGCTACAACCGGGGTAACCACATCCACCGCAATTTGCCTGGGGAAGCACCTCTGCTACCTGGGCAATCCGCGGATCTTCATACACGGCGAATTTCTTGGAAGCCACGTAAAGAATAGCGGCCGATACCAGCGCTATAACTCCCAATGAAATCACTGCAATCAGAATTACATTCATAAATTAGTTGTTTATTAATTATTTGTTTTATTATTAGTTAGTTCATCGGTCGTACGGAGAATGAGAACTTCTTACCCATCCGCGACTTGTTCAGCCACAATATATAATAGTAAGGTACAAGAAGTGCTAGCGAACAAAGCGCGGAACGCAGCTCGTCATTCCAGATAGCCATAAAGACAAATAGTGAGATTATCAGAATAAGGAAAGGAAATATAAAGGCAAACAGAACTGCCATCACTCCCATTGAAAGTTCGCCCGTCACCCATACACGGTCGCCGGGCTGGTAGGATGCGGCATTGGCATCGGCCACATCGACAAGTTTCTCTTTCGTATCCGCAGAGGTACAATGTCCCTTGACACTACACGAAGCGCACGCTGAAGTCTGGATGATTCTCACTTGGAGATGAGAACCGTTTATGTTTTCCACAATACCTTGATGTTTTATAGTATTCGCCATTTTGCAAAGTGTGCATTACAAATCGCGGCAAATTTACGCATTATTTGTGAACTGCAAACCTTTCCTATGCATTTTCTGTGTTCGTAAACGTGCTTTTTCTATGTTTTTATGTTTTTTCACCTGCCACAGACTACAAAAAGACAAAAAACAGACGGTCTGTCAAGGAAAAACAGACCGTCTGACTAACCAAAACAGATAATCTGTTCACTCCGAACAGACCATTTGTTTATTTACCATTTATAATTGATACCGAAACTGAGCAATTCTTTTACCTGAAAATAGCTGTCCCCTTCCGTCGGCTTGGCACTGTCGTCATAGCGGGCGTGCACATAGAGCTTGGTGGAAAGATAGCGGTTCAGCACAAAGTTCACCGTGTTTTCCCATTCGATACGCGTCCACTCATAACTGGTCTGGAAGTCCAGGCGGGAATCCAGCGTAATGGAAGGAATGATGGTCCACGAAAGTGTAGGCTGTATCTGCGAACCGAAGTTATGCTTCACGCACTTGCCCTCCTCAAGACCGAAACTCACTTCATTCACACCCTTATTCCCCACATAGCGCAGCATGTACGTCAGCGGAGCCATGAAAACGGACAAGCTGAATTTCTGCTTCTTCAACTTGTAGTCCATACCGATACTGCTCGACCAGTCCGCCGGAGCAAAGAAAGCCGAAACCAGCTCTTCACTGTTGGCCTTGTAGCCATTGCAGAACTGGGTCTTAAACTCAGTCGTGATGGTATAATACCACTTGGACGCAGCTTGAATACCCAGTTTACTGTACAGCCGGAGCTGGTCGGTACTTACCAGATAGTTATGAAACTCGTCGGAAGGTGCGGAGCTGAAGCCCAGCTTGGCATCGAGCAGATTTTCCCACTGCACCTTTTCACGGTCATTATAGTTGGCAAACAATTGCAGGTTGGCAAGCACGGCGTTAGTGCTCTCACCTCCCTTGTACCAGTTGTCGGAGATATAGTTCTGGGTAATCTGCAACGAACCGTTTCCACCCGTCACCCACCAGTTGGGCTTGTGGATAATCACGTCGGCTTCCTCCTTCACTCCCACCATATTCTCCTGCGCAAACAGTTTCACGACGGACGGCTTGGAAGAAACCTCCTTCTCTATATTATCCTTGAATATCTTCCCTTTCATCACCTCCTTCTCGGTCATTACAACCAGATTGGGACAATTCACATACGTGTTCAGCAGCGTACGGTCCACCAGTTTGTTGGCTCGGTCCTTTGAGGTGAAACTCAGTGTGTCGAACGGCAACATCTCGCGCGTCAGGGCAGGCACCGTATCAGGCACCTGGAAATGCCAGTCCACCTTGGAAAGGCGTCTCATGGGGGCATAATAATAGGTAAGGGGAAGGAACAACCTATAGTAGTTCGGATTGGAAGGTATATAACGCTCCGGAGTCGTGGGGTCATTCAAATAATCCAGCACTCCGATATACCTTTCATATAATATGGAAACAGTATCCAGCCTGTACCCCATACCTTCCGGTTTCAATTTCAGAATCATGTATTCTTTCATTATATCCGGCAAGGTGTCGGCTTTGGCAGTTGTTTCCTGTCCACTGTTCTTCGAGGCGGTATCCAGCGTATTCTGTGCCATCACCGACGAAGAAATCATCGTAGCAATTAACCAAAATGCAATGTGTCTATTCTTCATAATGCCCTAAAGTCTATGTTTCGAGCGCAAATTTAGCTTAAAATGTTTAGAAAACATAGAAAAGCCATAAGAAAAAGGCAAGAAGGACTTTCTTCGATGAAATCGTATTTTTTAATAATTGTTTCATCGAAACTTTCTCTACTTCCTCTTTTTTTTATAATTTTGCGCTTTTTAAGTTCTACGTGTACTGACGGGAGCAGTGCGCACCCTGAACGACAAGCCGTATAGGCTCTTGGCATTAGATTAAACAATTAATAAAATAATATAGTTGTGGGAGAAACAAAGTATATTTTCGTCACCGGTGGTGTTGCCTCTTCATTAGGTAAAGGTATCATCTCATCCTCCATCGGTAAATTGCTGCAAGCAAGAGGTTACAAGGTAACCATCCAGAAGTTTGACCCGTACATCAACATCGACCCGGGTACACTGAACCCTTATGAACACGGCGAATGCTACGTTACCGTGGATGGCCACGAAGCCGACCTCGATTTGGGCCATTACGAACGCTTCCTGGGCATCCAGACCACCAAGGCCAACAATATCACGACCGGACGCATCTACAAAAGCGTCATCGACAAAGAGCGCCGGGGTGACTATCTGGGAAAGACCATCCAGGTTATTCCCCATATTACAGACGAAATCAAGCGTAATGTAAAACTGCTGGGAAACAAATACAAATTCGACTTTGTTATTACCGAGATTGGCGGTACAGTGGGTGACATCGAGTCTCTGCCCTATCTGGAAAGCATCCGTCAGCTGAAGTGGGAACTGGGAAAAGACGCCTTGTGCGTACACCTTACTTATGTCCCCTACCTGGCAGCTGCCGGTGAGCTGAAGACCAAGCCCACCCAGCACTCCGTAAAGGAACTGCAAAGTGCCGGTATCCAACCCGATGTCCTCGTACTGCGTACGGAACATGAGTTGAGTACCACCCTGCGCAAGAAAGTGGCTCTGTTCTGCAATGTGGACGAAAATGCCGTGGTGCAGAGCATCGACGCGCCTACCATCTACGAGGTGCCCATCTTGATGCAGCGCCAGGGACTGGACGTTACCATTTTGAAGAAAATGGGACTTCCCGTCGGCGACACTCCGGGACTGGGACCGTGGCGCGCTTTCCTCGAACGCCGTCACAAAGCCGAAGAGACTGCCCCGCTGCACATCGCATTGGTGGGCAAATATGACTTGCAGGATGCCTACAAGTCCATCCGCGAGGCCCTTTCACAAGCAGGAACCTACAATGACCGCAAGGTATCGGTAGACTTCGTGAACAGTGAAAAGCTGACTGACGAGAATGTGGCAGAAGCCCTGAAAGGCATGGCAGGCGTACTTATCGGTCCAGGCTTCGGCGAACGCGGCGTTGCCGGCAAGTTCGTAGCCATCAAATATGCGCGTACGCACGACATCCCCACCTTCGGTATCTGTCTGGGTATGCAGTGTATCGCCATCGAATTTGCCCGTAACGTACTGGGTTATGCCGATGCCAACTCACGCGAGATGGACGAAAAGACACCGCACAATGTCATCGACATCATGGAAGAGCAGAAGTCCATCACCAATATGGGTGGAACCATGCGTCTAGGTGCCTACGAATGTGTTCTGCAGAAAGGCAGCAAGGCATACGAGGCATACGGTACCGAGCATATCCAGGAGCGTCACCGCCACCGCTATGAATTCAACAACAGCTTCAAGGAGGCCTACGAAGCAGCAGGCATGAAGTGTGTGGGTATAAACCCCGAATCGGATCTGGTAGAAATTGTCGAAATACCCGCATTGAAGTGGTTTGTCGGTACCCAGTTCCATCCCGAATACAGCAGTACGGTATTGCATCCGCACCCGCTGTTCGTAGCATTCGTGAAGGCCGCCATCGAAAATGAAAACGAAAAGAAATAATTTGTAATTAGTAATCTGTAATCAACAAAGAATGGATAAAAATACCATCACAGGTCTTGTTCTGATAGCGATATTGTTAGTAGGTTTCAGCTTTCTGAGCCGTCCCAGCCAGGAGCAGTTGGAAGCACAGCAACGTTACTACGACTCCATAGCCCAGGTGCAACAGCGCGAAGCCGACTTGAAAGCCAAGGCGGAAGCAGCCCTGGCCAACGAAAGCGGAGCGGAAACAAGCGTTGACTCCACTGCCCTCTTCTTCGACGCCCGTCAAGGAACCAACTCGCAAGTAACCATCCAGAACAACCTGGCAGAAATAACCGTAGATACAAAAGGCGGACGCATAGCTTCGGCCACGCTGAAGGAATACATGGGACAAGACAAAACGACTCCCGTCACACTGTTCAGCGGCAACGACGCTTCCATGAATTTCCTCTTTTACAACAAGAAAGAGACTATCCAGACGGAAGACTATTATTTCACCGCAGTAAACCGTACGGACAGTACCGTCACCATGCGTTTGTCGGCAGACAGCAACAGCTATATCGACTTTACATATCGCATGCACAATGACACATACCTGATAGACTTTACTATCCAGGCTGTCAATATGGAAGGCAAGCTGGCGGCTACCAACAATTATGTGGACATCGAGTGGTCTCAGCGTGCCCGTCAAATAGAGAAGGGTTACACCTACGAGAACCGTCTGGCTGAACTGACTTACAAAATCACCGGAGAGGGTACCGATTATCTGTCTGCCAACAAGAACGATGAAAAGGAAGTTCCAGAACGCCTGGACTGGATTGCTTTCAAGAACCAGTTCTTCTCTTCAGTATTTTTGGCAGATGCCGACTTTGAAAAGACCAAGCTGAGTTCCAAGATGGAGACTCAAGGCAGCGGCTACATCAAGGACTATTCTGCAGAGATGAGCACAAAGTTCGATCCTACCGGCAAGGAACCTACCCAGCTGTTCTTCTACTTCGGCCCCAATCACTACAAGACTCTGACCGCACTCGACAAGGGGCATGACGAGAAGTGGGAGCTGAACCGTCTGGTCTATCTGGGCTGGCCGCTCATCCGCTGGATAAACAAATGGTTCACCATCAACATCTTCGACTGGTTGTCCAGTTGGGGTTTGAGCATGGGTATCGTACTGTTGTTCATGACGCTGATTGTAAAGGCAGTGGTATTCCCGGCTACATGGAAGACCTACATGTCTTCTGCCAAGATGCGCGTACTGAAACCGAAAATCGACGAGATAAACAAGAAGTACCCCAAGCAGGAAGATGCCATGAAGAAGCAGCAGGAAGTGATGGGCCTCTACAGCCAGTACGGAGTCAGCCCGATGGGTGGATGTCTGCCGATGCTGATACAGTTCCCTATCCTGATGGCCTTGTTCATGTTCGTGCCGAGTGCCATTGAACTCCGCCAACAGAGCTTCTTGTGGGCAGATGACCTTTCCACTTATGATGCATTCATCAACTTCCCGTTCCATATCCCGTTCCTGGGCAGCCACCTCAGCTTGTTCTGCCTGCTGATGACGGTTACCAACATATTGAACACGAAGTACATGATGCAGCAGCAGGATACGGGTGCCAATCCGCAGATGGCTGCCATGAAGTGGATGTCATACCTGATGCCTATCATGTTCCTCTTCATATTGAACGATTATCCTTCGGGATTGAACTATTACTACTTCATCTCTACGTTAATCAGTGTGGTAACAACGCTCATCATGCGCAAGACAACCAATGAGGAAGCCCTTCTTGCCCAGTTGGAAGCCAACAAGAAAGACCCGAAGAAGATGAAGAAAACCGGTTTCGCCGCCCGTCTGGAAGCCATGCAGAAACAGCAGGAACAGATGATGAAAGAGAGACAGAACAAAAAGTAGTAAGACTACCGTTCAAGATATTCTTTTGCAGAAAGCCGGACAATGACATTTGCCCGGCTTTCTTATCCTTACGCCAATGAAAAAACTCACAGACTCTAAATTATGCAGACTAAATACACCTACAAACAGATCTGGCTTATAGCCTACCCCATCCTAATCAGCCTCCTTATGGAGCAACTGATAGGTATGACGGACACTGCCTTCCTCGGGCGTGTGGGCGAAGTCGAACTGGGAGCATCTGCCATCGCCGGTGTCTTCTACATGGTCATCTTCATGGTTGCCTTCGGTTTCAGCATCGGGGCACAGATACTCATTGCCCGGCGTAACGGCGAACAGCAGTATAAGGAAATCGGTGACTTGTTCTATCAGGGTATCTATTTCCAAGTCGGAATGGCGGCAGTCATGTTCCTGCTATCCTATTGTTTCTCACCGATTATCCTGAAACGCATCGTCGCTTCGGAACATATCTACGAAGCAGCCACCAGCTACCTGCATTGGCGTATATTCGGTGCCTTCTTCTCGTTCAGCGCAGTCATGTTCCGTGCCTTTTTCTTGGGAACCACCCAAACCAAGACACTGACACTGAACTCCATCGTCATGGTGTTGAGCAATGTCGTATTCAACTATATCCTGATTTTCGGTAAATTCGGTTTCCCGGCGCTCGGCATTGCCGGAGCCGCCATCGGCTCCTCACTGGCCGAGCTGGTTTCGCTGTTATTCTTCATCCTCTATACCCGCAGCCGCATCGACTGCCGCAAGTACGGGCTGGACCGTATTCCTAAGTTCCGGCTGGACGTATTGAAACGGATGCTGAACGTCTCTTTCTGGACCATGATACAGAATTTCTTCTCCCTCTCCACCTGGTTCCTTTTCTTCCTTTATGTGGAGCATCTGGGAGAGCGCTCGCTGGCAGTGACCAACATTGTCCGCAACGTGTCCGGCATACTGTTCATGGTACTCATGGCATTTGCCTCTACCTGCGGGTCACTGGTCAGCAACCTCATCGGTGCAGGCCACTCCGATTGCGTGGCAGGCACCATCCGGCAGCACGTACGCATAGCCTACGTCTTCGTACTTCCGCTGGCATTGCTTTTCGCGGTGTTCCCCAAGCTGATTCTGGGAATTTATACCGACATGCCCGACCTGCAGGACGCTTCCGTGCATTCGCTCTGGGTGATGTGCTCCACCTATCTGTTCCTGGTTCCTGCCAATGTCTATTTTCAGGCAGTTTCCGGAACCGGCAACACGCGTACGGCATGGGGATTGGAGATGGCTACACTGGTCATCTACACAGCCTATATCACCTACATTATTCTGATTCTGCAACTCGACGTGGCCATCTGCTGGACCTCGGAAATGGTTTATTCCAGCTTTATTCTCATTTTCTGCTGGCTATATATCAAACGTGGAAATTGGCAAGGAAGGAAAATTTAGTATCTTTGCATTAAAATAACTGAAACAAAAAGCATATATGAAACAAGTAAATCTACTACTTATGTCAGCAGCCATGACATTGGCCTCTTGCGGAGGCACAAAAGATGCCGGACAGCAGCAGGACGCAGCAACGCTCATCCAGCGGTCGGACATCAAGATTGAAGGAAAGCGTATGACACCCGAGGCACTCTGGGCGATGGGACGCATCGGCAGTATGGCCGTATCCCCCGACGAAAAGCAGATTGCCTACACGGTATCTTATTACAGCGTGCCCCAGAACAAGAGTAACAGCGAAGTCTTCGTCATGAATGCCGACGGTAGTGACAATACCCAGATAACGCATGACGCCTGGCAAGAAGGACAGCCCACGTGGTTTAAGGACGGCAAGAAGCTTGCCTTCCTTTGCAACGAAAGCGGCAGCAGCCAGGTATGGGAAATGAATCCCGACGGCAGCGGACGCAAGCAGCTGACCCAATACGAGGGAGACATCGAAGGGTTCTCTTTCTCGCCCGACGGCAAGAAACTCCTTTTCATTGCCCAGGTAAAGACCGTAAAGAGTACGGCAGACAAACATCCGGACCTTCCTAAAGCTACCGGCATTATCGTTACCGACCTGATGTACAAGCATTGGGACGAATGGGTGACTACTGCTCCCCATCCGTTTGTTGCTGATTTCGACGGCAATGCCATCAGCAATGTCACCGATATTCTTGAGGGAGAGCCATACGAAAGCCCGATGAAGCCCTGGGGCGGTATCGAGCAGCTGGCATGGAGCCCGTCTTCTGATAAAGTGGCCTATACATGCCGTAAGAAAACCGGACTGGCGTATGCCATTTCCACCAACTCCGACATTTATATCTACGACCTTGCCTCCAAGGAAACCAAAAACATCACGGAAGAAAACAAGGGATATGATACGAATCCCCAATACTCTCCCGACGGCAAATACATCGCCTGGCAGAGCATGGAGCGTGACGGCTACGAAGCCGACTTGAACCGCTTGTTTATCATGAACCTCGAGACCGGTGAGAAACGTTTTGTAAGCAAAGCTTTCGAATCGAACGTGGACGCCTTCTTGTGGAACAAAGATTCCCAGAGCATCTACTTCATCGGTGTATGGCATGGCGAGACACAGATTTACAACATCGACCTTGCCGGAAACGACAAGCTTACCCAGCTCACCGACGGCATGCACGACTATGCTTCACTCGCCCTTTGCGGAGACAAGATTATCGCCAAACGCCACTCCATGAGCATGGGCGACGAAATCTATGCCGTAAACAGTGCACGCAACGGCGACGCTTTTGCAGAAGCAGTGCAACTGACCACAGAAAACAAGCAGATTTACGACCAGCTGGAAATGGGTAAAGTGGAAGCCCGCTGGATGAAGACCACCGACGGCAAGCAGATGCTGACCTGGGTGATTTATCCTCCACAATTCGACCCCAACAAGAAGTACCCCACCCTCCTCTTCTGTGAAGGCGGTCCTCAGAGTCCCGTCAGCCAGTTCTGGAGCTACCGTTGGAATTTCCAGATTATGGCGGCAAACGACTATATCATCGTAGCTCCCAACCGTCGTGGTCTTCCGGGCTTCGGTGTAGAGTGGAACGAAGCCATCAGCGGTGATTATGGCGGCCAGTGCATGAAGGACTACTTCACTGCCATTGACGAAATGGCCAAGGAACCTTTCGTCGACAAAGACCGCCTGGGTTGCGTAGGCGCCAGCTTCGGAGGCTTCTCCGTATATTGGCTTGCCGGACACCATGACAAACGCTTCAAGGCATTTATCGCACACGACGGTATCTTCAACATGGAAATGCAATATCTGGAAACGGAAGAGAAATGGTTTGCCAACTGGGATATGGGCGGCGCTTATTGGGAAAAGAACAACGCTACGGCACAACGCACTTTTGCCAACTCCCCGCATCTCTTCGTCGACAAATGGGACACCCCTATCCTCTGCATCCACGGAGAGAAGGACTTCCGCATCCTTGCCAACCAGGCAATGGCCGCCTTCGATGCAGCCGTGATGCGTGGCGTTCCTGCCGAACTGCTTATCTATCCGGACGAAAACCACTGGGTACTGAAACCTCAGAATGGCGTGCTGTGGCAACGTACCTTCTTTGAATGGCTGGACAAATGGCTGAAACCTGCTAAGTAAAGCCCCTCAAAAACAATAAAAACAAATAATCCCGGATTCTTGACAAAGAGTCTGGGATTATTTGTTTTTATTGTACACCGCCCGATTCATTTTTTATGACTATAATTTGGGCAGTTCAAATAAAGTCAATACATTTGTTTTATGCATAAGTTAAAAACGATGCAGACAAATTGTATAACTATGATTAACAACACATAAACAATGAACGAAAACTGGCCGGAAATTGTAGAAACACTGTTGCCCTACTTTGGAGTAAATTCTGCAGAAGGTGACTACCAACGGGAAATAGAAATCTGTCTGAAATTCCTTGGATGGAAGAAAACCAATGAAACGATGAGATCCCAATTGACTCTACCTATAGGAAACAACAGCTCCATACGGCCCGACATCGTCCTCTGGAAAAAGAATGCAAATGGGGTGCCTACTCCCGTACTTCCCATTGAAATAAAACGTCCATCCAATATACGGAACGAAAGGCAAGAAAACCAACTGATGTCTTATATGCGCCAACTCAAACTCAATGTCGGACTATACATAGGAGAAAAGATCGAATTATATTACGATGTTCCCAATGATGGAGAAAGTCTCGTTTGTGTATTTACCGTAGAGATTCAAAAGGAAGATGCCAATGGTTCCACTATTTGCGACCTGCTCACCTACGATACATTCAGTTTAAAAGACGTAGAGGCATTCTGCTACGAACAATATCAAAGGATACAAGCACGCAATAATCTGCACAGACAATTTACCGAGTTCTTGTCTCCCGATAATGGTGTAAAGAACATGCTTTCATTGCTTAAAGAGAAATTCATGAAAGCCGGTTCTGAAGAATCCGCCATCAATGAAGAGATTGCCAATGTCGTGCTCACGGTTCATTACGAGAAGAACAACGCAGTTGCTTCATTATCAGTCAGGAATCCTCAGATACCTCAGCCTTTACCGATCGGTAACCAGACAAAAGACTCTAAAGACCACACCAAATATTCCTTTGACGGGATCAATTTCCATGTAAAAAGGCGCTTCGTACTGGAAGTGATAAAACATTACATAGAAGCTCATCCCAACATCAGATACAAAGAACTGGAAAAGGTATTCCCACCTAGTCTGCACAGTAGGGCACTGGGGGTGGTACGTAGTCTGGAAGAAGTTCGGGAAAAATTGAGACTTCATCCTGATCTAAAGAAGCGCTATTTTCTAAAGGAGGAAGAAATCATCCCATTAGCGGACGGCACGAGAATTGTCGTCAACAATCAATGGGGGACATTATTCCCGAAATTCCTTGCTGCAGTCCAAAAGCTATATACCATTACGGATGATGCCGTACATCATACAGAAAACGCACAGCAAGTCAAAGTTTTGGAAGTAAACAAAAAAAACTCTAGAGAAAATAATACTCCAGTATACCAGTTAAAGATTACTTTTGAAAACGGAAAAGTGATTCAGGAAAAAAAAACGGCCGAAACCCTTCGCCAATTTATAATGACAGTAGGCATAAAGAAAGTATCTGCCTTAGGTATTAAACAGTGTAATGTTCCATTGGTTTCAAACATACTCGACTCCAAATACGGAAGTGACCAAAAACCAATAGGGAATGGCTGGTATCTGATGAGCCGTAATAACACACATTCCAAGAAACGTGATATCGAGCGTATTGCCAAAGCTTTGGGTATTCAGGTGACCGTGGAAATTGTATAATGGAGACAGTAATTCAAGAGACATGTCTTGAAAAATACTTTTTCATGAAGAGTACGTATATTGCGCTCAACAGTAAGATACACCCTATCAAGAAGATATAGCCATACCGTTGACAATAAATATATCCTACTATTATAAGAGTCTGTATTGTCATATAGGCCAGAGAGACTATGACATGAGGAATCTTCAGTTCATTCGCCATAATCTGATACAGATGCTTGCGATGCGGTAGCCCGATATTCTCATGAAGCATCAGGCGGTGAATGATAGTCAGCACACTATCCACACCGTAAACGGATAAAAGGACTATCCAGCTGAAATCTTCCGTTTCAATGATGAGCCTGCCTATCAGGAAAAGAAGGATGAAGGCAATGCTCACCGACCCCACATCACCCGCAAAGCATTTGGCTTTCTTACGAAAATTGAAGAAACAGAAAACTAGAACGGAACAGATAACGGTATAGATGAAATCCGCTTCTACAAAACTCACGACCTCCTTATCGACATAAGCCAACGCAGCAAGAATAACCAGAGAATAACCGCCGGTTATGCCGTTAATGCCATCCATAAAGTTGTAGGCATTGATGATGCCCGTACAGACTATCAAGGCTATGACTATCCACCACCAGGACAAGGAGAACAGCCCCCACTGATAAAACATCATAGCCATAGCAGAGAAATGAAAAAGCAGTCTTGTCATCTGTCCGGTGGATTTTATATCGTCCACGAAGCTGATGAACGTCACCAGTGTCAAGGCAAGCAGGAACCAGGGATATTCAAAGCCACTCGTCAGGAAATAGGCAAACGCCCCGAAATAGAAAATAATCCCACCACCGCGTAAAGTCACTTTCGTATGGGAACTCCGCTCATTGGGCTTGTCGATGATATTGCACCTATCAGCCACTCTAAAATAAAAAAGTTCTGCCAAAAACAGCAGAACCAAAACCATTAAATAATACATCATCCGTTTTTGATTATCCAGTAAAACCAGAGTTGAATACATGTAAATCCTAAAGATACAATACCCAGCCCTATCAATATGATACCTAAATATACATTCATTCTATATTGAAGTTTTCCAACACATTGGTCGGCTTCCATCTCAATTCACGTATTGCCTTTTCATTACTGAAAGTCAAGGATTTCGTAATCTTATCTAACTTCAAAGAATTGATTGGAGCTTTCCTTCCCAAGCAATCACCTGCCAAAGCCATGCATTTAGCCACCCAGTACGGTATTGATAAAGGCAATTTCTTATCCAGTTGCCTGCAAATAGTAGTCTCAAGTTCTCTGAAAGTCGGGTGATGACTGTCACATACATTGTAGATGCCTCCCTTTTCTGCCAACAGAGGAACTAATTTTGCAATATCCTGCACCATCAATACACTCTTTCGTGCCTGACTGCCAGCAATACTGAGGTATTTCCCACTGCGGATACCATAAATCATAGCCCCCAGATTTCCCGGAGGGTTGGGACCGGCAATCAAGGAAGGACGAATTATGCCTAAAATGACATTATGTTCGTAACACCACTTTTGCAGATATTCCTCCGCAAGACGCTTACTCATGGCGTATGGTGTGTCTCCATTCAAAGGATGGTCTTCCGTAATATTCTCGCCATAAGCACAACCGTAAACTGCCACCGTGGAAATAAAAATAAATACTCTCGGTACTCCAACTTTTTCCAATGCAGCACAGAGATTCTTTGTACCCTGTAAATTCACATCAAAAAACATCTGTTTCTCGGCTTCACTTCTGGGCACAGAATGGGCTTTTCCTGCAGCATGGAGTATAATATCATACCGTTCATGTAATTTAGGAATCTCATTGGCTATATTTACAGTATAGTCATCCTGCGATAGCAGTCCTACAGTTGCAACAGTATACATTCTATCCAGAAGGGAACGTATGCCATTACCCAAAAAACCTGAGGCTCCGGTAAATAAAAGCTTCATAAAATAAATAGGTTATCTTAGCTCAACAGTTTATAATACTTTTCCAGTATCCGTTCTTTTGCAAAAACAGTATCTGCCACCGTTTTCGCATTGTTTTGCATTGCGGACAGACATGTCCTATTAGAATAGATATGCTCTATCATACGGGCCAGCATTTCAGGATTATCCGGCTCTACAACCCAGCCCAACGAATATTCTTCAATGCATAAAGCAATCTCCGACTGTCTGTCACCGATGAATAGCATAGGCTTGCCGCTTGCCATTATATTATATGATTTGGAAGGAACCCCCAAACCGTACATCCCATCAGATAAAGTCACAATGCCAATATCACAAGCATTCAAGAAATCATTCTGATTCGCACGATCCTGGAAACCCAACAAGGATACATTCTTATGTGTCCTTTTTTTCATATATGACACTATGTCACCAGCCTTGGCACCATCACCTATGAATAGGAAATGAATGTTATCATTTTTAATGAGTCCTATAGCTTCCAGCAGATTATCTATACCTTGGGCATAGCCCAAATTCCCTGCAAACTGAAATACAAATCTGTCCTGCAACCTCAAGGATGAACAAATCCGGGTACCTGCTTTATCCATAGGAAAGACCACTTCATTCTCAGCCCAAATAGGTATAAAACAGATTTTGGAAGCATCCCCTATTTTTTTTTTCAACACCTCACTCATATCCCTGCCTATCGAAATACAAAGTACAGCTTTAGAATAAGCGGCATCAAATACCCTTTTCAGACTTCTGTAAATGAAGGAGGAAGAAGACAGACGCTTTATGGCCACCAAATTTTCAGGAAATATATCATGTACGAGAATCTTATATGAAACGCCTTTTATCCATGCAACAAGTGGCATCATCAGTATTAGAAAAGCAGGATTAGTTACCACCAGGACCTCATCTCCATTCCTTACCAGCTTTAGTATTTTGCCGAACAGCAACAAACTGGACAACGACAACCTAAGAGTTCTTTTTACGAAGTTGTTCTTATCAATATTGGGTACATATACCCTATGAACCTTTACTCCATTGCGTGATTCCTCATTCAAGCGTGACCGCTTTTCGCCATTATTATATACAGAGCCAGTACATAACACATGCACGTCCATAGCTCTAGCTGCCAGATATTCGGCTATTTCAGTCATGTAATATCCCGTAGAAGTTTTTACTGGATAATATATTTCAGAAACAACCCACACTCTTTTAGAAGACATTGCGTTTTCAGAATTTTCTCCAAACCATCTTATTCACCACCCCCGTATAGCTCTGAATCAACTTCACAACCTTAGTCGATACATTCTCATCCGTATAATTGGGCACCGGCAGACCATCGTCCTCATTCCTATTCATCTCCACAGCAGTATCTACAGCCTGAAGCAAGGATTTCCCATCAATACCGGCAAGGACAAAGATACCCTTGTCAAGAGCCTCGGGACGCTCCGTACTCGTACGGATGCATACAGCAGGGAAAGGATGCCCCACAGAAGTGAAGAAACTGCTCTCCTCAGGCAGGGTACCGCTGTCACTCACAACGGCATAGGCGTTCATCTGCAGGCAGTTGTAGTCGTGGAAACCGAGAGGTTCATGCTGAATCACACGACTGTCAAGTGCAAAGCCGCTTGATTCCAGACGTTTCCTGCTACGGGGATGACAACTGTAAAGTATGGGCATGTCATATTTCTCGGCCATAGCGTTAACCGCCTTGAAAAGGGACAGGAAGTTCTTCTCCGTGTCAATGTTCTCTTCCCGATGCGCGGAAAGCAGGATGTATTTACCTTTCTGGAGATGCAATCTCTGGTGAATATCGCTGGACTCTATTTCGGACAAATTCTCATGCAGGACTTCCGCCATGGGCGAACCGGTTACGTATGTACGTTCTTTCGCCACGCCCGAAGCGTTCAGGTATCTGCGGGCATGCTCCGAATAGCAGAGGTTCACATCGGAAATGACGTCCACAATACGGCGGTTGGTCTCCTCAGGCAGGCACTCGTCAAAGCAGCGGTTGCCTGCCTCCATATGGAAGATGGGGATATGCAGACGTTTCGCGCCTATCACGCTCAGGCAGGAGTTCGTGTCTCCCAACACCAGCACAGCATCAGGTTTCACCTGCACCATCAGCTTGTAGCTGGCGTTGATAATATTCCCCATCGTGGCACCGAGGTCATCACCGACGGCATCCATATACACATCGGGGGCTTTCAGCTTCAGGTCACGGAAGAAGACACCGTTCAGGTTATAGTCGTAATTCTGGCCGGTGTGGGCCAGAAGACAGTCAAAATAACTGCGGCATTTGTTGATGACAGCCGCCAGGCGGATGATTTCCGGACGGGTGCCCACTATAATCAGAAGTTTCAGTCTGCCGTTCTCCTGAAACCTGACTTGCGAATAATCCAATTTTAGTTCCATCTGTTCCTATATTCTTTAACTCGTTTCAGACTTTTTCAAAATAAGTGTCCGGACGTGCCGGGTCGAAACACTCGTTGCACCACATGAAAGTCACCAGGTCTTCCGTTTCCGAAAGGTTGACAATGTTGTGCGTATAACCGGGAATCATCTCCACGACCTCCATCCTCCCGCCGCTTACCTCGAAGCTGACAACCTCCTCCGTACCTATCTTGCGGAGCTGTATCAGACCGTGGCCGCTCACCACCACAAACTTTTCGTTCTTGGTATGGTGCCAGTGCTGGCCTTTCGTAACGCCCGGCTTGGAGATGTTCACCGAGAACTGCCCGCGGTCGGAAGTACGGATAATCTCTGTAAAACTGCCGCGGTCGTCCACATTCATCTTCAGGGGATAGCTGAACCGTTCTTCAGGCAGGTATGAGAGGTATGTGGAATAGAGTTTCTTTGTAAAGGCATCGCTCAAATCCGGGACGGACAAGGTACCGGGCATTTGCCTGAAAGACCTTATCAGTTCCACAATGCCGCCCAGGGTAATGGTATGTACTACGGGCACTTCGCAATAATCCCCGTTGCGGTGTTCCCTGCCGCCCAGGGCAGAGATAAGCTCGTCCACCACATCGTCTATGTAAACCAGGTGCATCACCACCGAAGGGTCGTTCACCCGGATGGGCAAGTCATGGGCGATGTTGTTGCAGAAAGTGGCCACCGCGCTGTTATAGTTGGGGCGGCACCATTTGCCGAAAACATTCGGGAAGCGGTACACCAGTACCTTTGCACCCGTTTCCCTGGAGTACTCGAACAACAGTTGCTCCCCTGCCCGTTTCGATTCACCGTAAGGGTTGTCGAGTGCGGCCTGCGTGGAAGAGGAAATCATTACCGGACAGGTATTGCCGTACTTCTTCAATGTATCAAGCAGCGTGGAGGCGAAGCCGAAGTTCCCTTTCATAAACTCAGACGCATCCTTGGGACGGTTCACGCCCGCCAGATTGAAGACAAAGTCAGCTTGTCTGCAATAGACATCCAGTTCGGCAGGGTCACTGTCCATGTCATATTCGTAAATGGCAAGTTCCTCACCTGCAATGCCGTAATTACAGGCTTTCCCGTCACGGATGTTGTGCAGCTGGGATACAAGGTTCCGGCCGACAAACCCTCGGGCGCCGGTTACTAAGATTTTCATAAACTAATGGGATTGGATAGGATGGAAAAGTTAACAATGGCTATACTATTCACTCTTGATTTCCGCGCTCTTCGCCTTTTCCTCCATTCCGAGGTCTTCGCGGATGAAGCGGAGTTTCAAAAGAAGCTTTTTCATGCCCTCCACATCCAGGCGGGCGGTGTTATGGCTGTGATAGTCCTCTATACGGGCAATATCCTCATTGCCTTCCGTGAAGAACTTGTCATAGTTCAGGTCACGGGTGTCGCAGGGGATGCGGTAGTAGTCGCCCATGTCGACAGCCTTTGCCATCTCTTCGCGGGTTACCAGTGTCTCATACAGTTTCTCGCCGTGGCGCGTGCCGATGGTCTTCACCTCCGTCTCACCGTATTTCGGATCAACCTGCGCGTATGTTTCCTTCAAGGCCTGCGCCAGTACATCCAAGGTGGCGGCAGGAGCCTTCTGCACGAACAGGTCACCGTTATGCCCGTGCTCAAACGCATAGATTACCAGATCCACGGCATCGTCCAGCGTCATCATGAAACGGGTCATGTTGGGGTCCGTTACCGTAATGGGCCTGCCGTTCTTTATCTGCTCCACCCACAAGGGAATTACAGAACCGCGGCTTGCCATCACATTGCCGTAACGGGTACAGCAGATAGTTGTACCGGCTTCCTCACCCAACGCACGGCCCTTGGCTATGGCAACCTTCTCCATCATGGCCTTGCTGATACCCATGGCATTGATGGGATAGGCGGCCTTGTCGGTAGAAAGTACCACCACATTCTTTACACCATGCGCTATGGCGGATTCCAGTACATTGTCCGTACCGATCACATTGGTCTGCACAGCCTGCAACGGAAAGAACTCGCAACTGGGAACCTGTTTCAAGGCGGCGGCGGAAAACACATAATCCACTCCCATCATGGCACCGTCTACAGACTGGCGGTCACGGACATTACCGATATAAAATTTCACCTTGGGATTCTGCAGGTGATGACGCATGTCATCCTGCTTTTTCTCGTCACGGCTGAAAATACGTATTTCCTTGATGTCACTATCAAGAAAACGACGCAATACGGCATTACCGAAGGAACCGGTACCGCCGGTGATTAATAAAATTTTGTCTTTGAATACTGACATATATTTAAAAAATTAAATCTATAATTATTTTCATAAAATCATCTTTACGCCGTTTATTGTTATAATACTGATACATATATTGAACATTTGCTTCTTGTTTAGAAGAAGTATAATAAGTTAATGTATCCAATAATTTGCGTGACTCAATTCTTTTATCATGTTCTATATTAAAATGTATACCAGAAGCAAATACAGGATTTGACAACCCTCCTTTCGCCGAATGAATAACAATGTTTTTTGCAACTAATGCTTCTAATGCAGCCAAGCCAAATCCTTCATAAAAAGACAATTGAAAATAATATTTGCTGCGTTTTAAATAATCAATTTTACTCGTTTCGGATATTTCATCCGTAATAATTACATCATTGGTCAAATTATATTTCACAATTAAACTACGCAAATAAGAAGTCCCCTCCCCCACCTTTCCTATAATAATAAATTTATAATCTGAGAACAGTGTATTTTGTTTCAAAATAGAAAATACATACAAAGCTATATCCACACCTTTGCGTTTTACATTATTAACATTTCCCATCCAAACGATTGTAGTAAAAAAATTCTCCTTTACAATTTCATCTTTCATAAAATTAGTAATGTCAATGGTGTGTTCCGAATAAGATAATTTGTTCTTTGTCCTCAAAACTTTAATCACATTATTCATATCAGCTTTTGAAACAATGATACATGATGTTGCAACAAAATAGCAAAGTTTCATGAATATTTTCTGAATATGGTATCTCATAAAAGAGGCATACTCCTTATCTAAATCATCTATTCCACCTGTGAAATAAACATTCTTTCTTAACAGACGGGCTAATAAACCTACAAAAAAAGACTTACGATAGAAATAAGCAAAGACAAAATCATATTTCCAAAATAACAAAGCATCTAATATATGATTAGATAAAATCACCTCACAACCTAAATCTTGTAACAAAGAAATATCTATATAGTAAAATCGTTGAGTATAAAACAGCTTCTTAGAAGGTACACTTGAATAAAACAAAACCTTTTTCATTTTGATAAAATAATTTCATTTATACCTTTTACAAAATCTATATTCAATTTCACAAACCTCTCTGACATACAAATATTCATTGAAGTATTTTTTATTTTTTCAGCTATCAAACTCGGAGAATTTTCATCTATAAAAATTACATCTTTTGAAAATTGAGAAAATTCCACAGAACGGATCTTGGAACAAATGGGGACAACATTATTAATTAAATAAAAAATGATTTTTGACGGGAAATAATAATCTGAAAAAATATCCATATCACTTTCTTTTACACATAATCCAAAATGGCTTTTCTGCAATAAATAAGAAAACTCTAATGAAGACAAACAACCTTCATAAATTATAGCCGTATAACCTAATTGATTGTTGATTTCTTCTATTTTCTTCTCAACATCTACAATATCACTTTTACTCCCATAACCAGCAACATGTATCATGTAGTCAGAAGAAAGATATTTAGCCAATTCAAGTGCCATATAAACATCAGAATATATTCCCCCTATCAAACCTCCATAAACCACATGAATTTTGTCAATAGGTTTTTTTTCTTTTTTTGATATATAAGAAGTATAGTTTCCATAACAAACTATGCTTGGTTTATCAATAGAACACTTATTTTTCAACAAATCATTTACAAGAATATATGCATCCGCTATTTTACGTACATAAACAATTTCTCTATTTATATCAGCATCATGTTTCAAAATGGCGCTAAATATCTCTTCAACTTCCAATACTAGTCTATTTTTCCTAAACTTACGAAATATAAATAAAGGATATTTATAAATTAAAGAATGATAAACCAATAAAATATCATCTTTATCTACAGAAAAAAATAAATAATTCAGCAGTTCTATCGCAAGTATCAGCCTCTGAATAAATTTAGCAATCACATTAGAACGCCCACATGTTGCAGAATAATACACTCTCACATGTTCATTAATACGCCCTTTACTACGTTTTTCCCAAATACATTCATGATTTCCCATTGCAGTAGAAAAAACAGAGACATTCCAACCATTTTGTTCGAGTACAGAACATATATATTGAACTTTATTATTTGTAGAAGCTGAAAAAAAAACTTTTCGTGAGCTGTCTGCTTCTACATAATTATTTATATAATGAATTTTCATTTAAAAAAAATAGATTGATAGTTAGAATAATAAGGAGCATAAATATCATGATTCAGAGATAACCAAAATGAATATAAAATATAAAAGATACAACAAGACACTACTATTTGCCTTAAATATTTAGGAGTTAATGATGAAAACCAAAAGGGATATACAAGAAAAGAGCAAAAAGAAAAATAAAAGCCAACTCTAGCTATCAAATCTATAAGAAAACCAAATGGCAGAACAATATAAGCCAATAAATTCCATTTATATAAAAATTGTATTGCCGCAGACTGCCTATTAATAGTAAATAAAATGCATAACATAATAATTAAATTGAATGTCAGTCCTAACCCAGATCCAAGTTCTGCAGCCCCACGGTCCAAATACACTGCATAAGTATTCAAATGGGAAGTGATCAAAGAAACAAAAATTTCATTTAACGAATCTATGTTAAGAAACAAAAATAAAACTACCAATAAAAACGATAGTTGAAAATTAGTTGCAACCTTAAATCTAAATAAGAGAATTATATATGCAGGAGTTATAATCCAAGCACTAACATGAAACATTGGAGCCAATAAAGCAAATATACTAAAAAATATAAATTTTTGATTTAACAAAAATACTACAGCATACATAGTAAGAAAAATAGCTATAGTTTGTCGCATCATACTCAACTCCAACAACATTAAATCAAAAGAAAACAAATAAATAAATAATGCGATATATCGTTTGTTTATGGGTACAAAACGTTTTATGAAATAGTATATAGATAGAAATTGAAAAATTGTAAGAAAAAATACTAAAAAAGGAAAGCCGCACCCTGAAAATATCTTATTCAAAAGAATCCATCCTGGCTCGATACGAACAGAATCATCAAAAAGTACAAAACTACGATATGATGCTATTTCATCGAACATCTGCCAATATGAAATATAATCATTACCATAATTATAACGAACTCCGTAAAAAAGAATCAAACAAAAGAAAGCCAATTCAAAGCCATAAGAGAACTTATTATATTTAGATAAATAAGAAAACAAAACTGCCAATGTATTTACGAATATTACAATATACATAAGTTAGCTTTTGAAGTTAGCCTTTACATTTTCTATATTATAAACATCTTTCCATCCCTCAATACATTCATCAATTCTTTTTTTGTTATATACTTCAATATTACGCCTAAATATGATATCAGAATTCGGTCTTACAAACTCTTCAAACGTCATATTCTCTATTTCATTATAGTCAAAAATATCAAAACCTTCTTCTTTAAATGAAATGTACAAATTCCCCCGTAAATATAACTTTGCATTGCCTCTCATATTACCCAATAAAGCACCCAATCCTGTCTGATTTTCAGCTCCTGATATATATATATGATTTTGTAAAATAAAATGAAAATACTCCTCTGGAGACATCAAATCCGTAAAATAATAGAATTTTTCACCAAATATCCTTTTCCCAGTATAAATTACATCATTGATATAAGTAGGGTCTCCGTAACATAAAGGACAAATAATTAATATATCTTCATCCTTAAATCGTTTAAGTAAATTAAATGATTCAATATGTCTATTATGCTCCCAACCACTATGTGAAACCATTATACGAATTGGAAAAGCTTTTTTTTTCATAGGAAAGTAATCTATTCTTTTTGCTATATATGGTAGATTTACAATATTATTTGACTTATATATTTCTAATAGTATTTTCTTATCAGCAACAGTTAAAGCTATAATATATCCATACCACGGCCAAACTTTTTCATAAACAAAAGTTATAAATTTTTCAATATAAGTATCACATTTATTTAATTTGTTACAATAACCAAAATCCCCTCCCCAACAAACATAGCATATAGAAGCAGCTTTCTTTTTCAACCCCAACAAGTAAATTAATATATTTACAATTGTCACTATTTTAGGACCTAAAGAAGAATGAAAAACTATTCTATCATTCTTACCTATCATAAAAATACGTAAAAGTAACAACCATCGTGAATTAATAAATTCCAAATTCGTAAAATGGTGTTTTTGAGCTATTTCCGTATAGACAGTAACACAATCCTTATCTCCGAAGATTTTCTGCCCTGTATTTTCTATTATAATATAAACATCTGATTTCCCCTTCTTATTTGTTCTATTAGCATTCAGCAAAATAGAATCCATCAATTGAGGTGAAAGATGTAAATATTTACCAGAAAAAAAATGGTAAACCATAATTTTTAATATTTATAAGCATCAAAAATTAACATATAATGTATGAGAAAGCACTTCAAAAAACTTTTTGCATAATCAACATAAAAATGAACCTTGATTTTAGGATTTTTATTTTAATTCTATGGGAAAGTTAGCACCTTTACCTTTGTACCCACTCTTTAACAATTATCATATGTATCCACTTCTCATCATGAGAATATTCTTGAAATCCGATTCTTTTATACAACTCTATCGCTCTTTCATTTTTCATCTTTACATTCAACTCAACCTTATTTAAATTTAAAGAATCAAAGGCATATTTAAGTATCAATTGGGATGCTCGTCTAGCTACACCTTTTCCCCATATACTCTTTTCACCTAAAAATATATGATAAACAGCAGAGCCATTACCAATATTTGTCAAATAAATATTACCAACATATTGATTATCTACTATGATAGCACACCTATACTCATTTTCAGCTTGTATCACGTTTTTTATCCATGACAACTCATCTTGAATGGTTATTTCATGATTGTAAGTATTTCCTGTATATTTAAAAACTTCAGAGTCATTTCTCCATTTTACAGAAGTATATGCATCTTCCATCATTAATGGTCTAATCGAAACCTCCATATTTTACAAATGAATATTTAAACTAAAATATTAATTATCAGTATTATAATCACAAGAACAAATATAAAAACAATAAATATTTACACATTCAACATTTGCTATACATTAAGAATCAACGAACTAATTTTACACATATCATTAGGCGTACATCTCTGATCTAACGGAATTGCAATAATTCCATTAGCCAATTTATATTCCAAAGTTTCCGAAGAACACCAGTCAAGTACATTCGGCCAATAAGTAGCAACAAAAATCCTATTTTCAATCAATCTTTTTTTCAATGTATAATCATTAGTATAATAAGGATACACCAATGGACAAGAAAAAGAATCCAACTCTGGAATTGATAATATATTGGCCTCACTTAAACAATTATGTAATAATTGAAAATTATCTCTACGCATATTCCTAATATGTTCAAAATCTATCGATTGAAATAATTTTTGTGTAAGCCTTGACATTCTTTTTATAGGCTGTCCCTGCAACTTGCAACTATTCTTTTTAAAATCCACATATCCTGCACCAGCCCCTAAATCAAGTCTTTTCAACAAATGACTACAACGCTCATAAGAGACATCTCTATCATATTGATTTATATCAAGACCTGCTTCTATATAGGCAATACCCCCATCAGGAATTCCGACATATTTTCGTGGACTATAAACACTTTTCACCCCTTGTATCGGTTCTGCAAATAAAGCTTGTGCATTATCAACTATCAATCGTGAAGAATACTTTAACGATAATTCCTGAATATATCTGTCTTTAATACCATAATAATTGGTAACTAAAAAATATTCATCAGGCTCCAACTGTATATCCTCACAAAGTTCTAATTTTTCATTGATGTGATAAAAACCATATAAAATATCCAATTTCCGCAATGGTTCCAAAACTACATCACAAGTAAAGTAAGGAATCCATAATTTACTAATCCTTGGCAAAGAGCGTAGTATATATTCTAAAGCATTTCTACCACTATTCAAATATATACCACCCGAATGGAATGAGTTTTTTTCTCTTTGATTTAGTTCTAAACTAAAATAGCCACCTATCTCCGAACTCATTCCAAGCATATTTTCAGCCATTTATCTTGATTTACTAAAGCCTCATTCAACTGTTCACGGGTGTCAAATTGTAAAAAGAGAGTTCCTAATGATTGATTTGCACCCATAAACACTTCCACCTTATCACCTGGGGATTTTGTCAATCCCATACTACGAATATGTTCTCGACGAAATTGTTCATCAATATGTATGGCATGAAGAATACCAGCCTCATTAGTATGCAATATATAATTACACCACACCCCCTCATAGATCGGACTAGCTATTTTATTCATTGGCATATCAAGAGCCTTAAGTATTTCATTTCTAATAAGGCACTGTCCCGTTGCCATATCCTGCAATTCTGCGATACGGTTTCCTCCTCCACGTGGTGACACCTCCATTATGTAAACCTTTCCATTGGTACAGACTCTACTTTCCACATTGTAAATTCCTGACTTGACATCCAAAGTTGTAAATAACCGCTGCAATTCAGAAGTTAGTTCATTTTGATAGTATTGAGGCATCGTAGCTGGCCATATCTCAATAGCAGGAGTATAAGGGTTTTCTGCATTTGAATCAAATAGCTGGTCTGAATAAGTAGAATATACCAATTTTCCGTCTACCGTAAAAACATCAGCACTGGATTGATACCCTTCTAAATTTAAAAAATCCTCAATGACAAACTTCTTGGATAGAGAAGCATCTAAAGCTATTTTTACAGCTTCTGCCAAATGCTCTGACGATTCTACTTTACTCACTCCTTTACTGCCAGCCGAATCAACTGGTTTAACAATTACAGGCCATGTAAAAAAATCCACATCCCTTAATGCTTCTCTCAAATTACCATATCCCCTCGCATGAGGAGTATTAAATCCGTTTTCTGATAAAAACTGACGAAATTTTGATTTGTCTTGCAATATACAAGCCACTTCATAGGAGCATTGGAAAGGTAAGCCCATCTTCTCTGCCACATAAGCAGCAGCTACAACTCCTGGGTCAACAGCATGCGATAGGATTCCATTAATCTGTAGTTCCAGTGCAGCCTGCAAAACAGCTTCCTTATCTACAATACTAACATTACAATACTCATCACTATATTTATGAGCAATATTATTGGGAAGATAATCTGCTGTAATCACATAGACTCCCAATCTATGAGCCTCTTCTATTATAGGTAGAAGGTAAGGAAGTCCTCCCAATAACATTAATCTTTTTTGTTTCATTTCTCTATTATTGTAGCAAGAACCCAATTAATCTCTTCCTCACCCAGTCCTGCATACATCGGCAAACAAATCACATTATCTGCCACTCTATGCGCCACCGACAGATTCTCAGGCTTAGCCGATTCCAATCCTCGATAAGTAGAAAATTCGCTTATCAACGGATAGAAATACCTACGCCCCAATATATTCCGTTCCTTCATCTTAAAATAAAGTTCATCGCGTGTCATGCCATATTTCTCAGAATCCACGAATATGGGAAAGTAAGAGTAATTATGACGGACTCCGGGCATATCTTCCATAAAAGTGATACCAGGTACATGTTCCAAGCCTTTACGATACATGATAGCCACTTGACGACGAGCTTCAATAGCTGCATCCACTTGTTTCAAATTCAACAAACCATAAGCACTACGTACTTCGTCCATCTTGCCATTGATACCCGGAGCTATGACAGTCGTTTCCCCCGCAAAACCGAAATTCTTCAAATAGTCGATACGCTTTTTAGTCTTCTCATCATGACAAATCAAAGCACCACCTTCAATCGTATTGTAAACTTTGGTCGCATGAAAACTCAAGGTTGACATATCACCGGCATTCAGAATTGACTTTCCATCCACTTCTACCCCAAAAGCATGGGCAGCATCATAAATGACCTTCAAACCGTATTTGTCCGCTATCGCCTGGATACGCTCTGTATCACAAGGCTTGCCATAAACATGTACCGGCATAATCGCCGTTGTCTTGGGGGTTATTGCCGCTTCTATTTTGTCCGGATCAATGTTACAAGTTTCTGGGTCAATATCCACAAATACCGGTTTGATTCCATTCCACCACAAAGCATGGGTGGTAGCTACAAAGCTATACGGAGTTGTTATCACCTCACCAGTAATACGCAATGCTTGCAGAGCACACATCAAAGGCAGTGTGCCATTGGTAAAAAGACTGATATAAGGCACCTTCAAATATTCACACAAGGCTTTCTCCAATTCTTGATGATAATAACCGTTATTGGTCAGCCACTTACGGTTCCAAATATCCTGTAAATAAGGAATGAAATCGTCAAGCGAAGGAAGTAATGGAGAAGTAACTGTAATCACTTTATTTTCCATCTTACTATAAAAATATATACTGATTTCTATTTTTTGTGAAGAGCCGACAACCCAAGCCGTTTTACCTCAAGATACTCTGGTAATCTTAATCTTTCATAAACAGCAAAAGCTAATGTCAAACCAACAATAATCTGAATGGGTAATTGAATATAAACGGATATATCCAATAAGGAAAAAAGCCACATGATAGTAGAAACTATCAAAGAAACCACAAAAACCGGAAGCACATCCTTAATTTGTTCTATGGTAGAATAGCATATCAAATCGGCAGAATAATGACTATTTAAGAAATAGGCTATGAAAGAGGTTAAGACACTCCCCCACAGCATATATTCGATGCCATAAAAAATACCTATCAGAATAGGAAACACCGCAATGGTCTTCTTTATGATTTCTAATTTCAGAAACAAGTCCGAACGTCCTTTCACCTGCAAGATATTCAGATTGATGGCATGAAGCGGATAAAGCATACCGCTGAAACAAATAATCTGCAGAAAGGAAACGGCAGTCAACCATTTCTCACCGATCAGAATTATAATCAAAGGTCTAGCCACAGCTGCAAGTCCCAACATGCAAGCGAATGTCACAAGCATTGTAGTCTTTATTATCTGCCGATAAGCTTCGCGCAAGCGCTCCGGTTCTTCTTGAATGGAACTAAGCACCGGATAACTGACACGCTGGACAATACTGGTCAGATTACTGGAAAATATCGTATTGAACTGCTCTGCACGAGTATATTGCCCCAACTGTGCAGAACTGTAACAACGGCCTATAACCACATAATAAACATTCTTGTAAAGAGTATCCAATAATCCGGACAACAAGAGCTTATAGCCAAAGCCGAACATTTCCTTGAAGCTTTTTACGGAGAATTCCCATTGGGGCATCCATTTACAGAATATCCAAAGAAACAGAGAATTCAGAATCTGCCGGGAAAGCTGTTGCCACACCAAACTCCATACTCCAAAGCCCACTATAGCCATGCCTACGCCAACCAATCCACTTGAAACAGAAGAGATTATGGATACTTTGGTCTGTGTCTTAAAATCAATACCTCTTACTAATATGGTACGGGGAATGATACCCAATGCATTAACAATCAGAATCAGCCCTATTACCCTTAACACATCTATCAAAACCGGTTCTTTAAAAAACAGACTGATAGCGGGAGCAGCTACATATAAAAGGATGTATAAAACAATACTAACTATCAAGTTAAACAAGAAAACCGTATTGTAGTCTACCTTTTCAATACGTACTTTCCGTATCAGTGCATTAGAGAAGCCACTGTCGACAATGGAGTTGGACACCGCTATGAAGATAGCTATCATGGCCATAATGCCATATTCGGCAGGAGTCAAGAGACGGGCCAATATCAGGCCTACCAAAAAGGTAACACCGGAATTGGATATGTTATCGATAAAGCTCCACTTCGCACCATGGATAGCTTTATTTTTCAAAGATTCGGGCAATATTGTTACAAATTATTATTCGATCTCCTCCACCAGCGACGCATGCACAAACGTCGTCGCCACCGCCATCACCCCCTCGATGTTCACCACCACCCTCCTGTCATGGCGCACACGCACAAACACCCCTTCCACTCCTTCGAAGATGCCGCCGGTGATGCGTACCCGGGTTCCTTGGGAGAGGTTCAGCTCGGTGGGTTCAAGATAGAGCACAGCCTGGTCGTAGGTGCCAGACACGGCGATGAAGCTGCGCATCTGTGAGTCCGGGATGACGATGGGCTGGCGGGTTTCGCGGTCCATGATATAGCGGATGGGGATGTTCATGCCCGGTTCGTTCTTTATTTCATCCATACGCTCGCGGGTGGAGCGGACGAAGACCAGGTTATGGACCGCAGGAACAAGCTTGCGCAAGCGGCGCTCTTTCCTCACGACATACTCATAGCGCATGGGAATATAGTTTTCAATGCCCTCTGCATCCAGGTATTCCTTGAAAAAAAGCTCTCGGCTATAGGTGACACGCACTGCATACCAGTGCATTTCTGCATTCTCGTTCACGAAAAAATATGATTGGGGGACACCGGAGTAGCGAAGTACCTCCCGGTCAAGTAATGTAATGCGGTTACTTTAAATAGACTATGTGCATTCATTTTATTTCAAAACCCTCCACCATCTCGGAAGGAAGGCGACGAAATAGTTATATTCAAGCTATCTTGCGATAAGCTGTTATAAACGAAACGTTTATGATGAAAGAAATGTTTTATAACACGCTCCGTTTAATGAACGCAAAGGTAATGTCAAGAAATGAAAGTACAAAATATTCTGATTGATAAAATGATAATCTTTTTTAATGCAGGTATCATCGCACTATATATCAAATAATTACGTTCATTAGGTAAGATACACGCGCACGCGCGTCATTTCTTATTTTTTTAAAGAAAGAGTGTGTTACATATATAACCATAGGTTCCGGTACCTCACCCTATACATACAGACTACACACACGCTTCACTACTTCACAGGGATACCACAGAATTTCGTAACTATTCAGCAGATGATGCTTTATGATAATTTTTCAGACGCTGATAACACAGATGACACGGATTATTTAATTTCACGTCCTCAGAAGCGTTGCATCAGGTAAGAAAAACATAAAATCTGCGTTATCTGTAATTGTACAGACTCCTTTTTTGTTAATTTTGCAACCGATTTACTAACTTAATATAAAATTATATTTTCAAATTGTAGTTATGAGAACAAAAAAACGCCAATTAGCGTGATGCAAATCAAAGGGAGAGATTACCAAGTGCTGTACACCAAAGAGAGCAAAGAGGTGCAAGTGGCCATCGACCTGCTTTCTATGGTAGAACACAAGTCGTTAACCGTGGAATACAAGGAGCGGAAGGCTTTCCTGACACCCTTCATCCCACTGCTGATAAATCCCCAAAAGGAACACGGACTGAAGGGCGTAAGCCCCTTCGCCAAGCTGCTGCATCTACTTGTAAACTTTATGGACGCGGACGGAAGCGGCAATACGCTGAACCCCGATTGCATTGAGGATGAGATATATAAGCTCTTCAATGAGCTATATCCCAAGGAGTAAAACGGACCAAGGAATTCAAATTGTAAAAAAACGGCTGTCCCACTGCGGATGGCCGTTTTTGCTTCCTAAGGAAATAAGCGGCATCTTTGCGCCGCCAATAAGGCAAACTTAATACAAGTAGAATGGAAAACATTCCAGTGACCACCTACCGTGGTTTCAGCGCCGTCAGCGGGGAGACAACCTTCACGCAGGACATGGCTGACATAAGAAACGGCAAGCATGCCAAGTTAATCATCAAAATCGCCAGCCTCGTGGCGCAGGGAAAGGTGGAGGAAGCCAACCACGTCAAGAAGCAGCTTCCCTTCAGGACCCTCACGGCCAACTACCGGGAAAGAAGGCTCGCACCGAGCATCACCCGCTACAACCCCGTCATCACGCTCGACATCGACGACCTGGAAGAGAGACAGTTGGAGCAGACCCGGACCCTCATCAACGAAGACCCGCACACCCTGGGCAGTTTCCTCTCCCCCAAAAGGCACGGCTACAAGCTGTTCGTCTTCATGCAGACGGAATACACCCGGCGTCTGTATGACCGTCTCCGGCAGGGCGAGGTGACCTACGCCACGCTCGAGGAGATACACCTGAAGCTGTACAGCGCCGCCAAAGAGCACTACGAGGCCCTTCTCGGAGTAGAGGTGGATGGAAGCGGAAAGGACATCTCGCGAGGATACTTCATGTCCTTCGACCCGCATGCCTATATCAATGCCGCACTGCTGGAACAGATTTCCCCGTTGCCGGCACGCATCATCCCGCCTGCGAAGAAGGAGAACAGCCCCAAAAAGACGCCCGTCGAAACGGTACACCCCCTCCCCGCCTCCTCTGCCGCCACACCGCAGGACGCAAAGCCTTGGGAGAAGCTGATATTCTCCCAAGCCGTGACTGCCGTGAAGCGCACCACCAGGTTCCGGGCAGGCAACCGCGACAACTTCCTCTTCGCCCTGGGCAACAAATGCTACAGCAAGGGCCTGGACGAACAGACAGCCATCAGACTGGCGAAAAACGAGTTCGGACAAGAGTATCCCGACGTGGAATCTCCCCTGCACAATGCCTACATCTATACCGACAAGACCAGCGAAGCCACCACAAAGAAGGAAGAGAAAAAGCCCGTCATCAACCAAGTGATGAGCTTTCTGGAAGAGCACTACGGCATCCGCAGGAACCTCATCCTGGACCGCCTCGAATTCATGCCCTATGCCCTGTCGGCAGATGCCGGAAAAGGTTACCGCTCCATGCGCGGAAAGGACTACAACACCATATTCGTAGACCTGCAGATGGCCGGCATCTCCTGCTACCAGAATTTCCTCAGAGCCGTGATAGACTCCAACTACGCCAAGGAGTTCAACCCCTACACCGACTATCTGTACGCGCTTCCCCCCTGGGACGGGACGGACTACATCGCCCAACTTGCCGACACCCTGACGACCGAGAACCGGGAGCTATGGCAGAAGGGCTTCAAACGGTGGATAGTGGGCCTGGTGGCCTGCGCACTGAGCGACGAGGACATGAACCAGCTCGTCATCATCCTCTACAGCGAGCAGGGAAAGGGAAAGAGCAGCTGGATTCGGCGCCTACTGCCGCCCGAGTGGAAAGAGTACTTCTACAACGGCATAATAGACCCGAGCAACAAGGACGATGCCCGCCTGCTCGCCACGCGAATCATCATCAACATGGAGGAGTTCGAAGGCGTGAAGCCCGGCGAGCTGGCAGCATTGAAGCGAATCATCGCGCAGGACAACGTGACGCAGCGCAAGGCCTACGACATCGAAGCCTTCACCCCGCCCCGCCACTGCTCCTTCATCGCGAGCACCAACAACCGGCAGTGCCTGCAGGACATCGGCGGAAACCGGCGTTTCCTCCCCATCACCGTCACCGGTATAGACTACCACACCCCGGTGAACCATCCCGGCATCTACGCCCAGGCGCTCGCCTTGCTGAAAGACGGATTCAGATACTGGTACGAGGGCGAGGAGATAGAACAGCTGAACAAGCACAACGAACGGCACCGCATGAAAGACCCCGTGGAGGAGAACCTCTTCGTCTTCTTCCGCAAACCGCTGCCCGAGGACCTGCAGATAAAATGGCTCCCTGCCAGCGTCATACTGACCAAGCTCAGCATATTCGGGAAGGTGCAGGTGAACCCGCACACCCAGCTGGTACTGGTGCAGGCACTGGAAAAATACGGATTCGGCACACGGACCAACGAGCAGGAGACGACCGAATATGAGGTAGTGGACATCCAGCTATATCAGTAACCGGCATTCAAGGAGAAGAGAGAAGCCCCGTAACATATATTGTTGTGCATGACAACATATATTGTTACGGGGCTTTACATATATTGGCGTTTTCCTTACAAGGCTTCCCTATTTCCGGCCGACATCCTGTCAGGGTTCTCCCAGATACTTCACCAGCACTTTCACTTCCAGCGGAGTGAAGGTGCGCCGGTATTTGTTGTAGCCCACCTTCTCCAGCTCACCCTTCAGCGCCTTGTTGTGGCGTATCCATGCCGCCAGGGTATAGATGGCATTGCTGATGCAGTAAGTCGGGTTGTAGAGCATGGCAAGCTCCTCCTTCGAATAGGCGTGGATGCGGAACGGACGAAGGTCTTCCTCCTCCTCTTCCCTCTTTTCTTTTTCTGTTTTCATTCTTTATGTTATTGGTTGATTATTACACCATAAATATACTGAATATCAGTGATATGACCAAGCATATACAGACATAAACGGGCATCGGACGAAGAATTTTTTTTGAACAGAAAGGAAACGGGAAAGAGACGGCGTAACCCGAAGAAAGCCATGAGCAGAAAAAGCCGGAGGAGTATTTTTGCAGCACCCCTCTTCCCCCCCTAAAGGAGAAAGAGAAGAGTATTGCAATACGGGACTTTAATTTCTAATTGTTAATTTTTAATTATTTAATTGTTTATGGGAGTACCATTCAAGAAAATTGCGAGGAAAGATCCTCGAAAGGCAGATGCGGTGGCAAAGTTCTACCCGCAGCTGGTGACACTGGGCGACAATGCGACGCTGGACGACATTGCGTATGTGATGAAAGAGAAGAGTTCGCTGACGCTGGGAGACATCCAGAGTGTATTGACCAATTTTGTGGAGGCCATGATAACAACCCTCTACAGCGGCCAGTCGGTGAATATCAAGAACTTCGGCGTATTCAGCCTGTCGGCGCGTACGGCAGGCGTACTGGATGTAAAGGAGTGCACCGCCAAGAACATCAAAGCGGTGAAAATCAATTTCCGGCCTTCCAGCACCGTAAGACCGGACATCGCCGCCACGCGTGCCGGGCAGAAGATTGACTTCTACGACCTGGAAGCATTGGTGAACAAGGGAGACGGTGAAGGAGGAAGCACCGGCGGCGGTTCCGGCTCGGGAGACGGAGGCGGTTCGGACGGAGACCAGGGCGAAAATCCGTTGGGATAAGTATGACTGATTTTACTACCGATTCGTATGTTCAACTTTTAAAACGTATATAGCATGAAAAAAAGTATCTGGGATAAAATTCTGAAAGTCGTAATTGCAGTAGCCTCCGCCATCTTAGGGGCATTGGGAGCCAATGCGATGAACGTGAGCATTTAAGTCGCCGGAAAGAAAGGACGGCAGGAAGAGGAAACCCCGAAAAAGGTTTCCTCTTTTTCTTCCCTCTCTATACAGCGCAGGATACGCCAGTCGCAGCTACGCACCCAATAGCGGAAAGCCATGTTCGGACGGAAATGCTCCGAGAAGTCCAGCAGACGTTCCAAATCAAACTCCTCGGAGATGACACCGGCACCGCTACGGAATGCATCGTAGGCGTTACAGTCCTGCTCGATATGCGCCGGAACCATCAGCAAAGGCTTGCCCAGATACATCGCCTCGCAGACCGACTCGAAGCCGGCAGTGGTGGCATAGGCCTTGCAGCCTGCCATGTAGCGCAGGAACTTGACGTCATCGAGCTGATGGAAACTCAAGGTGTCGTCCACACGGCACACCTCGGCTTCGTCCTGCTTGTCCCAGAAGAAGTGGAGGGGTATTTCCGGATGGGCACTGTGCCAGTGGAGGATATTCTCGCCAAAACCGGAGTTTACCATGTATCCGTGGAGATAATCCCCTTCCGTACCTTCGCACGACAGCACCTCCCTCCGCAGCAATGGCGGAACCACGCGGATATGCGCTTCTTCGTCATCCTCCATCTCGCGGAAGGAAAGGGCGAGCTTTTCGCGGGCACCTATGCACGTGAGACGGGTGAAAAGGCGGAGCAGCCACAGATGGAAGCCGTTCTTACCGGGAAACTCGAAATCGCGGTGCAGGAACAGGTACTGGTGCCCGACGCTTATTTGAGGGACGGAAGGACGGAAGAAGAGATAGGCCAGCCCCGTGAGCAGTTCGTAGAAGTTGATGACCAGTTCGGCGCCACTCTCCTCGATGCGGCGGTGTATATAGTGCATGCTTTTCAGATAGACGGGCAGACGGGTGAGATTATAGGCCACACTACGCGCAAGACTTGCCCGCTTGTTGGCAGGCGTAGGCAGGAAATTGGGACTGAGAAAACGTTTCACCGGAGCTTGGATGCTGCGGTTGAAGAAACCGGGCAGATAGCGCGAATTGCTTTTGCCCACCAACACTTCCACTACTTCGTGACCGTTGCGGCGCAGCAGCTCTTCCATTGTAATGGCTTGAGTCAGATGCCCGCGGCCTTCTCCTTGAACGATAAAAAGGACTTTCATTGGGACGACTTGATGATTTACAAATTAATGTTGAAACACATGCAGCACATGACGTTGCATTTAGTTGATGCAAAGATCGCACCTCCGTGTTACGGCAGAATGTGAAGAATGTGACAATTCGGTTATAAATGACAAAAGTCACACCGGCATCGCGCAGACATGACTTCAAGAGAATTTATGGAATAAATACGTAAAAAGGATAATTCGGTCGGCATATGATGCCGGAGCATCAGACAAATTCCTCGACCATATACATATCACTGACAAAATCGTCAACAATCTGTTCCAGGTTTTCGCAGGCTTCGTCAGGCGTTTCACCGTAGGCGCTGCACAACACATTATTCATGAAATAAGCGTAAAAACCACCCCCGGCTGCCGCCTCTACGGTATAGTCATTTCTGTTCAGTTTCATATTCGGGCCTCCTTTCTTTTTTTACGCTGCAAAAATGAGGGAAAGTTGTTACGAGAAGATGTGAAGGAGGTTACAAAAGTATGTAGGTTGGTTGGCTTTGATGCAGTGGAAAATAAATGGATTGAATATTAGGAGTTTTCATTTATTCAGTTTACCTTTGATTAAAAATAAAAGCAATGGGTAAAATTAAACCATATAAAGAGCAGGACTCTTCCAAACAAACGGCACAAGAACCGATGATGGCAACTTATCATCAATCAGCCATACCGATGGACGACTTTATCAACAGTATTCCCCGAGATGCTTTGGCTGAAGCCCTTCTATTTGCCTTAGAAGAGAATAAAGCAGGACACTGTATATCAAACTCCCAAATAGAGAGTATGATAAATGAACGCATGGGATGGAAATAGTCTGGTCTAAGTTGGCTTATGAGCACTTTTTAGAGATACTTATTTATGTAGAGAATAATTTTGGCATGTTGACGGCACAGAAAACACGTCAAAAGATACAAGACAAAGTAAATCTTTTAGCAAAACATCCGTATATAGGAATTATAGACAGTGATTTTTCTACTCTATTTAACAACATTACTGTCCGTCATTTAAAACTTTCCCCTAACGTGATATATTATTTGATTGATGAGAATAGGATTGTCATTGCAGCAATGCTTCATTCAAAACAATCTCCGGAAACTGTACGTAAAACAATCTCAGAATTTCTGAAGCAATATAAATAGCTGTTCATCAATTCATGATGAGAGATAACTCTATAAATTTAAAACCGAGAGGACGTATCAAGATATACAATCACCCCAGATTACGCGGATTGACACAGATAAAAGTTTCTGATTATCAGAACTCCTAAAATCATCTGTGTTAATCCGCGTAATCCGGGGTGGGTATTATTAATAGGAACGTGCGAAAATCACGCGGCAGGCAGAAGGCTTGCCGGTAACCATACACTTGCCCGGTTCCTTGTCACCCGGAACAAATGAATCGAAAGGAATACAACGGATGGTTGCTTTGGTCTCTTCCTTGATTTTCTCTTCGGTTTCGGTAGTCCCGTCCCAATGAGCCAGAATGAAGCCGCCTTCTTCAATCTTTTCCTTGAATTCCTCGTAGCTGTCCACGCTGGTGATGCGGCTGTTACGGTAATCGAGCGCTTTCTTGTAGACATTTGCCTGAATGTCCTCGAGCAAATCCTTCACGTACTCTTCGATACCCTCGCAGGAACGCGTCTCCTTCTCCAGTGTATCGCGACGCATGATTTCCATTGTATTGTTCTCCAAGTCGCGGCCACCCATCACCAGACGAACGGGAACACCCTTCACCTCATAGTCGGCAAACTTGAAGCCCGGACGTTTGTTGTCGGCATTGTCGTACTTCACGGAAATACCCATTGACTTCAGCTTGGCAACAATGCCTGCCACTTTCTCGTCAATCTTAGCCAGCATCTCCGCATTCTTGTAGATAGGAACGATAACTACTTGTATCGGAGCCAGGTGCGGAGGAAGTACCAGACCGTTGTCATCGGAATGCGTCATGATAAGCGCTCCCATCAGACGGGTGGAAACACCCCAGGAAGTAGCCCAAACATACTCCAGCTTGTTCTCCTTATTGACGAACTGCACATCGAACGCCTTGGCGAAGTTCTGTCCCAAGAAGTGGGAAGTACCGCTCTGCAAAGCCTTTCCGTCCTGCATCATCGCTTCGATGGTGTAGGTGTTGAGGGCACCGGCAAAACGCTCGTTGGCAGACTTCACGCCCTTTACCACGGGCACCGCCATGTATTTTTCGGCAAACTCGGCATATACATTCAGCATCTTTACCGCTTCTTCTTCGGCTTCCTCGCGGGTGGCATGTGCCGTGTGTCCTTCCTGCCAGAGGAATTCGGCGGTACGGAGGAACAGACGGGTACGCATTTCCCAACGGAACACGTTTGCCCACTGGTTGCACAAGATAGGCAGGTCGCGGTATGAATTGATCCAGTTCTTGTAGGTGTTCCAGATGATGGTTTCGGAAGTGGGGCGGATAATCAACTCTTCTTCCAGTTTTGCAGCAGGGTCCACCACCACACCGCCGCCATTCGGATCGTTCTTCAAACGATAGTGCGTCACGACGGCACACTCTTTGGCAAAGCCTTCCACATGTTCCGCTTCACGGCTGAGGAATGATTTCGGAATAAGCAAGGGGAAATAAGCGTTGACGTGTCCCGTTTCCTTGAACATATCGTCCAACTGACGTTGCATCTTCTCCCAGATAGCGTATCCGTAGGGCTTGATCACCATACAGCCGCGTACAGCCGATTGTTCTGCCAAATCGGCTTTTACCACCAACTCGTTGTACCACTGAGAATAGTTCTCACTACGTTTGGTAAGGTCTTTCAATTCTACTGCCATTCTATTTCGTTTTTTAAAGTTTTTCCTACGTTTAAAATGGCTTGACCCGAACATTTTCCTCGATATTTAAAAAAAGGCAGCCGCTGTGATGCAACTGCCTAACTCTAAATGGAGGAGCGGCAAGCGAGACTCGAACTCGTGACCCTCAGCTTGGGAAGCTGATGCTCTACCAACTGAGCTACTGCCGCATAAACATTTCCAAGGTCATGCCTTAAAAACGGTGGCAAAGTTAATAAATTACTTCCTAAAAAAACAAACGTTTCGTCAAATATTTCTTATTTTTGCTCGGGAAAACAAAGATATTCTTTCAAAATACAGACTAAATACCAATGAAACGAATCATACTCATCACCGGAGGAGCACGTTCCGGCAAAAGCACCTATGCGGAAAAGCTGGCACTCGAGCTCTCTCCCACTCCCGTTTATCTTGCCACAGCACGCATCTGGGACGAAGAATTCCGCCAGAGGGTAATCCGGCATCAGGAACGCCGAGGGCCGGAATGGACAAACATCGAAGAGGAGAAAGAACTCAGCCGCCACCGGCTGGAGGGGCGGGTCGTCCTGATAGACTGCATCACCCTGTGGTGTACCAATTTCTTCTTCGACCTCGAGTCTGATACCGACCGGGCACTTGCCGCTGCCAAGGCGGAATTCGACCGCTTCACGGCACAAGACGCAACCTTCATCTTTGTAACCAATGAAATAGGTATGGGAGGAACTTCCGAGAACGAACTGCAACGAAAGTTCACGGACATGCAAGGCTGGATGAACCAATATGTAGCCGCCCGTGCCGACGAAGTGATACTGATGGTATCCGGCATCCCACTTACCGTAAAAAACACTCATTCATAAAACAACAAACAATTAAAATTCAACAGACTGATGAAAACATTTCATATCACCCGCCCGGATGAGTCAATCCGTCCCGCATTGATTGACAAAATCAACAACCTGACCAAACCCAAAGGTTCATTGGGCATTTTAGAAGAACTGGCACTCCAAATCGGACTCATACAACAGACATTATCCCCCGCCTTGAAACATCCGCAAAACATTATCTTCGCCGCCGACCACGGCATTGTAGAAGAAGGTGTCAGTCTGTCTCCAAAGGAAATCACCTGGCAGCAAATCAGCAACTTCCTTCATGGAGGGGCAGGTGTCAATTTCCTCTGCCGGCAGCACGGCTTTACCCTGAAAATAGTAGATGCAGGAGTAGACTACGACCTCCCCTACGAGAAAGGCATCATCAATATGAAAGTGCGCAAAAGCACCCGGAGTTATCTGCACGAGGCAGCCATGACGGAAGAGGAAATGGAGATGTGCCTGGAACGGGGTGCCGAGGTGGTGCGCCAATGCCATGAAGAAGGCAGTAATGTCCTCAGCTTCGGTGAAATGGGTATCGGAAACACCTCTTCATCCTCCCTGTGGATGACCTGCTTCACCGGTATTCCTCTGGAACAATGTGTCGGCGCAGGCAGCGGACTCGACAGCGCGGGCATCCGCCACAAATACGAAGTGTTGAAGCAGTCTATGGAGAACTACAAGGGCGACGGCTCTCCCCGGGACATCATCCGCTACTTTGGCGGACTGGAAATGGTGATGGCCATAGGCGCCATGCTGCAAGCTGCCGAGCTGAGGATGATTATCCTTGTAGACGGATTCATCATGACCAACTGCCTGCTTGCCGCCGCCAGGCTCTACCCGGAAGTGACGGATTACGCCATCTTCGGACACTGCGGAGACGAGTCGGGCCACAAACTGGTGCTCGACGCCCTGCATGCCCGTCCGCTGCTGAATCTGGGGCTGCGTTTGGGAGAAGGAACAGGGGCCATCTGTGCATATCCTATTGTCGACTCGGCCGTGCGGATGCTCAATGAAATGGATAACTTTGCACATGCCTCCATCACCAAATACTTTTAACATGAACAATGTCTTGGCTGCATTCATAATGCTCACCCGACTGCCCTTCTGGAAAATCAAGGAAGTACCGGCAGAGTGTTTCAAGCATGTGGTTCCCTATTGGCCGCTTGTAGGCTGGCTGACGGGAGGCGTGATGGCGGCAGTGCTGTGGCTTGCCGGACAGATTATGCCGGTGTCATTGGCATGGATTCTTGCCCTCATCGCACGCCTAATTGTCACCGGATGCCTGCACGAAGACGGACTGGCAGACTTTTTCGACGGTTTCGGTGGCGGTACCACCCGAGAACGGACTCTTGCCATCATGAAGGATTCCCACATCGGAAGCTACGGTGTCATCGGATTGATATGCTATTTCCTGCTGTTGCTCCAACTTCATCACCTGCCACTGGGACTTCTCTGCATCCTTGTGCTCTGCGGTGACTGCTGGTCCAAGTTCTGTGCCTCCCAGATTGTCAACTATCTGCCCTATGCCCGGAAAGAGGAAGACAGCAAAAGCAAGACCGTCTACAACCGCATGAGCTGGCACGAGTTACTGGCCGGATTTCTTTGCGGCCTGCTTCCTTTCGTACTGCTGCTGCCTATAAAGCTGTGGATTGCCACCCTCTTCCCACTGCTCACCTTCTTCCTGCTCTACCGATTGATGAAGCGGCGCCTACAAGGATATACGGGTGACTGCTGCGGGGCCACTTTCCTGCTATGCGAACTGTCCTTCTACTTGGGAAGCCTTATTCTAATTATAAATTAACAACTGAAAATTAAAGATGGAAGTAATACTCATTCGACACACTTCGGTAGATGTTCCTCCGGGCGTATGCTACGGACAGACCGATGTTCCCCTGAAACCCACATTTGAAGCGGAAGCCGCCGTGACAGCAGAAAACCTGAAGGCATACCTTCCGTTCGACCACGTCTACACCAGTCCCCTGACCCGCTGCGTGCGCCTCGCCACCTATTGCGGCTATCCCGATGCAGAACGGGACAAACGGATTATGGAAATCAACTTTGGCGACTGGGAGATGAAGCCGTTCGAGCAAAATGAAGACCCACGCTTGCAGGAATGGTATGCCGACTACATGAACGTGGCAGCTACCGGTGGAGAATCTTTTACCATGCAATACCGGCGTGTCAGCCAGTTTTTGGACGAATTAAAGAAGAAGCCCTATACACGCGTTGCCATCTTCGCACACGGAGGCGTATTAATCTGCGCACAACTCTATGCCGGAATCCTTAAAGCCGAAGAAGCCTTCGACGCATTGACGCCCTACGGCGGCATCGTCCGCATCAATCTCGACAAGGAATAGTGAACGAAATAGTAGGGCCTTCCTCCGCTTCGGTTTGCACCTTGTAGATACCTCCAAAATAATGAATAAAATGGGCATTGATTTCATGGCGAATCAAGCTCGTTTTATTCTCAAAATGTACCTTTGCAAACGGGGCGTTGACCACATCGAAATAGAGGGCCGACCTAGTGCGGTCCCGTCTGATGCGGATAATCGCCTCATAACGGGCAGTGTCATTCTCTGACGGAGTCAGCATGCTGACAAGCAATGTATCGAACCACCTCCGGTCTGTCCTCGCAAACTGTTCCTTGAGGTCGGTCTGCAGGCTGACAGACACAGTGCTCTCCTCACGGCCGTTCACTTTATCCAGCACCTCACTGCACAACTGAATAATGTCACACTCCTCGTCCTCATACTGAATCTTGCCGGACTCCAAGCGGGACAACTCCAGAATGCTGTTGACATAATTCAGCAGACTTTCCGCATTGGTCTGAATCATCTGCCCGTATTCCCTCTTAGTCTCCTTATCCAGCTCCTCCTTTCCGGTCAGCAATTCGGCAAAGCCCACCACCACATTCAGCGGGGTACGTATATCATGGCTGATTTCCGATTTCAGACGCTCCTTCGCGATGTTGTCCGTCTCTGCCTGCAAGGCGGCTTCGGCCGTCTTCTTCTCTACGACAGCAATCTTTCCGGAGACATAGCGCGTATACAAGTAGAAAAGCAGCATCAGCAGCAGGCAAACGCCCAGGAATATAAATCCTATACGGTAATTCATGTCCTGAATCTTCTGCTTCTCCAACAGCAGCTCGTCAATGTGGTAAATCTCCTTGACCTGCTTCAACTGGTTGGCCGAGAAGGCATTGTTCAGCGAATCCTGCTTGCGTATGAGGTAGCGCCGGGTCTCGATGGCCCCGTCAATGTCCCCCTTGTCATATTGCGTACTCGCCTTGTAGTTTATCAAAGTGGCAAAGGTGGAAACGTAGTTGTTCAGTACCGTAGGGGTCACCTCGTCTATCAATGCGATGCTTTTGTCATACTCATCGGTCTTGGCATAGTATTGAAGCTGTATCAACTGGACATTCAGCCAGAAGACGGGATCTACATGCGGCTCAAGCAGTTTCTTCACTTTCTCAATATGCTCGTGTGCCACTGTAAAGTTCTTCCGGTTCATGTAGTGCAGGATATACTTCACTTCGCAGTCAATCTCGAAATTGCTCCAGTTCTTCCTTGTCTCGGGTTCTTTGGAAATAACCGTCTGCAACGTCATGTCCATTTCATGCAAATAGGGCAGCTTCAAGCTGTCTTTACCGCCATTGCCGTATACCTGGGCAATACGCGACAGTATATCCACTTTCAGGCTGGTCTTTGTCTGGGGAGAGAAATTCCGGTAAGCCTCCAAGAAAGCGTCCAGTGCCTCATTCGGACGGCTGGACACTCCGTAGGCACACCCCAAGCTGTTATACGCCGCTATCATCCCGTTATTGCTATGGCGGAGTTTTGATTCCTCCAACGTCTCCTTAGCCACATACACCGCTTTCTCTATCTGTCTCTTGGAAGCCAGGGCGCGGCTGATGGCAGCCTTCTGCTCCAGATAATAATCGTAAGTGCCTACCTGAGGGACAAAATCCTTCAGCACATCCACCCAATACGACAGACTGTCCGGGTCGTGTTTCTTGTCATAACATGCCGCCAGATAGTAAGCGCCCATATTCTCATAGAAAGCGTTCTTCTGCCGCCGCGCCTCCTCGTACAGACGGGTGGAAAAAGTCATGTTATAGGGAGCATACTGGTGCTTGTAGGCCATGTCACGGAGATACGTCAGCCGGACAAGGGTGGCCGGCAGGGTATCGGCAACCTTCAGGATGCTGTCCTGATACCGGACAGCCCCCGTGTCTTCTGCCAGCAGCGGACAGATATATCCGCAAAACAAAACATGGATGAGAATCAGTATTCGTTTCATTGCGCCGTTCCTCCGTGTAATGCGGGATTATACTTCAAAGGATGCGTAAAACAGAAACGCGCGCCACGGGTGTACCCACTGTCCACCCACAGCTTGCCGTTCATATATTTCACAATCAGTTGGCAGATGGAAAGGCCCAGTCCGCTTCCCTGCACAAAATCATTCAGCTTTTCAAAGCGTTCAAAAATCAAGTGCTGCTTTTCCGGTGGAATGCCGCATCCGGTATCCGTCACGGAGAAAAGTGCCGTACCGGCATCAGCCATCTTCAGTTCCAGCACGATGGAGCCTTGTTCCGTAAACTTGGCGGCATTCACCAGCAGGTTTATCAAGACCTGGCGGAGGCGCGCATCGTCCGTATCCAGCATCAGGACGGACAAATCCGTGTCAAAACGCATTTCAACCTCCAGCTTGCGCGAGGCCATCACGGTCTCCACGACCTCATTACACAACTTCACGGCATCATGCGTACGGATGTTGAAGGTTATATTGTCATTCTCGAAATCCGAGAAATCCAGAATGTCATTGATAAGTTTCAGCAACTGAAAGGAATTCACCTTGATAATTTCGGAGAATTCCCGGCGCGATTCGTCATCGAATGACTCGTCCTCATCCGTCAGTACCGCCGAGAATCCGACAATGGCATTCAGCGGCGTACGTACCTCATGGCTCATGTTCGAAAGAAACATATTCTTCCGTTGTATGGCTTGCACCGCTTTCTCCTTCATCGCCTCCTGCCGCATCTGGGAACGCTTCAAACGGAATATCTTCTTCCAGCCCAGCACCAGGAGGAATATCAGAAACAGTACGGACACAATGATGCCTGCCAGATAGAAACGCATGGATACAATGCGGTCGCGTTCGTTCTGGTAGGCCAGTTGGTCGGCCTGGAAACGGGTACAGAGCCGGTCTATCTCCTTGGGATAGTTCTTCTCGAACGAAGTCTTGATATACGAAAAGACCTTGCCGTACTGTCCGTAGGCTTCTTCCTTGTTCCCCATCTTCACCAGTAAATCCGCCTTTTCGAGCAGAGCTTCCTTGTAGATGTTATGGTTTATCCGGGCATATTCGGTTTGAAGGAAATCATTGTAGGCGGTCAAGGCTGCCTCATGCTCTCCGGTGGCCACCAGATAACGGGCATCTATAATCAGAAGGTATTGCCGTATCTCCGGAATCAGTTGCGCTTCAAGCTGGCCTATCTGTACCAGATGATGGCTGGCGGCCTTCAAGTCACCCTTGAATAATTGGCAGGAAGCATTGGAGATGTGACGCATGGCCAGCTCCAGCGGAGAAAGCCGGTCTTCCGGATAGAGGTTCAGACGTGCAAGATAACGCGAGGCACCGTTTACATTCCGTATGCGCAGGTTATAATCTATCAGTTCCACCAGTAGCATGCGGATATGCACATCCTCCCCGTCCATCCCATCCAGCAGTCTCAAAGACTCTTCGTAAGCGGCACCGGCTTCCCGAAGCCTGCCGGTATAGCTGTACACCTCTCCCATGGCATTCAGCGCCAGGGCATTGCCGAAGGGGTAGGCAAGCGCGCGGGCTTTGGAGTACATCTGGTCGCTCTGGGCAATGGCCATACGGATTTCTCCACGGAAAAGGGAGGATTTTATAAGTATCCTTTCCAGTTCGAAATAGGTGTAATAGCGCTGGGATTCATCCAATTGGGACAAAAGGCCGTCGGCATTCAGCGAGTCACACTCCTCCCGGGTCAGATAGTCGAAACCGAGGCTGTTGTGAAAAGTGGAGATGACCTCATGGACTATACTTTCCTTTTCTTTAGTCCAAGAATCCGCTTTATCTGTTGTCGATGCAATTATTGTGCTCCCGAACCAAATAAAGAAAAGGAATATATATAGTTGCTTTATCCTCATTTATAAGACTTTGTCTGCTTTAAAAGTTACATTTTTTAATGCAACGCGGTCTTGCAAAGATATTATATCTTTTTGGAACGGACAAAGAATCAGTTAAAATAACAACATTTTAAAAACAAAAGGAAGCCAAGGTCGATGTCACTATTACGGCAACCACCATCCACCACTCCACACGCCGGTTGATGCGGACAGCCACACGCATATCTTCCGTCTTCAGAGGCCGTTCATTAGAACCGATATAAGGTTTCCATACCTCCTCGCCGAAATAGTTGTGCGGACCTCCGAAACGGCAGTCCAGAATACCGGCAAGGGCGGCTTCCGGATAACCGGAATTGGGACTGGCATGCTGGCTGCCATATCTGCCCACAAAAGCAAACAAGGAAAGGCGACCGGAAACCAGCACCATCAGAAAGGCTGTCAGACGGGCGGGAATGTAATTGGCAGCGTCGTCCAGACGGGCGGCGAAACAGCCGAACCGACGATAGCGCTCGTTCTTGTAGCCGACCATGGAATCCAGCGTGTTCACCATCTTATAGGCAAGCATGCCCGGAACTCCCAACAGCAGATACCAGAACAAGGGAGCAACCACCCCATCGCTCAAATTCTCTGCCAAAGTCTCCAATGCCGCGGTTCTCACCTCCTGCGCCGAGAGTGCAGACGTATCACGCCCTACGATACGTGCCACTTGCATCCTCCCTTCCTCCAAGGAACGGTCCACCGCCTTGAACACCATACGCACCTCGCGAACCAGCGTAGTGCCCGCCAAGCAATAGAATATCAGCAATATTTGCACCGTCAGAAGCATACCCGGAGAAAAGAGTGCCGCCAAGCGGAGCAACAAAAGCGTAATGACGTATACCCCCAAGACAAGAGACACCGCCACAAACGCACCTTTCAGAAAACGCAAATCGCCCCGGTTCAACCGGTGCTCACAGAAAGAAATGGCTTTGCCGAAAGCCACCACCGGATGGGGTAGCCATGCCGGGTCGCCCAGCCAGTGGTCGAGCAGCCAGGCTGTGAGAAGCGGCAGGTTCAAGTTGAAGGCGACACCCAAAAGTATAAGTACATCTTCTTCCATCGGTTATTCCTCCTCAAGCCATTGTCCTATTGCTTTTACAAGCCTGTCATTCTCCTCCCGGCTCTGGGCGGCTATGCGGAAGAAGTGCTCATTCAGCCCGTCAAAGTTGGAGGCGTCCCGAATCAAGATGCCATGCTCCCCGGCCAGATAGTCTTTCAAGGCGGAAGCCTTGCCCATACGGAGGCACACCAGCATGAAATGGGTTTCGGTGGCCCATACCTCCAGTCCTCCCAATGCCTCGAGCGCACTGCGCAGGCGGGCAGCCTCTTGCAAGTAAGACGCCACATCCAGCGGATTGGGAACATCATGTTCCAACAGATGGAGTCCCGCCTCAATGGCAAGCTGATTGACCGACCAGGGCATACGGTTGGTACGCAAGCGGTGCAGCAGGTGGGGGGCGCCGGTGACATATCCCAGTCGCAGACCGGGAACGGCATAACGCTTGGTCATGGAGTGCAGCAGCAAGACGTTGGGAGACTCCGCCGCCTCGGCAGCAGAGAAAAGCGGACGCAAGGTGAAAAACTCGTAAGACTGGTCGATGACGAAACATACCTGCGGATTATGACTGATAAGTGTTGCCAGATATTCCTTCTCCACGACCGTTCCGGTAGGGTTATTGGGATTGCACAGCCACAGCATGCGCACCTCTTCCGGCAAGCGATACCCCTCGCTCTCCGCAGGAAGCCGGTAGAGGGAAGTGACCCGATGGCCGTGCATGCGGCAGGCATCGGCATATTCACTGAAAGTGGGCTGCACAATGGCGGTGTTTGTCCCGCGGAAAGTCTGTGCGGTGAGATAAATGGCTTCGGTAGCTCCGTTCGTCACGCACACTGCTTCGGCAGGAAGACGGTGGCAGCGGGCAAGGCAGGCCTCAAGCGTGTAAGGCTCCGGTTCGGGATAGTTGCCGATGCCGTCAATCCGGGCACACAGATGCGCCTTCAAGGCAGAGAGATCTGCCCTGCTGTAAACGTTCGAGCTGAAGTTTGCCGTAATGGGACGGCTGTATTTATAGGAATCGTCTCCGTGTCCTTCAATCATGGTTCTTTGTCAATATTTGGTAGATAAGCGGCAGGTTGACGTGGCGGCGCACGTGCTCGGCAAGCCTATCGTATTGTTCTTCTTTGAATGTATGGTAATCGAAAGCGCCGGCATTCCCGGACAGTTTGTCTGCAAAAGGCGCAAGCAGGAAATCTATGAATTCCGGATTGTCGAGAATGCCATGAATATAAGTCCCCATGCAGGTGGAGTCCACGTAGTAACCATCGGTAGAGCCGTTCTCCAGAAGATTCAAGGGAGAATCGGGAGTACCTTCCACAGGGGTGGTCACTCCCATATGGATTTCATAGCCCTGCATGAATGGAGAATGGAGAGTGGAAGATGGAGAATGGGGATTGCACAGACCGAACTTCACCTGGCGGGTCACCTTCTCTCCCGACATGCGGGTACTGATGGGCAACAGCCCCAGTCCGGGCAGGCGTTCGATGTCCCCCTCCACATGCTCAGGGTCGAGCACCTCCTGCCCCATCATCTGATAGCCGCCGCAGATACCCATCACGGTGGCACCTTCACGATGGGCACGGATGATGGCAGCCGCCACACCGTTACGGCGCAATTCGTAAAGATCATCAAGCGTGCTCTTGGAACCGGGCAGCAGGATGACGTCGCCCTTTGCCAACTCATCCACATTGTTGGTATAGAAGAGATGTACGCGCGGGTCACGTTCCAGGACATTAAAATCGGTGAAGTTACTGAGGTGGCGCAGCAGAATGACGGCGATGTTCACCTTTCCCTTCTCGGCACGGACAGACTTTGCGGCAAGCGCCACGGAGTCTTCTTCTTCAATGTAGATATCACGGTAGTAAGGTACTACCCCGACAACGGGAATGCCGCAAAGCTCCTCCAGCATCGTAATGCCCGACTCGAAGAGACGTATATCCCCCCGGAACTTGTTGATAAGAATTCCTTTAATGCGTTCCCGCTCATGGGGACGAAGCAACATCAGCGAACCATAGACACTGGCAAACACACCGCCACGGTCAATGTCCCCCACAAGGATTACATCGGCTCCGGCATGCAGGGCCATCGGCAGATTGACAAGGTCGGTATCCCGCAGATTGATTTCGGAGATGCTTCCCGCGCCTTCCAGCACAACGGGATTATAGCGAGCGGCAAGGCGGTCGTAGGCAGCACAAACCTCCCGGCGCAGCTCGTCGCGTCCTTCCTTGCGGAAATACTCATAAGCATTGCGGTTGCCGATAGGACGCCCGTTGAGGACAACCTGCGAGGTGTGGTCCGACTGCGGTTTCAGCAGCAGCGGATTCATGTCCGTGTGGCAAGGCACTCCGGCGGCTTCTGCCTGCACAGCCTGGGCACGGCCTATCTCCAGCCCTTCGGGAGTGGCAAATGAATTGAGCGCCATATTCTGTGCCTTGAACGGTGCGGGCTGATAGCCGTCCTGCTTGAAGATGCGGCAGAAGGCGGCAGCAATGATGCTCTTTCCCACATCACTGCCCGTCCCGGCAAACATAATCGGATGAAGTTTCTCCATAAATTCCATTTTAGCGAATGCAAAGATAGTGCAAATCCGAATATCTCTCCCATTCATAAGCCATATCTTCGGAAACTATTCGTTATATTTGTAACGTTCTATTCAAAAAGATGACTACTGAACAATTCCCACCTCCTCTTGTTTAGAGAAACAAGAACCCCTAAACCGAACGAACTTATGAATAATCTATTATGCCGGAGATTTTTTCCGGCTGCTGCCTGCATGCTGCTTGCCATCGGTGGAGTGGCCGCACAAACCTCCCTTCCCCTTAGCTTCGGTGATGCCCTAAGGCAGATGCAAAACGGCAACCGCAGCCTGAAAATAGCTGACAAGGGAATTGAAGCCGCCCGTGCGGAACGTGACAAACTGAATGCCCTCTGGTACCCCTCCCTGCAAGGTGCCGGTACGTTCGTGCATCTTTCCGAAAAGATAGAGGTAAAACAGCCCCTTTCTCAGTTCACCGACCCGGCAAAGGACTTTGTGCACAACATCGTGCCGGACGACCAATTCATCAGCAGCATACTCGACCAGATAGGCTCCCATACCCTTGCCTTTCCACTGGCTCCACGCAACCTGACTTCCGTCGGCCTGACCGCCGAATGGGTCGTATTCTCCGGCGGCAAACGCATCCGGGCCTCGAAGATAGGCAACACCATGATAGACATCGCCCGCGAAAACCGGGGACAGACCGATGCCACGCAACGCACCCTGCTGGCAGAAAGCTACTTCGGGCTGAAACTTGCCCAAGAAGTGGTACGCGTGCGGCAGGAGACTTACAACAGCCTGCAACGCCATTACCAGAATGCCCTTAAACTGGAAGCTGCCGGCATGATAGACAAGGCAGGCCGGCTCTTTGCCCAAGTGAATATGGACGAAGCCTCCCGCTCACTGGAGGCTGCCCGGAAGGAGGCCTCCGTCGTGCAAAGTGCCCTACGCACCCTGCTCAACCTGCAAGACACATGCAGCATCCATCCTACCTCGGAGCTTTTCATCAACGACCAACTACCCGCCAAAGAGGAGTTCCTACAAGCCATGCGGGTGGAGAACTACACCGTGAACCAACTGCAACTGCAGTCACAGATTGCCCGCCAGCAGCTCCGCATCGACCAGAGCGGCTACCTGCCGGACATCGCCGTATTCGGCAAGCAGACCCTCTATGCCCACGGCATACAAAGCAATCTTCTCCCTCGCACCATCGTAGGCGTGGGATTCACCTGGAACCTGTTCGACGGACTGGCACGTGAGAAGCGCATCCGCCAGTCGAAGATAGCCCAGCAGACCCTTGCCCTGGGACAAGAAAAAGCCAAAGAAGACCTGAGCGTAGGCATCGACAAGCTCTACACCCAACTGCAAAAGGCACAAGACAACGTACGCGCCTTGAATACCACCATCGAGCTGAGCGAAGAGCTGGTGCGAATCCGCAAGAAATCCTTTGCCGAAGGCATGGCAACCAGTACCGAGGTCGTAGATGCGGAAACGATGCTGGCAACCGTCCGCGTGGCGCGTCTGGCAGCCTACTACGAATATGATGTGGCACTGATGAACCTGCTGGCTATCTGCGGAACGCCGGAACGGTTCGAGAAATATTTCGAGACAACTTATTAAAACCTACCCTTTATGAAAATCAATAATAAAAGCATCAGCATTGCATTCGTCATTATCCTGGCCGCAACGGTCATCATTTCGCTTGCCGGCATGTTACTCATGAACCGGCAGCCCCTGGTCCTGCAAGGACAAGTGGAAGCAACGGAAATACGTATCAGCGGAAAGCTGCCCGGACGTGTGGACTCCTTCCTCGTACAAGAGGGCGACTGGGTGAAGGCAGGCGATACGCTTGTCGTCATCAACAGCCCCACCATCGAAGCCAAATACCGCCAGGTGAATGCCCTGGAGCAGGTGGCCCAGGAGCAGAACAAGAAGATAGACGCCGGCACCCGCCGCCAGATTGTGGCCACCGCCCGGCAACTCTGGAACAAGACGCAGAGCGACCTTGCCCTCGCCAAGACCACTTACCAGCGCATTGTAACGCTTTATAAGGACAGTGTCGTCACCTCCCAGCGGCGTGACGAGGTGGAAGCCATGTACAAAGCTGCCCAAGCCGCCGAACGTGCCGCCTACGAGCAATACCAGATGGCCGTAGACGGAGCGCAGAGCGAGGACCGCGCCTCGGCCCGCAGCCTGGTGGAAGCGGCGCGAAGCACCGTCGATGAAGTCTCCTCCCTCCTCGTCGACTCCCGTCTCACCGCTCCCGAAGACGGCCAGATAGCCACCATCTTCCCCAAACGCGGAGAACTGGTGGCTCCCGGAACTCCCATCATGAGCCTCGTCGTGATGGACGATGCACACGTGGTACTGAACATACGCGAGGACCTGATGCCGCAATTCAAGATAGGAGGCACTTTCCGTGCCGATGTCCCCGCCATCGACGGCAAGGACATTGAATTCCGCATCTATTACATCAGTCCGCTGGGCAGCTTCGCCACCTGGAAATCCACCAAACAGACGGGCAGCTATGACATGCAGACGTTCGAGATACACGCACGTCCCACACAGCAGGTAGAGGGATTGAGACCGGGGATGTCCGTACTCTTAAAAATGAAGAATAAAAAATGAAAGATAAAGAATTTGGCTACGCAATGAAAGCGCTCCGCATGGTTATCCGTCGCGAATGGCACCGCATGACCTCCCGCCGTCTATACCTCGGCGTCTGCCTCGTGCTGCCTTTGTTCTGTCTGTTCTTCATGGCCACCATCTTCGGAAACGGACAGATGGAGAACATCCCCGTGGGTATCGTCGACCTGGACAACACTGCCACTTCGCGCAATATCTCCCGACGCATCTCTGCCGCCCCCACCTTCCGTGTGACGGAGCACTTCACCGACGAAGCCGACGCCCGCCGGGCATTGCAACAGAAGGACATATACGGCTACCTCGTCATCCCGCCCCGCTTCGAACAGAAGGCGGTGACGGGAGCTGGCGCAACGCTCACCTATTATTACCACTATGCCCTCCTCTCGGTAGGCAGCGAGCTGATGGCGGCGTTCGAGAATACGCTTGCCCCCGTGGCGCTCTCGCCCATCGTGATGCAGGCCGAAGCACTGGGAGTAAGCGGAGAACAGATACAGACCTTTCTGCTCCCCGTAGAAGCCAGTACCCATCCCCTCTACAATCCGGACATGGACTACTCCATCTACCTGAGCCAGCCTTTCTTTTTCGTACTGTTCCAGATACTCATCCTGCTCACCACCGTCTACTCCATAGGCAGCGAACTGAAATTCGGCAGCGTCGGCGAATGGCTGGAGACGGCACGAGGCAATATCCTCACTGCCGTAGCAGGGAAACTGCTGCCCTATACCCTCATCTTCTCGTCCATCGGTATCCTGGCAAACTATGTACTGTTCGGCCCGCTACATATCCCCTTCGCTGGCAGTCTGTGGCTGATGAATGCAATGACCGTGCTCTTCATCATCGCTACCCAGGCATTGGCGGTCTTTATCTATTCTGTCTTTCCCAAGATTGCCTATATCATCAGTGTAGTATCCATGGTGGGGTCGTTGGGGGCTACGCTGTCCGGAGTCACGTTTCCCGTTACAGCCATGTATGCGCCCGTGCATGCGGCCTCCTACCTCTTCCCCGTGCGGCACTTCACGGAGGCGGCACAAGCCATGATTTACTTCGATGCAGGGTTTGCCTACTTCTGGCAGTCGGTAGCTACACTCTTCATCTTCTTGCTGGCAGCACTACTGATACTGCCGTTGCTGAAATGGTGGATAAAAAAGGAAACGAGGGAAGAAGCAATCCCCACCTCCCCATCACCTTGCACACCTACCGCATTGTCAACAGCTTCCGTCATCCGCCACGAATGGCATGCCATCGCCACCAATCCCGCCATCCTGCTCGTGCTGGCAGGCGGTATCTTCCTCTACGGACTGCTCTACAACTACATGTACGCCCCCAACTTGGTGCGCAAGGCTCCCGTCGCAGTGGTAGACCTCTCCCACTCCGCCCTCAGCCGCGAATACATCCGACTGCTCGACGCCACTCCCCAGACCGCCGTCTACGGCCAGACACCCAACATCCTCGAAGCCCGCCAATGGATGAAGCAGGGCGACGTGGCAGGCATCCTTTACCTGCCTGCCGACTTCGAGGCACGTGTGGCACGGGGCGAGACTTCGGTCTTCGTACTCTATGCCGCCACGGACACTTTCCTCAACTTCAAAGGACTGCAAGAATCCAGTGCGCGCGTCATGCTTGCCGTGAACGATGCCCACCGCATGGAGGGCACCGTATTCCTACCTCCGCAAGGAGTGCTGGCAGTGGCTTCGTCCGCTCCCGTCAGCGTGTCCGGCACGGCGCTCTACAACTATACGGAGGGGTACGGTTCGTATCTGATTCCAGCCGTCCTAATTGTCATCATCTTCCAGACGATGCTGATGGTGATTGCCATGCTGACGGGCGAGGAAGCGGAAGCCCAAAGAAAGGGAATACAGCTGATGCATGCCGGCTCGCTAAAGGATGTATGGCGGATTGTCGGGGGCAGGACCTTCGTATACTTCATGCTGTATGTGGTGTTCTCCCTATTCCTGCTGGGACTGCTGCCGCATCTGTTCAGCATCCCCCACATCGGCAGCGGAGGAGACATCGTCACAATGATGATACCCTTCCTGCTGGGCACGAGTTTCCTTGCCCTGGCCGTCTCCCGCTGGTTTACAGACTCCGAAGCGCCGTTGCTGATGATAGCCTTCTTCTCTGTGGGCTATATCTTCCTTTCGGGCGTGTCCTATCCGCTGGAGCTGATGCCGTGGTATTGGCAGACAGCCCACTATCTGTTTCCGGCAGGTCCTGCCGTACTTGCTTTTGTAAAACTGAATTCAATGGGTGGAACGCTGGCCGACGTATGGCCGCAGATGCTGACGATGTGGATACAAGTATTGGTCTATGGAACTTTGGCGCTCTGCACTACACGCCACCTCTACGGAGAAGGAAAAGTGAAGGCATAAAAAAAGGCTATCTATCCCAGACAGCCAATCTTTTGTTAACCTTAAATCTAATACTATGAAAAACACATTGCAAATATACGGACTTCTCCGAATTCTCCAAAATTTCCGCCCATAACAGCCTTATTTATAACATGGTTTAATAGGAATATGCCGTCGTTAACAGATAAGGACTGGTCAAATAAGAAATTTTCACTATCTTCATCCCCAAAATCGTAAATCAAAGAATATTCTGCCATGATTCATACCATACTCGATACAGACCTTTACAAATTCACCACCTCGTATGCCTACATCAAATTGTTTCCCTATGCCATGGGCACTTTCAGCTTCAAGGACAGAGACGACACCGCCTATACAGACACATTTCTGAAGGAGTTGCAAGAGGCGGTGGACAGCCTGGCACAGACCATACTGACTACCGAAGAACTGGAATACATGACCCGCCACTGCCGTTTCCTGCCGAGGGTCTATTGGGAGTGGCTCTCCTCCTTCCGCTTCCAGCCGAAGAAGGTAAGCATCCATCTGGACGAGGACCGGCACCTGAACATTGAAATCACGGACTATCTGTACAAGGCCACCCTTTACGAAGTCCCCCTGCTTTCCATCGTATCCGAAATAAAGAACCGTTCTTTGGGAAACGTGGCCGACATGGACGGCATACTCTGCAAACTCTCCGAAAAGGTGACACTCTCCAACCGACACCAGCTGTATTTTTCGGAGTTCGGCACCCGGAGACGCTTCTCGTTCGAGGTACAGGACAAAGTCATAGACCGTCTGAAGGAAGCCGCCGAATACTGTACCGGGACTTCCAACTGCCACTTCGCCATGAAATACGGCATGAAGCCTATGGGGACGCATCCGCATGAATGGTTCATGTTCCACGGCGCACAGTTCGGCTACAAACACGCCAACTACATGGCCTTGGAAAACTGGGTGAACGTGTACGACGGCGACTTGGGCATCGCACTGTCCGATACCTATACCTCCGGCATTTTCCTAAGTAACCTGAGCCGCAAGCAGGCCAAACTATTCGACGGTGTACGCTGCGACTCCGGCGATGAATTCGATTTCACCGACAAGCTCGTTGCCCGCTACCGCGAACTGGGCATCGACCCTACCACTAAAACCATCGTCTTCAGCAATGCGCTCGATTTTGGCAAGGCACTCGACATCCAGGAGCATTGCAGGGGCAAAATCCGCTGCTCCTTCGGCATCGGCACCAATCTGACGAATGATACCGGATTCAAGCCCTCCAACATCGTAATGAAACTGACGCAATGCAAGATGAACGTCAACCAGGAATGGCGCGAATGCGTGAAACTGTCCGACGATGCAGGAAAGCATATCGGCAGCGAAGCGGAAGTACGGGCATGTCTGTATGATTTAAGGCTCGGACAGCAAATAGAACCCCTATGCTGAAAACAGCTTCCCGGCGGTTAGCGATAAGTGCTTACTGTCTTTTCCTTTTGTAGGCAAACTCTTGCCATTTCTCCTCCGGCCAGTCCTGCCGCTGCATCTCCATGCGGGCCATGACGAAGAACAAGTCCGAAAGGCGGTTGATGAAGCGCAGAATATCCTCGTTCACAGGGTCTTGGCGATGGAGTGTCCACAAACGGCGTTCGGCACGGCGGGCCACGGTACGGGCAAACTGCAGTTGGGCTGATATGGGAGTGCCACCAGGCAAAAGGAAGTAGCCGTTGTCCGTCAGCAGGACGGTCATGGCATCCATCTCCTGCTCACAGCGCAGCGTGAGCTCTGCGGCAGAAAGCGGATTAGGGTTCACCACTCCCGAGGGAGTGGCCACATGGCTCATCACCACCATCAGTTCCCGCTGGACAGCATGCAGCAACTCCTGCCATCCATCTTCTGCCGCCAGCATGGAGCGCACGATACCAATCACGGCATTCAATTCATCAAGGCATCCGTTTGCCTCGATACGGATGTCATCTTTCGGCACACGCGCGCCACCATGAATACCCGTTGTTCCTTTGTCTCCAGTTTTGGTATAGACTCTTTTCATACTCTATTTGATAAATCAGTAGGGTCTTCCAAAGAAGACAAGCGATAAGTATTCAGTTTCATAATATATTTAAATGAAAACAAAGATACTCCACTATTTCAAGAACACAAACGAAATTACATAAAATATCAATGCGCTATTTTAGAGTTCACCGAACAAAGCCATCACATCCACCTCGCCCCAATACAGATGCATATAACTGGCTATCAGGTTCTTATAGCGAAAGACGGGAGTGGTTACCTTCCCTCCTTTGGCATTGTAGACCTGCGCTATCGAGGGAGGAAGACTGCACGCACCACCTTCTTTTCCATCAGTTTCGGGCACAGCAAACTGCGTATAATGGAATTCGTGTCCTTTAAGCCGCCATCCGTTATAGTCGAACTGGCGGTATCCCAATGTCAGTTTCCTGCGTCTACGCTCGTTCGTAATGCTGAAAGGCAATACTCCTACCATCTCATTTCCAATATTGCCTACACAGCTCCCGGCACTTCCCCCGTCCGTATCCCCATCAGAAAGAACGGACTGCGAAAGATATATCATCCCCCCGCATTCCGCCAGCGTCCTGCCACCGGCCTCTATATAGCTGCGGATAGACTCCCTGGCAAGCCTTGCCCCGGCAAGTTCCTCCAGACGGTTCTCGGGATAGCCGCCGGGCAGATAGAGCAAATCCGTCTCTTGCGGAACAGCCCGGTCCTGCTCCGGATTGAAGAAAGTGACCGTGCCCATACGGCGCAGAATATCCAGATGCTCCGCATAGAGGAAGGAAAAGGACTCTTCGTTGCGCGCTACCGAGATATGCAGCTTCCCCGGCTCCGATAGTACCGGCTTCTCCTCCACTGCCGCCGTAGGCAATGGACGCCCGGTTGTCGAGAGCAGTAGTTCCCAGTCCACATGTTCCTCCAGCAAGCCTGCCAGCATGTCCAGCCCCTCCGTCTCCTTAGAACGGCTGAAATCCAGCCCCAGATGGCGCGACTCCTGCTCCAGTTCCTTCTGCTTGGGCAGATAGCCCAGACAAGTCACGTTCAAGTCTTCACAGACCTCCTGTAACATCCGATAGTGACGGAGCGAGCCGACACGATTGAAGATAACTCCCGCAATACGTATATCCGGACGAAAATTGATGAACCCCGACAACAAAGGAGCCATGGAATAGGCAGCCGACTTGGCATCAACCACCAGCACCACAGGAATACCCAAGAGCCGAGCCACTTCTGCCGACGAGCCCCGGTCGCGGTCGTACCCGTCGTACATCCCCATCATCCCCTCGACCACGGCAACATCCGCATCCGCCGAATAGCGTGCATACAGACTGCTTACGTGCTCCTGAGATGCCATGAAAGTATCCAGATTGATGGAAGGACGGCCGCATACCACCTCGTGATACTTGGTATCTATATAATCGGGGCCGCATTTGAAAGGCTGCACCTTCAGACCTTTCTTCACAAACAATGCCATCAGTCCACGACTGACGGTGGTCTTTCCACTGCCCGATGTAGGGGCGGCTATGAGAAACTGAGGGATGGAACGCATAATTAATGTGTTAATGATTTAATGTGCCAATGTGCTAATCGGCTGCGCTATACTTGCGCTACTTCCCCATGCCGCAGGTCATTGACATATTGACATATTGGCACATTGGCACATTTTCAACGTGCAAAGATAAGCATATCTCCAACAAAAGTTTTATCTTAGCTGCGAAAATAAAAACATACCACCATGATAACCGAAGAACTTAAGAAACTCTACATCGCACATACCGGACACGAACCGGAACAGATTGACGAACTCCCCTCCTCCGGCTCCAACCGCCGCTACTTCCGCCTCATCGGAAGTCCTACACTTATCGGCGTCAGCGGAGAGTCTGTGGAGGAAAACCGCGCCTTCCTCTACATGGCAGAACATTTCCGCCAGAAAGGACTGCCCGTACCGCAAGTGTTCATCCGCTCCGAAGATGATATCTATTATCTGCAAGAAGACCTGGGCGACTCGCTCCTATTCAATGCCATCGAGAAAGGCCGCAAGACCAGCGTATTCGGCGAGGATGAGAAGCAGTTACTGCGCAAGACCATCCGTCTGCTGCCCGCCGTGCAGTTTGCCGGAGCCGACGGCATGGACTTCTCCTACTGCTACCCGCAGGCAGAGTTCAACAGCCGCAGCATTCTGTGGGACTTGAACTACTTTAAATACTGCTTCCTCAAGGCTACGGGAATGGACTTCCAGGAAGACCGGCTGGAGGATGACTTCCAGAAGATGGCAGACGTGTTGCTCCGTAGCAGCTCCGCCACCTTCATGTACCGCGACTTCCAGAGCCGTAACGTCATGATAAAGGACGACGAGCCGTGGCTCATCGACTTCCAGGGCGGACGCAAAGGTCCGGTCTACTACGACGTTGCCTCCTTCTTGTGGCAAGCCAAAGCAAACTATCCCGACAGCCTGCGCAAAGAGTTGCTGAAGGAATACATCGACGCCCTGCGCAAGTACCAGCCCGTGGACGAGGCTTATTTCTATGCCCAGCTTCGCCACTTCGTATTGTTCCGCACCATGCAGGTGCTGGGTGCCTATGGTTTCCGCGGTTACTTCGAGAAGAAGCCCCACTTCATACAAAGTGTCCCCTTCGCCATCGAGAACCTGCGCCAGCTGCTCCAAGAGCCTTATCCCGAATATCCCTACCTCTGCCGGATTCTGCGCGAACTTACCGAGCTGAAACAGTTTACAGACGACCTGCAAAAGCGCCGCCTCGTGGTGAAAGTCACCAGCTTTGCCTACAAAAAAGGTATCCCCGAAGATTCCACGGGCAACGGAGGAGGTTTCGTCTTTGACTGCCGCGCTGTGAACAACCCCGGCAAGTACGAGCGTTACAAACCCTTCACGGGACTGGACGAACCCGTTATCCGCTTCCTGGAAGACGACGGCGAGATAGCCGTATTCCTGGAGCATGCCTACGCCCTTGTCGACGCTTCCGTGAAGCGCTACATGGAACGCGGCTTCACCAATCTGTCTGTCTGCTTCGGCTGCACCGGCGGACAGCACCGCTCCGTGTACTCGGCACAACACCTGGCGGAACATCTGCACAAGAAGTTCGGCGTGCAAGTGAACCTGATACATAGAGAACAGAATATTGAACAGACGTTTAAGGCCAAAGTTTAATGTGCTAATGTGAGAATATGCCAATATGAAAGCCATGATTTTCGCCGCCGGCCTGGGCACCCGGTTGCGCCCCTTGACGGACAACATGCCCAAGGCCCTCGTTCCCGTAGCAGGAAAGCCCATGCTGGAACGGGTGATACTGCGGTTGAAGGAAGCAGGATTCAACGAGATAACGGTCAATATCCACCACTTCGGGGAGCAGATTATCGACTTCCTCCGTGCCCACGACAACTTCGGCACGGAGATTCACATCAGCGACGAACGCGGCATGCTGCTCGACACCGGAGGAGGCATCAAAAAGGCACGCCCCTTTCTGGACGGACAAGAACCTTTCCTGGTGCACAACGCGGATATTCTGACGGACATTGACCTTGCAGGTCTCTACCGCCACCATCTGGAGAGCGATGCGGAGTCTACCCTGCTTGTGAGCGAGCGCAAGACTTCCCGCTATCTCCTTTTTGACGACGACTACCACCTGCACGGCTGGATAAACAAGTCCACCGGAGAGGTGAAACCGGCAGGCTTCGACTACCGGGAAACGAAGTACCGGGAACTCGCCTTCGGAGGAATCCATGTCATCTCCCCCTCCCTCTTCCGCCTGATGGACGATGGGCAGTGGGACGGCAAGTTCTCCATCATTCCTTTCTACTTGTCCGCCTGCACAAAGGTGCACATACAAGGCTATCCGCTGCAAGGATTCCGCTGGTTCGACATCGGCAAACCGGAGACACTGGCACAAGCGGAGGAATACTACAAACAAAAATAACAAGTAATGTAAAGCAGCCTAACATTACTTGTTAGCTCTCTTTACATTACTTGTTATCAAATCAACCTATGTACCATAGATTATCTATGGTGAAACTACGCCAGTGCCAGTATCAGCAACTGAGCCGTCAGCACCCGCAGGAACATAGCCAGCGGATAGACCGTGGCGTATCCCACCGCAGGGGCATCGCAGGATGTCAAGTCCGAGGAATAGGCCAATGCAGGTGGATTGGTGTTAGCTCCGGACAGCACACCTATCAGCGTATAGTAGTTCAGCTTCCAGAAATAGCGCCCCATGAATCCTGTCACCAGCAACGGGACAACCGTGATGATGGCCCCATAGCCAATCCACACATAGCCGCCTTCGTAGATAATGGTATCGATGAATCCCTTTCCTGCACCCAACCCCACGCAGGCCAGGAACAAAGCTATACCGATTTCGCGTATCATCAGATTGGCGCTCATCGTCGTGTAGGTTATCAGCTTATATTGAGGCCCGAAACGGCTGATGAGGATGGAAACCACCAACGGTCCGCCGGCCAGTCCCAGTTTCACGGGTTGGGGAATGCCGGGGAACATGAACGGCAGACTGCCCAAGATACATCCCAGGGCAATACCCAGGAAGATAGGAATCAAGTTTGGATGGTTGAGACGCTTCAGCGAGTTTCCCAATACCTTCTCCGCATGGCTCACGGCAAGCTCACTGCCTACAATCGTCACACGGTCTCCCATCTGCAACTGCAAGTGGGGAGTTGCCACCAGATCCACGCCCGAACGGTTGATACGGGTGATGCAGGCACCGAAGTTGTTACGTATCTTGAGCTGAGACAGAGACTTGCCGTTCAGTTCCGGCTTGGTGATGAGGATGCGGCGTGAAATCAAGTTCTTGTCCTCCCGTTCCCACTCCACCGAAATTTTTCTTCCGAAGAAGGCAACAATGGCCTCCACATCTTTCGGGTTGGCAATGAACAGAATTTCATCCTGCATGTGCAGCACCGTATCGGCATTCGCCAGTTCTGTTTCCTGACTGCCGGTGTGCCGGATGCGGGAGATGACAAACGCACGGTTCAACAATGGTTTCACATCTCTGATCCGCTTGCCGTCTATTGCCTCATTGCGTATCTCTACCGATATGGGACGCACGGTCAGCTCCTGCAGATGACCCAGCCCGTGCTCGGCATCCTCCTCTTCTTTTTGGGTATTAATCCGCATGAAAATCTTCAAGGCTAGCAGCGCCAGGATGCAGCCCACCACACCCAGCGGATAGGCAACGGCATATCCGAGTGCGATTTCCGGAGCATCCACCCCGTTGAGGTCACTGTTTGCCTGCTGGGCAGCACCCAGACCGGGGGTATTGGTCACGGCTCCGGACAAGATACCCACCATCGTAGTAATGGGGATTCCGGTGGCAAAGTGCAACACAATGGTGATAACCACGCTGAGGAAGACGGAAAGCATTGCTACCATGTTCAGCGTAAGTCCGCCCTTCTTGAAAGCGGAGAAGAATCCCGGTCCCACTTGCAGACCGATGGAATAGACAAACAGTATCAAGCCGAACTCCTTCAGGAAGTGCAGCAGATGTTCGTCGAGGTTCATGTCGAAATGTCCGAAGACAATGCCCACAAACAAAATCCAGGTGACACCCAGCGAGATGCCTGCCACTTTCAACTTGCCCAGCATGATACCGAAGGTGATGACCAGGGACAGAATCAGGACAGAGTGTGCCACTCCTCCGCCCCAAAGATTGGGATAACCCTCAAAGAGGTTTCTTAATAGTTCCATAGTTTCTATCTTTAGTTTTTAGTTTTTACTTTTCAACCTTACTGTTTAATTCTTAATTCTCTATTTAAAAAGTATATCCCCACAGAAATCACTTCTCCGGGGATACGCATTTCACACATAAAAAATAACTACTATTATAAAGGCATGTTGCCGTGCTTTTTCGGTGGATTGCTCTGATTCTTGTTGTGTGCCATCTCCAATGCCTGCACCAGCTTGTAGCGGGTGTCACGCGGCATGATGACCTCATCTATGAGGCCACGCTCGGCGGCACGGTAAGGGTTGGAGAACTTGTCTTCATACTCCTTGATAATCTCCTGCTTCTCTTCGGCAGAGGACTTGCGGTAGAGGATGTTCACTGCACCCTCGGCACCCATCACGGCGATTTCCGCCTGCGGATAAGCCAGGTTCACGTCGGCACCCGTCGGCTTGCTGGACATCACGATGTAGGCGCCGCCGTATGCCTTGCGGGTAATCAGCGTTATCTTGGGCACGGTAGCCTCAGCGTAGGCATAGACAATCTTGGCGCCGTGGCGGATGATGCCGTTGTGCTCCTGCATCGTTCCGGGCAAGAAGCCGGGAACATCTTCGAAGGTTATCAGCGGGATGTTGAAGCAGTCGCAGAAACGAATGAAACGTGCCGCCTTGTCGCTGGCATCAATATCGAGCACACCCGCCAAATAGGCAGGTTGGTTTGCCACGATACCTACCGAACGCCCGTTCAGACGACCGAAACCGATAACGACGTTCTTGGCAAAGTGAGGCATCACTTCGAAGAAGTACTGGTTGTCCAGCACCGGTTCTATAATATCCTTGATGTCATAGGGCATGTTCGGGTCTTCGGGGATGACGGTCTGAAGCGTCTCTACCCGGCGATGGATATCGTCGGAACAGGGAGTGAAGGGAGCATCTTCCATATTGTTGGACGGCAGGAAGCTCAGCAGCTCGCGGATGCTCATCAGTGTCTCCTCCTCCGTATTGCACATGAAGTGAGTAACGCCGCTCTTGCTGCTATGCGTATAGGCACCGCCCAGTTCCTCCTTGTCCACCTCCTCGTGGGTCACGGTCTTTACCACGTCCGGACCGGTGATGAACATGTGGCTCTGCTCCTTTACCATGAAGATAAAGTCGGTAAGCGCCGGAGAGTAGCATGCCCCACCGGCACACGGACCCAGAATAGCGGATATCTGCGGAATGACACCCGACGCAATGGTATTCTGATAGAAGATGGAGGCATAGCCTGCCAAGCTGTTCACACCTTCCTGGATGCGTGCGCCGCCCGAATCGTTGAGGGCAATGACGGGAGCGCCGTTCTTCAGGGCAAGCTGCTGCACCTTCACAATCTTTGCGGCATTCGTCTCGCTGAGCGAACCGCCGTGCGCCGTGAAGTCGTAGGCATAGACAAATACAAGGCGGCCGTCTATCTTTCCGTAACCGGACACCATGCCGTCTCCGGCAATCTGCTTCTTCTCCATACCGAAGTTGGTGCAGCGATGGTTCACGAACTTGTCCAGCTCATTGAACGAGCCTTTGTCCAGCAGCATGTCAATACGTTCGCGGGCAGTCATGCGGCCGGAGGCGTGTTGTTTCTCTATCTTGTCTACGCCCCCACCCAGCGAGGCACGTTTGTCCAGTTCCTCAAACTGGCGATATATTTCTTCTCTGTTCATATTTGCATTTACAATTTAGTGATTTATAATATACGGACTGAATGCGACTCGGGATTATTCCCCCTTTATCAACTCCAATTCAATCAATACTTGGTTGGCATTTACCGGTTCGCCCTCGCTCACGAGGATGTTGCGGACGATGCAGTCGGCATTTACCTTATAGTTACTCTGCATCTTCATGGCTTCCAGCACCACGGCAATGTCTCCGGCAGCCAGTCGGTCGCCCACCTTGACGGGGATGCTCACTACCTTGCCCGGCATCGGCGCCAGAATCTTGTCGCCCTGCTTCTCGTCGGCTCCTTTCTTCATGTGCAGATACTTGGCTTGCGTGTCTACAATGTCTACGTGGAAGGAACGCTGGAGCATGCTGATGTCATAGCTCTTTCCTCCCTCGCCGCGCACAAGGCCTGCGTTGAACGAGTTTCCGTTGTGCAGGACGGAGCAACTTCCGTTCTCCGCCATCACAATGTCCACTTCGTAAGGCTTTCCGTCAATGGTAAGCTGAACCTTATTTCCTTCCTTACCCACCAGGGTAATGTCTGCTATACGGTCTCCTATATGTATTTCCATTATTAAATCTCCATTATCAATTTTCCATTCCTTAAATCCTAAGCACTCCCTTCTGCAAGCCGAATTCCCTCCAACGGCTGATGGGGCGGCCATCGGACAGCTGTGCCGAAACGTTCTCCTCCAGATTAACCAGATAGTCCATATAGGCGGCTATCATGGCAATGTTCTCCAACTCTTCGTTGGTGGTATTGGTGCGTACCAGCATGCGGGCGTTCTTCTCGATAAAGAGGGTGTTGTACTCTCCCTTCACAAAGTCGGGCACGTGCATGATGCGCTTCAGATAGGCAAGGTTGGTCTTTACGCCCGTAATCTTGTACTCATAGAGCACACGGCGCATACGCTCGATGGCATACTGGCGGGTGGTTGCCCATACGATGAGCTTACCTATCATAGGGTCGTAGTAGATGGGAATCTCATAGCCGTCGTACACATAGCTGTCTATACGCACACCGATTCCGTTCGGCTCCGTCAGTTGCTTGATGACACCGGGAGACGGCATGAAGTTGTTTTCCGTATCTTCGGCACAGATGCGGCACTCTATGGCATGACCGCGCTGGAACAGGTCCTCCTGCTTGAGGTGCAACACCTCGTCGTTGGCAATACGGATTTGCTCTTTCACCAGGTCTACGCCTACCACCTCTTCCGTGATGGGGTGCTCCACTTGCAGGCGCGTATTCATTTCGAGGAAATAGAAACGGCGGTTCTTGTCTACCAGAAACTCGATGGTACCTGCACCGGAGTAGTTCACTGCCTTTGCTGCGGCAACCGCCTTCTCTCCCATTTCCCGGCGCAATTCCGGCGTAAGGAAGGGTGACGGGCTTTCTTCTACCACCTTCTGGTTGCGGCGTTGCACGGAGCATTCGCGGTCGAAAAGGTGGATAACGTTGCCGTGGTTGTCGCCCAATATCTGGAACTCGATGTGATGCGGTTCTTCCACGAACTTCTCCAGATAGACCGTGTCGTCTCCAAAGGAGGACATGGACTCGGAGCGTGCCGTGTTGTAGGCTTCCACCACTTCGCTCTCGTTATGGATAAGGCGCATACCTTTACCACCGCCACCCATAGACGCCTTCAGCATCACGGGGTAGCCTATCTCGTTGCAGATACGCACGGCTTCTTCGGCACTCTGCAAAGGTTGTTCCGTTCCGGGAACCACGGGTACGCCTGCCGCAATCATTCGCTTGCGGGCAGCTATCTTGTCGCCCATCGCCTCCATCGTCTCGGCGGCGGGACCGATAAAGATAATCCCTTCCTCCTTGCAACGGCGTGCAAACTCCGAGTTCTCCGACAAAAAGCCGTAACCCGGATGGATGGCATCGGCACCGCATCGCTTTGCCGTGGCAATCACTTTTTCAATATTCAGATAACTCTCTTTTGCCACGGCCGATCCTATCGGATAGGCTTCATCGGCATATGCCACATGATGAGAAGTACGGTCGGCATCGGAAAAGACGGCAACCGTAAGCAGTCCCATCTCCCGGCACGAACGCATGACGCGCAAGGCAATCTCACCTCTGTTGGCAATCAATACTTTCTTAATCATTTTACTTTTTCTTTAATATATAAAGGATATATATAGTCACACCACAATGCGGACATACCTTCAACAAAGGCATTCCATTTCTTGTTTAAATGTTCAACTAATATCTTCGTACTGTCTTCCTAACCCACGAGCAAAGGCAGCCTTTAATGAATGGCAGGTCTTCTGACTGACTCCTAATCCTGAAGCCTTCCCGATATTTCAATGCATATCAGTGGCAAAGGTGTTTTTCATGATATAAACGGAGCTTCACAGCAGCGGGACTGTCCGGGATTTACACCCGATTCCCTTTTAATCCAGATGATGGAAACATGCATCCGGAACCAATTCGCGGGCAAAGATAAGAAAAATTATCAGGAGTATTCGCAAACCTAATAGTTTTTGTTATCTTTGTCCCAGTTTTGGTTTCACCTCTCCCGGTTCTGTTGGAGATGAGTGATGAAAAAGGGAATCAGGTGCAAATCCTGAACAGACCCGCTGCTGTAAGTCCTTCCAAAATCTTTGAATATTCTACAAGCCACTGTCCGCCCGGCGGATGGGAAGGCATTCAAAGAGGGATAAGTCAGAAGACCTGCCAAGACAACATAGTTTTAGTGCTTTCGGGGAATAAAGCAACAAAACATTGAGTCGAGGCATTCTTTATCCATATAAAGGAATCTTTCTCTTTGTTCATTTTTCCTTGAGGGCAAGTTACGAACGCTTATAAGGAACTGAAATGAGATTCATCACAGGACTGCTATTTACATTTATCTGCCTACTGCCTGCAGGTAGTATGGCACAGAATAAGGTCACCTTATCCGGAAAAGTCAAAGACCAGCACGGGACACCGATAGCCCAAGCCACCATCGCTGTGGAAAACACCACCTCCGGCACCTATACGGATGACCGGGGGAAGTATTCACTGCAAGTCGCCCCGGGTAAACATACCTTCGTCGTCTCCTTCCTGGGCTACCAAACCGTGAAACAATCCCTCGACATCCGGCAGGATAAAAAACAGAACTTTACATTGCAGGAAAGTGCCGTAACACTGAGTTCTGTCGAGGTCTACGGAAAGACCCAAACGCAGAAAGTGAAGGAAGGAGCCTTTGCCGTCAATGCACTCGACATCAAGCCGATAGTAAACTCACTGAATAACCTCAACGACCTGGTGAACCGTACAACGGGCATTAAGGTGAGAGAGGAAGGCGGAGTTGGCTCGGACTTCGACCTCTCCATCAATGGAATGTCTGGAAATTCAGTCCGCTACTTTTTGGACGGAATGCCACTGGACACCAAAGGAAGCGGTGTTTCCCTCGCCAACTTACCCATTAACATCATAGACCGGATTGAGATATACAAAGGAGTAGTCCCTGCCAGCTTGGGAACAGATGCACTGGGCGGCGCCATCAATATCATTACAAAGCAGGAAAAAAAGGATTATCTGGATGTATCTTACGGCATCGGCTCCTTCCATACCCACAAGGCAGACTTGAATGCACAGTTCGTAGAAAAGAAAAACGGACTAATAGTCCGGCCCACCGTTGGCATCAACTACTCCAAAAACGATTATAGAATGAAGAATGTACAGATGCGCGACGAAAGCGGGGACAACTTCATATATGGCAATCCCAAGCGTTTTCATGACGGCTACTTCTCGCTACTGGCACAGGTGGAAGCCGGATTTGTCAACAAATCCTGGGCTGATGCTTTCTTTGTTTCCGCCTCCTATTCAAAAACAGACAAGGAACTGCAGACGGGGTCTGTTCAAAACAAAGTATACGGAATGGCAGAAAGGAATTCCGATTCCTGGAACATCTCTGCCCGCTATCAGAAGTACAACTTCATCCTGAAGAACATGCAACTGAATGCCTCCCTCTCCCACACCTGGGACCATTCCTTGACCGTGGACACTGCCTATCGGAAGTACTATTGGGACGGAGGATACATCGTGAGCCAGCGCAACGAGATTATGGGCAAAGAACCATCCATGCGCCACTACAAGCGTCCGCTCACCATCATGCGCACCAACCTGGACTATCAGCTGAATACCCATCACAGCTTTAATCTGAACTACCATTTGAGCCGTACCGGAAACGACCGCTTCGATGACCTTGATACCAGCTTCGAGCCGTCAAAAGATGTGGTTACCAAACATATCCTGGGACTCTCCTACAACCAGTCTCTGTTGGATGGCAAGATGGAAAACGTATTCTTCATAAAAGACTACATCAACCATCCCAATATCCGGCAGACCGACCAATCCAGCGTGACCGGCTCGAAGGATGTGCAAGGCTCCACCACCAAGAACTACCTGGGTTACGGTGCCGGACTCCGGTATATCATCGTGGAACCTTTATCCATCAAAGTATCCTACGAGCATAGCGTAAGACTGCCCATCGCCCGCGAGCTGTTGGGAAACGGTACCACCATCTATGCCAACGTGGCACTGAAACCGGAAAACAGCAACAACTTCAATGCCTCTCTGTTCGGCACATGGCACCCGGGCAATGGACATACATTCTATTATGAGATGAGCGGATTTTTCCGTAAGGTAGACAACTACATTCAGACCAGCATTGCCGAGAAAGAGGGTACAATGCAATATACCAACGTCCCGGCTGTCCATGTAAAAGGTGCGGAAGGGGAAATGCGCTACGACTGGCAAGGCAGACTGCAACTCGCCACAAACGTCAGCTACCAGGACACTCGCGACCAGCAGAAGTACAAGGGTGACGGAAAGCCCTCTGCCACCTATAACAACCGTGTGCCCAACCGCCCGTGGCTATTCGGTAGCGTAGAGGCTTATTATACCTTCCGCAACATTGCCCTGCCCGAAAGCAGATTGCGCCTGGGTTGTACCTATCAATGGGTACACTGGTACTTCCTGACCTGGGAAGCTTACGGCGCATATGATAACAAGGCACGCATTCCCGCCCAGCACATCTGTAATGCCGACATCACTTACTCATGGAGACGCGGACGCTATAATCTGGCTTTGGAGTGTACCAACTTCCTCGACAAGACAGCCTATGACAACTACAAGCTGCAGAAGCCCGGACGTGCTTTTTTTGCTAAATTCAGACTATTCATTAACTAATCATTTAATAATTCATTCAAAATGAGAAAATTCAAATTTACACTGATTGCCTTTATGGCTGCCATGATGGCACTGTCATTCACAGCGTGTTCCGATGATGACCCGGAACCTAATCCTAATCCCGACCCGGAAGTCAATGAGGATAACTATCACTTCGACCTATTTGTCACCGTAGACAAACACGGTGGGATGAGTAGCAAGAATACCACTATTGTCCATAGCGTCAACTCATTGGCCGCAGAGCAGGGTGTCATCACTGTGAAAAGAGAAGGTTCGGAACTGGGAGATTATTCCATGGAGACTATCTCAAAAGGAAAATATTACTACCAAATACCCGCAACCAACGACCGTTTCGTAAAATATCAAATCAAGAACAATGCAGTTCAGGTTATTGCAGAACGTCCTTTCAAGGCCAACAGCTATAAGGTACGTTCCTACACACATGCCTGGATTGATGACAACACACTCGTCATCATGTCTACCAATGGTAAGAAGGACAAGATTCTTTATACGAAACTGAACGCAGAGGACTTGACTATCCTTGCTGAAGGTGAACTCAACATACCAGCCCCCACCAACTGGCTCAAACTGACAAGCTCCGGTATCCTCACCTACCGCAAATCAGACAACAGATTGTACTACTTCTACTATTGGAAAGAGACAGACGGTTTGACGAATATAGACCAGCAAGAGCCTAACTTCCATACAGCCATTATCAACCCCTCTACCATGGAAGTAGAAAAAGATGTGCTCTCTCCCATCGAATGCGAAATGGCAGGAAGCGCTTACGGAGAACTGATGCAAAACTGCGTAATGTACGACGAAGCAGACAATCTCTACCTAGCTTGTTTCCACGAAGAAGATAACGCTTTTTTCAAAGGCATCCTGCTACGTATCAACAAAGGCGAAACAGAATTCGACGCTTCCTACAACGGCTATCCCAATGCCGACGGCAAATTGCTGACCGTTCAATATCTGGAAGGGAACAAAGCCTTAGTGTATGCACGTAATGACAATGCCGATAGACCCGCTGCAGATAAGCAACCCGGCATCGACGCTTACTCTCACTACTACGCCATCCTCGATCTTACCACCGGAACCAAGACACGCTTAAGCTATGATGGCAAGGAAATCGGTTACAGCGGCGGTCGCTTCTCACAGCGTTCTGTCATCTTCAACAACAAAGCATACATTGGTGTAAACACTGAAGAAGATGCCAACGCCGTTATCTACATCTATGACATCAAGACCGGTAATGTAGAGAAAGGAGCCGAAGTGGACGGACGCTTCTACTTCGATATGATACGTGTCATAGAGAACGATTAAAACAAGCATCAGTATTTATGAAGAATTTGTTTGTCTTTTTATTCCTTTGTAATTTCCTCCTCCTCTGCCATGCGCACGGGGGAGGCAATTACGAGCACAGCGATATGCTTGCAAGTATGAAACCCGGTGACAAGGCCGCCCTGCTCATGGTGCACTTCGGCACTACGCATGACGATACCCGTGCCCTCACCATTGATGCCATCAACGCCAAGGCACAAGCTGCCTTCCCGGAGTTGAAGTTCCAAGAAGCCTATACGTCGCGCATCATTATCCGCCGCTTGAAAGAGCGCGGCACCACGAAGCTGACTCCACTGGATGCCATGCTGAAACTGCGCAGCGAAGGTTACACACACCTCATCGTGCAGAGCACCAACATCATTGACGGAGTAGAAATGGAATCACTCCGCAGGGATGTGGAAAGTGCACTGCCCTTCTTCAAGGAAATACGTGTAGGTACTCCCCTGCTCTACTCTATAGAAGATGCAGAGAAAGTGGCAAGTATTCTGGGGAACCGCTACAACGCCCCGGCACAAAGCAAGAAAGCTACCAAAGAACACTTCGTCCTTGTGGGCCACGGCACCTATACCCCCAGTACCGCCATCTACAGTCAGATGGACTATATGCTGAAAGCAGGCGGACTGACCAATTTCCATGTGGGCACCATCGAAGGTTATCCAACCTTTGACACCATGCTGGCACAACTGAAAGCCGGGAAAGCCAAACGTGTGACCCTCATACCCTTCATGTTTGTTGCCGGAGACCATGCCAAAAACGACATTGCCGGAGAGTGGAAGGAGATGCTCGAGAAAGAAGGCTTCACCGTCAGTGCACAACTGGAAGGACTGGGACAAATTCCGGAAATTCAAGAAATATTCATTGACCATATCCGTTTCGGACTGAAGCACCGCATGCTGGACATCATGACGAAGAAGGCGGCCTATGCTGCCGGAAAAGACACAGAATAATATACCCATTAGTGGGTATTTAGTGTTCTTGAATCATCTTGTACTTTTGCAGGAAAAACGCGAACGACAATGAATGTTATCACCAAACTGATGTACTCTATTCATAGGATACTGGGCACTTTGCTCTGTATCCTATTTCTCATGTGGTTCCTCTCCGCCTTCGTGATGATGTACCACCGCTTTCCCCGTGTCAGCGCCAAAGAGAAAATGCAAAAGCTGGATATGCTCTCCCAAACCGGAGACTCACTTCCGGACATCTCCTCCGTCACAGCCCGCCTGCCCCGTGGCGTAAAGGTCAGGTCTACGATACTGAACCTCAATGCCGGACACCCCGAGTTCAGCTTTAGTACCACAAAAGGCACGCTTCATTTCCTTGCCGATTCCACCATCTCACGACCCTCTCTGGACAGTGAACACCTGCACCGGACAGCAGCTTTGTGGTGTTCTTCTCCCATTACCCGTATCGACACCCTCCACTCTCTGGACCAATGGATTCCCTTCGCTGAACTGAAAAAGGAAATGCCCATTTATAAAATATACTTTGCCGACGATGCCGGGACACAGCTCTATCTGAGTTCACAAAACGGTGAGGCCTTGCAGTTCTCCAACAGAAGCGAACGCTTCTGGGCATGGCTGGGTGCCATTCCCCACTGGGTATACTTCACCTGGCTGCGGCAGGACACCGTCCTTTGGACTAAGACCGTCATCTGGCTCACAGCTCTGGGTTGTCTCATGGTCATTGCCGGCATTTGGGTAACTGTGGATGTATGGCGTAAGACGCACCGAAGCCGCCATCCCAAGTTCTCCCCCTACCGAAAAAGATGGTATCACTGGCACTACGTCAGCGGAATCTTTTTCGGCATCTTCGTACTGACCTTCACCTTCAGCGGCATGATGTCTCTGGCAGACATTCCCGAATGGATTCATAAACCGGCACTGAAGAAAGGCAGCGCCACACGCACGCTCCATGCCCGTGCCCCACAACCGGAGGATTACCCCTTGGACTACCGCCGTGTCATAGCTGCCTATCCCCAAGCTTTGCAGATAGAGTGGCGCAACTTCCGCGAACATCCCTACTACATCGTAAAAGATAGAAAAAACGAGTATTACATCGATGCCGCCGACAGCCTGCCGCGTCCGTTACAACTCTCCGAAGAAGAAATCCTGAAAGGCGTGGAAAGCATTTATGCCTCCCGGCGTGATTCTTCACAACATATCCCCGGCATACGCATCTCCCGGCTCGAACATTTCGAGACCTACTATCGCGACATGAGCAATATGTATCGCGGACGACCCCAGCTTCCCGTCTGGAAGATTACGGTGGACGACCCGGACCGGAGCGTCTATTACATTCACCCGGAAACGGGAATCATCCGCCATACAGACACTTCCTCCCGCTGGAAATACTGGAGCTATACAGCCCTGCACCGCATGCGTCTGCCCGGTCTGAACTCCAATGCCACCCTGCGCAAGACTGTGCTTTGGGTATTGCTGCTTGGAGGTACAGCCGTTTGCATCACGGGTGTGGCGTTAAGTGTGAATTATATAAGAAGAAAATGTTGCAAAAGACAAAAACTCTATTAACGAGAATAAACTTGTATGAATAAGAAAAGACTTGGAATATTCCTCGGCAGCATAGCCCTATTGATTGTCTGCAGCTTTGCGGCCTATCAATACTGGCTGGCTCCTACACGTATACTTATTATCAACGCAACCCTGGCACAAGCTGCCGACATTGCCCTGAACAATGACTGTGCCCGGATAGAAGTCAACTGCATCAAAAAAGAAGATGTGAAGGACCTTTCCGGCTATGACGCCATCGTGATGTACAGCAGGGGCTTGTATCTCGATGACAGCCAAGTTGCCGAAGTGGAACGGGTGGGTGCCGGCGGAGTACCGGTCTTTACCAATACGTTACGAAACTCCGCTTTCTCCATCAACTATAACATCACCAACGAGCAACAGCACACGTTGCGGGAGTACCTCAAGAACGGCAACAAACACAACTACCGGAATGCCTTACTCTACCTGCGCCACATTGCCACTCCCCACCGGTGGGGACACCAAGATTACGAGCCTCCCATCCCATTGCTAGAGAACATGTTCTACCACCGCGAATACGGCTGCTACTTCAGTACTCCGCAAGAGGTAACTGCCTATCTGAAAGAAAAAAATCTCTACCATGAGGACGGACGCAACCTTGCCCTGATTTCCGGACTCAACTTTCCGATGGAAGGAAACCGTGCCCACGTAGATTCCCTCATCACACGCCTGACACAAGCAGGCTTCAATGTCTACCCTTTCACTGCCGGAGGCCAACCGCGTGCCGATATGATACGTACCCTCCATCCCGATGCAGTAGTCTACCTACCTATGGGACGGCTGGGCAATGACTCACTCATCAACTGGCTGCACCAGGAAAACATTCCTTTATTCATGCCTTTCCCGCTGATTCAGCCCCACGAGGAATGGCTGAACCCCAATACCCCCGTCAGCGGCGGTACGCTGACTGCCCGTATAGTGGTGCCGGAGATAGACGGAGGCATGCTGCCCCTCTGCATCGCCACCCAAAACAAAAACAAGCAGGGATATTATCTGTACACCGCCGAAAATGAACGGATAGATGCCGTAGTGGACCATATTACCAAGTACATGTCCTTGAGAGACATGTCCAACAAAGAAAAGCGTGTTGCCATCTGCTACTTCAAGACTCCGGGAAAAGACGCTCTGCTGGCAAGCGGAATGGAAGTGATTCCTTCACTCTACAACTTCTTGAAACGCCTGCGCTCGGAAGGGTACGACGTCGGCGGACTGCCTGCCACTGTAGAGGAGTTCGGCAAGCGGATACATCGTGACGGTGCCGTCATGGGTTCGTATGCCAAAGGAGCGCAAGAACAGTTTTTGAAAACAGCACACCCGGTATGGTTGTCTACCGAGCAATACGAACAATGGGCACACGAAGTACTCCTTCCCGAGAAATATCAGGAAGTGACGGACAGATATGGAGATGCGCCCGGCAATCTGCTGGCAACAGAAGATAGTATCGCCATTGCCTGCCTGCAATTCGGCAATATCCTGCTCTTCCCCCAGCCCCGCCCGGCATTGGGAGATGATGAGTTCAAACTGGTGCACGGTATGCCGGTGGCGCCGCCCCACAGTTATCTGGCTCCTTATCTGTATATGCAAAAAGGTTTCAAAGCAGATGCGGTGATTCACTTCGGCACCCACGGCAACCTGGAATATACTCCCGGAAAGAATGTGGCACAGTCGCAGGCCGACTGGTCGGATGTACTGATTGGTAACCTCCCCCACTTCTACTTCTATACCACCGGAAACGTAGGCGAGGATATCATTGCCAAACGCCGAACACATGCCGTACTGGTCACCCATCTCACTCCGCCCTACGTGGAGAGCGGTATGCGCCAACGCTATTCGGCCTTGCTGGAAGATATTCACAAAGTGCTGGACGAAGGGACTGCCAAACACCGGGCTCTGGGAATGAACATCAAAAAAGAGGCCATGCGCCTGGGGCTGCACCGCGACCTCAATCTGGATTCCATATCCGGCGAACCCTATACAGCCGAGGAGTTGGAACGTCTGGATGCCTTCACCGAAGAGATAGCCAACGAAAAGATACTGGGTGCGTACTACACCATGAACGAGCCTTATTCTGACCGCGACCTGCTGACTACCACTCTCGCCGTCGCTGCCGACCCGCTGGCATACGAAACGGCCCGCAAGGACCGCGATAAAGGTAAAATCACCACAAAGCAGTTGCAAGACTTTACCTATATAGCCCACCACTACTTGCCTGCTGCCAGGAAAAGACTGACTGCCTTACTCCAGAATCCACCCAAAGATACTGCATCTGTAGCACCGGAGCTTCGCCCCGCCCTGCTCTATCGCGAACAGTTGCTGGCCTCCACCGCCAACGAGCAAAATGCCATGGTGCGTGCACTCAGCGGGGGGACCGTATTTCCCGCTCCGGGAGGTGACCCCGTACTGAACCCGAACGTTCTGCCCACCGGACGCAACATGTACAGCATCAACGCCGAGAATACTCCCAACCCAAGGGCTTGGGAAGATGGGAAGCGATTGGCAGAAGCGACTTTAAAACAGTACATCGGCAAGCACGGCAAATATCCCCGGAAAGTAAGCTATACCTTCTGGGCAGGCGAATTCATCAATACGGAAGGAGCCACACTCGCTCAAGTATTCTGGATGTTGGGAGTAGAACCCGTACGCGATGACCAAGGCAGAGTGGTCGACTTGAAACTGGTGCCCAGCGAAGAACTGGGACGTCCGCGCATCAATGTGCTGGTGCAAGTCTCCGGGCAACTGCGCGACATCGCCGGTTCCCGCCTGAAACTACTGACCGATGCCATACGTCTGGCATCGGAAGCCGGGAATGAGACCTATTCCAACTACGTGGCATCAGGTACATTGTTGCAGGAAAAATTACTGGTAGAAAAGGGAACTTCCCCCAAACGTGCCCGTGAAATGTCTGTGATGCGTGTATTCGGACCGGTCAACAGCGGATACAGTACCGGTATGATGGCCTATACCGAGCACAGCGGTTCGTGGGAAAGCGAAAAGGAAATAGCGGAAGGATATCTCAACAATATGGGTGCCTCTTATGGGGACGACGAAAATTGGGGAGACGTCCAGGAAGGTTTGTTTGCCTCGGCACTGTCCGAAACGGATGTTGTCATCCAGCCCCGTCAAAGTAACACATGGGGCCCCATCTCTCTGGACCATGTATATGAATTTACGGGCGGACTCTCGCTCACCGTCAAAACCGTGACCGGCAAGGAACCGGATGCCTATATGGCAGACTACCGCAACCGGACCAACCGCCGCATGCAGGATGCCAAAGAGGCCATTGCCGTAGAGACACGTTCCACCGTCTTGAACCCTACCTTTATACAAGAGCGGATGAAAGGCGGGGAAGGTTCGGCGCAGATGTTCGGCGAAATCTTCCGCAACATCTTCGGCTGGCACGTTATGCGTCCGTCGGCCATAGACAAGGAACTGTTCAATGACTTATATAGAATATATATAAAGGATGAGAATAAGCTGGGCATTCACGAGTACTTCCTCCGTGTCAATCCCGCCGCATTCCAGGCCATGACAGCCGTCATGCTGGAAAGTGCCCGCAAAGGTTACTGGAAAGCATCTGATGAGCAACTGAAAACCACCGCCTCCTTGCATGCACAAATCACACGCGAGAAGGGTGCCGCCTGCACAGAGTTCGTTTGTGACAATACCAGGCTCCAATCGTTCGTTGCCGACCGGTTGAACAATAGTGAGAAGCAGACCTATACCCGAAACATGCAGGAGGTACACGAAGCATCCGTAACCAATGACAAGAATGTCGTACTGAAAGAACACAAACTGGCTTCCGAACAAACGGTACGTAAGAACAGAGTGAACGGAGTGATTGCAGGCAGTCTTGTCGTCATCACCTTCATCGGACTGGTCGTACTGTTGAAGAGAAGGAAAAAGAATAAATAGAAACAGAGTATTATGGAATATGTCATTCATCTGTTAGCCCTATTCATTGCCCTCAATTTTCTATTGAAGGTGGGGTTCTATCCCCGCTGGGGAATGTGGACGGTTGCCGCAGGCTGTGCCTTTTTTGCGTGGCTGGTGACTCCGTGGATGACGGAACAGTCCAAGACCGTGGTGGCATCTTTTTTTGCTTCCCGCCCGCAGATGTTGAACTTGTCGGTATGTGTCACCCTGGAAGCTGCCGTAATGATAGCTTTCTGTTTCGACTGTTTCGCAGAAATGCGTACCCGCAACACGGCCTTCAAACAAGCGGTCACCCTCTTGCTGAAGCTATACCCCGGCATACTGATAGGCGGAGTAATCTGCTACGTCCTGGCGCTACTGCTTTTCTCTTTTCCCGGTCTTGATTTCGGCAGTCTCTCATGGATAGCAGCCGGTGTTACTTTCCTTGCAGTCGGTGCCGGTAGCCGTTTGCTGCGATATGCTATCGGTGACAAGCCGCTGCGCTTGGAAGTATTGTTCATTGTCAATATTTTCATTGTTATATTGAGCATCATTGCCACGGGCTATTGAAACGAATTAAAGAATTAAAAACTAAAAAGATATATGGAAACAATCTCAAACACACTGTTCTGGATTTCGAACGGGCTGCTGGTTCCCGTCATAGTCCTGCTGCTGCTATTCTTTCTACGTGCCATTCTCCTTGCGGGAGGTTTCTTCGGGGAGTTCTATCAACGGATGAAATTACAGAAGCAATTCGCTGAAACACTGGAGAACATCACCCCAGAGAATATAGACGGACTGGTGCAGCAACTCCCGTCGGCAGGTAACTCCCCTCTCCTCCGCAGCTTGTCCAAACTGTCCGCACACCGGGACGACGACGCCTACTGCGAACACCTGCTTGCCAATTATGAAGTGGAAGCCGAGAAGGAGTTGGGACGTTCGCGTACTTTCATCAAGCTGGGTCCTATGTTGGGACTGATGGGTACCCTCATCCCGATGGGTCCCGCACTGGTAGGTTTGGCACAAGGAGACATCTCCTCCATGGCCTACAATATGCAGGTGGCTTTTGCCACTACAGTGGTAGGACTGGTCATTGCTGCTGTCGGCATCATCACCCTGCAAGTGAAACAACGCTGGTATGCCCGCGAAATGAACGACTTGGAATATCTGTACAAAGTGATAAGCCGCCAAACGGCCGAAAAGGAATAACGGACTAACGATACGAAAACAATGAAGAGTAAGAGAAACAGATTACTGCACAGCGATTCGGACTCCGACCCCATGGGTACGGTAGCCAATCTTTTTGACGTAGCAATGGTCTTTGCCGTAGCCTTGATGGTGGCTCTCGTCTCCCGCTTCAATATGACGGAGATGTTTTCCAAAGAAGACTTCACCATGGTGAAGAATCCCGGAAAGGAAAATATGGAAATCATTACCAAAGAAGGGCAGGAAATCAAGAAATACACTCCCAGCGAAGACCCAAAGACCTCCGGTAAAAGAGGAAAGAAAGTGGGAGTTGCCTATCAGCTTGAAAATGGAGAGATTATCTATGTGCCGGAATAAGGGAATACAGTACCTATTAATAGCTATTTGGCCATCGCAGTATAACAACTATTAAGTATTTCACCCTCCGATAATGGTATGTACCTTTGCAGTATATAAAATAAAACAATATATGATAAAGAAAAGACTTCTCACAGTTCTCCTTATGGGAGGAATCATCGCCACCGGTGCCTATGCACAAGCAGAAAAAGGTGACAGCGACGATATGACCAAGAAAACTCACGAGTTGAACCCGGTTGTAGTAACGGGTACGGGTACACATCAGCGACTGAAGAACACTCCGTCTCCGGTATCGGTTATCACTGCCAACGAGATAAAGCGTGCCGGTATCACCGACTTCCAGCAGGCCTTGACCATGATGGTACCCTCGCTCTCCTTCCGTCCGAACGCGATGGGGTCCTATCTGATGATGAACGGACTCTCCAACAAGCACGTGCTGATATTGGTAAACGGACGCAAGGTCACGGGAGACATTACCGGTAACATCGACCTCAACCAAATAGACATGACCCGCGTCAAGCGCATCGAGGTGCTGAACGGAGCCGCTTCTTCCCTTTATGGTTCGGATGCCATCGGCGGTGTAATCAATATCATTACCAACGAGCCTAAAGATGTGGTAGCCTTCAGCAGCAATAGCAGCTATACGAGAAAGAATCAATTCTCCCAAGGCTTGAATCTGGACATCGCCCAAGGAAAAATAGGGTCCTACACTTCCTATAAATACGACCACTCCGACGGTTGGCAAAACAGCCGTCTGACAGAAGACGGAGAAGACATCATCGAAACGATTGCCCCGCTCTCCCTGGGCTACAGCTCGAATAACTTTTCGCAGAAGTTTACCTATGATGCTACGGAACAGCTTTCCTTCTATGCCAACGGTGGATACTACAACCGCGGACTCGAACGTCCGGTAGAACGCGAGGATATCACCGGCGGAAGCAAGTACAACACTACCTACGAAGGTTACAACTGGGGGGCAGGCGCCAAATACAAACTGAGTAAACGCAACGTTATCCAGTTCGACTATTCAGGAAACAATTACGCATCACGCTACAAATACCTGATAGAAAACAGCGGATACCTGCCCGGACAGTATGCGCTTACCAAGCTTCAGAAATTCCATGATGCCGAGTTGAAAGGTATCTTCGGTTTTACAACCAACAGCACTACGGTGTTCGGTGTAGACTATCGCCGTGAAGTACTCCGCCGTCCCGACTCCGATTTGGACAAAAGTGTCTATACGACATCAGCCTACGGCCAGCATGAAGTGAAGCTATGGAACCATCTGACCGGTGTTGTGGGTGTACGCTACGACCATCACGAACAGACGGGCGGACGCTTCACCCCCAAAGTGGCAGCCATGTACAACATAGGCAACTTCAATGTACGTGCCACCTATGCTGCCGGATTCCGCGCTCCGGGAATTGACGAGCTCTACTACCACATGTTCAAGAAGACAATGGGTACACGAGCCACCATCTCATTGGGTGACGAGAACCTCGACCCCGAACGCAGCAACTATTACTCCATCAACATGGAATACCGCACCAACCGTTTCAGTGCTTCCGTCACCGGCTATCTGAACTATGTAAAGAACATGGTAACTTCCAAATCCACTAAATTCGATGACCTACCGGAAGCAGAGCAGAACCAGTTGCGTGAAGAGTTCCCCGAAATCGGTGACCTTTCATCTACGAAAAACCTAAGTGTCAAGAACTACTTCAATTTCGAGAAAGCTACCGTCAAAGGCTTTGAAGTGAACTTGAACGGCAATCTGTTCCCGGGCTTCACCCTGGCCGGAAACTATACCTACGCCTATGGACGCGGTCTGAACGAAGGAGGCGAATGGCAAAACATCGAACGCAGCATACGCCATACAGCCACCATCACCGGAAACTATACACACAGCTGGAGCGACTATACCTTGAACCTCAACCTGAACGGTCGTCTGCAAAGCAAAGTCTATTATCCGGGTGACGCGGACGGCAATGCTCCGGGCTACGGCATCTGGAACCTCAATACCCGCCATACCTTCGACGGCTTCCGCAACTTTGTCATCGAACCGGGCATCGGCATAGACAATATCTTCAACAAGAAGGACAACCGCCCGCTGAACAAGAACTTCGCCTTGTATTCTCCGGGACGTTCGGTAGTAATCAGCCTGGCACTCAGACTAAAATAATCTCTCCATAACGCATTTAGAAACAACAACAATTATGAAACATTTTTTCATCACTCTCTATTTACTCGGCATCAGCCTCTTCTCCTCCGCACAACAAGAGGAGAAGGCGGCTCTGCTCATCACCCATTATGGCAGTTCGGACCCTCAGACACGTGCCTTGACGCTCGACGTCGTGACCCGTGAGGCACAAGAAGCCTTTCCGCAGTTTACAGTGCGCGAAGCATACATCTCGCCGATTGTACGAAAAAGACTTGCCAAGGAGGGTGTGTACAAAGACAGCCCTACGGATGCACTGCTGAAACTTCGCGCCGAAGGCTACCGGACCATCTACGTCCAGAGCACCACCTTGATAGAAGGCAGTGAGATGACCTCCGTCCGCAGGGATGCAGACAAGCTCCGTCCCTTCTTCAAGGAGATAAAAGTGGGAAATCCCCTGCTCTACTCCGTCGAAGACTGCGAGAAGGTAATCGGTATACTGACCGCCGAACAGCCGGAAAAGAAAGAAGACATTGTCTATGTGGGGCACGGCAACCAGCTACCCAGCACGACTACTTACGCCATGCTCGACTTCATGATGAAAGCCCATGGACTGAAGAACTTCCACGTCAGCACCATTGAAGGATATCCTACCCTGGACGCAACCCTGCTGCAACTGAAAGAGACACGCCCCAAGAGCGTGACATTGGTTCCGTTGCTGTTGGTATGCGGCAACCATACCAAGGAAGACATTGCCGGCGTGTGGAAGACGGAACTTGAAAAGCAAGGCTATCAAGTGAATGTACGCATGCAGGGACTGGGCGAAAACAAAGCCATCCGCCAGCTCTATATGGAACACATCAAAGCTATGCTAAAAGATTGATAACCAGCAAGCGTAAAAGGGCTACACCTTTTACATACCAAGGCTACACCCTTTGCTCCGGATGGCTACACCATTTCGGACAAAGGGTGTAACTCTTTTCAATGTACACAGATTACGGACATTTGTAACCATATTACGGATTCCTCCTCCTGCGATATGGAACTTTCCGGATTATTCTCTACATTTGTACAAAACTAACAGGAACGTTTATGGAAGAAGTAATCAAGCTCAATGCAGTAGACCAATACAACAAGATGTTCGGTCTCGAAACCCTGCACCCGCTGGTCAGCGTAGTCGACTTGTCCGAAGCCACCGGATACCCCAGACATTTCACGTTGAACTATGGCGTATACGCCCTTTTCCTCAAAAACACCAAATGCGGAGATATACGCTATGGAAAACAGTTTTACGATTACCAGGAAGGCACGGTAACCAGCTTCGCCCCGGGCCAGGTGACTGAGGTCAACATGCCGGAAGGTATGCAGCCCAGCGCCTCCGGCCTGCTGTTCCACCCCGACCTGATAAAAGGCACCTCGCTGGGACAAGGAATAAAGCAGTATTCCTTCTTTTCCTATTCCTCTACCGAGGCACTGCATTTGTCCGAAGACGAGAAAGAAATCTTCCTCGACTGTCTGAAGAAGATTAAGATGGAAATCCAACGCCCCATCGACAAGCACAGCAAGGGTCTGATTGCACGCAACATCGAACTGCTGCTGGACTACTGCATGCGTTTCTACGAACGCCAGTTCATCACCCGCTCGGCAGCCAACAAAGATATCCTGATGAAATTCGAAGCACTGATAGACGACTATTTCCAGAGCGACAAACCGCAGACCGAAGGACTGCCTTCCGTGAAATACTTCGCAGACAAAGTGTTCCTCTCCTCCAACTATTTCGGAGATTTGGTGAAGAAGGAAACCGGAAAGACGGCGCAGGAATATATCCAGAACAAAATCATCGACCTGGCCAAAGAAATGATTATAGGAAGCGGGAAGACGGTCAGCCAGATTGCCTATGAACTGGGATACCAGTATTCGCAGCACTTCAACCGCGTGTTCAAGAAGAACGTAGGCTATACTCCGAGCGAATACCGGCACTTGCAGGTTTAGACAATAAAGTTTCACCACAGATTACGCGGATTAGCACAGAGTTTTTTCGGTTTCATCAAATATAAGTTCTATCTTTGTATGCCAATAGAACATATGGATATGAAACACCCCAAAATAATTGTTGCCGGCATCGGACCGGGCAATGAATCGGATATAACTCCCGCCGTAATTTCCGCTTTGCAAGAATCAGATGTAGTGGTGGGATATAAGTATTATTTCCAATTTGTAATCCCTTATCTCCACCCCTCAACAACATGCATAGATACCGGCATGAAGCGTGAGCGCGCCCGTGCCGAGCAGGCTTTCGAGCTGGCAGAGCAGGGAAAGACGGTCTGCGTCATCAGTTCCGGGGATGCGGGCATCTATGGTATGACGCCGCTTGTCTACGAGATGAAGCGGGAAAGGAACAGCAACGTGGAAATCGTTTCGCTGCCGGGCATCAGCGCTTTCCAAAAGGCAGCCTCACTGCTGGGAGCTCCCGTGGGACATGACTTCTGCGTCATCTCCCTTTCAGACCTGATGACTCCCTGGGAACGTATTGAAAGACGTATCACCGCAGCCGCTGCCGCCGACTTCGTGACGGCAGTCTACAACCCCAAAAGTGAAGGACGCTACTGGCAGCTTTACCGCTTGAAAGAACTCTTTCTGCAGGAAGGACGCTCACCGGAAACACCCGTGGGATATGTACGCCAAGCAGGACGCCCGGAACAAGCGGTACACATCACCACGCTGGGAGATTTCAATCCCGAAGAGGTGGATATGTTTACAGTCGTATTGATAGGCAACTCACAGTCCTACGAATGGAACGGAGCCTTCATCACTCCGCGCGGCTATTACCGGGACACGAATACCGAAGCCACGGGCATCGGGCAAGACATCATGATTCGCAGTTTCCGTACCATCGAAAAGGAACTGAAGAACAAGCATATTCCCCTCGACCATAAATGGGCTTTACTCCATGCCATACATACCACCGCCGATTTTGAAATGGAGCATCTGCTGCATACGGACGAAGGTGCCGTGGCTTCCTTGTATCAAGCCATCGAGAAAGGCGGAATCAAGACGATTGTCACAGACGTCACGATGGCAGCCAGCGGTATCCGCAAAGGAGCTTTGCAGCGGCTGGGCATAGAGGTGAAATGTTACCTCGGCGACCCGCGCACGGCGACGATGGCTGCAGAGAAAGGCCTCACCCGTACCCAGGCAGGCATCCGCCTGGCTGTGGAGGAGCATCCCGATGCTTTCTTTGTATTCGGCAATGCACCTACGGCACTTATGGAACTCTGCGACCTGATACGTAAGGGCAAGGCACATCCGGCGGGCATTGTTGCCGCACCGGTAGGCTTTGTGCATGTGCAGGAGTCCAAACACATGGTGAAACCCTTTACGGAAATACCCAAGATTATCGTAGAAGGACGTAAGGGAGGCAGCAACTTGGCTGCCACGCTGGTGAACTCCGTGTTGTGCTACAACGATGCGGAGCAGTTGCGCCCGGGCAGGGATGTGTAAGTGAAAAGAGACATTCCATAACATTACTTGTTACGACCGATAACATTACTTGTTATGCCCCTTTACATTACTTGATATTTTCATAAGATTACCCGTTGAATGAAACACAGATTTATAATCATAGGAATGGATGACAACCGTTCCCCCTTCTTTCCACCGGAAGCACTGGCGCAGATACGGAAGGGGAAGGTTTTCTCCGGTGGCATACGGCATAAGGAGATTGTCGGTCCTCTGCTGCCTGCCGGGGCCGAATGGATTTCCATCACCGTACCGCTGGACCGCGTCTTTTCCCGTTATGAAGAAATATTTGCCCGCTTCGAAGAGACGGCGACGGACGACTCCATCATTGTATTCGCTTCCGGCGACCCGTTGTTCTTCGGTTTTGCCAATACCATAAAGCGCAAGCTTCCCGGGGCAGACATTCTGCTCTATCCCGCTTTCAATTCCTTGCAGACATTGGCACACCGCCTCGTCATGCCGTATGACGACATGCGCACCGTCTCCCTGACAGGACGCCCCTGGCAGGAGTTCGACCGTGCCCTCATAGAGCGTGCCCCCAAAATAGGCATCCTCACCGACCGCGAACATACCCCGGCCACCATTGCCGCCCGCATGCTGGAATACGGGTACTCCCACTACACACTATACATCGGCGAGCATCTCGGCAATCCCGAAAAGGAACGCATACGCCGGATGACACCCCAGGAAGCGGTTTCCGGTGACTTCGAACATCCCAACTGCCTGCTGCTGGACAGCCATCTCGGACAATGCCGCACAAACTCCCTGCACGGTAGCGAAGCCCCAGACTTTCCAGTCCGTCCCTTCGGCATCCCCGATGAAGAGTTTGCACATCTTGACGGACGCGCCCGCATGATAACCAAGGCTCCCATCCGCCTGCTCACCCTGCAGGCATTGAAACTGAACCGCCGCCGCGTCTTCTGGGACATCGGTTTCTGTACCGGTTCCGTCTCCATCGAAGCCCGCCTGCAATTTCCTCATCTCGCCGTCATCTCCTTCGAGATACGCCCCGAAGGAAAAGAGCTGATGGACACCAACTCCCGCCGCTTCGGCGCACCGGGCATTACGGCGGTAACCGGAGATTTCCTGCACACCGACCTCACTCCCTTTGCCCGCCCCGATGCCGTCTTCATCGGTGGACACGGCGGACATCTGGAGGAAATGATAGAGAAAGTGAAACAAGTGCTGCACCCCGAAGGCTGCATCGTCTTCAACTCCGTATCGGCAGAAAGCAAGGAGGCGTTCTGCCGAGGAATCGAGCGGAACGGAATGGTGCTCCACCCTTCCACCCATATCGCCTTGAACGAATATAACCCCATTGAAATTATGAAAGCCACGCTTTCTTAAACATACCCATTATGAAAACAGCTATTATTCTAATCTCCGAAGCCGGTTTGAGCATAGCCCAATCACTGCTCAACGAACTTCCCGACTCCGAAATCTTCACCCTCAGGCACGAAGAGGGATGCACACATATAGAATCCGCCGGCAAATTCACAGCGGAAAACTTCAACCGCTATGATGCCTTTGTCTTCATTGGCGCCATGGGAATCTGTGTCCGCACCATCGCTCCTTGCGTGAAGAACAAATATACCGACCCTGCCGTGGTTTGCGTGGACAGTACCGGTAAATTTGCCATCTCCGTACTTTCCGGACACATCGGAGGAGCCAACGAACTGACCCACCAGGTAGCGAATATCCTCGGGGCCGAACCGGTAGTCACCACGCAAAGCGACTGCACCGGTCTATGGGGACTCGATACCCTGCCCCAACGTTTCGGGTGGTTTCCGGTCATCAACGCCGAGCCCTCCACCCTCCTGTTGGCAGAACTTGCCAAGACGCCCGAAGAGAAAAAAAGAGTATGCATGAACGAGCATATCAGCCTCTTCGTTTCCGGCAAGCCCACCGCCCTGCTGCTCACGGTGCGCAATGAAGGCACGGACTGGATGGAGGCGCACCTGCCGCCTCATGTAGAAGTATTCTACCGGGTGCAGGACATTAAACCTTCACGCTTCAAACTGATTCTGTGCGTATCTCCCCAAGTCCCCAACTTCCCGGAAATGCCTATGATATGCTACGTGCCCTGTATCGTACACCTCGGCATCGGCCTTGCCCGGCTGGCAGGTCCCGTGCGGAAAGTGGAGAAAGAGATTATGAACACACTGAAGGAATACGGCATCATGCCCCAAAGCATCGCCTCCATCTCCACGATTAAAGCCAAAAGTGACGAACCGGTAGTGAAAGCGCTCCAAAAGAAGTTCCCGGTCTACTTCTATACAGCCGAGGAACTGGCAGAGATAGAGGTGCCCCATCCCAGCAAAACCGTCATGAAGCACATGGGCACCCCCAGCGTCAGCGAAGCCGCCGCCTTGCTGAGTGCAAACAACTCCCGGCTGCTGGTGCCCAAGAAGAAAGGAGAGAACTATACCGTGGCCGCCGCCCTCGACATAAGAACTGTGCGCCAGGGCCACATCGAAATAGTGGGTGCCGGCCCGGGCGACCCGGACCTGGTTTCCGTACGCGGACGCCAAATGCTGGAACGCGCCGACCTCATTCTGTATGCCGGCAGTCTCGTTCCCAGGGAGCTGACTCTCTGTGCCAAGGCTGGAGCTACCGTACTCAGCTCCGCTTCCATGGATTTGGAAGAACAATTTGAAGTGATGAAGAAGTTCTATGACAAGGGAAAATTCATCGTACGCCTGCATACGGGTGACCCATGTATCTATGGTGCCATTCAGGAACAGATGAACTACTTTGACCAGCACGGTATGAGCTACCACATCACCCCCGGCATATCCTCCTTCCAGGCGGCGGCAGCTGCCTTGAAGTCGCAGTTCACCATTCCGGAAAAAGTGCAAAGCATCATCCTAACACGCGGCGAAGGACGCACGCCCATGCCCGAACGCGAAAAGCTACATCTCATGGCACGCTCACAAAGTACCATGTGCATCTTCCTCAGTGCAGGCATTGCGAAGCAGGTGCAGGAAGAGCTGTTGCAGGAGTATCCGGAAACTACCCCTGTAGCTGTCTGCTACCACCTGACATGGAAAGACGAACAAATATTCAGGGGAGAACTCAAGGACCTTGCCAGGATAGTGAAGGAAAATAACCTCACCTTGACAACCATGATTGTCGTAGGCGAAGCCATCGGCAACCGTGAAGGTCTGTCACGGCTCTATGCACACGAGTTCAAACATCTGTACCGGAAATAAATCAACGATTAATCACCCATAAACATTCAAACATGATATTAATATTTGGCGGAACCACCGAAGGACGCATAGCCATCCAAACCCTTGAAGAAGCCGGAAAAACTTTCTACTATTCTACCAAAGGGGATGAGCAGGACGTACTTCTGCATAATGGCATCCGCCTGCAAGGCGCGATGGATGCAATAGAAATAGAAACATTCTGTGCACAGCATCACATAAAGCTGCTGATAGACGCCGCGCACCCCTTTGCCACACAGCTGCATGAGACTCTGGAACAAGTCTCTGTGGAATCGAATATCCCCGTCATCCGTTTCGAGCGTATCTTCCCGGAACGCGATGAGGAACACATCATCTGGTGCAGGGATTATGACGATGCCATCGAGAAGATACAGAAAGAAAAGATTTTCATCTTACTTGCACTGACCGGCGTACAGACCATAGGTAAGCTGAAGCCTTTGTGGCAGAATGCCTGCTGTTACTTCCGCATCCTCGACCGTGACAGCTCGCGCAAGCTCGCCCGGGAACAGGGCTTCTCCGAGAAGAACCTTTACTACTACACGCCCGGAGAAGACGAGCAAGTCCTGATGAAACAGCTTCATCCCGAAGCCATCCTCCTCAAAGAGAGCGGAATGTCCGGCGGATTCTGCGAGAAGGTGGAAGCTGCCCGGCAACTGGGTATACGCATCTTTGCCATCTGCCGCCCCAAGACATCCGGCAAGTTTATCTGTGTAAACGGTGAGCACGGTCTGCGCCGCATAGTCGAGAAACATTTACCCGACTTCTTCCCCCTGCGCAGCGGACTGACCACCGGAACATGTGCCGCCGCTGCCGCCGTAGCCGCCACCTGGGATGTATTCAATATCTACTTCAAAAAGCGTCCTACGGAATTTCCGGTAGTTCTTCCCAACGGAGAAACCATCCAGGTTTCCGTAGAGCCTCAGCACCATATTCCCCACTCCGACCTTCTGGAAAACGGTGACGGCATGTTCGAGACAAGCGCTACCGTCATCAAGGATGCCGGCGACGACCCGGACATCACCAACGGGATGAAAGTTGTGGCCAATATAGCCGTACCTTTCCGCACAGACGACCCGCTGCCGGAAGACACTCCCCAGGATGACTACAACATCATCGTCTGCGGCGGCGAAGGCGTAGGTGTCGTCACCATGCCCGGTCTGGGACTTGAGCTCGGTAGCTCTGCCATCAACGACACCCCACGCGAAATGATAAAGAAGAACGTCAAGCTATGTCTTGAACGCCTCCATATTGCCAAACAGCCCAGTCCTATTCTCATTACCATCTCCATCCCCGGTGGAGAAGAGATAGCCAAACGCACCTTCAATCCCCGCCTCGGTATCGAAGGAGGCATTTCCATTATCGGGACCTCCGGCATCGTGAAGCCATTCTCCTCGGAAGCCTTCGTCAATTCCATCCGGAAGTCCATGGAAGTGGCAAAGGCGACCCGGAGCCCTCGTATCGTCATCAGCTCCGGCGCAAAGAGCGAACGTTTCATCAAGGCGTATTATCCCGACCTCCCCGCCCAGGCTTTCGTACATTACGGCAACTTTATCGGCGAAACCTTGAAAATAGCAGCCGAAGAGCAAGTACCGCACGTCACCCTCGGCGTGATGATGGGAAAGGCCGTGAAACTGGCCGAAGGCAATCTGGATACCCACAGCAAGAAAGTGACCATGAACAAGGAATTCATCCAAGACCTGGCACGCCAGACGGGATGCAGCGAAGAAACACTTGCCGCCATCGGACAGATGAACCTGGCGCGCGAACTCTGGGACATCATTCCCGAAGAGCTGCTGGAAAAGTTTGGCAAGGCACTGATTGAGCTCTGTCACCGGCACTGTACCCCCTTGCTGCCCAATGGCGAACTAACAGTATTACTCATAACCGAAAACGGAAAAATTTACTCATGAAGAAGAAGATAATCATTACCGTCTGTATGGCAATGACCGTACTGACCGGTCTGGCACAAAGCCCGCTGTCCTTTCATGCAAAAGCTGGAATCGGTACCTCCCATTTTCATGGGAAACACTCCAGCAGTGACACCCAAATAGCTTACAAAGCTGGTGTCGGTGCAGAATATGTCCTCAACAAGACCTTGGTGCTGCAATCCGCATTGGAGTTCGTGTCCATCGGCGGTAAAGACGAGATAAGCCAAATCGGCAAGGCCAAAATGCATGAACTGTATCTGCAAATCCCCCTCATGATAGGGGCCCGCCTCCATCTGGGCAGGGATTATCATGCCTCGCTGAGCGTCGGCCCTTATGCGGCCATAGGCGTGGCAGGCAAGACCTCCGGCGAGACCTACGATTATAGCAGCAGTAGTATGCAGGGAGGATACCAGTTCAAGATAGACACTTTCGGCAGCATGGTAGACGGGAAAATGGGTAACAACCGTTTCGATGCAGGTATTGCCCTGGGACTTACTTTTGAATACAGAAGATTCATCATCGGTACAGAGATGCAGGTGGGACTGGTAAAAATCAATGAGCAGATAAACCAGATGATAGACTATTCGGAAGAAGGAGGATATTTCCCCAAGAACTTCGCCGCATTCTTCACGCTGGGGTACCGGTTCTGGTATCCGTAGGCATCGAATACCATGCAGCTCCCCTCGATAAAGTAAAGCGGCAACTGATAGTCCCGTAAGCATTGAATAAGATACTCAAGACTACCGCTGTTGCAGTTGTTCCGCCTCCTTCCTCTTCATCTCCGCCAGCACCCCGCAGGTCAATGGAATGGCGAGGAAGAAGGTCAGCATGTCCGACGCCGCCTGGCACATTTCCACCCCTTTCAGTCCTAAGAAATAAGGAAGAATGAAGATGAGGGGGATGAAGAACAGCCCTTGACGGGCAGAGGAAAGTATCGTAGCGCGTACGGGCTTGCGGATCGTCTGCAGCATCATGTTGCTGACCACAATCCATGCACCCAACGGATAAGTGATGAACTGCCAGCGCAATGCTGCCGCACCGGTAGCTACAACAGCAGGGTCTCCCTTGCGGAAGATAGAGACAATCTCCTCGGCATATCCCATACCTGCCACCGCACAAACCAACAAAAAGAAAAAGCCTACCTTCACACAGAACCAGAATCCCTGGCGCACTCTAGCATACAGCCCGGCACCATAATTGAATCCGCATACCGGTTGGAAGCCTTGTCCGAAACCAATCAGGAAAGCATTGATGAACATAGAGATACGCGTCACAATGGACATCCCTGCAATAGCTGCGTCACCATACGCACCGGCCGCCACGTTCAGCAAAATGGTTGCCACGCTTGCCAGTCCCTGGCGGGTGAGTGACGGAGTTCCACCCCCGATAATTTCCTTGATGAAAGCCAGTGTAGGCGTAAAGTTTCTGTAACGTATACGTATATTCCCTCCTCTGCGCCCCATACATAAAAGAAGGATGAAACTGCATATCTGGCTGATTACCGTGGCAAGTGCGGCACCGGATATGCCCATATCGCATACAAAAATCAGGATAGGATCGAGCACCACGTTAATGACCGCTCCACTCACAATCCCCACCATGGCATACGCCGCATTACCTTGAAAGCGTATTTGGTTATTCAGCACCAATGAGGCGGTCATAAAAGGAGTCCCCAGCAGAATGATTTCCAAATAGCGCTCCGTATACGGAAGAATGGTATGCGTTGACCCCAAAGCAAGGGAAAGCGGTGTAAGGAACAGCAATCCCAACACAGCCAGAACCGCCCCGACAAACAAGGCAAAAAAGAAGCCGGTGGATGCCATCTTCTCGGCATCCACCGTTTCCTGCGCCCCCAACTTACGGGAGATGTAGTTCCCCGAACCATGACCGAAGAAAAATCCCACAGCCTGGATAATGGACATCACAGAAAACACGATACCTACGGCAGCCGTAGACTGGGTATTTATTTTACCCACAAAATAGGTATCTGCCATGTTGTAGAAGGACGTCACCAGCATGCTGATGATGGTTGGCACAGCCAATGACGTAATCAGCCGGGGGACCGGAGCCGTCGTCAAGTGGACATAATTATCTTTTGTAGAATGATGTATCATAGTGAATGGAATGACAAAACTATTTGAAGCAATTCCTCAATGGAGTACACCGTTACCGGCTCCTTACCCGGCCGATGGAACACGAAGCTGCCGTCTCCCTTCAAATCTCCGGTTTCGATATAGATCTCCGATTCAACATTCCGGTTTGCCAGAATCCCGTTTCTCTGGAATGCCTTGCGCACCATGGCATACTTCTGTCCGTGACCCGCCAAGCGTATCTGGGAGGTATATTCATTGGCTACCCTGAACAGTCCCGTTTCCAAATCAAAGGCAATACCCTTACGGGCAAAGAAATTGCTCAAGCTGCCGTTTAGCGATAGGTCTTCGGGCGTGCCGATGGTCACTCCGTTCGCCTTGTCCATCAACCATATTTTGTCCGCTATCTGCAGGGCCAGTTCCAGGTCATGGGTAGAAAGGAAAATCGTCTTGTCCGTTTGCCGGCTGAGCTGGTGAAGCAGTTGCATCATCTCTACTTTACTGGGAAAATCGAGGAAAGCTGTCGGTTCATCCAGATAGATGACGGGAGTTTCCTGGGCGAGCGCCTTGGCTATCATCACCTTCTGCCGTTCACCGTCACTCAGCGTATGCACCATGCGGTGTGCCAGATGGGGAATGCCTACCAGGGCGATGGATTTGTCCACCACAGTCTTGTCCTCTTTCGAAAGAGTTCCCCAGAAACCGGTGTAGGGGCTGCGCCCCAGACCTATCAGTTCTACGACGGACATATTGCGTATATCGCACTTCTCTGTCAGCACCACACTGATGACGCGCGAAAGCTGCTTGTCGGTATAGTCCCCTATCTCTTTTCCTTCAATAAATATGTTTCCTCCAAGTTTAGGCTGGAAGGCGGACAACGTACGGAGCAGCGTGGACTTCCCCACTCCATTAGCTCCCAACAAGCAAGTCAGCTCACCACTGTTGATTCTGGCGCAAATGCCGTCTGCCACCACTTTCACATCCTCCTTACCGGGGTAACCGATGGAAAGATTCTCTATATGTATGGTTTCCTTATTCATTCAATTCTCCTTTCCGTTTTCTAAAAAGTACAGAAGCCACTACCGGCGCACCTACCAGTGCCGTCACCGAGTTTACCGGCAAAGCTCCCTCGAAGCCGGGCATACGGGCTATCAGATTGCAGACCAATGCCAGGGAAGCGCCTACCAGCAATGTGGCAGGCATCAGCACCCGATGGTCCGAAGAGTGGAAGATGGCACGACACAAATGAGGAACCGCCAATCCGATAAACATTATCGGACCGCAATAGGCCGTTACAATCGCCACCAGCACACCGGAGCATGAAATAACCAGCAGGCGTGCCCGCTTGATGTTCAGTCCCAGATTGCGTGCATAGCCATCGCCCAGCAGCAACAGATTCATCGTCTTTATCAGCAGGAAGGACAACGGAAGCAGCACAGCCATGATGCAGACAAACAGCACCATCTGGTCGCCCGAGACACGGGCAAAGCTACCCAATCCCCAAATGACATATGCACGTATATCTTCCTCCACACTGAAATATTTCAATACGCCGATGACGGCACTTGCCACATAGCCTATCATCACACCGATTATCAGCAGCGTCACGTTACCCTTCACCTTCTGGGAGACGTAGACAATGAGTGCCATCACAGCCAGCGCACCGATAATGGCGGCAACCGACAAGGCAACCTCGCCCATATACCCCAAACGGCTCAACGCCACACCGCCCATCGCCCCGGACAGCAACACCACACAAGCCACACCCAGGCTGGCACCTGAACTGATGCCCAATACCGAAGGCCCTGCCAGCGGATTGCGGAACACCGTCTGCATCTGCAGACCGCTGACTGACAGCCCTGCTCCCGCCACCAATGCCGTCAACGCCTGGGGCACGCGGGACTTCCAGATGATATTCTGCCAAATAACGGATTCATCCGTATTTCCCCACAATATATTCCACACAGAGCGCAGAGGAATGTGAACCGACCCCAAAAGCAGGTTCAGCAGGAAAAAAAGAAAGATAGATGCCAGTGTCAGCAACATCAACGGAAGTACGGGTCTTTTTATCATTTCAGCAGTTCGTAGTAAGTCGGTTTATAGTCGGGCAACAAATCGGGATGGAAAGCATGTATCAGGTCTTCCAATACTATTTCGGGCTGCATGGGCATACTTTCGTAGAAGGGTTTCTCGCGCATATTGCAGTATACCACTCCCTTCTCGCGGAACGCACGGAAGTCAGCATAACGCGGATCGAGGGACTTCAAGGCATCATACGTGAATGTCCCGTCGTAGCTGTTGACAATGCGCCAGTAGTCGGCACTCTCTGCCTGGCTGTATACGGTTTCAAAGTCCAGCGTAACACCTCCCGAACGGGGGTCGTCTTTCAAGAAATAATCCGCACCGGCATCACGGAACAGTTCGGCAAGAAAGCTCTTTCCTCCCACTGCATACCAGTTGCCACCCCGTATCTCGCCGCTGAATACCACCGGACGCTTCTTCACATTGGCAGCCAGTTCCTTCAATTCGTTATAGCGCTTCTCTATCGCAGCAAACTTTTCATTCGCCTCCACTTCCCGGCCAATGAACATGCCGATGAATTTTATCCATTCGGCCTGCCCCAACGGGGTCATCTCCTTGTACCCCAAATGGGGAACCAGTGGGATGCCTATTTCCCGCATGGCATCATACCCGCCCCGCTTGAAAGGAGAGATAAAGATAACATCCGGATTCATGCTCATTATCACTTCATTATCAAAGTTCCCTTCGATACCAATCTTCACAGTCTCGCCGGACTTCAAACGGTCGTTCATCTCCTTGTTGAAGAGATGGCGCGTACTGGTGATACCCACCACACAATCGCAGGCATCCAGACGGATGAAGTTGGAAAGTTGCAGAGATGTCATACACATGACGTGCTCCACCGGCGTTTCTATCACCGTATAATCATCTGGTACACCGGCGGGTTTTATGCCTTTCGGTACCAGTGCGTAATGAAAGGTGTTGCCATTTTCTTTCTGAGGGTCGTGTATATCCACTAGGCGGACACGGTCCGGCAAGTACTTCACCGTATAGCCTTTAGCATAAAGCGGGACAATGGCAGCCGCCGTATCTGCCGCAACTGGCAAATGACTCTTTTCTGAAGAGGATGCTGTAGAAGTCTGTTTTGATTTTGAACTGCAAGAGGTTACGCATAAAGCGCACAGCAGTGCAATGCCTATGGCAGATATCCGGGTCATGATTATCAGGGTTTATAGAATTCGGGCACAATATTCGTCATTTTTGGGGAGATACGCAAATGCTCTTCCTGCAAATTGACGGATATTGTGCCTAAATAATCTTTAAAAGCCCATCAGGTCATTCAGTGCTTCACTCATGCTGGGATGTGTAAAGACCGGCAGTTTGTTGCCTCTTATATTCAATCCCTTCTTGCGTGCTTCCGGTTTCATACGTCTATTTCCTTAATTGGTTCAATACTCTTTTTGCACTGTCAGACAGTACGACAATGGCACCGGCAAGAATGGCCGTATCCTTGATGACCAAGCGCCCTGCCCCCGTCAGCAACGGAAAGCCGTGCTCCCCGCTTCCCAAGTCGGGCACCCACACCTCAGGAGTTGTCACCAGGAAAGAGAGGGTACCCATCGTCATGACAATGGCAAGTGCGGCTCCCGCCAGTCCGATTTTCGGAGAGAATATCCCCAGAAATGTCAGGATGCCGATGGCCATAATCAGAATGCCCAGACCGTGGGAGAAACCATACGTATTGTTCTCCACGTGCCACTGATGTTTCGCCTCATTGAACTCGCCCTCTTTCAGCTTATACTCCTTGTACTCCGGGGCACTCTTTGTATAAAAGAAGCTCATGAACGGGCTGTTCGCCACAAAAGGGACAATCCCTTCAGCCTCATAATTCCAGAATTTCAACCCACCAATCCATACGAAAATAACCAGGATGGCTACACGAATCAAATTAACACCCAACTTTTGAGTGGAAGCGGCCAGCGTCAACGCAGCCATAAACAAGTTTTGCAATTTCGTTTTCATCTTTGTTCTACTTTTTAAATGGTTTCAGTAATATGACTTGATTTTTGTTTTTGCAAAGTTCCTTGTTTTCCACCACGTACGAAATGGCAATTATTCCGCAACAGTTGGCAATTCTTCCCGTTTCACTCTTTTCCGGTAGTCCGAGACACTCTCGCCGGTCATTTTCTTGAAAAAACGGCTGAACGCGGGCAAGTCTTCAAAGCCCAGAATGGAGCTGATTTCTTTGGCGCTCTTGCGGGTATACAACAGCAGTCTCATGGCTTCCGCCTCAATGCGCTCATGAATCACCCGCAACGGGGAAGGCAACCCGCAGGCCGAGAACAGATTGGAAAGTGTCTTGGGAGAACGGCAAAGAATATCGGCATAATCCTGCACCTGCTTCTTCTCCTTGAAATGCCGGTCCACCAGCACATAATACTGTCGGATGATGTCAAACGTCTTTTCCTTCTCCTGCCCCACCCCGAAAAGCTGGCGCGCAATGCGTGTGCAGGTAATGATGAAACGTTTCAAGACAATGCGCAGCATCTCCTCCTGCAGATTGTCATGAATGACCGATTCCTGCCGGAAAATGCGGACTATGTCATGCAGGTTGGAAGACTGCCCGGCAGAAAGCGCCAGTCTCATCACCCTGGAAGAGCCATAAAAAAGGAGTCCGTTGCAAGAGACCTCGTTGTCATGTCCATAGATGCAATAAAAATTGCTGTTGAATACAAACGTCAGGTATTCCCCGTTCACCTCTTTCACCTCCAGATGATGCAACGGGGTCAAGGTCACGATTTCGTCCTTTTCCAGGCGCATGGGGATATGGTCTATTTCCAGAGTGAGCGTACCGCTCTGTACCCAAATGAATTTATACAGAGTCTTGTCACGTTGCAGCGACGCACGCTCATGGTAGCTGGAAGTCATGGCTATGTTGCCATTCAAGCGGGTGTTCAGTTGATAATCCATAAAAAACAGATTGTTTTAGTAAATAACAAAGATAGCGAATATCTTGTTTGCTACTGATTATTTCCCCACTTTTGTAGCCGTTTTGCTGTTCTTTAATTTTTAACCTTTAATGTCTTCATGCAAATGTTCCCCGTCATATTTGTATCTCTCGGTCCCGGCGAACCGGAACTGATTACCGTAAAAGGCTTGAAAGCCCTGCAGACAGCCGACTGTATATTCTGTCCCGAGACACTGGCCAAAGATGGAAACAGAGTTTCACGCGCAGCCGACATCCTATTGCAACTCGACATTCCGGAAAACACGGTGCACCGCTTTCCACTCCCCATGAGCAAACAGCGCGAAAAAGCCCTGAGCGCCTACGACGAGGTCTATATGGAGAGCTCCACCCTCCGGCAACAAGGAAAGAAGGTCTGTATCGTTGCCGAAGGAGATGCCGGATTCTACTCTTCCATACACTATGTATATGACAAATTGCAGGCAGACGGCATCCCCGTGAAGCACATCCCCGGTATCCCCGCCTTCATTGCCGCCGGCGCACTGGGCGGGCTCCATGTAGCCAGCCAGGAAGAGCGGCTGACGGTGATACCCGGCATCGTCACGACAGAAGAGATAGAAAGACTGACAAGCGAAAACAGTGCGGTTGTCATCATGAAGCTGTCCAGATGCACCGATGAGATTCACCGCTGCATCCGCCTGCATCCCGAATACCGGTATCACTATTTTGAGAATGTAGGCACTCCGGAAGAGAAGTATATCAATGACAGCAAGCGGATAGCGACCATCCGCTTCCCCTATTTTTCCCTGCTTATCATTCGTACAGAGACCTTTTGAGCCCGATTTAATACAATTTCGCACACCATAGGCATTATTTTAATGAAAATGGGTTACCTTTGCGCCGTTGAAATATAAAAAAGATAAGAACATGAAGAAAGTCGTTTTTTATATGATGATGCTGGTTATGAGCATCGGTTATGCCTATGCACAAGGAAAGGCAGACATCAAATTCGAACAGACCACCCACAACTTCGGCACATTCTCCGAAAACAGTCCGGTAGTCAGCTACACCTTTAAGTTTACGAACGTAGGCGATGCTCCGCTTGTCATCCATCAAGCTGTAGCTTCCTGCGGATGTACCGTTCCCGAATATTCACAAGAACCGATAGCACCGGGAAAGACAGGAACAGTGAAAGTAACCTATAATGGAACCGGAAGATACCCCGGACACTTCAAGAAATCCATCACCCTGCGCACCAATGCCAAAACGGAAATCATGCGATTGTTTATCGAAGGGGACATGACCGCTAAAGATGCCAAATAAGCATTTTACCATACAGAATTAAGGAGATTTTTTTAAATCTCCTTTTTTTTTGCTTTCTTTGCCTAAAATGCGAAGATAGGCTGCACCTCAGCAGAATAATAATGAGCTTGCTCATTTTATCCAGCATTCGGTTTGCACTATCTTTGAAGTCTATTAAAGAAAAACATAAAACTACAAAACCTATGAAACAAGAAGAAGAACCAATCACCGGCTTGCCGGAAAATGCGTTCCGTGAACTGAAACCGGGAGAAGTGTACAACCCTCTGATGAGCCCGGACAAGAAGTATTCAGAAGTAAATGCCTGGTCGGTGACATGGGGTATTCTGATGGCCATTCTCTTTTCGGCCGCAGCCGCCTATCTGGGGCTAAAGGTGGGGCAAGTATTCGAAGCCGCCATCCCCATCGCCATCATTGCCGTCGGCGTATCAGGTGCCGCCAAACGCAAGAACGCATTGGGCGAAAACGTCATTATCCAGTCTATCGGTGCCAGTTCTGGCGTCATCGTGGCAGGTGCCATCTTCACCCTTCCGGCGCTTTATATCCTTCAGGAAACCTATCCGAAAGAAATCACTGTTACCTTTGCACAAGTCTTTATCAGCTCTCTGCTGGGAGGTGTGCTGGGTATTCTCTTCCTTATCCCCTTCCGTAAATATTTCGTGAGCGACATGCACGGCAAGTATCCCTTCCCCGAAGCAACAGCCACCACACAAGTGCTCGTCTCCGGTGAAAAGGGCGGCAGCCAGGCAAAACCATTACTCATGGCAGGTATCATCGGTGGTCTATACGACTTCATCGTGGCAACCTTCGGCTGGTGGAACGAGAATTTCACTACCCGCGTATGCGGCCTCGGCGAAATGCTGGCCGAGAAAGCCAAGCTGGTATTCAAGGTTAATACGGGTGCTGCTGTGCTCGGTCTGGGCTATATCGTGGGACTGAAATACGCGTCCATCATCTGTGCCGGTTCGCTGGCCGTATGGTGGATTATCATCCCCGGTATGTCCATGATTTGGGGAGACTCCGTACTGAACCAATGGAACCCCGAAATCACAGCAACCGTAGGCGCTATGGCTCCGGAAGATATTTTCAAATACTATGCCAAGAGCATCGGTATCGGTGGTATAGCCATGGCAGGTATCATCGGCATTATCAAGTCCTGGGGCATCATTAAGAGCGCCGTAGGGCTGGCTGCCAAGGAAATGGGCGGTAAATCCAATGTAGAGACCAGCGTGAAGCGCACGCAACGAGACATCTCCATGAAGATTATCGCCATCGGCTCCATCATCACATTGCTGCTGGTTGTTCTGTTCTTCTACTTCGATGTGATGCAAGGTGACCTGACACATACCATTGTAGCCATCCTGCTGGTAGCAGGTATCGCTTTCCTGTTCACCACCGTGGCAGCCAATGCCATTGCGATTGTGGGCACAAATCCCGTATCCGGAATGACGCTGATGACATTGATTCTGGCATCCGTAGTCATGGTAGCCGTAGGGTTGAAAGGTCCCGGAGGAATGGTTGCGGCACTGGTGATGGGTGGTGTTGTATGTACGGCACTGTCCATGGCGGGAGGCTTCATCACAGACTTGAAAATCGGTTACTGGCTGGGTAGCACGCCTGCCAAGCAGGAGACCTGGAAGTTCCTCGGAACCATCGTTTCTGCCGCTACCGTAGGTGGTGTAATGATTATCCTGAACAAGACATACGGTTTCACCAGCGGACAACTGGCCGCTCCGCAGGCCAATGCCATGGCAGCCGTTATCGAACCTCTGATGAACGGTGTGGGTGCTCCTTGGCTGCTCTACGGCATCGGTGCAGTGCTGGCCGTCATCCTCAACTTCTGCAAGATTCCCGCACTGGCATTTGCATTGGGTATGTTCATCCCATTGGAACTGAATGTCCCGTTAGTAGTGGGCGGTGCCGTCAACTGGTACGTGACCAGCCGCAGCAAGGATGCCGCTCTCAATGCCGAACGCGGGGAAAAAGGCACACTGCTTGCCTCCGGTTTCATTGCCGGCGGTGCATTGATGGGCGTGGTAAGCGCTGCCATGCGCTTCGGAGGAATCAACCTCGTGAACGATGCATGGTTGCAAAACACTTGGTCTGAAGTGCTGGCGCTGGGTGCTTATGCCATTCTGATATTCTACCTCATCAAAGCTTCCATGAAAACCAAATAACCTTTAAATACCAAGAACATGAAAAAGATTCTACTTTTATCTTTTCTATTTGCAACGACCATGTTATCTGCACAAAAGCCCGTTGAGCTGCCCCTATGGCCCAACGGTGCCCCCAATAACAACGAACTGACCAATTCCGGACAGAACCATAACAACGAATGGGTGTCCGATGTCACCACCCCTACCCTTACGGTGTATCCTGCCTCCCACCCCAACGGCATGGCCATCATCATGTGTCCGGGAGGTGGCTACGGAGGGCTGGCCATGAAGCACGAGGGACACGACATGGCTCCCTGGTTCAACACACAAGGCATCACCTATGCAGTACTGAAATACCGTATGCCCAACGGGCACCATGAAGTGCCCCTTTCCGATGCCGAACAAGCCATCCGCATGGTACGCAAACATGCCGCTGAATGGGGTGTCAATCCTCAGCGCGTAGGCATCATGGGCGCTTCTGCCGGCGGCCATCTGGCAGCTTCGCTTGCCACACTATACAGCAGTGACAAAACCCGTCCCGACTTCCAGATCTTGTTCTATCCGGTGATTTCCATGCAGAAAGGCGTTACCCATGGAGGTTCCCGCCAGAACCTTATCGGAGAAAATCCATCTCAGGAGCTGGAACCAAAATACTCCCTCGAAAGACAAGTGTCCCCACGCACTCCGCAGGCTTTTATCATGCTTTCTTCGGACGACGACGCAGTGCCACCCATCAACGGCATTGGCTATTTCCTCGCCTTGCGTGACCACAAAGTGCCTGCCAGCCTGCATGCCTACCCTACCGGCGGACATGGCTGGGGATTCCGGGACAACTTCACCTACAAGCGTCAATGGACGGAAGAACTGGAGAAGTGGTTGCGTGAAGGGCTCGTATTCCCGGTCTCTGAACCTACCACAAAGAAATAAAAGCAATTATGAATAAAAAGTATTTTTTACTCACTTGCCTCGCAGCTTTTCCCTTTGCCCTGACTGCTCAGGAGAACAATCGCTACGAAGAGATTACCAACCCCAAGCTGACAAGCATCAACCGGGAGCCTGCCCGTAGCACGTTCACCTCCTACGTCACGGAGGCCGATGCCGTCATCAATGACCGCAAGAACGGAACCTTCCGCTTGTCCCTTAACGGGAAATGGAAATTCCATTATGTGGAAAACTTCGCCGACCGCCCCACGGACTTCATGATGGACCGTGTGGACGCCAGCCGCTGGCCGGACATCAATGTACCCGGAAACTGGGAGTTGCAAGGATTCGGCACGCCCATCTACGTGAACCATCCCTATGAGTTCTGTTCTTCGGGCTATCCTCCTTATTGGGACAAGCCCAACCCTCCGTACGTTCCCAAGGAATGGAATCCCACCGGCACCTATCGCCGCGAGTTCACCCTTCCGGGAGACTGGGACGATAAGGAGATTTTCCTGAGTGCCGACGGTGTACGCGGGGCAGCCTTCTACTACCTTAACGGCAAGTTTGTAGGCATGAGTAAAGATGCAAAGACTCCGGCGCGTTTCAACGTCAGCGCCATTGCCAAGAAAGGGAAGAATGTCATTGCCATTCAGATACACCGCTTTTCCGATGCCAACTATCTGGAATGCCAGGACTTCTGGCGCATCAGTGGTATCGAACGGGACATTTACTTATATGCCCAGCCTCAAATCCATCTCACAGACTTCAAGGTGGAAGCTCCTCTGGACGACAACTACCGGAACGGTATCCTCAAGGTAAAGGTGCAGTTTACCAATGAAAGCGGACAAAACGCCCCATTTGTCGTTGGTTACCGCCTGCTGGACAAGAACGACCAGCAGATAGCCCAGTCCTCTACTCAGGTCAGCGGTGACCAAACGGAAGTGGAATTCACCAAGAAGACCATCCAGGAACCCCTGCAATGGACAGCCGAAACGCCCAACCTCTATACCCTCGTCGTCAGCTTGAAGCGCCCGAACGGAGATGTGATTGAAGCGACAAGCTGCAAAGTAGGTTTCCGTACAGTGGAAATCAAGGACAAGCAACTGTTGGTAAACGGACAACCTATCCTCGTGAAAGGCGTGAACTATCACGAACACAACGAGAATACCGGTCACTATGTCTCCGAAGAACTGATGAAGAAAGATTTCGAGCTTTGGAAGAGATACAATGTCAATACCGTACGCACTTGCCACTATCCCCAGCAGGAACGTTTCTACGAACTCTGCGATGAATATGGTATCTACGTCATCGACGAAGCCAATATCGAAAGTCACGGCATGGGTTACGACTTGCGGGTAGGCGGTACGCTGGGAAACAATCCGCTCTTCATGAATGCCCATCTCGACCGCACCATGAATATGTACGAGCGGGACAAGAACCATCCGTCAGTCATCATCTGGTCGCTGGGCAACGAAGCCGGGAACGGATTGAATTTCTACGTCACTTACAACACCTTGAAGACACTCGACAGCCGTCCCATCCAGTATGAACGTGCACTGTTGGAATGGAATACGGACATCTACTGCCCGATGTATGCTCCCCCTTCCTATCTGGAGAAGTATGCCCGGAACAAGGAGATGACGCGTCCCCTCATTCTTTGCGAGTATGCCCATGCCATGGGCAACAGTCTCGGCAACTTCCAGGACTACTGGGATATCATCGAAAAATATCCCATCCTCCAGGGCGGCTGTATCTGGGACTGGGTAGACCAAGGCTTTGCCGCCAAGACAGACGACGGCCGTAAATACTGGACCTATGGCGGCGATTATGGCGAGAACGGCACTCCCTCCGACGGCAATTTCTGCATCAACGGCGTGGTATACCCCGACCGCAGTGTCAAACCGCAGACGGAAGAGATGGGGAAGGTCTACCAGAACATCAAGTTCCTCGACTTCGACAAGCAAACTTCCACCGTGAAAATCCGCAATGATTTCTCTTTCACCAATCTCGACAAGTACGACTTCTACTACATCATCCGCGACCATGGAAAGGAAGTCTACCGTGGCAAGATTGAAAATATCCATGCTGCACCGGGCAAGACAGTAACCACCGGCTTTCTGAACGGCATACCCAAAGAGAAACAGACAACGGGAGATGTACGCATCGAGTTCTATGCAGCCATCAAGACGGCAGAACCTTTCCTCCCGGCCGGCACGGTCATTGCACGCGAACAGACCTACGTCCATACCTTCTACAAGAAAGAGGCTACGGCACAGAAGCCCGCCACTTCTAAGGAAGAAGGAAATTTGGTGGCGTTCTTCGGTCCCGACTTCAAAGCCACCTTCGACAAGCAAAGCGGCCTACTCACCTCCTATTTGTACAAGAAGCACGAGTACATACTGAACGGTCAAGGTCCCCGCCCATTCTTCTGGCGTGCACCGACGGACAATGATTATGGAGCCAACCTCCCCGTCCGCCTCAAAGCCTGGAAAGAGGCAAGCTATCAAGAACCAAAAGCCGAAAGTTTCCAAGTGACTCCGGGCAGCAATGCCACGACAGTAAAGGTGACCTATCATTTTCCGCAGACAGATGCCCGTTGGGACATCACCTATAAGATATATGCCAACGGAGTTATCAAGGTAGACAACCGCTTCGTGGCCGAAGGAGACCAGGCTTCGATGATACCGCGTGTAGGCCTGCGGATGCAGTTGCAAAAGATCTTTACAGACTTGACCTACTACGGTCGCGGTCCGAAGGAAAACTACCGAGACCGCCGTACCTCCCAGTTTATTGGAGAGTATACTATCCCGCTCAAGGATATGTACGAGCCTTACGTCCGCCCGCAAGAGAACAACCATCGCACAGACATCTATTGGTGCGCCCTTACCGATAAGACGCAACGTGGCTTGCTACTCATCGCCGACCGCACCTTCGAACTGAACGCCTCCAACTATCCCCTGGAGAGCATGGATAGCGGCGACACGATTGATAACGGTGCTCCGCGTACCGAAAAGACCCATCATCGCCACCTCACCGATCCTCTGCCGGAAAAGATGGTTGATTTGTTCATTGACTACCGCATGATGGGTGTCGGTGGAGACGACAGTTGGGGCGCAACCGCCCATGAACCCTATCTGATTCGTCCGGGCAAAGAGAATGCCATTGAATACGGTTTCTCCCTTGTTCCGTTCGATAAAAAGGAGGATTATAAATATTTAATCCAGCAATATTGAATTTAATCCCTCCGGATTAAGCTTTTATAAAAAGGATGTAGTAAATTTGCTGCATCCTTTTTACGTTTAAGAACAATAATAATCAAAAGAGAGAAAAATGAAAACAATGACTAAATTTATGTTCAGCGCCCTCTGCGCCGCAGCCATGGTAACTTCCGTTTCTGCCCAGGGAGGGAAAGATATGTTGAGCAATGGAATAAAGTATCTGGATGTGCCATACGTAGCCCATACGCTGGAAGCAGATGGTCCCGAAGAACTCGTCATCAACTGCGATGAGGTAGACTGCACCACGCTGGTGGAATATGTGCTGGCAGAGACACTCACCCCCAAATTGGCCGACGGAGACATCTCGGAAAGCGCTTTCGCCGATAACCTGCAAAAAATCCGTTACCGTGACGGTAAAATCGACGGGTACACTTCCCGCCTGCATTATATTGCCGACTGGATAAACAATGGCGTACGCAACGGCTTCCTTCAGGATGTAACGGGCGCCATGAGTCCCGACACCGAACAGTTATCCATCTCCTACATGTCTTCCCACCCCCAACTCTACAAGCAGCTGGCAAATTCTCCGGAGAACATAGCCAAAATGAAGAAGATTGAACAATCCTTGTCCAGCAAGGAAATTCACTATCTTCCCAAAGCCAAACTTCCCGCCGATGGTCTCCCGTGGATTAAAGACGGCGATATCATAGCCATCACCACCAACACTCCGGGGCTGGACGTAGCCCACATGGGAATCGCTTTCTATGCAGATGGCAAACTCCTGTTGGTACACGCTTCTTCTACCGACAAGAAAGTGGTTGTTTCCAAAGTCCCCTTGTCCCAAATGCTGAAAGACAATAATAAGTGGACGGGAATACGGGTGCTGAGAATGAAGAAATAAGGTGAAATTTTATAATATGGAAAAGGCGATGGAGAATTAATTCTCCATCGCCTTTTCCATATATATGATTGTTCGTTCCTATTCCTCTACGACAATATATTCATCAATATTCCGTGTTTCTTTACTGAAGTTCACACCTACTTTCACTAATTTCCTGCCATCCAAGGTATAAGGAATCAGATACCCCTTCTCATCTATTTGCTTCAGAGCTGCGTCGGCTGTACCGTCCAGTTTGAACTCAAAAACATAAATAGCGGTAGGGGTATGAACTACCGCGTCCGCACGGCCGCGGCTGCTGCGAACCTCGGACCGGATGAACTGTCCCAGCAAAGTAAATACTACATGAAAAATAACCTGATAATGACGTTCCGTATCATCACTCAACTCGTACGGAATACCGGAGAAGAATATCTTAAGACGCTCCATAAACGCCTCCACATCCCCACTCTTCAATTCACGCATGAATTTAGCGATGTGGAAACCAGTCTCATCATCAGTAACTTTAGTATAAAAAGGAACCAGAAAATTCAGAAAGCCGTAACGAACCTCATCATTTGGAAAGCCTAAAGTGTATAGCTTCACATCATCATCATACCCTTTTATGGTCAAATAACCACTTTGATAAATCATCGGAAGAGGATTATTTGTTTCCGCACGATATTCAGAGAAAGCGGAAGCCAGCACTTCCACTCCATCTATCAATAGACGTATATCGTAATCACTCTGCTTCAGCAAGTCAACCAAGTAAGTAGGTGTGCCGGTCTGAAACCAATAATATCCCATCTCTTCTGCATCAAAAGCATTCAATACACTGAACGGATTGAACATTCCTACACCTTCCGGATGAAAATGGTAACCATCATATTGACGTTCCATCAAATCAATCACTTCTTGTAAGGATATCCCTCTTCGTTTAGCCAGTCTCTCAAGTTCCGGCAGAAAGGTTTTCACCAACTCCTCTTTGGTAATACCACACAAAGCAGCGTAAGGAGACTTCATGCTGATATCATTCAGCTGGTTCAAGTCACTGAACACACTTACTTGCGCAAACTTGGTCACTCCGGTCAGGAAAACAAAACGAAGATAACGGTCAGCGCTCTTCAAGACACCGTAGAATGCTTTCAATGTTTTCCGATACTCATCCAGCAAGTTCTCATCCAAGACCGCTTGAAGCAATGGCTTATCATACTCATCAATCAGGACAACAACCTGCTTTCCTGTCTGCATGCATGCCTGCTCTATCACGTAAGCAAAACGCTCTTCCGGACTACGGTCTTTCTTCTCCTGACCATAGAGCAGCTCCCATTTCTCCAGATACTGATTAAGCATAGCCGTCAAGTCAGCAGCAGCTTCATATTTCCGGGCATTCAAATCCAAGTGCAAAACCGGGTATTCTTCCCATTCCTTTTCCAGCTGTTCGATGGCCAAACCTTGAAACAGATCCTTGCGTCCTTGAAAGTAGGCTTCAAAGGTAGAAAGAAGCAGACTCTTGCCAAAACGACGGGGACGGCTCAAGAAATAAGGTTTACCTACATTTGCAATTTGATAAACCATAGCCGTCTTATCTACATAGAGATAACCATCCCTACGTATTTCCTCAAAAGTCTGTATGCCAATCGGCAGTTTACGCATCTGTTCCATGTTATTATTATAACCTGATTGGTATATGACAAAGGTACGATTTATATTTCAAAAATAAGACGAAAGGCGATGGAGATTTTAGTCTCCATCGCCTTTCATTATTTTACTAATCATCATTTCAGTATTACTCACGTAGACTGGTGCAATCCGAAATACTTCTTCATAAAGCAGGTATAAGAAAAACAAAGCAAAAGAATTATACCTGTCAAATACCAATAACCGTAACCTAAACACATTATATATCCTACGATAATGATTGCCTGTACTGCCATGTAAATAGAAGAAACCATTATATGGGGAATCTTCAGCTCATTCGCCATAATCTGATACAGATGCTTGCGATGCGGTAGCCCGATATTCTCATGAAGCATCAGGCGGTGAATGATAGTCAGCACACTATCCACACCGTAAACGGATAAAAGGACTATCCAGCTGAAATCTTCCGTTTCAATGATGAGCCTGCCTATCAGGAAAAGAAGGATGAAGGCAATGCTCACCGACCCCACATCACCCGCAAAGCATTTGGCTTTCTTACGAAAATTGAAGAAACAGAAAACTAGAACGGAACAGATAACGGTATAGATGAAATCCGCTTCTACAAAACTCACGACCTCCTTATCGACATAAGCCAACGCAGCAAGAATAACCAGAGAATAACCGCCGGTTATGCCGTTAATGCCATCCATAAAGTTGTAGGCATTGATGATGCCCGTACAGACTATCAAGGCTATGACTATCCACCACCAGGACAAGGAGAACAGCCCCCACTGATAAAACATCATAGCCATAGCAGAGAAATGAAAAAGCAGTCTTGTCATCTGTCCGGTGGATTTTATATCGTCCACGAAGCTGATGAACGTCACCAGTGTCAAGGCAAGCAGGAACCAGGGATATTCAAAGCCACTCGTCAGGAAATAGGCAAACGCCCCGAAATAGAAAATAATCCCACCACCGCGTAAAGTCACTTTCGTATGGGAACTCCGCTCATTGGGCTTGTCGATGATATTGCACCTATCAGCCACTCTAAAATAAAAAAGTTCTGCCAAAAACAGCAGAACCAATATAATCAGATAATACATAACAGTATTTTCCTCTTTAATTTTTAATTGTTTACTTTTATATTTGAGAACGATTTTATCGTTCTCACTATCCCCTCCTCTGCCCTCACCGGCATTCTGTCAATACCCAGGGCAGCCTTTATCTTCGCATTACTCACCACATAATTCTCAGTCAACTTGTGCAGACGCTCTTCATTTAAAGGCAAATGGAGCAGAGTCCCAAGCCGGGCACAGAATTCCATCAGTCCTCTGTTTATCTTCCAGATATGCGGCTTGCGCTCCAAAGCCCGACACATCAAAGCTATCAGCTCATTCGTGGACAAGGCTTCGTCATCTCCCATGTGGTAGATACCACTCGCTACCTCCTTGGTCAAAAGACCTTCCACCACATAGCAGAGATTGTCTATCGAAGTAAAAGACCTTCTGTTCTCAAAAGCCCCCAAAGGCCAGGGAACACCTTTCCTCACCACATTATAAAGAAGATTCAGATTGCCTTTGTTACCGGGACCATGAATCATGCAGGGACGCAGGATATAAACCTGCTTGTCATCATAAGGATTAGCTTTCAATTTCCCATTCTCAACCTTCAACTTGTCAAGGATGTAATTCTCGGCAGCTATCTTACTTTCCCCATAAGGCCCTACCGGAGCAGGCACCACATCTTCAGTCAGCATATCACCCACCACACTGTCTGCAGCGGCTTTCACAGAACTGAAGAATACGAACTTCTTCGCAGACGATTCCAGAAAGAAATCAAATATCTTTTGGGTCAATCCCGTATTGATATCAAAATAGGATTGGGCTGCGGACCGATTTTTCATATCATGGGCTTTACCAGCCAGATGAATAATGGCATCGAATTCAGGAAGATCCCACATCAGAAAAGAAGCCGGTTCAATATCCTTCCAGAAAAAAGTCTTTACCACCCCCTCCTTTTCAGGAGCGACAATATCCAGCCCGTAAAGGCTATGACGTTCCTTTAGGGCAACAACAAGATTGGAGCCCACAAAGCCGTGGATTCCAGTGATTAATATGTTCATGGAATTATTCTATAAAATATACTGACCAGAAACGTGATTACCAGTTAGGGACAAAGCCTTTACCGAGGACAAAGGTAGGTCATTTATTACTTGCCAGAAATAGCATATAAGATATTCCTATTTACTCTCTCATTTTACGGGGATTCATGCGATTCATCAGCCCTTGAAAATAAACATTTAAAGGATATGGCAATAAAGAACGGACAAAGGGTATACAAACTCCAATATATGCAATGAAAGACAAATGAAGTCTTCTACAGCCACGTAAACCTATTTTCATTCTATGCCACCCTACTTCTATACTGTTTTTTCTCACACTGTCAGCAAAGAAGCGATAATGCAACAATGGTTCCGAAATATTGGCAAAATGCAATCCTTTTTCTGCACACCTGAACCATAAATCATAATCATCCTGACGCGGACCGGCATCAGGTTTATACCCACCTACTGATAAGATTGCATTTTTTCGATACATCACAGTAGGATGATTCAAGGGACAAGTCCAGACCAGACGAACAATATCCTCATGCGAAACTGGAACCTTTATAACCTCTTCAAGATTATTTCCACATTCGTCAATTTTAGTCGCATAGGCCCCCACAATATCTATCGTAGGATGTGATTGCAAAAAAAGAACTTGTTTCTCAAAACGAGATGGATAGCAAATATCATCTGTATCCATACGAGCCACAAACTCATAGCTACAATGCTTTAAGCCTATATTAAGTGCCTTGCTTAATCCTAAATTATTAGGCAAAGGAATAATTTTAAGCAAATTAGTATCGTAAGAAGATAGAACTTTTTCTAATTCAACAGTGAGAGGTCCATCCTTAATCAATATGATTTCAGAAGGAGGAAGCGTTTGGTTCAGTACACTATCAAGTGCAGACTTCAAATAAATCGGCTTTTCTTTATAATAGACCGAAATCAATACAGAATAGTTAGGTGACATTTATATAAGATGAATTATTTAAGGATCCATAGCTATTCTCAAGCCTTCTGCCATAATTTCGCATAAGATAATATCATAGCTTTTTGAGAAAATTTTTCTTCATAAATAATTCTTGACTTTTCCCCCATTTTTACAAAATCAGGTCTGTCAATCAATATCTTTTCAAACAACTCAGAGAGTTGTTGTTCATCTACATCTACCAAATAGCCTGAAATACCTTCAACAATCATTTCTGGAATACCTGCTATACGAGTAGATATAATGGGCAAACCACAACGCATAGCTTCAATAATTGATATTGGCAATCCTTCGTCTTTAGAAAACAAAATAAAAGCATCCGAGTTAGTCAAATAGTCATTTACTTGGTTTGAGTTGCCCACAAAATAAATATCAGCAGAAAGTGTAGCTGCTACTTTTTCCAAAATATTACGCGAAGGACCATCTCCGACAAAAGTCATGGAAAAAGATTTTTGTTGTTCAGAGGTCAATTTAGATAATGCATGAAGTATGCCTATTTGATTTTTACGATTACACAATGTTCCTACGCATACTAACCTAGTCTGATTGGTTGAAGATATACACTTACTTCCACCTTCAATATCAGGGATGCCATTATAGACAAATGAAGTCTTTTGCGAAGATATGTGGGGGTAAAGATGACAAAAATTCCAACGTGGGAAATCGGCTACAAAATTTACTTTATCCACTCTATTCAGTGCAACATCCTCTATCCTACGTTTCATAATACCAAAAAAACAAGAACGAAACAAAGGGTAATACTCTTCATACATTGACCATAAAGAGCCATTACTATGCAGTGTCAAATACACAGATTTTTTGTTTTTTCTTTTACGCTTCAAATAGTAATAACAAGCAAACAAGTCTTGGAAATGAATAATATCCGGCAATTCATCATTGGGTATTTCATCGAAGGCTTCTACTATCCGTTTGGAATATCGTAATCCAGAAAAATAAATCATAGCATACGTCATGAGATGGCTATATTTAGCATATCTCATCAACTTGTTTTTTAGTGACGCTTTCCTCTTGATTTTATCATTGTTAGAAAAATTTCTTACTTCACCATGTACATCGTCAAGTGTGAAAGTTGATAGTTCGATTCCCTGATTCGCAAAATCATTGATGCAACTTCTTAACCCAAAGACAAACTGTGCAGCCCCATTAGGTGCTTTTATCCATCCGGGGAAAATAATCGTTACTTTTTTCATTATACTCCTATTTTCATTCATTCCATTCTAAACTTTCTTTGTGATTACAGCGTGTAAAAGGTTCTATTCCATTATTATGACTGACTCGTTTGTTAAGAGGAGGCAATTGCATATAATCGCCAAAATATTCGCGCAAATAAGTATCATAATTACATGGGATATTAAACATCTCTCCTTCAAACTCGTGACGTTTCAAAGGGAAAAGAACATCTTTGGATAAAAGCTTATACTCATTTATTTCCATGGCCCAAGCCAAGCTATCGGCTTCCTCCATTGTTTCAGCATGGAAAAAGTCATTGAGCCAATTATAAAGAGGAATATGTGAATATCTAATAAAACGTTTCATCAAATACCCCACTGTACGTTGCAAAAAAGCTCCATGTCTTACTACTGAATAATTGGTATCGTGAAGAAATAATTTCAGATGCGATTGCCACCATGAATGTTTTACATAATCAAAAGGGAAAATATCTAAAAATATACCTTTATGACATTTCAATCGTTCATACATTGGCTCATGAAAAGTACTGTATTTATCACGTAATTTCGCAAAAAACATGGGATAATCAGAATCTGTTTCTCTGGTTTGCAGGTAGATATCATCGCGTAATTCAGTTTTTGCAACTTCTAAAAAACGATAATAATCATTACGCAACATCGCTACATCAATATCATCGTCCCAAGGAATAAATCCACCATGGCGAATAGCTCCTAACAAAGTTCCTCCATCAAGCCAATAAGGAATATCATATTTTGTACAAATGCGATCTAACTCTCTAAGTAATTTAAGCATAACAAGCCTGGCTTGCTCATTCACATTCTTACCTTTTTCACGGTCATCTTTCAGCATTATCTTAATATTTTAAATTTTCTAATGTAATATGCTCTTGCCACTAATAATGAAATATTAGTTATAAGCTGTATAATCAAAATTGATAAAAGATTGGTATGCAAGTTGAAAATAAATACAAATAACATGCATGCAACGTAAACCCCCAAAGAGCACCACATGGTTATGTTAAATGCTTTAAAATAGCCGGCTGCAACCAAGATGGGACTACCTTGCAAATAAATGATAGAATTGGTAACTATCAGCGGAGAAAGAATATATACTATTTCAACAGAGGGTTCCATCAACCCTTTGCCCAGAAGTTCAACTCCCCAAGGTGCCAGCAGCACACACAGCCCCCATATCAGTATAGCAACCCAAAAAGATATTGCCATAACCTTACGCATTAATCGAAAATTACGTTCAGATGCCACTTTAGGATAGAGAACTTGATTAAGAATCATTATAGGAAAAGAACCTAAACGAACTATCTTATTAGCTAAGTCATAATATGCCACTTCCTGCATACCAATAAAATTGCCAAGCAAAATGGCATTGCTTCGTTCTATTATCATATCAGCAATACGTGAATAAAAAATGGAAGTAGAGCGTTTGAAACGATACACCACATTGCGCATTTTTACCCCTATCAGCCTAACCTTATATTTCTCAAACATCACATACAATCCATAAGCAGTGCCAAACAAGCTACCAAGACTGAACAAAATAGGATAATACAGATAGTCGGCTTTCGAATGAATGAACACAACCATCAATATCACAAAAACAAGTTTACAAATCAACTGAAAATAGGTAACATACTTCAGTTCTTGTATTCCTTGAAAAAACCAACCCGGGAATAATACAGAAGCTATGCAATGTCCTGAAAAAAGGATATAAAGCATTTTCATCTTTACATCAAATAACATTAATGCTCCCACTAATAGCGACAGCAAAAACATACAAAATATAAAGCGAATGTAAAGCACCGATGATACAATCTCATTCAATCTGTGCTTGACATGTTGATATTGGGCTACATCTTTCACCGCAGAGATATCAAATCCCCATGCAGCCACCATTTCAATATATGTAATTACCGTAAACGAAAATACAATGTAGCCATATAATTCATCACCCAGTTTACTAATAATATAAGGATAAGTAATTAATGGTAAAAACAAAGCTAATACATTAAGTATAGAAACAAAAAAATAGTTCTTTACCAAGATTTTATTTGATAATATTTTATCTATTATTACCCGTTTCAACTTTACCTATTTAAGATATTCAACATTCATTATTTATTAATAGAGCCCTCATTTCTTCCCTACTTTTAATACAATCAAACCCCCAATATTTGGAGGCAAGAAGTCGTTTATCCACTTGTGCTTGTGATGAATCTTTTTCAAAAGTTTCCCATAAATCACGCCATAAAGGATTCACTTCTTCCAAGGTTTGTACAGGATTAATTACAAGATGAGGTTTGCCGAGATATACGCAATATCCCGTATGAGTACCAATACTATTTGAACAAGTATAATCAGATAATAAGATAATCGTTTTCAGACGATTCAAGAAGTTTATATCCAACTGATGACCAGCAGTGGTCACTTTAAATCCAGCTTTATTATATAAATCACCAAAACCGTTTTTATTTTCATCTAAATAATACATATTCACAATTACAGTATCAAATCCAAGCTTCTCTTTAAGTTCTAGCAATTCATCAATCATACAATGTATTTCATATTCTAAGCCACCCTCACAGCATGTATGTGTAGGAAAGAAAAGAAGAGTTTTGCCTAATTCCTTTTTCAAGGAATTCATCTCTTCACTATTCAACATACATTCAGCATAATGTATGTAAGGGCCAATAGCAATCACGGGTTTATGTAAACTTCCAAGCCTCTTCACTCGTATGTTGCTGAAAGTCATGATACGTTTGGTCGTTTTACACCACGCGGCCATAGGCACATAATCATCTACATAAAGTCCATGTTCTATTGACCATCCAAACTTATTTACACCTGAGTATTGTTTCAAAGCATAAGCCTGACCATAAAAATTAGAATCCTTAATAGCCTCTATTGGATAATAAGGTATAGGTTTTACTAATTCCTTATAATCAAATATGCTCAATGCCTGACGACGGTTAATCTCTTTCCAAAACCGTTTCTTGTTTCTCAGGCGATAATAAGTGTTATAGAATAACAGTAAAAGAAATGATTCCTTAAGCATTTTTATTAAGAAAAGTTTCAAGACATTACTCATTGCTATTCAAAAAATAATAAGTTTATTAAAAAAATGCATCTTTCAATTTTCGTTTATTCCATGTTACAACAACTGCCCTTAACGTAACATAAAATAAAACTCCTATCATAATTAAGAATGGAGATGGGAAATAACTACCTCTTGAGGTCCATATTAAATGTGGAATAATAAACCAGGAAAAATACACATAAGTATATGACTTATTATAATTCCGTTCATACCATTTTATGATTCGCCCTATTAAATAGCTACCTATAATCAATGCCAACACACCTCCTAATTGATAAAGTTCAGCAATATACGAACTCCCATAGCCAACACCAGACAAATATAACTCCGGATTGACGGCATACATTAATTGATCATCCAAACTTAAGGTATGTTGCACCAGTTCCTCTGACTGTCCTTTCCTATAAAGAGGGTTAAAAAACCATAAGAAAGTGGTACATAAAGAAAACAGAATAGAATATCTTGTGGAATTAGCGAAATCGCTAGAATAATCTAAATAATTACCTAATAAGACATAAGTAGCACCTTGAGAATAAAATAAAGCAAAGAGCATCTGAGAAATGCTTAGATTAAAAGAAGCATCTTTGTCCCTCAAAAACAAGATTCCCTGAGCTACAAATGCCACAAAAAGAATGAAACAAGCTATATTTTTTACTGAAATCTTTTTAGTAGAATAAAAAGAATAATAAAACCAAATAAAATAAACGATAGGAGCTAATAATGTACTTCTACTCCCTTGCAAAAAAGATACTGAAGACACCAGAAAAAATAGTACACAGTAATATTTAAACTGTTTTCTTGACGGAACAAACATCAATAGCATTGGAAAAACTATATTAAAAAATCCCCAACTAGCTCTCGCAAAAAAAGGTGCAGGAGGCATTTCCATAAACATGATTAAATAACCATATTGTTTTATCAACATCAAGTCATGCATGCCCTTATAAAGTACTCCTGGTGCAGATAGCAGAATCAAATAATAGAGAATTTTTTGTAATTGTTTGTCCGTATAAACATAAGAACTGGCTTGCGATGTAAATTGCGTGTAATCCTTTGCTTTAAAATCTGATTTTGCATAACTCGATAAATATCCGATTATTACCGAAACAAAACTCACAGAAAGTATTAATAATACTTCAAGAACAGTGGTATCAGCAAAAGTATAAAAGACATACTTATCCGATTCAAACAAAATCGAACTATCAAAGATGGATAAAAATACTCTTGAACAAAGAAAAAGAATAAATCCATAAATAAAAATCATTATACAGCTAACGACCTTGACAAAACGAAGAAAGCTTACAAGTATATATACGATAAATAAAATTAGAGCATATTGCAAACAAGGAATAGACTCAATAACATATCGAGCAAAAAACACAAATAGTACAAAGAATATTGACACAATCAATATTTGTAATTCTTTTTTCAACAAATACAATTTCAAATTTACCATTTCACTCTTTGTAACTCTATTAATAGCACTATGTGAGAAGCTTTCTCTTTAAATAGATGCCTCTTACGTCTTAAATAATCAAAACATACCATATCTATTAATATTGAATTTTGCCAAGTCTATTTAATCGGAACATAAACTGAAAGATGTTTTGTAATACTTAAATATTTTAGTTACTAACTACCCTCGCCAGTCAATAATAGTGCTACAACTTGTACACATTCTTTCCTAATATATATATTTCTTGAACCTCTGCCATCATAAGGTTCTCTTCCTTCGACACCTTACTATAATAATAACCATCCGTTAAGATTGCAGCTACAAAGTCTTTGATTTCATAGCGTAAACCTTCACCTACATATGGATAAAAATACTTCTTATTATAATTTTGGTCTTCATAACGGACTTCAAAATAATCAGTCTTCCACCATGGAGCCGGTACATACACATACCCCTTGGTTCCTGCAATAGTCAAAGAGCCCTCTGTTTTAACCCCCAACCCTACCTGAAATGAAGCAACAGCATGATCATAACGAAAAACAGCCTTAGTGAACATATCCACATCATTCTTCATCTTTGAATAAAAATTAATGTTTCGGAACTTTGTCCCCAAAAACTTAAAGATAGGCAACAGAGGAAAACAAGCATTCTCGCTCATACTACCGCCAAAATGTTTACTGTCAAGCTTTGCTGAATTTTCGTCTGTAAGAGTGGTTACAGAAGCATTTACCTCAACGATCTCACCAATCACACCGGATTTGAGCAGAGAGAATAAGTGCCCGAAAGCAGGACAATAAGCAGTTTTGAGTGCAATCTGAAGCAATAACCCTTTTTTCTCTGCAATCGAGTAGAGTTCTTCTGCCTGCTTCTTACTAAATACAAATGGAGTTTCACAAAGAACAGACTTTCCCGCGTTCAAAGCAGACTTTGCATATTCATAATGAGTATAGTGTGGAGATGCAATATAAACGGCATCGCAATTTTCATACAACTCTTCTAAATCACGAGCAACTATAGGAATCAAGAATTTTTCACAGAACGAAACACATTCTTCTTGATTAGGATTGTATGCAACAGAAACGGACGCACTATTCACATTTTTCGACTCTGGAACAAAACGTGAAGCAATACTGCCAGTACCAATAATGCCAATATTGACAATAGAATATTTCTGGCGAAGCAAAGTAGATGATATACCTTGAGTACGAGGAAGATAAATCACTTTACAGAACTCATTGAGATAGTCAAAATAGCCTTCCCAATCTGAACCAATTGCAAAAACATCCACTCCATATTTCTGTATATCATCAATCTTCTGCCCACGATATTCTTCTATCACAATCTGATCTGCAAGACCGGTGGATTTAACCGCTTCAATACGTTCCATCACGTTATTGCACGTGTTCATCTTGCCTCTCTCCAAGTCGAAACTATCTGTAGTAACACCCACAATGAGGTAATCACCTAAAGCTTTCGCACGTTTTAAGAGGTTATAATGCCCCTGATGAAACAAATCGTATGTTCCGTAAGTAATAACTTTCTTCATAACCTTAGATAAATCGCTTTTCTCTTAAATCAATAAATGCAGCAATCAGTTTGTCGTAATCCTCCTTCTGAAGATGACCAATATGACCTATACGAAAAATTGTATCCTTCATATTTCCACCATTAGGACATATCCACATTCCATACTCATCCTTCATCTTAAGGAAAATTTTAAAAGCAGATTGAGTAATGGGATGGAGCGGAGTGACAGCATTACTAAGGCTTTCACTGACAATTTCAAAAGGAAGATTATTCTTAACAAGCTTATCACGAAAATACTTAGCCAATTCTGTACAACGCGCAATCTCCACCTCCGCACCACCTGCAGACTCAATTTCTTTTAAACGGACATTAATTTGACGAAGGATACCAACAGCAGGAGTCCAAGGAGTCTGCCCTCTCTCCATATTTTTAAGAGCAAGCTTCAAATCAAGATACTGACAGCAACATTGGACCTTTTCTATACGTTTAATAGCCGAAGGAGCAAGAATCATAACTGCAATACCCGGAGCGCAAGCAAGAGCCTTCTGACTTCCAGTAATCATCACCCCTACATCCATTGCCGCCATATCAAATGAATCGCAAAGGAAGGTAGAGATTGTATCAACAATCAAGAAACAATTATTACGTTTGCAAAAATCAGAAACAAGATTGATATCGTAATGTACCCCCGTAGAAGTTTCGTGCTTCTGCATAAGGAAAGTAGTGTAACCCTTGCTCTCATATTCAGCAAGATGTTCAGGCTTCAAAGCTCTACCATACTTAAGCTTAATTTCCGTAAAAGGAATTTTATGAAGGGTAAGCAATTCCACAAAACGCTCACCAAAGCTACCACCGTTGATTACAAGAGCCTTATCCTGTGACGTAAGGCAATTTATGATGGCAGCCTCCATACCACCAGAGCCAGAACATGTCATGAAAACAACCTTACTATCTTTAGTCGCATTAGCAAATTTCTTAACAAGGCGCTCATTCTCAAGCATCATTTCTGAGAACTCTGCTGTTCTAAAATATGGTACCTGTTCGGCACCTATGGCCCGTACAGCATCAGAAGATTGTACCGGACCTACTGTAAAATTAATCATATATATAGATTCCTTTAATTATCAGTAATAATCAACCAATCCAATCACCACTCCCCCTTCTTCCTAACCTCCAGCCATTTTTCCACCCATTCCCCAGCCAATTTCCTGATTTCGTCATCATCCAGTTCCTCCAGTTCATCGATATAGTATCGCAGAAGAGTTTCGTATGTACTAAGTGAGGCGTTACACCCTTTTTTTTAAGTCTATGTACGTGGATGGAGAAATATGCAAATCCTTGCAAAGAGTTTCAATAGTGACTCCACTCTGTTTTCTCGTTCGCTCGATAAAAAAGCCCAATGAAGGGTGAATAAAATTTTTGCCCATTTAGATAAATTTTAAGTAATTAGATAGAATATTATGTTATATATTGTTATTATTTACTTTGTTCCTTTAAAATCTTTCTTACATGTGGGAAAGATTCAACGAAAGAGAATGAATACCTTTGAGCCAACTATTTAAACATATAATATGCCAAAATCTTTTAAAATGTCGCTTTTCATGCCACCCATCTCGCCGATGAAGGACGGAGCGACCGGGAAAATCGTGAAAAGCGCCACGCTTACCCCCCTGCGTACTTTAGAACTGAACGAAGTTTACCAACTCATCACAGCCAACAAACGGCTGATCACCCTAACACAAGCCATCCGCGAAGCTGCCCTACAAGGCGATGATAACAACTGCCGGATGCTGAAACAGCAAACCTTACCCTACGTCACCCCCTGCGGCGTATTCACCCGACGACGGAGCGACTGCCTAAAGCTACCCTCCGGACTGGTGGTGGTGGACGTAGACCATCTCGACTCGCCTGACGAAGCCGGACGCCTAAAGCAACTACTGTTCAAAGACCCTTACCTCGCACCGGTACTGGTGTTCATCAGCCCTACCGGACGAGGTGTAAAGGCTTTTGTACCCTGCCCTATCGGAAAAGACAGCACGGAGGCGGTGCGCTGGGCCATGAACTACGTCCACTGCATGTATGACGCCGAAAACACACAACCCGGAAAAGGAGTGGACACTTCGGGGAAAGACCTCGTACGTGCTTGTTTCCTCTGCCATGACCCGAAAGCACTGCTCAGAAAAGTTGTGAACTTCGAATTATGAGTCATTGCAAATCACCGACTACAAATTACTAATTATAAATTACCAAATCCGATGGAACCACTATCTTCATTGCACCTTCTGGCCGAAGCAGTCAGAAATGCAGGAGCAGACATTGCTCCAACCTATCAAGAGTATATACAACTGGCATTTGCCATTGCCACCGACTGCGGAGAAGCAGGACGGCATGATTTTTTAAGTCTGTGCAGCCTGTCGTCCAAGTACGACCAACGGGCAGCCGACAAGCTCTTCAGCAATGCCCTGAAGACCGGCCGTAACGACGTGCATCTGGGAACCGCCTTTCATCTGGCCGAGCTTTGCGGCGTGAAGATTCAGCATGAAGCCGCACCCGCCATTGGTACACTTGGTACACAAAGTTCACCCCTCTCTTCTACCTCACACACACGCGCACGCGAGGAAGAGTCCGCATCGGGCATTGAACCACTGTCTCCATTACCCACTTTCGACGAACACCTCCACTGGCCTTATCCCCTGAATCGCATCATGAGCTGCGGAACCTCCCTCGCCCAATACGATGTACTGCTACTGGGTGCCATCACCGTATTGGGTGCCAGTATGGGAAAACACGTCCGATGTTCCTACGGAGGAAAAATGATGTCCCCCTGCCTGCAAACCTTTGTAGTAGCCCTACCTGCATCCGGCAAAGGAGTGCTCTCCTTGGTACGCCTGCTTGCCGAACCCATTCACGATGAAATACGTGAGCAGGTAGACGAAAGTATGGCATGTTACCGCCGCGAAAAAGCAAAATACGACACACTGGGCAAGGAACGCGGAAAAACGGAGACTCCCGTAATGCCTCTCAACAAGATGTTCCTCATCTCGGGCAACAACACCGGAACCGGCATCCTGCAAAACCTGATGGACTCCGACGGTACCGGACTGATATGCGAAAGCGAAGCCGACACCATCTCCACCGCCATCGGTTCGGAATACGGACACTGGAGCGACACCATGCGCAAAGCCTTCGACCACGACCGACTGTCCTACAACCGCCGCACCGACCACGAATACCGAGAGGTAAAGAAAACTTATCTTTCCGTACTTCTGTCAGGCACCCCCTCACAAGTGAAACCCCTGATTCCCACTGCTGAGAACGGGCTCTTTTCCCGCCAAGTATTCTACTACATGCCTGCCATACATCATTGGCAAAACCAGTTCGACCGCAATGACAGCGATCTTGAAGATACCTTCAAGGCTCTGGGCATGGAATGGAAGGACAAACTGAAAAACATTGTCATGAACGGAATATTCACCCTTCACCTTACAGACGGACAGAAAGATGAATTCAACCGGCTCTTCTCCCGGCTTTTCGTACGCTCCGGACTGGCCAACGGAAACGAGATGTCAAGCAGCGTGGCACGTCTAGCCATCAACATCTGCCGCATCATGGAAGTGGTGGCCATGCTCCGCGCAATGGAACAAGGGGAAATCACCGCCTCGCCTTACGTGTCGCCCGACCCTCACACAGCCACAGACAATCTGAAAGACCACATTGTCAGCCGATGGGATCTCCTCATTGCTTCCGATGACTTCCATGCCGTACTCTCACTGGCCGAAAGCCTGTACCGGCATACCACCCATATCCTCTCCTTCCTGCCCAACACCGAAGTGGCAAGCCGCGGCAATGCCGACCGGGATGCGCTGGTAGACAGCATGGAAGAAGAATTCACACGGGCCTCTTTCCTGCAGAAAGCCGGAGAGATGGGCATCAAATCGGAAACCGCCTCCACCTGGCTCAAACGTATGCAGAAACACGGGCTGGTGGAAAATGTGGATGGCAAGGGAAACTACCGGAAACCCAAAGTCTGACATTCACTTCGCTTCACGCACGCGTATGTGTGTGAGGCGAAAGGATGGATGAACCTCTGTACCAAGTGTACCAACCTCAGGTTTACGCTTCCCAACCTGACCTTTACGCCGCCCAACCTCAAGTTTAAGGCTCTCCCAGTGCAGCCACTATCAGCCGCACCTGGGCAGGCGTATAAGAGCGGGAACGGGAAGAACCGCCCAAGGCGGAAAGTCCGTCACGCAAATCGGGACAAAGGTCTATCCAGTGTTTCAGTTTGCGGAAGGCAGCCTCCGGACAAAGATTGGGACAATAGATTTGGGCCAATTCAGTACGCCCGTATGTACGTATGACAAAAGAATCCATAGTTGACAGTTACGATTTATATTTCATCAAAAGTAACTATAAATCATGACATTATCAAACTTACAAGCGTAAATAACCGACTAAAACAGACCCAAACAGACGAGAACCTGCAAAAACCGGCAAACGCCCGTATCCACAGCCTTATCTTTGCATCGTTGAGTTCAACACAGCAAATGTTTTTATCCTTTAACTTCTAAATTTTAATTGTATGATTCGTTACAAAAAGTATCAAGTGACGGGCGAAGACAGCCCACTGAAAGGCCTCTGGTATGCACGCCCCGTAATCGAAGAAACCTTCGACATCGAAAAATTGGCCAAGCACATGTCCAATCACAACACCCCCTATTCGAGTGGTGTCATCAAGGGGGTACTGGCAGACATGGTTTCCTGCACCAAAGAATTGATTCTGGACGGCAAGAACGTGAAACTGGATGACCTTGCCATCTTCTCCGTAGGAATCGTCAGCAAGAAAGGGGCGCAATCCGCTGCCGACTTCTCGCTGGCCAACAACGTGAAGGGGCTGAAGCTCCGCGCCCGTGCCACCGGCGAACTGAGTAATGCCCAAATCAACCTGGATGGACAGCTGAAAGAATCTTCCCTGTACACCGTAGGCGGAAAAGCTCCCGATGGCAGTGGTTCCGACGGCGGTTCCGGAGGAAGTGACGGCAATCAGGGCGAGAATCCGTTAGGATGAGAATAATTACAAATTACTAATTATCAATTACCAATCATCATGAGTGAAGACAAAAAGTCAAAATCCGTGTGGGGCATTGTCCTCAAAGTAATCATCACCGTAGCTACCGCCATAGCGGGAGCTTTAGGTCTGGGCGCTTGCAAATAGCCATGCGTACGATTACCCTGCTCATTGTTCATTGCTCAGCCACGCCTCAAGGCGTGGCCCTGGGCTTTGAGGATTGCCGCCGCGACCACATCCACCACCGCGGCTTCCGTGACATCGGCTATCATTTCTATCTGACCCGCAACGGCGAAATACACCGCGGCCGCCCGTTGGAAAAAATAGGTGCGCATTGCCTCAATCACAACCGCCATTCTATCGGCATCTGTTATGAAGGAGGACTGGATGCTGCAAGTTTTCCTGCCGATACCCGTACATTGGAACAGAAGGCTTCGTTACTGGCACTGCTACGTGAGTTGAAGCGTATCTTTCCACGGGCGCTGATTGTGGGGCACCATGACTTGAATCCGACGAAAGCGTGTCCGTGTTTCGATGCGGAAAGGGAGTATAGGGGGCTCTAAAAGGCTCCCTTCTTCATTCTATCATCCGCACTATCTGAAATGCCTCGGCCAAGTGTTTGCCTACGGTATAGCCGCGAAACCGGGCAAGGGCTTTCAATGCCTCCGAAGAGCGCGGATGCGGAAAAGCACGGCTCTCAAACTCATAGGCCGCCATGGCAGCACATTTTGCTTTCAAATCATCCTCCGAAATCTCCATATAGAAATTGGCTGTGAAATGGCGTGGATCGCAAGTAGCCTGCCACTCACTGGCTGATGGGGTCTCGAATGTAAAAATAGCCTTCACCGGTTCGTCCTCCATAGGGCGTGTGGCAGTCATCACTGCTTGAAAAGTCATCTGATGGTCAATATTAAGGTCGCCACCATGGTGGGTAAAGATAAAGTCCGGACGAAACTGTTCCTTCTCATGCTCCACTACCTTTACGATATCAAGCAGTGCATGGCTGTCAAAACGATTGTCGGAAAAATTATATGCCTGCACGCTGTGATAGCCTATCAACTGCCGCGCCGTCTCCACATTCTGATGATGCCTTTCCAAGACTTCCTTCCACTGCTCCGTGTCACGGGTATCTGAGCGTGAAGTAATCCCCTCTCCCAAAATGATGACCCGGGTCTGTACTCCTTGTGCCTTGACTAGTTTGTGCATGGTAGCGCCTAGGCCCAGCAGTTCATCATCGGGATGGGCGGCAACAACCATGATACGTTTATTTGTAAATAGAGACATAAATATATTACTGAACGTACTCCATTTTCATTGGAGTACCACGTTTGACATCACGATTGACAGTTCTACCTAGAAGTTCATCCAAATATCGCGGATGCAATCCTTGCCCTGGCCGAATAGAGCGTAAGTTATTAGCCGTAAGCGTTTCGCCGGCTTTCACATCCTCAACAATAAACAAAGAACGAGCGAAACCTCTATTGAACCGTGCATGTTCGTTTAGTTCATATTGTACAGTGCCTAAAGCCTTTTCTGTATTACGGATTTCATCTACCATCGTCTTGAACTCATCCGGCTCCATTGAGAAAGCAGCATCAGGGCCTCCCATTGCCCTACTTAAAATGAAGTGCTTTTCCACAATCTTTGCTCCTAATGCCACAGCGGCAACAGCAACAGAGTGTCCCATAGAGTGATCTGAAAGGCCTGCCACAACTTTAAAGCGCTTGGTCATATCGGGAATTGTCAAAACATTAGCTTCTTCTAAAGGAGTGGGATAAGAAGATGTACACTTCAGAAGAGCAATCTGATTATTACCCTCGCTACGGCAAATATCAATGGCTTCTTGTATGTCAGTCATCTCGGCAATTCCTGTAGAAATAAGAATAGGCCTGCCTTTTGAGGCCATTCTGCGAACAAGAGCTGTATCTGTAATCTCGAAACTTGCAACTTTATAAGCAGGAACGTTCATCTTTTCCAGAAAATCAACTCCTTCCAAATCTGATGGTGCTGAAAAGAACTCCATATCCAAATCATGGGCAACTTTCTGCAATTTGGGCAACCACTCCCAAGGCGTGTATGTTTCCTTATAGAGTTTGTTCAATGTCTTCCCGTCCCACAAAGTGCCTCCACCAATTTGAAAATATTCATTATCACAATCAATGGTAATACCTCCGTCTGGATTGTCATTCTGTACTTTTACAACATCGGCACCTGCCTTTTTCATTGCCTCGATGGTACGGACAGCAATATCAAAGCTCTGCAAATGATTACAAGACAGTTCTGCCAAAACCAGCGTTCTGTCCAGTTTATCAAAATTGATTTCTACCATATCTATATCTATGCAAATATACTATATTTAGAATTTGATGAGTTCTCCTTCAGAGTTAGTAAAATACTCCAAGTATCTACGTTTCATACGGGTGCCAAACTGAGGCGAGACATGGGGCAATGGTTCGCCTAACAATTGTTTAATGCGGAGATAAGGCAAATTTACTCCACCTGCTGCAATTACAGATACCGTAGCCGTCAAACGAGGATTAATATCCATTAAAACTGCCGTTCCATCTGCACTGCGCATAAAGTCAAAACCCACATTACCATCCATGTGCATTAAGCGCACCACATCGCTACATATTTTATAAGCTTGCCTGTCATAAGCCAATACGCTTTCCTGTGCAATACTCATAAGGCTAACGACATTTTCACGGCCTACCTGATAGATTACAGTACCCTTATGAGCCAAAAGGTCAACTGTGTATTCATTACCTGGCATGAACTCCACCAACATAAGCTCATCCAGCACATCCACTTCTTTCAAAATGCTCAGCATATCATCGTAAGAAGTATAGAAACTGTTGGGCTTCTCATGGGCGAATAGCTGATAACGGGACTTGTTCGCATCAATAATTCTTACACCACGGCTTCCACTACCATTGACTATTTTTAGGCATACAGGTTTTTGGGGATAACCCATATACTTACACCCTTCAACAAAGTCATTGACTGTATGGACTGGATAATATTCAGGCACCGGTATCCCTGCCTCTGCAAGCATTTGGTATGTCTTAAGCTTGTTATTTGCCACATCTACAGAATTGCTGTTGGAAACCGACAAAGTGACCCCTATCCGCTTGAAATCGTCCCATCGTTTCACCAATGCACTCACTTCCGCCGAAACTCCCGGGAAATAGATATCTACATGTTCTTTCTTGCAAATATCGAGCAATATGTTACAATAATCAGGATGAGTAGCTGCAGGTACATGATAAAAAGCGTCAACCATATACCTGGCAGAAGGTTCATCAGACATATCCACACCTACTACCCTAATTTTACGTTCTCCATTATTTTTGAAGCAAGCTATGATGCCGGGAATAGATGGTGAGCCACTGGCGGAAATTAATACTGTGAGGTCTTTCATTGCTTCTCTGTTATAAAAGTGTTGAACACATCATCAAAAGTTTCTGCCCGTTTGATTACCTTAATCGTGCCATCTTGCGAATAACACAACATTTGGCAATCCGGTTGGATAAACGGTGGTTTTGATACGATTGAATAGCCCCCCACATTACCAAAGAGCAAAATGTCACTTACAGAAACTGGTTCCTTAAAGTCATGATATAAACAATCTTGTTCCAAACAAGTGTATCCCATAATATCTGTGATTCCCGAACTATAATTCGCATTGACAGAACCTGCAGAATGGACCACTCGATAAGGCACTTCCTTGAACTTGCAAATTTCACCGGCATTGTAATAGCAACTGTCCACGGTTACAAATTGTTTACCTCTAATAGACTTGATATTATCCACACGGGTTGCCAGTGATATAAACTTTGATATGAGGGTAGTACCCGGTTCTGAAAACAGAATAGGTTTCTTTTCTGAACCAGAAAAGAACTGCGCCATAGTTCCAGCCACTACGCGGGCGTAATCATCATAAGTCGGAACATGATCCCCAAACTGAATAGCGAGAGAAGGATCCATTTGTCCGAACATACCACTTCCAACGTCAACGTAGTCTACGGCTCCGTCAAAATAGTTAGAGATGACATCCAATAAACCGTCAATTCTATTTTGCCAAGCCTCTAATCCCCGTGCACGACTTATATGGCAGTGTACACCGCTCAAAACGACATTGCCGCATGCCTTTAGATAATCAATCGTACGTCGGAAAGATTCACTGTCTTTTTCCAGACCAAAACGTGAAATGTATCCAGCACCAATATCCATGTTAACACGAATACCGACCCTTATAATCTTGTTTGAATGAATGCGGGATATTTCAATGACACGTAAAGCTTCATCCTCACTGTCTATATTAGATATGCCCCCATTAAGAATATGCTCCTCCATACAACGGCCTTTACAAGGTCCGTTATAAATAATCTGACTGTCCGGATAGCCCAATCTTTTTGCTAAAGTATATTCCATATCGGACACAACCTCGGCATATCCCCCCATCTGTTTAACTAAATTACATATGTAGGGGGTATAGTTGGTCTTATAAGAGTAAGAAGGAATATAGTTATCGTAAACAGCACGGAAAGAGTCACATAATGATTGGAAGTTTTCACAAAAATCTTTTTCATGAAACAAATAGAATGGGGTTCCATAATCATGGACTAATCTTAGGATTTCACTATCCAATGCACTTTTCGTATCGGGATCCTTGGTATAAAACGGAAAATCTAACAGATATTTATTCATAAAAACAGTTTAAAATTTCAATACGGTTCCCGCCCAACTTAATCCTACCCCGAATCCGGTCACCATCACGTTCATACCTTCATGTACTAGCCCACAGTCGAGACAATCTTTTAGACCAATCATAACAGTAGAAGATACAGTGTTACCTGTAGTGTCCAGATTCATATAGAACTGGTCTTTGGGCAACACACACACCTTGCGAATAGTATTAAGCATAAACTTATTAGCCTGATGAAAAATGTAATAATTCACCTCTTCCTTACTTAGGTTATTCTTTGTCAAAACATCCTTCATCAAAGCAGGAACAGCTTCAAGTGTAAAGTTAAAGATGGCACCACCATTCATATAGAGGTAATCTTCATAAGCCGTATGCCCTTCGTCATCAGTCATAGAAACACCCGTAGATTGCCTCTGACGCGATGCTCCTGTCTTCACAATCAGATGCTCAGCCCCACTGCCATCAGTACCCATTGAGAATTCACCAATTTCTGCCATCCCCTCAGTAGATACCAAACAAGCAGCTGCACCATCGCCAAAGATGGAACGGTTGCTCTTATCTGACGGATGCAGATATTTGTTATAAGTTTCAGCGGTCAATAATAATACATTACTAGCAATGCCAGCCGCTATCAGCCCTTTTGCCACTGCCAAACCATAAACACAACCCGAGCAACCTAGATTATAGTCGAACGCACCAATGTTGGTACGCAAACCTAATTTGTGTTGCAAGATACAAGCCGTCGATGGCAGGAAGTAATCCGGACTTTGGGTACAGAGTAACAAAAAATCAATATTCTGCGGGTCGATATGATGCTCACTGAATAATTGGTAGGCAGCCTTTTCGGCCATATCACCAGCTGTTTCGTCTTCAGCAGCCAGATGACGGGAGTTCACACCTACTTTCGCAGCTACTTTATCTATACTCCACTCGGGAAATTCAGAAACTAATTCTTCGTTAGTCACTACCTTAACTGGCAAGTAGTATGAAATCGCCTTAATATATGCCTTCATAATTATAATTTATTACAAATTACTCTCCCCCCCCGTCAAATCGACATTCGTTCCTGTCATCCATGCAGATGCCTCGGACAGCAGATAAATGGCAAGATTTGCCACATCCTCGGGTTGGCCGTAACGTTTTAAAGGATATTGCTGTTCAGCTTCTTGCAAGTCCTCTTTAGTTAGTCCTCCTTTTAGAATCAAATCTGTCCACACCATAGCAGGACAGATGCAATTCACACGAATCTGCCGGGAGGCCAATTCAAGTGCCAAACATTTGGCATAGGAAATGAGCGCACCTTTTGATGCACTATAGATAGCATTGCCAATACTGGGTGAAAAAGCTGCACGCGAAGCTATGAACACAATGGAAGATGCTTTTTTTATTTTCTTGGCACGAAGTAACTCAGCTTGCAGTAAAGCGATAGACTTGAAATTAATATCCATCACCTCGTCCACATCGTTTTCGGTAATAAGTTTGCAAAGCTGACGTTGGCCGATACCCGCAGCATAGACCACTCCGTCCAAAGCAGGTAACTGGTTCACCAATATTTGTCGTTCTCCAATAAGAGCAAGGTCAACTATGATTGATTTATGTCCATTACCAACTAAAGCCTCTGCAGTAGCGGCAAGCCTTTCTTCATTACGCCCTGTAAGCACAAGCGTAGCACCCATTTTAGCACAAGCTTCGGCTATGCCACGCCCAATACCAGAAGAAGCTCCAGTCACCAAAATGGTTTTTCCTGAAAGAGAGAAAGGGTTAAATACTTCTGTCATTATCATTTAGCAGCCACTAAATTAAACAGCTCTTCCACTGTGTTGCAAGAACGAATTTCCTTGCCTGTGAGTGTCTTACCATATTCTGTTTTTACAAAAGCTATTATAGCCATAGCAGTCAATGAAGACCATTCATCTAATTCTTGAAATTGCGTATTAGCCTGAATTTCTGATGCGTCTGTGTCATCGAACTGATTAACAAAGCCATTAATGAAGTTTTCTATTTTCATCTTTTACAAATTTTATATATTCCACAATCGTTTTTTCGTAGTTTGAATCAAAATCTTCAGGTGTAAGACTATCACACACATAATAAAGTTTCTTCATACTGCAAATTGATTCTATTGTTTTAGAGGAAGTAAACTGACAGCCTAAAAAAACATCAATTAAATAGGCTTGTACATTATCCGCATCGACCGAACCGTAGAATCGTTTAAACTGTAATATATGAAAGTAAAAATAGAAACACTCTTTTACAAAAGAAAACCCATCGCCATAAGTTCCAGGGATTGCATAATAGCCTAATTCACCACAATCCTCATCTTTTTTTATTGATGTAACATATGTAACACCAATGGGATCACCATCAGGATCGTAAACTAACCAATAATAAGCATCAGCTCTATTGTGAAGGCTTGCTACATAAGCCAAATGGTTATCCAATGGAATAATCTCATTGGAATACATCCATTTCCTTACATCAACATGATTACGCCAAAAAAGAATTTTCTTTAACGTGTCCATATCTAAATTGATAAAGTTACGAAACCTGTAACCATGCGAACTATAATCTACATTTCTATCTATTTCTATCATTCATAAAAAACATTATTCAAAAATATTCTTTGTGACAGTGTCTTTGTACCTTTCACTTCTACTATTAATCCAAATAATTTACCTCTCCCATACCTAATAAAATAATAAATCTAAATCTTAAGAACGTACATTCCTAAGGTAATAACCGTCTTGTAAGTTATGAAATAGCTGGCAATAGTTTTGACGAATGTCTTTCCCTATAGATGCGCAAGGAACCGTTGATGCATTAAGAGCATCCATATCTATATAGGGGTGCTCCACATTACCCAAACCGATTACCCATCCTTTAGCAGTGACAAGATTATAGAAATCCATCTGATTATCTACAAACCACCCTGCCGCTACTTTTGTATTACAAAACAAAGCCTCAATGCACACTGTACTTGCTGAACAAATAACGAGATCTGACTGCCTAAACAAATCAGCCATTTGTTCAGCTGAAAGGCCTGAACAATATGTAAGGCGTCTATCTTGTGATATAGGGTGGATTGGTTTATAGGCATCACCTACAACTGCGGTTATTGATTTAACATTTTTGCTCTCAAGAAGATTACTTGCATAGTAACCGGTTGCATCAAAATCATCACAACCGCCAAATGTAATAGTAACTTTTTCTATACTCCCTATAGTATGACAACGTTGTTCTTTTACAGCTTCGATAAACGGATGACGGAGCAACACCCAATCAACCCCCAAACAGAGTTTGGTATAGGGCTCTACATCAAACAAGGATTCATCCGTTAACCCATGGTTTATCACAACATCAGCCACATAATGCTTGTCGTGCATATCATCCACACACACCAGACAGCATCCCTTTTCTTTAATGGTACGCTGGTAATCAGTAGTAAAGAAATAGTTGTCAAGTACCACAATTTCGTCACCTTGCAAAAGGGAAAGGAACTCATCATAATGTGATTCTTCCTGTAAGGGGATGAAAGGACATACCTTCTCCATCTCACTCACCTGATAAGGGGTAGGATGGCAAGTAAAGAAGGTACAATCAAAATCGTCCTTCAGCATATCGGCCAAAGCCAGAGTACGAATAAAGTGACCGTAGCCGATGGCAGCACTTGCATCGGCACGGAGATAGATTTTCTGCATTACATCATTTATGAAGCAACTCATACTTCATCTCTGCCAATGCCCAGTCAGTCTGTGTATCAAGGTCCTGCACTTCAAGTTCGGAAAGTACCAACCCGGCTGTATTCTCACCCCAAAAAGTCCGGCTCTCCACAAAGGGAGCAGTGCGAGAGAAATAGAACTGACCGGCATCGTGATAAATCGGTTCTAAATCTTGGGAACGTGCATTTTTGTATTCGGGATAAACCATACTAATTTTTCCATCCACGATGTGAAGGCTGCGCTGTATAGGATAGGAATAAGCCACACAAGTGAAAACGGAATCTATCTCCGAATTCATTTTTCCGTATGCTTCCCGGAGTCTTTCGGGAGTGACAAAAGGAGCCGTTGAGTAAATGCAACAAACCGTTTCAAACTCCCTGCCTTGCTCTTTATACTTCCTCAGTACTTCAAGAATTACATCATCAGTACCGGCATAGTCATTTGACATCTCGGCACTCCGCATAAAAGGAACTTTGGCACCATATTTACAAGCTATTCCGGCAATCTCCTCATCATCGGTAGAAACCATCACCTCCTCAAAAAGACCGCTTTGTAAAGCTGCCTCTATGGAATATGCAATGATAGGTTTACCCATAAAGGGCTTGATATTCTTACGCGGAATACGTTTACTGCCGCCACGTGCAGGAATGATTGCTATATTTTTCATTTCTCTACAAATTCTATAACCTTTTCAATCACATACTCCTGTTCCTCGTCCGTCAACGTGGGATACATCGGAAGACTCAGACAATGTTCGTAATACTCTTCTACTATAGGTAAATCGCCTTTCCTATTTCCCCACTGCTGATAGTAAGGCATCAGATGAAGCGGAGCATAATGAACCTGCGCATAGACATTGTTCTCGTGCAGATAATTATAAAGGCCCAAGCGGTCAGCTACTTGAATGATATAAAGGTGATAAGCATGATAGACATCGGCAGCATTGAACGGAGTCTTGATACCATCTATTCCGGAAAACGCTTCATTATAGCGTCTTACGATTTCATGGCGGCGTTCAAGACCTGCTTTCGCACGCTCCAGCTGAGAAATACCCAAGGCAGCCTGAAAATCAGTCAGACGGTAATTATACCCTAACTCCTGCATCTCGTAATACCAGCCACCATGATGCTCGTGCAATAAAGCAGGGTCTTTCGTAATGCCATGCGTACGGTAAAGACAAAGCTTGTCATAGAGCTCCTTGCTGTTGGTGGTCACCATGCCTCCCTCACCCGTAGCGATATGTTTCACGGGATGGAAAGAGAATACGGCACAGTCGGCAAAACAACCGTTACCACAATGTTGTTTCTTGCCTTTACTGTCCATGAAATAGCCGCCGGGAGCATGGCAGGCATCCTCGATAATCCACAAACCGTACTCGTCGGCAAGCTTTCTGAACTCTTCCAGATCCAAAGGATAGCCTGCAAAATCAACCGGAACAATACCTTTGTAAGTACCGCGGGGAGAAGCTTTAAGCATGGCTTCGAGTTTACGGATATCCATGAGGTAAGTATCCTTGTCAATATCACAGAATACCACCTCGCCGCCACAATAGCGGATGCAGTTGGCACTGGCAGCAAAGGTCATGGGAGTGACAATCACCTTGTCACCCGGCTTTACATTCAGTGCGGTAGCTGCAAGATGAAGCCCCGAAGTAGCATTGTTCACCGCTACGGCATATTGTGCACCTACATATTCGGCAAATTTCGTTTCAAATTCCCTGATTTTGGGACCTTGTGTCAGGTAATCGCTTTTCAGGGTATCGATGACTGCCCGGATGTCCTCATCTGTGATATGCTGACGACCGTATGGAATAGGCTTGCTTATCATTTCACCTCGAAATTAGGGTCAACGTATTTCTTGATATTCTCGCGCATAGTCTCTACTGTCTCCCACTCCGTATTGTTGTCACTGCTGTAGTGGAAACCGTCGGGAACGGGTACTGCATTGTGATGTCTGATGAACTCTTCGCGACTGTGCTTGAAAGATACGGAAGGAAGAATGACATAATATCTGCCCAAATCGATTGTATCAAGAGCATCGGTTACAGTAATCATCTCCTCGTGCAGTTTCTCTCCCGGACGGATGCCCACTTCCACCTGCGGCAGATTGGGTGCAATGGCGGTAGCCACGTCCTGGATATGATAGGAAGGAATCTTAGGAATAAAGATTTCACCACCCAGGTGATGTCCGATGGCATACATGACCAAAGCGACACCGGCTTCCAGTGAAATGTTGAAACGGGTCATGCGCATATCGGTTATGGGAAGTTCCTTCGCCCCGTTGTCACGCTTGTTGATAAAGAAAGGGATTACGGAACCGCGGGAACCCATCACATTGCCATAACGGACTACGGAGAACCTGATGTCCTTGGAACCGCTGATATTGTTGGCGGCAGTAAACAGCTTGTCGGAAGTGAGCTTGGTGGCGCCATAAAGATTAATGGGGGCACAAGCCTTGTCAGTAGAAAGGGCCACCACATGCTGTACACCGGTGGCAAGAGCAGCCTTTATCACATTCTGCGCACCGTGTACATTGGTTTTGATGCACTCTTCGGGATTGTATTCAGCGGTATCCACCTGCTTGATGGCGGCTGCATGGATAATCACGTCCACTCCTTCGCAAGCCCGCGTCAGGCGTTCGAGGTCACGGACATCACCGATAAAGAAACGCAGTTGCGGATACTTATGACCGGGATATTTCTGTTTCAGCTCAAATTGCTTCAGCTCATCGCGGGAGTAAATAATAATTTTCTTTACTTGCGGATAATCACGGAGAATGGTTTCCACAAACTTCTTTCCGAAGGAACCCGTTCCTCCGGTAATCAATACGGATTTATTGTTAAGCATTATAATGAAAAGTTTTATTCATCGATATATTCCCACGGATAGGGATTGTCTGTCACATTCTGAAACTCATCAACCGCTTCCTGCTGTTCGGGAGTAAGTGATAAGAAATCCCAGGAGGCGATGATGGAACGGCCTTCGTCGGCCAAAGACTCGTCGAACACTTCACCGTAGCAGGCGGTAAGCAGGCGGAGCTTCAGTAAGGAAGCGGGAAGGGCATCGAGCACATCCCAACAACAGTCCAGCACTTTCTGGACATGCCGCTGCTTTTCGCCATGGTCCACAAAAGAGGCGCTGTAACCCATAAGAAGGGCAAGACAGACATTTGCCTGCTCTTCGATGGTAGTGCCTTTTACACCCGACCGGTACAAAGCCATGGTAAGACGGTAGACCTCACCGTTCCGCCGTGACAAGTCATCGCTATAGACGGGACTGCCGTCCATACCCAAATACATCAGTTCGTGCGCAGCACGCTGAAGAGTGATTGCTTCTTCGGAAAGAGACATAAGCAATTATAGAATTAAGAATTAAAAATTAAAGTTCAGCCGATTACTTCTATAAGATCGGGATGGATAGTGGCCATGGCAACAGCTATGACACCTTGTATTTCGATAACCACGCGACGGTCACGTGCACCTTTCACCTTCAGAAACACACCCTCTTGCCCCTCAAATTCACCGCCGGTAATCCGGACTTTGGTGCCTTTGGACAAGTTCAATTCATCCGGTTGAAAATAAAGAAGATGATCATCGTAAGTGCCGGATACGGCAATGAAACGCTGCATCTGACTGTCGGGGACAATAATCTTCTGCCCACTGCGGGTATCGGTGATATATTGCAGATAAGTGACTTGAGATTTTACACGCTGCACATCGGAAGGACGGGCATGGACAAAAAGCAGATTATGAACGACCGGAACCAGAGCACGGACTTTTTTCCCTTTTTTTATACATATCTTGTATTGCATAGGAATGAAACAGCCCAAATTTTCTTTCTTGAGCAGATGCATGGCATCCGGTTCTCTGCGGTAGGTGGCACGCATAGCATACCAGATTTCGACCTCTTTCTCTATTCCCATTTTTATGCTTTTGTTCAGACAAGGGTGTTCTCCTGGGGCTTTGAATCTCTTGCATACACTTGAAATTCAATTACTTGCGGACACTTTATGTAGAATACGACAAGCTTTATGCCCTTCTTGTCAACAGATTTTTTGCAGTCATTCATTACCTAACAGGTAAAATGCTGTAAACGAATCTATTGCAAGCAAAAAGCGTTCAATAGACGTTCGTTTTTTGAACGTCAATATTTAAGAAAACTAAAGAGGGAAGATTACTTAAAAATTAGTAAAAGGAAGAAGTTAGAGAAATACAATGCAATAGGCTTACTGACAAAGTATTATACTCACTAAAAAGAAATTTATAGAATATTTTTATTAAACATTTTGCGAGATTCAAAAATACACGTTATCTTTGCGTTCATTAAACGAACGTTTAAAAAACACCTTTTCCAAACGAAATATTCCACTGTATAACAAATAATTACATTGAAATAAAAAATATCGTGTTTATAGAAATCAGATTCCTACAAACACGATATCAATTAAAAAAGAAATTACTATTCTCAGAAGTTAAAGATACCCAATTCCGGGAAAGTAGCCCCTTGCACTGCAAAACAGATTCCGAAGCAAGCCGCACTTACAATCCAAAGAATAACCAGCGTCCACTTCAAACCGGAATTCATCGGCTGCCATTTGAATATCTGACTGAAGATGGCCCATACAAGACTGACCAAAGGAATTCCTACCAGCAAGATTCCTGCAATGTACATCACAATGGCAGACAACGGAGAAGTAGGCAGTACCACATCAGCCATCGGGAAAAAGGAAATGAGAGCCGCACCGCCACCAACAGCCACCGCTATCGCAGCAAACAACAACGCCACAAATACCACTCCAAATACAAACAGTACCGGACTGCAGATAATGGCAAATATCACCAGACAGATTTTCAAGAACCAGCCGACAATCATCACCAATGCATCTCCCAACTTCTGCAAGAAAGTACGGGGTTTGTCCGACCTCATATAATCATTCACCCCATTGGCAACCTTCTCAAAACCGTCCGTCACCGTCTTTCCGATATTCTCTACCGTAACGGCCTCGCCACGCATACTCAACTTCTCGGCTGCTGTGCGGGCTTCCGGTATAACCAGCCAACACACGATATAGACCGGTATCAATGTCCCTACCCCACAAATCAAGATGACAAGCAGTAACAGTCGAAGTAAAGTTACATCCCATCCCAGGTAGGCAGCCATTCCACTGATGACACCACCCAGCATTTTGTCATCCGGATTGCGGTATAGACGACGGCGTGTAGTGCCATAAGCGGTATTGCTGTTCCAAGCACCGGCACCATAGCCGCCCCCGGCACTCGTGCTGCCGGAATCGGCACTAGCACTCTCTCCTTCTGCCTCCATATCTTCCGGCTTTCCCATGCGGGCAATCACCTCTTCCACGTCGGCTATCGTGATTACTTGTGAACCGGCCGACAATTTCTCGGCAAAGAGTTCGGAAATACGGCGTTCAATATCATCTACAATCTCGTCGGCACCGGCTTCCTTGCGGAAGTGCATCTTGAGATTACTCAGATAATTATCCAAAAGACGGTATGCGTCATCATCAATATTGAAAACGGTTCCACCTAAATTTACAGTTAATGTCTTTTTCATAACACATTATTTATTTACAATTTTACTATTTACGATTTACCATCCGGCGAATTACGGTATATTCTCTTCAGCTATTTCAAGAATTGCTGATGTGATTCACCGTCTCGTTCAACTCTTTCCAGGATGTTTCCAGTTCACCGAGAAAGACTTCTCCTTTTTCCGTCAACCGGTAATATTTACGGGGAGGCCCTTGTGTAGACTCAATCCATTCATACCCCAAAAGGTCGTCGTTCTTCAAACGGGTGAGCAACGGATAAAGTGTACCTTCCACCACAATCAGTCTGGCTTCTTTCAACTTCTGAATGATATCCGAAGCATAAGCCGGCTCTTTGTGAAGCAGCAGCATGATGCAATATTCAAGCATGCCCTTGCGCATTTGCGACTTTACATTGTTTACATCCATAATGGTATTTACTATTTGACAATTTACTATTTGGCTGCGCAATAGAGTAATGAGTGTCCTTATTAATTCTATTGTTGTTCCTTGTATGGCACAAATATATGTATTATACCAGTACCTTGCATTACAAAGTACCTTATATTAAACATTATTAACAAGAAAAGTAGTTCACACTACTCTATAACATCAGTAACGTGAACAGAGAGGGAAAGGGATATTTACCGATAGATAACAATTTTATCCAATATACCGGTCAGACTCGCAATTGCTACTCCGTAGTTGGTTATGGGGATGTGCTGTGCGCGGGCATGGACTATACGATTGAGAACGTACTTCCGGTTGAACATGCAAGCGCCGCAATGGATAATTAAATCATATCGGGACAAGTCTTTGGGAAAGTCATTTCCAGATACAAAGTCTATCTGCAATTCCTCGCCGATGCGCTTTCGTAACAGGCGGGGAATTTTGACGGTGCCGATGTCCTCGGTCAGCGGGGCGTGGGTGCAGGCTTCGGCTATCAGTACACGCGATTGGGGTGTCAGACTATGAATAGCGGCAGCTCCCTCTACAAAGACATTGATGTCTCCTTTGTAACCGGCAAAAAGAACCGAGAAGGAAGTAAGACTACTTTCGGCAGGCTTTTGTTGATAGACGATGGGGAATACTTGTGAATCGGTGATTATCAGCTTAGGCGGACGGACAAGGGCTTGCAGGGAGGCTTGCAGCTTATCGGTGGTGCAACTCATCACTAAGCACTTTTTATCCAACAGTTCGCGGATGGTCTGCACTTGCGGAAGAATGAGACGACCTTTGGGGGCTTGTATATCCTGGGGCATCACCAGCAGGACGACATCTCCTTCACTTACCAAATTGCCCGTGATAGTCTGCTCACCAAAATTCTCGGGAAGCTTTTCGAGGATAGTATCGAAAATGCCTTGAATGCCGGTACCCTCTTTGGCACTGACCACAACGGGAGCCTGCCCGCACTCCTTTTCAATCCGAAGAACCACGGAAGCGGTGTCTTGACGGGAATCGGCTTTATTCAGTATCAGTATCACGGGGATTTCGCGCGCAGCCAGTAGCTTTAGCCATTGCTGTTCCAGCGTTCCGTCAGCTTCATAAAGCAAGAGGGCGATGTCTGCTTTCTCCACCGTCTTTAAGGTACGCTCCACGCGCATACCGCCCAGTTCGCCTTCGTCGTCATCAAAACCGGGGGTATCGATAAAGAGGCACGGGCCCAAAGGATATACTTCCATGGCTTTGGTCACGGGGTCGGTAGTAGTGCCGGGCGTTGCGGATACCAATGCCGTGTCTTGCCCGGTCAAGGCATTGACAAGGCTGGACTTTCCGCTGTTCCGTCGTCCAAAGACGGCAATGTGCAGGCGGTTGGAACGAGGTGTATTATTCATAAATCCGAAATCTAAAATCTAAAGTCTCTTTTCCCCTCCCCTATCTCCTGAAGATTACGTTCGGTTATCGCCCGTATCTTGGGGTTCGGGATATGCTCCATCTCCTCACGAATCAGCTGTATGCCCTTCTCCTTGGTTTCGGAGGAGGCATAGTCCTCCAGATATTCTTTTAATGTCATCAGTGCATTGGGCTGGCAGCAGTTTGCTATCTGTCCGCGCTTAACGAGCGACATGAAGCGGTCTCCGGTACGTCCCTCGCGATAGCAGGCGGTGCAGAAGCTGGGGATATGTCCCAGATCGAGCAGCCAGCTCACCACTTCATCCAGCGTGCGCCGATCGCTCACATCGAATTGGGAGGAATCTTCCTCTTTGGCTTCCGGCACGGCATAGCCTCCCACGCTGGTGCGCGAACCGCCGCTTATCTGCGAAACGCCCAGTTCGAGCACCCGACAGCGTACGGCTTCCGACTCACGGGTGGAAATAATCATTCCCGTATAAGGCACCGCAATGCGGGTAACCGCCACAATACGGCAGAACATCTCATCCGAGATGGCATCAGGAAAATCCTCGGTCGAAATATCATCTGCCGGACAGATACGCGGCACGCTGATGGTATGCGGACCCACGCCAAAGGTAGCTTCCAGATGTTCGGCATGCATCAGCAATCCTACGAAGTCATAGCGATAGGTATTCAGACCAAACAATACACCGATACCTACATCATCGATGCCACCCTCCATAGCGCGGTCCATCGCTTCGGTGTGGTAGGCATAATTACTTTTCGGTCCCGTGGGATGCAAGGCTTCGTAATGCTCTTTGCTGTAAGTCTCCTGAAAAAGGATATAAGTGCCGATGCCTGCCTCTTTCAGCAACCGATAGTTTTCCACTGTAGTGGCGGCTATGTTGACATTCACCCGGCGGATGGCCCCGTTCTTGTGGTGGATGCTGTAGATGGTGCGGATAGACTCTAAGATATAGTCGATAGGGTTGTTTCGAGGGTCTTCTCCGGCTTCCAGCGCCAGGCGTTTATGCCCCATGTCCTGCAAGGCGATAACCTCGCGGCGTATCTCCTCTTGCGAGAGTTTCTTGCGGGGGATGGTACGGTTCTTGGCATGATACGGGCAATAGACGCAACCGTTCACGCAATAGTTGGAAAGGTAAAGCGGGGCAAACATCACAATGCGGTTGCCATAGAATTTCCGTTTGATTTCACGTGCCAGATGATAGATGCGCTGCACCAGTTCCGGCTCGTCACATTCCAGCAGTAGGGCCGCCTCCCGATGGGAAAGCCCCTGGCACAAAGCAGCCTTGTCAATCAAACTTTCAATGAGCGGACGGTTGTTGCGGTTTGCCTGCGCATACTCCAATGTATCCAATATCTCCTGGTGATTGATGAATTCTTCTGCTTGTCTTGACTTTATGTTATACACTTCGTAAATTGATAATTGGTAATTAAAATAAAGAATGAAGATTTGAAAATTATCAATTATCAACGGTCAATTCTCCATTCTCATAATCTCCTCTCTCTCTTGATACCTCATAGCCTATCCCTTTCAGTTGTTCCTCCAATTTTAGCAAACCTTCTGCCGCTTCGGCACCCGCAGAAGCTTTGTTATCATAGAGGGAGTACTTCGCCCGCTGATGAGAAGGCGAAAGATTAGGCATCACGACATTGGCGCCAGCCAATATTCCCCGTTCCCGTCCGTCCGGAGCAAGTGTGGCCAGGGCAGTGGTAGCAGGTATCAGTGCCGCGGGATGCATCAACCGGAAGATAGAAAGCAACTTCAACGTCAACTCCATATCTCCCGACGGAAAAGAGGAAAACGGAGTATCGTGATGTGGAAGAAAAGGTCCCATGCCTATCATCTCCGGCTGAAACCGTTCGATGAAGAGAATGTCTTCTACCAAATGGTCCACCGTCTGGTAAGGACTGCCCACCATGATTCCGGTTCCCACTTGATAGCCTATCTCTTTCAGCCAGTCCAAGCATTGCAACCGATGGGAAAGGGACATCTCCGCAGGATGAAGCCGGTGATAATGCCCTTCGTTGCAGGTTTCGTGCCGCAACAGATAGCGGTTGGCACCTGCCAGGAAGAAACGTTCGTAAGCTTCCCGCGATTTCTCGCCCAAGGATAAGGTAATGGCACAATCCGGGAAGGATTGCCGGATAGCGGCAACTGCCTCCACCATCCCCTCATCCTTCACCGCCGGCGCTTCGCCCCCTTGCAGCACAAAGGTACGGAAGCCCAACCGATAGCCTTCATGGCAACACGAAAGAATCTCCTCCTGCGTCAGCTCATAACGGGTTATGTTCCGGTTCTCCTTCCGTATGCCGCAATAGTAGCAGTTATTGCGGCAACGGTTGGTTATCTCAATCAGTCCGCGAATGAAGATTTTATTGCCAAAGCGGGCAAGCGCTTCTTCCCGAGCAAGCTCCTGCAGGTAGGCTGCAAGTTCTGTGTCCCGGCAAAGAAGCATGGCTTTATACTCTTCGGCATCCAGCCTGCGGTTGCTCCGCAGTTTGTCAATCAAATGCTTCATATAAACGGACAAAGGGCTAATACGTCTCTTTCCTCTTTGCCAACTCCTGCGTCAGCTGGCGCTTTCCGGCAGTTATTTCATTATGCGAACATGGCCCGGTAATACAACCGCCCTCGCAAGCCATCACTTCAATAAATTGCCCCGGAGCCTTGCCCGACTTGGCATAAGCACGCAACGCACCGATAGCCTTCTTATCCAGATTAGCCACTTGTACGGCATTGATTTTATCTGCCTCTTCCTTCAGATAGGCTTTCACGGCACCCATCACGCCTCCTGCCTGCGCAAAACCATGCGCCTCGCGCACAGAAGTGAAACTCATGGAATAGGGCTTTGCCTGCTCCATCTGAATATCCAGCCCGGCAAGCACGGAAGCCACCTCCTCGAAAGTCATGATAAAGTCCACCGCCTCGTCGCGCTGCGCCTCTTTGCGCTTGGCAACGCAAGGACCTATGAAGACCACCTTCGCATCCGGATACTTCTCTTTAGCAATGCGGGCAGCATAATACATTGGCGAACCGGTGCCCGACACGTAAGGCTTCATGGCAGGAATATGCTTGTTCACCAACTCTATATAAGACGGACAACAGGAAGTCGTCATAAACTTCTGACCCTCCTCCAGCTTCTCAATCAGCTCGTGCGCCTCGTTGCTGACGGTATCCATCGCACCCTGAGCCACCTCAATGACATCCGTAAAACCGACTTGTTTCAATGCGCCATATACTTGTTCAATAGTCGTCTTGAACTGCCCCAGGATGGACGGAGCCACGATAGCCACCACCTGCTCACCCTTGCGGATTCTGTGCAACACGTCGAACACCTGCGATATTTCGAAAATTGCTCCGAATGGACATGCATTGAGACACTTTCCGCAATAGATACATTTGCTTTCGTCAATATGCTCTATCCCCTTCTCATCCTTACTGATGGCTTTCACGGGACAAGCTTCCTCACAAGGTACGGGAATATAAACAATGGCATGGTAGGGACAACTCTTATGGCAGATGCCGCAACTGATACATGCATCATGGTCAATCCATGCCTGACCGCTCTCCTTGACATGCACTGCCTTCTTGGGACAATTCACCTGGCAACTGCGTGCCGTACATCCGCGGCAGAGGTTCGTAATCTCGTAGTTAATCTGCACACATGCCGAACAAGCTTCGTCAATCACACACATGATGTTGTCTTTCGGCCTGCCATTTTCCGCTCTGTCCAGTGCACGGGCAGCGTACTCCGACAAGGGGGTCAGCTCATCCGTCTCGTCCTCCATATCGAGTCCCAGAAGCGGCAATGACTTGTACTTCCACACCGCGCGCTCTTTGTGCACACAGCAGCGTCCCGCGTGCTTGGACCTCTTCGGACTCAGCTCGATGGGCAGCCGGTCTATTTTATCCACAAGTTCGTTGTTATTCCACAGCTTTACCAGTTCCTTCAGTAATCTGTGGCGGACAATCATAATGTTGCTCGTAAATGCCATAATTTTTAAAATCAAAATTAGTTAGTTCGGTAACGGTCTGCAAAGATAACGATTGTTTCACAAAAAAGGCTTAACTTTACACCCCAAACAGTATAAATACAACCGATATGTTTACCATAAGAAAAGCAACGACAGCAGACTGCGCACTGATTCAGAAACTTGCGCAGCAAATATTCCCCGTCACGTATAAGGATATCCTTACTCCCGAACAGACCGACTACATGATGGAATGGATGTATTCATTGGACAATATCCGCAAGCAAATGGAAGAGGAAGGCCACGTCTACTTCCTGGCCTACGAAGAATGTGAAGCGGCGGGCTATGTGTCCGTACAGCAGCAAGGAGAAGATTTATTCCACCTGCAAAAGATTTATGTGCTCCCCTATTACCAGGGTGCACATTGCGGCAGTTTCCTCTTTCGAGAAGCCATCAAGTACATCAAGGAAGTACATCCCGGCCCTTGTCTGATGGAATTGAATGTAAACCGCAACAACAAGGCACTGCAGTTTTACGAACATATGGGAATGCGAAAACTCCGTGAAGGGGATTTCCCGATAGGAAACGGATATTACATGAATGACTACATCATGGGACTGGAAATCTGAGTCCCGGCATTAAAAGCCCTCCAAAAACTAAAGGCTGCGCAGTTCATTACGAACATTGCGCAGCCTTTAGTTTTATCTTTCGTTTCCGATTACTTCGCCACCTTTTCAAGCCATTTCAGCATGAACAGCATGGTGAACATGGAAATGCAGCACGCTACTACAAATACCGTCCACGTCATCCAGATAGGAATACTTTCGTAGAGGATAGCACCGATAACGAGCAACTGATTACCAATGGCAGTAGCACCGAGCCAACCGCCCTGCATGATACCCTGATATTTGGGAGGAGCCACCTTGGATACGAATGAAATGCCCAACGGAGAAATGTACAACTCGGCAACAGTCAATATCAGATAGGTAACCATCAGCAACAGCGGAGTCACCTTCACCGGAGAGGTACCCAAAGCGATAATATCCTTGTGCATCGGCAAGTTGCTTACATAAGAACCGATAGCCATTATAAGGAAGCCAGTGGCAGCAATACCCATACCGATGGCAATCTTCCGCGGAGTGGAAGGCTCTTTACCCTTGGCACGCTGTGCTGCAAAGACAGCCATGATGACCGGAGTGAGAGACACAACGAAAATCGGGTTCAAAGACTGGAACAGCTCAGCTGAAATAGCCATGCCGAACAAATTCAAATCTGTATATTCCTTGGCAAAATAAGTCAGTGTCAATCCATTCTGATGGAACGAGAACCAGAAGAAAATTACCACACCGAATACGGCAAACAATGCATACATGCGCTGTCTTACCTCTTGTGCATTCATCTCCACTGCAGTGGCATCGCCCGCTTTTGCAGCAACCTTCTTGCTGGGATCGGGGAATTTCTTTCTGTTGATGACGAAAATTACCAAAGAGAGAACCATAGCCAGGATAGCTACACCGAATGCATAATGGAAACCAGTGGTGAACACGTTCAGATATTCATTGGCAAATACCGTCATATCCGTTACGGGTGTTCCGGAAATAGTGGCTTTGGCTGCCAATGCGCTATAAGTGTCCACAGCCTCGGGAGTCAGCGTTCCTGCCAGATGTCCGTGGCAAAGGGCAGGCAGGTCGGCATCATAATTGTAGCCGAATGTGGACAACCACCAGTTACGCACGCCTACTGCGGCAAACGGGGCAAAGATGGCACCTACATTGATGAACATATAGAATAAGGAGAAACCGGAATCGCGCATGCTGGAGTACTGAGGATTGTCGTACATCTGCCCTACGAGCGCTTGAAGATTTCCCTTGAAAAGACCATTTCCGAAAGCAATGACAAACAAGGCTGCACAAGTAATCACCAGAAACAAGGTCTTATTGGCAACCGGTGTAGGAGACGGGATGGCCAGCATCAAGTAACCTACCGCCATCAAAACAATACCGGCAAAGATGGTACCTTTGTAATTACGGGTTCTGTCGGCAATAATACCACCTATCAATGCTAGAATGTAAATAGAAAAATAAAATGTTGAGTAGATCAAACCTGCCTCTTTTCCATCCAGTCCGAACTTGGCTTGCAGAAAAAGTACAAGAATGGCCATCATGGTATAAAAGCCGAAACGCTCGCCCAAATTAGCAAAAGATGCGGCAATCAGACCTTTAGGGTGTTTGTTGAACATAAAAATTAGTTTTTAGAATTAGTAATTGGATTGATTTCTTGAATAATTCCTGCAAATATATAAATTCTATTGAAGATTTCCTTATAAAATTAAAATATCTCGGCAGAAATAGAAGATTTATTCATTAAAAAGAATACAAACCTCTGCATGCACTTCCCTTACCAAATCCTTCGGATCCAACTTAAGCTGCAAACCGCGTTGTCCGGCACTGATATAGATATACGGAAACCGCAGGCACGTTTCATGGATATAGGTAGGGAAAGGTTTCTTCATGCCGATGGGTGAACACCCACCCCGGATATAGCCAGTCAGAGGTAAAAGTTCCTTAACCGGGATAAGGTCACATTTTTTGTTTCCTGACGCTTTTGCCGCCAGCTTCAAATCCACTTCGTGCTCACCCGGGATGACACAGACAAAATAACCGGATTTATCACCGTGAAGAATCAGCGTCTTGAACACGCAATTGATGTCCTCACCCAAACTGGCAGCTACATGCACTGCACTTAAGTCGTTCTCATCCACCTCGTAGGGAATGAGCTCATACGCAATCTTGGCCTTGTCGAGAAGCCTTGCTGCATTCGTCTTATTGATTTTCATAATATTCTCTATGATGAGATAATTATCACTTGATATTCAATTCTTCACGCAGGAACTTAGGCGTATAGCCTTTCTTGCTTTTAGCAACCTCTTCCGGGGTTCCGCAGGAAAGGAGTTCTCCCCCTCCCTTACCGCCTTCTGGCCCCATATCGATGATATAGTCCGCCATCTTGATGACATCGAGATTATGCTCTATGACGATGACGGTATTCCCTTTGTCTACAAGTTTGTTCAACACGTTCATCAAAACGCGGATATCTTCGAAATGAAGTCCGGTAGTAGGTTCGTCAAGGATATACAGAGTCTTGCCCGTATCACGTTTGGAAAGTTCCGTAGCCAACTTCACGCGCTGGCTCTCACCTCCGGAGAGCGTGGTGGAAGACTGGCCCAACTTGATATAACCCAATCCCACTTCCTGGATAACCTTAATTTTGTTCAATATCTGAGGCACATTCTCGAAAAACTCCACCGCACGGTTGATGGTCATATCCAGCACATCGGCAATGGATTTTCCCTTAAAACGCACTTCCAGCGTCTCTCGGTTGTAACGCTTGCCGTGACATACCTCGCAAGGCACATACACATCCGGCAGGAAATTCATCTCAATGCACTTGTACCCATTGCCTTGGCAAGCTTCGCAGCGTCCGCCACTGACGTTGAAGGAAAAGCGTCCCGCCTTATATCCACGTATCTTCGCTTCGGGCAAGCCGACAAACAGATTGCGGATATCGGAAAACACACCGGTATAAGTGGCAGGATTGGAACGCGGCGTTCGTCCCAAAGGAGACTGGTCCACATTCACCACCTTGTCTATATATTCCAGCCCTTCAATACTGTCATAGTCCAAAGGATCCTGCAGTGAACGATAGAACTTCTGCGAAAGAATAGGCTGCAACGTCTCGTTGATAAGCGTGGACTTGCCACTGCCGGAAACACCGGTAACGCAAATCAGCTTGCCCAGCGGGAACTCCACATCCACATTCTTCAGATTATTACCCTTGGCGCCACGCAGCCACAGACTGTGTCCATTGCCCTCGCGACGCTTGGCAGGCACCTCAATGGCACGCTCACCATTCAAGTATTGGGAAGTCAGCGTATGCGTCCGGAGCATTTCACGGGGAGTACCGGCAAAGACAACATCCCCTCCCAGCCTACCAGCTTTCGGCCCCATATCAATGACATAATCGGCGGCAAGCATCATATCCTTGTCATGCTCCACCACAATGACGGAGTTGCCAATGTCACGCAGTTCCTTCAAAGAGTGTATCAAGCGCTGGTTGTCGCGTTGGTGCAGGCCGATACTCGGCTCATCCAATATATACAGCACATTCACCAGCTGTGAACCTATCTGCGTAGCCAGGCGGATACGCTGGCTTTCACCACCGGAAAGGCTGACGGAACTACGGTTCAGCGAAAGATAATCCAGACCTACATCAAGCAGAAATTTGAGCCGTGTACGGATTTCCTTCAGGATTTCACCGGCAATCTGCTGTTGTTTGCTACTAAGATACGGGTCTACGTTTACCAGCCAGTCATACAGTTCATTGATGTCCATCGTAGACAATTCGTAGATGTTCTTGTCGTGAATGCGGAATGAAAGCGCTTCCTTATTCAACTTGGCGCCATGACACTCCGGACAAACGGCAGTCTTGGCAAACTGGTCCGCCCACTTCTGTGCCGTGGCAGAAGCATCCTTCTCCTGCAACATCTGGATATACTTTACAACCCCCTCAAACGTCACAAAATAATCGGAAGAGGTGCCTATCAGTGAACTCTTTATCTTGATACGCTCGTCCGAGCCGTAGAGAATCTCGTCGATGGCATCCTCCGGTAAGTCTTTGACCGGTGTTTTCAGCGTTGCTTCATATTTCTCCAGCAAGGCAGTAATCTGCCAGAAGATCATGCTGTTCTTGGCTTTCCCCAACGGTGCGATGGCACCTCCGGCAATGGAGAGCTCACGGTCGGGAATCACCTTGTCAATATCAATCTGGCTGACCACCCCCAATCCCTTACACTTAGGGCATGCACCTTGCGGCGAATTGAAGGAAAAGTTGTGCGGCGCCGGTTCCCGATAGGACAACCCCGTCACGGGACACATCAGCCGTTTGCTGTAATGACGCACGCTATCCGTCTGCGCATCGAGTATCATCAGCAATCCGTCACCTTGACGCATGGCAGTGGCCACGCTGTTCTTCAGGCGTGTGTCATCCTTGTCCGTCACCACCAGCTTGTCTATCACCACCTCCACATCATGGTTCTTATAGCGGTCCAGCTTCATGCCTGGCAAGGCTTCGCACACCTCACCATCCACACGTACGTAGAGATAGCCTTTCTTACGCACCTGCTCGAAGAGCTCCTTGTAATGCCCCTTACGGCTGCGCACCAGCGGAGCAAGGATATAAATGCGTTTTCCTTTGTAATCCTTCAGGATAAGATCAAGTATCTGTTCCTCGGTATACTTCACCATCTTCTCGCCGGAGAGATAAGAATAAGCCTCTCCCGCACGGGCATACAACAAACGAAGGTAATCATAAACCTCTGTCGTTGTACCCACCGTGGAACGTGGATTCTTATTCGTGGTTTTCTGCTCGATGGAGATAACCGGACTCAGTCCCGTTATCTTATCCACGTCCGGACGTTCCAAATTTCCCAGGAAGTTACGGGCATAGGCTGAAAAGGTCTCGATATAGCGGCGCTGCCCTTCGGCAAAAATAGTATCGAATGCCAAAGAGGACTTGCCGCTTCCGCTCAGGCCTGTAATCACAGTCAGGCTGTTACGGGGAATCTCGGCATCGATATTCTTGAGGTTGTGCACGCGCGCACCATATACATTGATATATTCTGTTTCTTCTTGCATGTTGATTTATCCTATCGTTTTAACTGCAAAAATAACTGTTTCCCCCCGAATATCAGCCGAAAAGCGCTATTTTTCAGTTTTGAAATGCACAATATTATTTCTTAACGCAATCCTTTGGTTTGAATGCCACAATATTCGTACCTTTGCAGCTACTTTGGGAAATTGTAAACATAAACCAACGATTACTGAATGAAAACGATTAACCGCATTATCTGCTCCCTGCTGCTTGCCAGTGCATGCAGTATCGGTGCAATAGCACAAGAGAATCAATCTTATTTTCTGCATACTATCGAAAAAGGACAAAGTCTCTACTCCATCGCCAGCATGTACGGCGTCAGCCAGTCGGACATCATCAAACTGAACCCCGGCAGTGACGAGAAAATATTCATCGGACGCACATTGCGTATTCCACGCAGCGCTGCCAACATACAAAAAGAAACATACCATACCATCGAAACCGGTGAGACCCTTTACCGACTGACCGTGAAATACAATGTATCTGCCAAAGCCATCTGTGACGCCAACCCGGGACTGAGCGCCGAGAATTTCCGTATCGGACAAGTAATCCGTATCCCTTCCACAACCGAGCCCCAAACCATGGTCCCGGTTGAGACACAAAGCAGCACTGTGGTTGCCAACAACAATATTCTCGGCCCCGTAGAGTCACGATGCCGTGACATGCATAAAGTGAAGCGGAAAGAAACCGTATTCAGCATCAGCCGTGAATACGGCATCAGCGAAGCCGAACTGATAGCCGCCAACCCGGAATTAAAAGGCGAAAACAAAATAAAGAAGGGAACCTTCCTCTGCATTCCCTATCCCAAAGCACAGACGGAGCAAAATATCCAGTCGCAGGCAATACCTACCGACAGCGAGCTGTTCCGTGAAAACCGGAAAAAGACAGAACGCTTCAGCACCATCAAGGCTGCCGTCATCCTTCCCTTCCTGGACGGGGTATCAAAGAGCGAGTCTTCCCGTATGGTGGAATACTACGAAGGCCTGCTGATGGCCGTAGACAGCTTGAAACGTACTGGCACTTCCATTGACTTGTACACTTACAATTCTGGTCCCGAAAGTGCCTCGCTGAACTCCATCCTGGGCAAAAGCGAGATGAAAGACATGGACATCATCTTCGGGCCTCTGTACCAACAGCACATCAAACCTCTGGCCGAGTTTGCCAAGAAACAAGACACACGCCTGGTGATACCATTCACATCGAAAGACAACACGGTATTCCAGAATCCGGCGGTCTATCAGATAAATACCCCCCAATCCTATCTGTACTCCGAGGTGTACGACCACTTTGTGCGCCAGTTCCCCAATGCCAACGTCATCTTCATTGAAGCCAGCCAGGGCACCAAGGACAAGGCAGAATTCATCAAGGGACTGAAAGATGAACTGCGCAACCGTTCCATCCCGATGAAGAGCTTGAAAGAGGATGTCACCGTAGAATCCCTGAAAACAGTATTACGCACGGACCGTGAGAATATCTTTATCCCCACATCCGGCAGTAACCTGACATTGATTAAGATACTTCCCCAATTGACCTTATTGGTGCGCGAACAACCCGAAAGCCGTATCCATCTGTTCGGCTATCCGGAATGGCAGACCTACACCAAAGACCACTTGGAAGCCTTCTTTGAACTGGACACCTATTTCTATTCCTCTTTCTATACCAACAACCTGCTGCCTGCCGCCATCAACTTTACCAAAAACTACCGCAGATGGTATGGCAAGGAGATGGACGAGCGCTATCCCAAATTCGGAATGCTGGGCTTCGATACCGGTTATTTCTTCCTGAAAGGACTTGCGCGCTATGGCTCTTCTTTCGAGAAGAACATGCAGGGACTGGATTTGATTCCCATCCAGACCGGCTTCAAGTTCCAACGGGTAAACAACTGGGGAGGCTTCATCAACAAGAAGGTGTTCTTCGTGCACTTCACCAAGAACTTTGAGCTGGTGAAGTTGGACTTTGATTAGGGATTAAGGATTAATAATCTGATAATCCACTATATAACTATTAACTTGTAGCTTGTAACTTATAACTTATAACATGAACCTGAGAACAATCATCATATTCGCCCTGCTGGTGTGTGCATGTATATTGCCCCTGCATGCGCAGGTGGGCGAGCAACGCCACAACTTCGCTGTGGGCGTCAATGGAGGCATCAATCTGAATAGCGTAAGCTTCTCTCCCTCTGTCAAGCAGAAGAATCTGATGGGTATCAACGGCGGTGTAACAGCCCGATACATTTCCGAAAAATACTTCAGTATGATTTGCGGTGCACAAATCGAGCTGAACTTCTCACAACACGGTTGGGACGAGTATTACGAGGACTATCCCACACTGAGCTACACCCGCACCATGAACTATGTGGAAATACCGTTCCTGGCACATCTGGCATTCGGCAAGGACCGCGGTTTGCAATTCTTCATCCATGCCGGTCCGCAGATAGGTTTCCTGCTTGGCGACAGCGAAAAAATAGACGGCGACTGGGACGGCACTGTAGCAGAATCCTACACCAACATCACCGTGGAACAGCACGGCAAGGCCATAGACAACAAATTCGACTACGGCATTGCAGGCGGAGCAGGCATAGAGCTGCGCACCAAGGCAGGCAATTTCATCGTAGAAGGAAGATACTACTATGCTTTATCCGATTTCTATGGCAGCACCAAGAAAGACTTTTTCTCACGCTCCGCACACGGAGTCATTACGGCCAAGATAACTTATCTCTTCGACTTGAAGAAGTAATGCTTATAGGAGACACCCGTTTCCACACGTAGGAACGACAATTTCCTCTAATGGGAACAGTATAATGGAACGGCTTAACCTCAAGCGGAAACGATAAAAAAGGCAGACCACGTATTCCGAATGAAATACGTGGTCTGCCTTTTGTTATTATCAAGTAGATAAACCTTCTTATCTTCTTAAACGGTCTGCCGCCTTCACCATCACCTCATCTTTGTAGATGGCACGGAAGGCCAGATAGTTAAGGATGATGGCTACCACCGGAAGGCAAAGCGCCCATCCTAACTGGAAAGTCATTGCATCCAAATCACCCTTCAAAATAAACATAAATACACAGAAGGCTATGTAGTAGCCTATCAGCAGAATGCTGCTGAAAATCGTCATGCGTATTTGCAACATACGGTTACGGAAAAGGAATATCGTACAGAAGGCAACAAGTGCACTGAGCAACAATATCCCGAACAAGCCCCAAGTAGACTGAAATCCTCCGTCGGCCAAAGCCACTCCCAGAGGTTTGAAAACATGCGCCGTCACTCCGTCCGCTCCGATGAACTGTCCTACAGGCATGCAAATTGCCACAACCAACAGGATAGTTACCAACAACAAATAAACAGATTGAATACGTTGTATCATTACTGTAATTTTTCTTTTTCCTTAGCCGGGTTACGATAGTAAATCTTACCCTCCACATACTCTTGTGTTGCAATCAATGTCGGCTTCGGCAGTTTTTCGTAATAGCGGGAAATCTCAATCTGTTCCCGGTTTTCGAACACTTCTTCCAAATTATCATTGTAAGAGGCAAACTCAGCAAGCTTTTTGGAAAGGTCATTCTTGATTTCCACACTAATCTGGTTGGCACGTTTTCCGATAATCGCTACGCTTTCGTATACATTACCGGTATCCTCACACAACTCCATCATATCACGGGTCACCGTAGTAGTAGGAGCATTTGTCTTTCTGTAATCCATAAATTTATCTATTGTATTATTATATTATTGCTCTTCACTTCCTTCTCCCAGCATTTTCTGTGCTTCCTTAAAGATTCGGTCGACTTCCTTCATATACTTACTTTCGGGGAACTCATTTTTAAAGGCATAACATTCATCCACAGCTTCGCGGTAACGTTCTGCCCTTTTGTCTTCCACACTGTATACAGCCAACTCATACTTGGCACGCAAGATAAGAATGGATAAATCTTCACGCAGGTTGGTATAGGGATAATCCTTCAAAGCATTCTGCGCAGTGATAACGCAAGCCTGATAGTTGTTACCCAGATAATTACCCATATTATAATAAAGTTTTGCAGACAGATACTCCTTCATCACCAGCTTGTCCTGCAAGGCAAATATCATGTTCTGCGCCTCCTCTTTCTTGGAACTTTGCGGGAAGTATTCCATAAACATCTGCAACTGCTGGATGGCGCTATACGTGCCGGATTGGTCCAAACGCGGCTCCGGAGTATCCAGATACAAAGCTTTACCGGCGTGGAAACGTGCCAGTTCTGTGAATGTACCACGGGGATAAACGTTGTAGTATTGAATGAAAGTCTGCGCAGCAGTCTGATAATCCTTCTGGTTATAGTAACTCATGCCCAGCATATAGAGGGATTCCTCTGCCTTATCAGTACCTTTGAGAATAGCAATCAATTCGTTGAGCAAAGTGGCAGCACGGTTATACTGACCTTTTGCGAAGTAATTTTTTGCCGCTTCGTACTTGTATTCGTAATCTGTGCTTTTCAGCAATTTGTTGTATTCTCCACACGAGGAGAGCAGCAATGCTGCAAGCAGAGTTATTAGGATATTCTTCTTCATTACTTTTGTTCAAATAATGCGCAAAGATAGGGGTTCGCATCGAATAAAGCAACGATACGAGCCTTAATTTTTCAAAAACCAGACGAACGGGCAGGAAATAAGGATTAATGGTTAGGAATTAGGGATTAGCGATTAGTGCCATGCGGAGTAATAGCGCAACCACCAACCACTAATCGCTAATCACTATTTTTACATTTTACAGCTTATACAAATCGCTTGCCGCCAGCAAATCAACCTTTTTTTCTGTCAATACACGGATGCAGTTATCCATGTCGTTAGGACGGATGATGACATTGGCCGTTTCACCGTTGGCAAAGGAATACATGTACTCGATGAAGACACCTTCATCGGAGAGGAAGCGGAGCACTTTCGCCAATGAGCCGGGAATATTGGGACAACTGATGCCTACCACATCCGTTACATTCACAGCGAAGTGATTATCTTTCAAAGCTTTATATGCTTTATCCGGTTCAGAAACAATACCACGAAGGATACCGAAATCGGCATTCTCTGCAATACATAGAGCAGAAAGGTTGACACCTTCTTTTGCAAGAACTTCAGTCACCTCTGTGAGGCGGCCGGACTTGTTCTCCAGAAAAATGGAAAGTTGTTTTGCTACCATAGGTTCATTTACTATTTGACAATTTACAATTTACAATTTGGCAATTACAATTTGCGGTTGTCGATGACGCGCTTGGCTTTGCCTACGCTGCGCTCAATACTGCGTGGTTCTACCAGACGGACATCTACACCGAGACCGAGTACGCTCTGCAGGCGGGCTACGAGCTTCTTCTTCAAAGCCAGCATCTTGTTGATTTCGTCGGAATAGTATTCGGGACGAACTTCAACCTGCAACTCCATGGTATCGGTATTGTTCTTGCGATCTACCAGTAAGAGGTAGTGAGGTTCGAACTCCGGCATTTCGAGAATGACAGACTCGATCTGGGTGGGGAATACATTGACACCACGGATAATCAGCATGTCATCGCTACGTCCCAAAATGCGGTCCATACGGACCAGTGTGCGTCCACAGGAGCACTTATCGTAGTGCAAGGCCGTGAGGTCCTTGGTACGATAGCGCAACAGCGGCATACCCTCTTTGGTAAGGTGAGTGAACACCAATTCGCCGGTCTGGCCAGGAGCAACCGGCTCGAGGGTCTTCGGATCTACAATCTCGGGGAAATAATGGTCTTCGTTGAGGTGAGTGCCGTGCTGGCACTCGCACTCGTAACCTACACCGGGACCGGCAATCTCGCTAAGTCCATAAATATCAAAAGCCTTGATTCCCAGCTTTATTTCAATATCCCGACGCATATTTTCGGTCCATGGCTCGGCGCCAAAGGCTCCTATTTTCAACTTGAAATCTTCTCGGGGAAGGCCGGAGTCCTTGATGGCATCTGCCAGATAGAGGGCGTATGAGGGTGTGCAGCAAAGCACGGTAGAACCGAAATCATGCATCAGTGTAATCTGCTTCTCTGTATTACCGCTGGACATCGGGATGACAGAAGCTCCGATATTCTCGGCACCGGCATGCGCACCCAGTCCGCCGGTGAAAAGTCCGTAACCGTAGGACACCTGGAAAATATCCGAACTACCGGCACCATAGGCGGTAAAGGCCCGTGAAAGGCATTCGGACCATACTGAAAGGTCTTTCCGGGTATAGCCTACTACAGTGGGCTTTCCAGTAGTGCCGGAAGAGGCATGAATACGCACAATCTGGCTCATAGGTACGGCACAGAGGCCAAAGGGATAATTGTCCCGCAAGTCATACTTGGTGGTAAAAGGCAGTTTTACAATATCATCTATACTGTTTATGTCATCGGGAGTAATTCCCAGTTCCTGCATTTTCTTACGGTAAAAAGGAGTGTCATGATACACACGTTCCACAGTCTTTTTGAGACGAATGCTCTGGATTTTACGAAGGCTTTCGCGGTCCATGCATTCGATGCTTTCATTCCAAATCATGTTTTTCGTTGTATTACAATTATTAATGGTTATTATCAATATAGCTGCAAAGTAAACAAAAAAATTTTGTTTATCTCAAAGATTTTACCGAATATTGCCGCTTCTAAGAAGAGAAAATGAACAAATTCGAACTGACATCCGCTTACCAGCCCACCGGTGACCAACCGGAGGCCATCGCACAGCTGACCGAAGGCGTGCGCGAGGGGCTTCCCGCACAGACATTACTTGGTGTCACCGGGTCCGGAAAGACATTCACCATAGCCAACGTCATTGCCAACATCAACAAACCAACGCTGATATTGAGCCACAACAAGACGCTGGCCGCCCAGTTGTACAGCGAGTTCAAAGGATTCTTCCCGAACAATGCTGTGGAATACTATGTGTCCTACTACGACTATTACCAGCCCGAAGCCTATCTGCCCTCTTCGGACACTTATATAGAAAAAGACCTTGCCATCAACGACGAGATAGACAAGTTGCGCCTTGCCGCCACCTCGGCCCTGCTTTCGGGCAGAAAAGACGTAGTGGTGGTATCCTCCGTTTCGTGCATCTACGGCATGGGGAACCCGGCAGACTTCTATAACAACGTCATCGAAGTGCAGCAAGGCAAGAATTTCAGTCGCAATGTCTTCCTGCGACGCTTGGTGGACAGTCTTTATGTACGCAACGACATTGACCTGAACCGTGGCAACTTCCGCGTGAAAGGCGATACGGTGGACATTTATCTGGCTTACGCCGACAACCTGCTGCGCGTCACCTTTTGGGGAGACGAGATGGATAGCATTGAAGAGGTAGACCCTCTGAGCGGCGTAACTGTTGCCAAGTTCGACGCTTATAAGATTTATCCCGCCAACCTCTTCATGACCACCAAAGAAGCCACATTACGTGCCATCCACGAAATAGAGGACGACCTTCACAAGCAGGTACAATGGTTTGAAAACGAAGGCCGCCCATTCGAAGCCAAACGCTTGCAGGAACGGGTGACCTACGATATGGAAATGATACGCGAATTGGGGCATTGCTCCGGCATTGAGAATTATTCGCGCTACTTTGACGGACGTGCTGCCGGTACCCGCCCCTACTGCCTGCTGGACTTCTTCCCCGAAGATTTCCTGATAGTCATTGACGAAAGCCATGTCAGCGTTCCGCAGATACGTGCCATGTATGGAGGTGACCGTGCCCGCAAGATAAACCTGGTGGAGTACGGGTTCCGCTTGCCGGCTGCCATGGATAACCGCCCGCTGAAGTTCGATGAATTCGAGGAGATGGCCAAGCAAGTGATTTATGTCAGCGCCACACCGGCAGATTACGAGCTGATGAAATCCGAAGGCATCGTAGTAGAGCAGGTCATCCGCCCGACCGGACTCTTGGACCCTATCATCCAGGTACGTCCCAGCCACAACCAGATAGATGACCTAATGGAAGAGATACAGCTGCGCATCGAGAAGAACGAGCGTACCCTCGTCACCACCCTCACCAAACGAATGGCGGAAGAACTGACGGAATATCTGCTGAACAACAACGTGAAGTGTAATTACATCCACAGCGACGTAGATACTTTGGAGCGTGTAAAGATTATGGGTGACTTGCGCGAAGGCGTTTACGATGTACTTGTCGGCGTCAATCTGCTGCGTGAAGGCCTCGACCTGCCCGAAGTCTCTCTCGTTGCCATCCTCGATGCAGACAAGGAAGGTTTCCTCCGTTCCCATCGCTCACTGACACAGACTGCCGGGCGTGCCGCCCGTAACGTGAACGGCATGGTCATCATGTATGCCGACAAGATAACGGACAGCATGCAACTGACCATCGACGAAACCAACCGCCGTCGCGAGAAACAGTTGAAGTACAACGAAGAGCACGGCATCACGCCCCAGCAAATCAAGAAAGCGAAGAACCTCAATGTGTTTGCCACCAACGAGGCTGCCGGCGAAGCCGTCCTCAGCGGCGAGAAGTTCACTTCCAGTGCCCCCCGTCCCTATGTGGAACAAGAAAGTACATCTACGCTGGCTGCCGACCCGATAGTGCAGTACATGAGCCGCAAGCAACTGGAAAAGAGTATCGAACGTACCAAGAAGCTTATGCAGGAAGCCGCCAAGAAGCTCGACTTTATCGAAGCCGCCCAGTACCGTGACGAAGTACTGAAAATGGAAGAATTGCTGAAAGAAAAAGACGAGTAAGGAATTTCACCTCTTTTCCTCAAACTATACTCCTCTCCTTTTGTTACTCTATGAAACAGAGTATTAATCATAAAAACAAAAGCGAGATGAATAAACCAATAAAGACAATAGCTGTTGCACTGGCTGCCATAGCCGCCATGAGTGTACAACAAACAGAAGCGTGTACCCGCGCCACCTACATCGGTCCTGACAATACAGTCATTACGGGACGTACGATGGACTGGAAAGAAGACCTTATGAGTAACATCTATGTATTCCCACGAGGCATGCAGAGGGCAGGTTACAACAAAGGAAATACGGTGAACTGGACTTCCAGGTACGGCAGTGTCATTGCCACCGGTTATGACATAGGAACCTGCGACGGTATGAACGAGAAAGGTCTGGTTGCCAGCCTGCTCTTCCTTCCAGAGTCCGTTTACCATCGACCGGGAGACAACCGCCCGATTATGGGCATCAGTATCTGGACGCAATACGTACTCGACAATTTTGCAACCGTACGCGAAGCTGTAGATGAACTGAAAAAAGAATCCTTCCGCATTGATGCACCGGACCTGCCCAACGGTGCCGCTTCCACCCTGCATCTGGCCATCACAGATGAAACCGGAAACACGGCTGTCTTGGAATACATAGACGGAAACCTTGAGATACATGAAGGAAAGCAATATCAAGTAATGACCAACTCTCCCAAATATGAACTCCAGCTGGGTATCAACGACTATTGGAAAGAGGTAGGCGGACTGAATATGTTACCGGGAACCAACCGCTCCAGCGACCGCTTTGTACGCGCATCATTCTACATCAATGCCATTCCGCAAACAGCAGATGCAAAGATTGCCGTACCCAGTGTATTGAGCGTAATGCGCAATGTTTCTGTACCGTTCGGTATCACCACACCGGACAAGCCTCATATCTCCTCCACCCGTTGGCGTTCTGTATCCGACCAGAAAAACAAAGTATATTATTTTGAATCTACCATGACTCCCAACTTGTTCTGGCTCGACCTGAATAAAATTGATTTCAGTCCGAATGCAAGCATCAAGAAGCTTTCGCTGACGAACGGAGAAATCTATGCAGGAGATGCCGTAAAAGATTTGAAAGACAGCAAGGGATTTGTATTCCTATTCCAGACACCGGTAATGTAGTATAGACCATACGTATAGCCTCTTGATAACGGATGCTTCCCCACTTATTTCTATTAAGAGAAAGCAGGGAAGCATTCATTTTTTCATTATTTTTATGTACGTTTGCAGATATATACTCAATGCAGCAACTTACATGGAATTATTAGTATACAAAGCCTCCGCCGGCTCCGGCAAGACCTTTACGCTGGCTGTGGAATACATCAAGCATTTGATAATCAATCCACGCGCCTACCGGCAGATACTTGCCGTAACCTTCACTAACAAGGCCACGGCAGAGATGAAGGAGCGCATACTGACACAGCTTTACGGCATCTGGAAGGGAGAACCCGCATCGAAAGCGTATTTGGAAAGGATTAAGGATGAAGGGTTAAGGATAAAAGATGAAAAGGCGGGAAACGGAAACAATCGGCTGTTGACGGACGAAGACATCCGCCAACGGGCCGGCATGGCACTGCAATACATGCTGCACGACTACAGCCGTTTCCGAGTGGAAACCATCGACTCCTTCTTCCAATCCGTGATGCGCAACCTTGCCCGCGAACTGGAACTGAGTCCTAACCTAAGCATAGAGCTGAACAACAGTGAAGTGCTGAGTGATGCCGTAGACAGCCTCATCGAAAAACTTACCCCCACTTCTCCCGTGCTGGCGTGGCTACTGGACTACATCGACGAGCGTATCCGCGACGACAAACGCTGGAACGTATCGAACGAGGTGAAAAGTTTCGGACGAAATATCTTCGATGAAAGCTACATAGAACGCGGTGAAAAACTACGGCAATGCCTGCGTACTCCGAATACGCTGAAACTCTACCGGGATGTGCTGCGCGATATGGAAACCGAGGCTCTGGAACAGATGAAAAGCTTCTACGACCAGTTTGAGGGCGAACTGGAAGGGCATGCCCTTACTCCCGAAGACTTGAAAGGAGGTGCCCGAGGTATCGGCAGTTACTTCCGCAAGCTGCGCGATGGCAGACTTTCTGACAAGGATGTGCTGAACGCCACCCTGCAAAACAGCCTGACAGATGCAAAAAACTGGGCAACGAAAACATCCTCACGAAAGGACGACATCATCCGTCTGGCAGAAACCAGTCTGATGCCTCTACTGCAGGAAGCCGAAAGAATGCGTCCGCAACGCAACCGTACCCTAAACAGTTGCCGCCTCTCGCTCCAGCACCTCAACAAACTGCAACTTCTCAATCATATCGACGAAGAGGTACGCACGCTAAACCGGGAGCACAACCGCTTTCTGCTCTCGGATACCAACGCCCTACTGCACAAACTGGTGCGCGAGGGTGACTCTTCGTTCGTCTTCGAGAAAATCGGCGCCAACATACGCAACGTCATGATTGACGAGTTCCAGGACACCAGCCGCATGCAATGGGACAACTTCCGCCTGCTGCTGCTCGAAGGACTTTCGCAAGGAGCCGACAGTCTGATTGTGGGAGATGTGAAGCAGTCCATCTACCGCTGGCGGAACGGGGACTGGGGAATACTGAATAGTTTAGGCAATGAAGAATTGAAAATGGAGAATAGAGAATCAAGTTCTCCATTAAACAACTTCCCCGTCCGTGTGGAAACCCTAAAAACAAACCGACGTAGCGAAACCAACATTATCCGTTTCAACAACCAAGTATTTACCGCTGCCATAGACTACCTCAATGCGCTACACCTGAACGAACTGAAAGAGGATTGCCTACCCCTGAAACGCGCTTATGCCGACGTAGTGCAGGAATCGCCCAAGAACACGGAGTACGGCTACGTAAAAGCTGCCTTCCTTGAACCGGACGATGAACACAACTATACAGAGCAGACCCTTCTCGCCTTAGGAGAAGAAGTACAGCGGCTGCTGGAAGAGGGCGTAACACTGAATGACATCACTATCCTTGTCCGCAAGAACAAGAATATCCCACCGATAGCCGACTATTTCGACAAAGAGCTGCATCTCTCTGTCGTGTCCGACGAAGCTTTCCGTCTGGATGCCTCCCTTGCCATCTGCATGCTGATGGATGCCCTGCGCTGCCTGTCGAATCCGGAGAACAAGATTGCGGAGGCTGCACTGATGGAGAATTACAAATTACAAATGACAAATGACGAGCAACCGGAATTCACAACAGCCACTCCCCTTCCCGAAGCCTTTACCTCCCGACGGGAAACGCTGCGCCTGATGCCTTTGTATGAGTTACTGGAAGAACTGTTCAGCATCTTCACCATGAGCTGCATTGAAAAGCAGGATGCCTACCTCTTCTCCTTTTTCGATGCTGTGACGGAGTATCTGCAAAGCAATTCTTCCGAGCTGGACAGCTTCATCCGCTACTGGGACGAAACCCTTTGCAGCAAGACCATCCCCAGCGGTGAGATGGACGGTATACGTATCCTCTCCATCCACAAGTCCAAAGGACTGGAATTCCATACCGTACTGATTCCCTTCTGCGACTGGAAGCTGGAGAACGAAACCAACAACCAGCTGGTGTGGTGCATCCCACCGGAAGAGCCCTATAATGCCATCAGCTTAGTGCCGGTGAACTATTCCACCACCATGGCGGAATCCATATACCGGCAGGACTATCTGCACGAACGGCTTCAGCTATGGGTGGACAATCTGAATCTGCTGTACGTGGCCTTTACCCGTGCCGGCAAGAACCTCATCCTCTGGAGCCGGAAGGAACAGAAGGGAACCATGTCCGAACTCCTTGCCAACACCTTGCCCCGCATAGCCAAAGACGGAGCAGGCAGTTGGGACGAAGAAGCTGCCATATACGAGAACGGCAAGATTTGTCTCTCCTCCATCCTCGTCTCACAGCATGACGCAGACAACCCTACTGATGACGAAGCCAAACCTCTATGCTACGAACAGAAACCTCTATACTGCGAACGTAAACCTGAGGTTTATGAACAGCAACCGGTCAACAGACTTTCGCAAAAGCCGGTCAAACTGCCCGTCCACATGGAGAGTATGCTCCACGACATCGAGTTCCGGCAATCCAACCGTTCGGCAGACTTCATAGCAGGAGTGGACGAAGCAGAATCCAGCCAGCGTTTCATCAACCGGGGACGTTTGCTGCATACCTTATTCTCTGCTATCGAAACCGAAGAAGATATTGACAATGCCATCAGCCAGCTCGTCTTTGAAGGAATAATTGGACGAAGTGAGACGGAAGAAGAAATACGCGACCTCACCGAACGCGCCTTCTCCCTGCCCCAAGTCAAGGACTGGTATTCGGGGACGTGGCGGCTGTTCAATGAATGCGACATCATCTGGCAGGAAAACGGCGAACTGCGGACACGCCGCCCGGACCGTGTGATGATGCGTGGTGAAGAAATCGTAGTGGTAGACTTCAAGTTCGGAAAGCCGAATAAGAAGTACAACAAGCAAGTACAGAGATACATGCAACTGCTGGTCCGCATGGGGTATGCCGCAGAAAATATACGGGGCTACTTGTGGTATGTAGAGGAGAACAACATAGAACCGGTATAAACTCACTCTCCATCCACTATCAACTATCAATTATCAACTGAATTATGAAAACATTTCTCCAACTGGTCGCCCACGACCTTTACGCCAAAATAGGAAACGACCTCTCGCGCACCGCCATCGTTTTCCCCAACAAACGTGCCAGTCTGTTCTTCAACGAATACCTGGCAGCCGAAACGGACCGCCCCTTGTGGTCGCCCGCCTACGTCAGCATCAGCGAACTATTCCGGCAACTCTCGCCACTAAAGTCCGGTGACCCCATCCGCCTGGTATGCGAACTGTATAAGGTGTTCCGCGAAGAGACCCACAGTGAAGAGACTCTGGATGACTTCTACTTCTGGGGAGAACTGCTCATCAGCGACTTCGACGACGTGGACAAAAACCTCGTAGATGCCGACAAGCTCTTCAGCAATCTGCAGGAACTGAAGAACATCATGGACGGCTACGACTTCCTTGACCAAGAGCAGGAAGAAGCCATCCGCCAATTCTTCCAAAATTTCTCCATAGAAAAGCGCACGGAGCTGAAAGCAAAATTCATCTCCCTCTGGGATAAGTTGGGCGACATCTACCGCCACTACCGCCGAAACCTCACGGAACTTGGCATCGCCTACGAAGGCATGATGTACCGCAATGTCATGGAGCAACTCAACACCGACCGACTACGCTACGACCGCTATGTATTTGTCGGCTTCAACGTGCTGAATAGAGTAGAAACCCGTTTCTTTCAGCTCTTGCAGAATGCCGGAAAAGCGATGTTCTATTGGGACTATGACGTATTCTACACCCGCCTCCCACGCGAACAAAAACCACCCTATACCCACGAAGCAGGCGAATTCATCCTCCGCAACCTAAAGCTGTTCCCCAACCAGCTCCCCGAAAAATCCTTTGATGTACTGCGGAAACCCAAGAATGTACGCTTTATCTCCGCTTCTACGGAAAATGCACAAGCCCGTTACTTGCCTCAATGGATTAGGGAGAACGAAAAACAGAGAAATGAAGAATCTTCATTAAAGGATACTGCCGTCGTCCTCTGCAACGAATCCCTACTGCTTCCCGTCCTCCACTCCATTCCGGCAGAGGTAAAGAACGTCAACATCACAATGGGATTCCCCCTTGCCCAAACTCCGGTATACAGCTTCATCAACGCCCTTGTAGAACTACAGACTACCGGCTACCACACAGGTACCGGACGATATACTTACGAGACCGTACTCACCCTGCTGAAACATCCTTATACCCGGCAGCTTTCCTCCCATGCCGAAGTACTGGAAAGACGGCTTACGCAGGACAATCGCTTCTATCCTCTTCCCTCGGAGCTGAAGCAGGACGCATTCCTTGAACAAGTCTTTACACCACAGAACGGCATCGCCGCCCTATGCAGCTACCTCACCGAACTGCTTCGCGAAGTAGCCGTCCTCTACCGCCAGGAAAAAGACGTGGAAGACATCTTCAACCAGCTGTACCGTGAGTCTCTGTTCAAAAGTTACACTCTCGTCAATCGCCTGCTCAATCTGATAGAGACCGGGGAACTGAGTAGCCTGCGCACAGACACGCTGAAGCGACTGCTGAACCGGCTGCTTACCTCTGCCAACATCCCCTTCCACGGAGAGCCCGCCATCGGCATGCAAGTAATGGGTGTGCTGGAAACGCGTAACCTCGACTTCCGCAATCTCATCATGCTCTCCCTCAACGAAGGGCAATTGCCCAAAGCCGGAGGCGAGTCCTCCTTCATCCCCTACAACCTAAGGAAAGCCTTCGGCATGACCACCATAGAGCACAAAAATGCCGTCTATGCCTACTACTTCTACCGCCTCATCCAGCGGGCAGAAAACGTCACCTTATTATATAACACCTCTTCGGACGGACTGAACCGCGGGGAAATGTCCCGCTTCATGCTGCAATTCCTGGTAGAATCGCCACACAACATCTCCCTTGAGTACCTTGAAGCCGGACAATCCCCCCAGCAAGCCCGGGAAATTGAGATTCACAAGACACCGGAGATGTTGCAACAGATGTTCGATGCCTACGACATCCACCGACGTCCCCAAGCGTTCTTCTCCCCCTCTGCCCTCAATGCCTATCTGGACTGCCGGCTGAAATTCTACTACCGATACGTAGCTGGCCTGAAAGCTCCCGATGAAGTAAGCGCCGAGATAGACTCCGCCCTCTTCGGCACCATCTTCCACCGTTCTGCCGAACTGGTGTACAACGAACTGATAGCCAACAGACGGGAGATACGTAAAGATGACCTGGAACAATTACTGAAAGACGATGTTCGCCTGCAAGCCTATGTGGACAATGCTTTCAAAGAAAAGTTCTTCCATGTGCCCCTTACGGAGCAACCGGAGTATAACGGTACGCAGCTCATCCATTCCAAAGTCATCGCCTCTTACCTGCGCCAGCTCCTGCGCAATGACCTGCAATATGCCCCGTTCCGTATGGAGGGCATGGAACAGGACGTCAGAGAAACGATGGAAATAGATACTCCGCAAGGAAAGCTTGCCTTACAGATAGGCGGTACCATCGACCGCCTGGACAGCAAAGGAGACACGCTACGTATTGTGGACTACAAGACAGGCGGTACTCCCAAGACTCCAGAAAATATAGAACAACTGTTTACTCCCGCCGACAACCGTCCCAACTATATTTTCCAGACGTTTTTGTACGCCGCCATCCTCTGCCGCAAGCAATCGCTGAAGGTAGCCCCTTCCCTGCTCTACATCCACCGGGCAGCTTCCGAAAGCTACTCCCCGATCATCGAAATGGGAGCGCCACGACAACCCAAGGTACCGGTCAACAACTTCGCTTTCTTCGAAGACGAGTTCCGCAAACGGCTGCACGGACTCCTGCAGGAGATATTCAGCCAAGAAGAAACATTCAGCCAAACAGAGGATACCCGGAAATGTGAATATTGCGATTTCCGCAGTCTGTGTAAGAGATAAAAAAACAGACCATCCGTTCATAAGAAACAGACGGTCTATTTGAGTCTGACGGATGGTCTGTTTTACTTCAACGGACCATCCGTTCTATTTTCTTCGTTATCATTACTTCACCGGAATAGAGAAGCTGAATATGGAGCCTTCGCCCTCCTTGGAAGTAAACCACAGTTTACCGCCATTCTTCACGACAAAATCCTTGCACAGCAACAAGCCCAGTCCCGAGCCTTCTTCGTTGTTCGTACCGAACGTGCTGAAATGCGTATCAGCATGCAACAATTTCTTCTGCCCTTCCTCGCTGATGCCACAGCCATGATCTTGAACACTAACAACTGCCATACCATTCACTTCCTCCATCTTCACCAATATTTCGGAATTCTCCTTGCTGAACTTGATGGCATTGCTCAACAAGTTGCGGACTACCGTCTTCAGCATGTCAATATCAGCGTTAACCATCATTCTCTCCGGTTTCATCTCGCGGATTCTTATCTTTTTCAGACTTGCCACCATACTAAAAATCTCAATGACACCGTCTGTCACTTCGACGAGATCCACATCCTGATAAACCACATTCAACTTACCGATTTGACTCTTTGTCCATTTCAGCAAGTTATCCAGCAATGAGAACACATCCTCCGTTGTCTGATTAGCCATCGTCAGAAGCTCGTACATTTCAGCACCTATTTTCTCAAATGGCAAGTTCAATATCAGCATATTCAGCACCATCTTGATGGATCCCATCGGAGAACGCAGGTCATGGGCAATCACCGAATAGAGCTTGTCACGCCCGGCAATGGTACGTTGCAGTTCTTCCGTCTTACTCAAAATCAGCCGCTTGGCAGCTACCAAAGATATTTGGTGGGTAACACGGATAATCAGTTCCTCCTTATTGAAAGGTTTAGAGATGAAGTCATTCGCTCCTACCTGAAAGCCTTTCACAATATCTGCCGTACTATTCAGTGCGGTCAGAAAGATGATCGGAATTTCAGCAGTCTGCGGATTTGACTTTAAATGTTGGGCTACTTCAAAACCACTCATGTCCGGCATCATTACATCAAGCAAAACCAAGTCAGGATTTTCCTTTTCCACCTGCTCCAATGCCTGCCGCCCGTTACTCGCAGTAGCAATTGCGAATTTCTCGTTTGTCAAAAGCACTTTCAACAATAAAACATTTGACATCACATCGTCAACGATGAGGATCTTGTATTCGGAAGGATTTATTTCCATGTTCATCTTTCTATATTGTTTTTCCCGTTATCAAAATCACTATTTAGTTAGGAACGATATTCCTTAAAATACTCTATTATATACTGTAAACCCTCTTCCAACTCTATAGTCGGTTCCCAGCCCAACTTTTCCTTTGCCAGAGTGATGTCCGGCTGACGCTGTTTGGGATCATCATGAGGCAATGGTTTGAAAATCAGTTTCGATTTGGAATTCGTCAACCTGATGACCTTTTCCTCCAGTTCCAATATGGAGAATTCATTCGGATTTCCCAAGTTTACCGGACCGATAAAATCGTCCTCCGTATTCATCATCCGTACCATACCTTCTATACAGTCATCTACATACTGGAAACTCCGTGTCTGATTGCCCGAACCGTATATCGTAATATCCTGGTTCTGCAATGCCTGAACCACGAAATTGGAAACCACCCGTCCGTCATTCGGCAGCATCCGAGGACCGTACGTATTGAATATACGGATAATCTTGATCCGCACTCCATTCTGGCGGTGATAGTCCATAAACAATGTCTCGGCACAACGCTTCCCTTCATCATAACAAGAACGGAGGCCGATTGGATTTACATTTCCCCAATAACTTTCCACTTGGGGATGAATAACGGGGTCACCGTACACTTCGCTGGTAGAGGCCTGCAATATCTTGGCATTCGTCTTTTTGGCCAGTTCCAGCATATTGATGGCGCCCAATACAGAAGTCTTGATAGTTTTAATGGCGTCATATTGGTAGTGGATGGGAGAAGCGGGACAAGCAAGATTATAGATTTCGTCCACATCTGCATCATAAGGGGTTTCCACATCATGCAGTACAAACTCAAAGCGGGGATTGCTCTTCAGATGAGTGATATTTCCTTCCGAACCGGTGAAAAGATTATCCAGACAAATCACCTGATGCCCATCGTTTATCAATCGGGTACAAAGGTGAGAACCTATAAAACCAGCACCACCACTAACCAAAATTTTCTTCATGTAATGTTTTTTATAGTGCCTTAAAGCACATAAGACCTATTCTGTTTGTTTTGATGCTGACAAATGTAGGCGATTTGACTAAATTATGCAAGTTTGCAACGAAATATTTCACTTATTAATGAATATAAAGAGGCAGATTAAAAAATCCACCCCTGAAACATTCATTTATTTATCCAACATATACTCTTCTTTCTTATCCGGAATGCTGAAGTCCTTGTTCGCAAATAAGTCTGCCAAACCCGAAATTTGCTTTAAACGCAATACTTCGTCGCGATCCATTCCGATATTCTTCATTATCCATTCATCCGACATGCCGGCTCTGTCCAATTCCGCAACAATATGGCACATCAACTCGATGTTGTGCGTGCCACGGGCACGATTGTGACGGATAGTGGATGCCATACGGTTGGAAAGTTCCTTGTCAATCACTACCACGGGAAGCAACCCGTTTTCGCGCTGATAAATCCTCTTGGATGTCTTCAACACCTGATAACGGTGGTAGCCGTCCACCAGGATGTAATTATCCGCTTCCTCATCATAGTAACAGACACAAGGCATGGTGAAACCATCTTCCCAAATGGAAAGCTCCAAAAGCTTCATTTCGGGCGGTGCCACTACATTCGGATTGTAATCGTTTGCTTGTATCTTCTCTATTGGAATTGCCTTTACATTATATACCGGACTTTTATCTACGCTCATAACATCATATTTTTGAATTGTTCCATTATCTTGTCTCTTTTGTATGCCTCTTCCTTGTTCAAGGCAAACCCCATGTACTTGCAGGCATGGTCGTTCTTCAGGATGCATATGCACATCCGCTTATAAGTGGGGATTTCCCGGAATTCCGCGATGTCAATATCATCCAGATAGTCCATGCGCACCGGTTTCTTGTTCGTCTTGTAATTCGTGGTATTTATCACTTCGATGGACACTCCTGCATCCCTCAGCTTCTGGATGGTCTCGTCAGCCAGACACCCCCCCTTTGTACGCCAAAATTCAATGCTAACGGTAAGCTTTTTCAAGTAGTTCCTCCGGGTCTCTTCCGGCAAGGTGGAAAGCAGGAACTGCATAAAGCCCTTCCACGTATACCCTTCGGGCAGTCGAACCGTTTGCCACCCCATAGCACGCGTCCCTCCATAAATACCGGTAAAGTTCACCCCGTTGACCCGCCCTATCATTCTTCCCCAAGTATTCGGGTCGATGACGCGATACAGCTTCAAGCTCTCTTGTGCCTCACAGAGAAAAGGGCTTGCCACACGCTGGCGTTCGATATTGACCCCGGCTTTATAATATAGGTCATACAAATGGTTATAGTCAAAGCCGAATTTACCATTGGCTGTCCAGATATCCGTCGTCTTCCAATCATAAATGGGATAAGCATTGAAAATGTCATTGCCTATCTTCGAGGTCCAGCGGTAATTGTGGTACATCTGATACTTCCGGTTCAGATGAATGCTGCGCCAGCGGTTAAAACTCTCTTGCGTACGGATGCCTATGAGAAAGCAGGCACGCACTCCGTCCTTCTTCTCATGCAGCCATTTGGCAAAGTGCATCTGGAACTCATAATCCCACATTTCGGGAGTGTAGAAAGGAAACGTCTCTTTAGTGAGGCAGCCTTTCGGCATTTTCCTCACCCAAATGTCCTCCAAATCCTCCTGCCACGGACGCCAGTAGCTCTGGTACATCGACGTACAAGTCGTTACACGGAAAGGCACGCAAACACGGTACACCTCCAATATATCCTTATTCGCCTCCAATACCCGGTCCACATAATCAATGGTCATGCTGTACTGTATTTCATAGTCCATATGGAATACACACAGTTTACGGTTCAACCGGTTCCGGCGGATATAGTCTATGCATAAATTCAGCAACACTCCACTATCTTTCCCTCCCGAAAAAGAGACGCATATCGTGTCAAACTCCCTAAAAATCACATCAAGACGTTCTTGCGCCAGTTCATACACATTTTTGGGTGCAGCCATAATTATTTGTTTTTCTTCATTTTCACATAACGGGTCCATACCTTGTCTTCCAAAAAGCCCAGCTCGCTGAAGACATCCCTATCTTCGACAAAGCTAACAGCCGTCAGGCTACTCTCCTTGCCCTGCTTCTCAAGTACCTTTTCCAGAAGCAATTTCAGAGTGTCAACATTCCTTTCCTTAATATAATAGTTGTTGATGACACATTCATACTTCTTGTGCTCCACTGGCACAAAACCTACAACATGTTTATTATCCAAAGCAACAAACCACTCGTACTCTTCCGCTGTCCTGAAAGGATAATTGTAGTTCTGTTTCAGTACTTCCGGACTCATAACCAAAGGGGCTACAAGCTCATACAGCTTCTTATCCGTACCATGTAATTGCACTATCTGTATCATACCTACATTTTATATTATTTGTAATTACGTGTTAAAGATAAAGCTTATTTACGACGGAATATCCTCCTTTTAAATAGATTTAAGAATATAGCCCTACAATATAAAATATCAATAAATAAATATTATACCCCTAATTTGTATATGTTGATTAATTTGGGTTTCTTTGCAAAAGAACGTCACCCGAAGAGAAATAATGAAATATTTACTGCTTTTTATGACCTTTGCCAAGATAGGAATGTTCACTATCGGTGGTGGATACGCTATGATACCTCTCATTGAACGGGAAATCGTAAAAAAGAGATGGATGAGTAAAGAAGATTTCATGGAAATGTTTGCGTTGAGCCAGTCACTTCCCGGTGTTTTTGCTGTCAATATATCCATATTCGTCGGCTACAAGCTGCATAAAGTAAAAGGCAGCCTGGTGTGTGCACTTGCCACAATCCTCCCCTCTTTTGTCATCATGATGCTGATAGCCATGTCCTTCGCTCATTTCCAGGACAACCAGGTGATGATACGCATCTTTAATGGCATCCGTCCGGCAGTAGTCGCACTGATTGTGATACCCTGCATTTCGGCTGCACGGGCGCTGAAGCTGAAGTATTGGCAACCGGTGCTTCCAGCCATCGCCACCATACTCATCTGGCAATTCGGGCTATCCCCCGTATACATTGTCCTTGCAGGAATTGCAGGAGGAATGCTCTATACATTATGGTTAAAAGATAAACTGAGAAAATTACAGATATGATTTATTGGCAGCTGATATTGGTATATCTGAAAATCGGAATGTTCGGTTTTGGAGGCGGTTACGCCATGTTGTCCCTCATCCAATACGAGGTGGTGGACCACCATCACTGGCTCACCCTGCAACAATTCACGGACGTGGTGGCCATCTCGCAGATGACGCCCGGTCCGATAGGCATCAACAGTGCCACCTATGTGGGCTATGCAGTTACTCAAAGCGTGTGGGGAGCTGTCGTGGCCACCGTTGCAGTATGCCTTCCCTCGTTCATCCTGGTATTGCTCATCTCTTACTTCTTCGTGAAATGCAAAGACAACAAATACATCAAGGCGGCAATGTCTGGACTACTGCCCATGTCCGTATCATTGATAGCTGCTGCTGCCCTATTGCTGATGAACAAGGAAAATTTCATAGATTACAAAAGCATACTTATCTTTGCAGCCGCTTTCGGCGTGACGTGGAAGTGGCACCTTCACCCTATCTTACTGATAATCCTTGCCGGAATCGCAGGATTCCTTCTATATTGAGGAAGCGGTAGAGACGGACACCATCTTGCGAGCATATGCCCATACCACGCAATAGGCAACCAGCGGTACAATGAACGCCCACACCATCGTCGTATGGTCTGCCACCAGTCCCATCAACAGCGGACCTACCACGCCTCCCACGGGAGACATCATCAGGAAAGAGGAAGCCCTCTTGGTATGGTTGCCCAGCCCGCGCAAGGAAAGGGCAAAAATCGTGGGAAACATAATAGCCTCAAACGCATATCCGCACAACAGAGCTGCAAGCGATATCATCCCTACATCCAGCAGTACCAACGAAGTAGTCACTACTGTCCCCGTAGCACACACCAGCAACATTTTCTCGGCACGCACACGTCCCATAATCCAGCTACCGGCAAAACGTCCCAACATAAATAATCCCAGTCCACCGAAAGAAAGCACTACGGAAGCTTCGCGGGCATTCATCCAATTCTGCTCCACCACGTAATTGATGAAGAAGCTGTTGATGGAAATCTCGCCGACCTCATAGGCAAACAAGGCTATCAGCCCGAAAATGAAAAGCCGGTGTGACCACAATCCGACCTTATTACCAGCTTCGTCCACCTCCACACTATGTTCAATCTCGGGCAACTTGATTCTTGAAAAGACCAGCGCTACCAGCAACACAATTACCCCCATGCAGATATAGGGCAATGCGACATTACCCGAGCCCGTCTGCCCATCCTTCGAGAAGAGTAGCAGTCCAGCCAGTACCGGCGCACAGATACATCCCAGACCATTGAAGGATTGTGCGAAATTCAGTCGGCTGGCAGCAGTTTCCTTTGCGCCCAATTCTGTGGCATAAGGATTGGCGGCAGTTTCAAGAAATGTCAGTCCGCAGCCTATCACGAACAATGCAAACAAGAAAAGATTAAAAGACAGATAATGCTGCCCGGGGATAAAGAGCAGCGAACCGATGCCGTAGAGCAACAGACCGAATACCACACCCCGGCGGTATCCGAAGCGACTGATGAAAAGTCCTGCAGGAATGGCCATAATGAAGTATCCCATATACATCGTCATCTGTATAAAGGCCGAATGTGTCTTCGTGATATCCAGTATCTCTTGAAAGTGCTTGTTCAGTACATTCAGAATGGCATGGGCAAATCCCCACAAAAAGAAAAGAGAGGTAATCAAAATGAAGGGCACAAGGTATTGTCTGCCCACCAATGGTATTCGTTTCTGTTTCATAATATGATAATTCCAGACAATCGTTGCAAGGCGATTGATAATTGCGGGTGCAAAGATAAACAAAACTCCCGGTCTTTACCCAACATTTTCCTATTCGCTATTGTACGGAGCAGCTTTTTCTCTAACTTTACTGCCATCATACAATGTTAAGCCATGAAAAATGCCATCCCACGATACAATTTCTACAAAACTAAGTACGGAAGCGAACTTCTGATAGATGTCGTTGATTTGCAGTATACCCGGAAATTCTTGACCCAGGGAAAAGTACATATTCTGACCTACTATGACATCACCTTCATCACAGAAGGAGAAGGAGAATTCACTATCGGTAACCGGACACACTTGGCAGCTCCCGGTGATGTATTCTTCTCCAAACCAGGTGAGGTGCGCAGTTGGGACACAGACCGTATCGGCAACGGTCATGCTCTAATTTTTGAGGATACCTTTTTGACCTCTTTCTTCAAAGACCCACTATTCGTGCAGCACCTCCCGTTCTTCCGAATGGGAAAAACGGCAGACAAACTCCAACTGCCGAACGGGCTCTATGCACGGATACTCCAACTTCTGCACGACATAAAGGTCGAAATCGACTCTTTCCACCCACACGATACGGGCATATTACGCGCCTTACTTTACGAAGTCCTCATGCTACTCAACCGTGCCTACCGCACCTCTATCCCTCCGGAGACGGGTAAGGAGCCACATAAAGATATCAGCAGCTTCCACCTCAGCCGATTCTTCGAATTGGTTGGGGAGCACTTCCGGGAGCAGCATTCTGTACAATTCTATGCCGATAAACTATGCATCACTCCCAACTATCTGAACGAAATCCTCTCTTCGGCCATAAACATCAATGCCAAGCAGTACATACTCAACAAGATTACAGACGAAGCCCAGCGTCTGCTCACCTACACCGACCTCCCCATTTCAGAAATAGCCTCTGAACTTCATTTCTCAACCGTCTCCTACTTTGTACGTAGTTTCCGACAATGTATAGGGTATACTCCCCTCGCCTACCGGAAAATGGAGAAACCGTGAAAAGTGACATATCCTCCTTCTTTTTTATTGTACAAAAGTTCCACTTACCGGCTATCTTTGCCCTTGAAACAATAACCCATAAAAAAACAAACAATGAGAAATGCAGAAAAAACAGTAGGAAACATGATTGACAAGGAAAAAACCATCTTTGTCGGTTCGATGGATGCCGAAGGCTTTCCCAACATCAAGGCCATGTTGCAAACCCGCAAAAGGGAAGGGATCAAACACATTTACCTATCAACGAACACCTCGTCGATGCGCGTTTCGCAATTTCTCAAAAATAACCGGGCATGCCTTTACGTCTGCAACACACGCTTCTTCAAGGGCGTAATGCTGCGCGGCACGATGGAGATACTGACGGACAGCACCAGTAAGGAAATGATATGGCAGGAAGGCGACACTATGTACTACCCCGAAGGAGTGACTGATCCCGATTATTGTGTCCTGAAGTTCACCGCCTTCGCCGGTAGGTATTACAGCGGATTTAAATCAGAAGACTTCACGATAGAATAAACGGGCCATCCGTTCCAGTCCATCAGCAAGCAGAGCCCGGGGGCAAGCGATATTCAGCCGGATAAAGCCCTCTCCACCGGGACCGTACATCGTACCGGAATTGACCATCAAGTGCTGTTGTTCTTGCAAACGCAAGGCGACAGCATCTGAGTTGATACCAGAGGCACTGCAGTCTATCCAAACCAAATAAGTTCCTTCGAGTGGCAACACGGGATATTGTGGTAACCGTTCCTTGAAAAAGCGGCAGAGGTATTCGTAATTCCCCCGCAGATATTTCCGCAAGGCATCGAGCCATTCCCCACCTTCGTTATAAGCTGCCATTGTGGCGATTACGCCGAACGGATTGACGTCGCATACCTCGTTGATATTGATGGCTCTGTCAATACGGCGGCGCACCTCTTCATCGGCTGCGATGATATTGGCGATTTGCAACCCGGCAAGGTTGAACGCCTTGCTCGGCGAAACGCAAGTAACGGAATTTTGCAAAAAGCGTTCAGACAAGGAGGCAAAGGGTGTGTAGTCATATCCTTCGTAAGTCAGTTCACAATGAATCTCATCCGCCACGACAAACACCTCATTCCGTAAACAAATATCACCTATATGCTGCAGTTCTTCCGGAGTCCAGACCCGTCCGACCGGATTGTGAGGATTGCACAGCAGCAGGATTTTTGCTTTCGGATCGGAAGCTTTCCTTTCAAGATCGGCAAAGTCGATTACGTAGCGGCCATCCTGATAAATGAGATTATTGGCAAACAACTCGCATCCGTCATTACGGATAGATGAATAGAAACAATTATAGGCAGGAGTCTGAACGATGACTTTATCACCCGGCATGGCCAAGGCTTTGATAATGGCTGACAGAGCCGGCACGAGACCACTCGTATAGATAATCCACCGGGAATCAACCTGCCAGCGATGCCGGTCATCGAACCACCGGACAACCGCATCATAATAGGCTTCGGGTACTTTTGTATAACCGAAAATACCGTGCGCCACCCGCTTTTGTAAGGCATCGATAATAGCGGGTGCTGTACGAAAATCCATATCCGCCACCCACATGGGCAGTACATTCTCCTCTTCGGGAATATCCCATTTATAAGAATTCGTCCCGCGACGCGAGATGATTGTATCGAAATCGTATTTCATAATTTATAAATCCAGTTACCATCTCAAAGCCTCAACTCACAATCGGCAGGCGCCTTTATATTTTCGTCGAGAATGATTTCCCCATAGCTTTCGGCAGTGATACAGCCTGTCCGTGGATTCTTCACCCCGCCTATTGTTCCTTTGATGGTTGCCTGCACCGAACTATATTCAAAAGCCCGGTCGCAGTCGGGACCAAAGGTGCAATTCTCCAGTACGAGGTCGTGGGCATAGCAGAGCGGTTGCTCACCGGTTATATGGCAATTCACCAACCGGAGATTGTGCGAATGCCAGCCGAGATATTCGCCGCTGAGTTCAGAATCGTAGATTGTCACATTCTCCACCTCCCAGAAGGCATCCTTCGTAGTGATTTTGGCATTGCGCAACTCCACATTCTTCACATACTGGAAAACGTACTTGCTGTCGCTTTCCAATCCGTCTATGCGGATGTCGCTGCTGAACATGAACGGATAAGTTCCTCCATGCAGTTTCAGATTTTTGATATTCAGTTTTTTACAACGCCAGAACACCTCATCGGCATCGTTTATCTCTACATTCTCTATTTCGATGTCGTGCATCTCGCGAAACATTTTGGGTGCATCGATACGCGTATCAGTCATTTTCAGATGGTCGGAATACCACAGTGCCGAACGCCCGCCGACATCGAAAAAACAACGGTCGATAACAAATCCGTGAACATGCCAGAAGGGATAATTTCCTTCGAACCGACAATCAACAGCTTCGATGTTGCTGCATTCCTTGATGGCTGATTCTCCAGCACGGATAACTACATTCTCCAAACGTAAGTCATGCGATTCGAACAAAGGTCTTTCTCCGCCAAATGCTGTATTTGATATTATTTTCACCTTGTTTTCAATTTTATTATTCTATTCTCTTTATCAATTTTGCGGGGACACCACCTACTATTGTATTTGCTTCCACATCTTTCGTCACGACCGCTCCAGCTCCCACCACAGCATTGTCACCAATTGTCACTCCTTGAAGAATTGTTGCATTAGAACCTACCCAGACATTCTTGCCCAGTACAATTGGTGCCGGATAGGTAGTTTGGCGTTCAGCCGGAGGCAAACCATGATTGAGCGTTGCAAAGACTACATTATGCCCAATTTGGCATCCGTCGCCGATTATCACACCACCATGGTCTTGAAAATGACAGCAGGCATTAATAAATACGCCTTCGCCCACTGTTATATTCTTCCCGAAATCGGCATAAAACGGCGGAAATACTCGGAACGATGACGGAACTTCATAACCGAACAATTCGGATAGCAACTCACGTACTTCGTCCGGCGTATAGTATGCGGTGTTCAGCCGGAAAGTGATACGCCTGGCTTCACTGCTCATTTCGTCCATAAAACGGTGTATCTCCTCCGTATTAAGCGCTTGACGCGTCTTTACATATTCTTTGAATTCGTTCGTAGTCATAGTTTCTCCTATTTAAGTTTATCGTATTCTTCATCTGTCACCGGTTCTAGCCATTCATTAGAAGTATCCTCACCGGGAACTTCGAAAGCAAGATGGGCAAACCAACCATCAGAAGCAGCACCGTGCCAATGCTTCACATTTGCAGGGATATGGATAACCGTACCGGGTAGAATCTCTACTGCCGGCTTGCCCTCTTCTTGATACCACCCACGACCGGCAACACCGATAAGCATCTGTCCACCGCCTTTAGTAGCACGGTGTATGTGCCAGTTATTGCGGCAACGAGGCTCGAAAGTGACGTTAGAGACGGAAACCTGCTCACGTGAAACGGGAGCAAGATAGCTGTTACCTATGAAGTACTGTGCGTATGCTGTGTTCGGTTCTCCAATGGGGAAAATCATTTCACGCTGGAACGCGGCTTTGGTATCTTCACCGGCAGTGTCCTCTGCCCATACGCCTTTGGCCAGATTAAACGCTGCCCACGCTTTGGGCCAACCGGCATAGAAACCGATATGGGTGATGATTTCAGCAATCTCCGTACGGGTGATGCCGTTCTTTTTTGCCGACTGAAGGTGGAACACGAGCGAATTATCCGTGATTCCTTGACTGATAAGAGAAGTTATAGTTACCAAACTACGGTCACGCAGACCGAGTTTGTCGGTGCGGCTCCAGACCTCGCCAAAGAGGACATCGTCGTTTAGTTCCGCAAATTTAGGAGCAAACTCACCCAACTGGGTACGTCCTGCTGTCTGTACTATCTTTTCTTGTGCCATAATATTGAGTGTTAAAATGCTGAATACTGAAATTAAAAAAATCTTGTTCATAGTCGTTCTATTTATTGCATGAAGTTATTGAGCTTGTTAGCCGGATTAAGTGGCGTCTGGTCAGACAAGACCAATGATTTGACCATGTGCAACGTTCCTTGCTTGTATTTCTGAAAGTGTTCTGATGCAATATGTTTTTCATAAGCCGCACGGCTCGCATAGGTTTCGAGAATAGTCACCTTGCAGGGATTCTCCTTCTCGCCGACCGCATACATAGTCAGCACGCCCGATTCGATGCGCAGAGAGATTTCGCCTACTTCGGTTGCGTATTTCATATATTCGTCGAGATACTGCGGATAAACTTCGATTTTCGACAACCGCACGATACCGTCAGCACTCATCGGCTCTTTAGCGCACATACCCGGCTGCTTATCCAGATTCAGGCATTTGCCGATAATCTCTCCCGTGGCAAGGTAGGAATAGGTCGGAAATTCAAACAATACGGGTTTCAGCTTCGTATAGTCAAGTTTCCCGTTATTATCAAGCACTTCAGGAGCAGCGTATGTATTGACTATCGCACAAATGAAATTGTCGAAACCTTCAGTTTCATAGATGTCTACCACCTCACACTCCATGGTGAGGGGTGATGCGTCTATAACAGGGGTACCGTTTTCGCCAATATGGTAGGCAAACACCTCCGACTTATCGACCGTCGCACCGCTTACACTTCCCACATAGTCAGCTTTCGGCAATATTTCACGACTCACTAGATTGACGGAAAGTTGTTTTGAGGCCTTTATCCCTTGATTAGTGTAATGGCTTTTACTCATGCTGATGAGTATCCGGTCATGTCCAATAACACCCGTATGGCCTACCACTAGCCAGTTTACTTTCCCTTCAACCTCCGCCCCGACAACCGTCATCGGCTTGGGATAGAGAGCCAACAGATTTCCGAGATTTTTCTTGTTCGTTTCCATTATATTGGGTTGAACGGTGTTCTCCTTCACTGGGATACTGCACGACATTATGACAAGCAGTGACAGAACTCCTAAAATTATTTTTGCCATACGCTATATTACTCTATTTTTCTTGTTAAACTTCTGATGACAAAGGTACCGCGATAGCACAAGCGAAGGTGTATATGATTTACGGATATTTGTACCCGAATTCCCGATTATACCGCAAGAAAGTTCAAGTTCATCAGATGAGTATAGTAAGACTAGCAGAAATCCCACGAATAATCCCATGCATGATTTTTTAATCGTTATTCTTGCCGATACAGAAAAAAAGCTCTGAAATCCTTGAATTTCAGAGCTTTGCTTTAATTTGATATTTGCTTTCGCGGTGCGTACGGGACTCGAACCCGTGACCCCATGCGTGACAGGCATGTATTCTAACCAACTGAACTAACGCACCATTATTTCATTCTTTCGTTGCTATCTCTCTCGATTGCGGTTGCAAAGGTAGACAAAATTCTTATATCTGCAATAGCTTGAAAGAAAAAAAATCATCTTTTTTTTAACATAGCTTGATTATAAGAGATTTATGTTACCTTTGCAAAACTAAATTAATATTGAAATCATGAGAAATACTCCTATTGAACGTAAGTTGATAGATGAAACTATCGCAGATTTTCATATCACAGACTTTGCCAAAGCAACTATCCGTGAAGTCAAAGCCATTGCAGCCAATGCCGAAGCGGCATCGGGTGTGGAATTCATAAAAATGGAAATGGGTGTACCCGGACTCCCCCCCTCAGCCGTCGGCGTAAAGGCAGAGGTGGAGGCATTGCAGAATGGTATTGCCAGCCTCTACCCGGACATCAACGGACTCCCCGCCTTGAAGCAGGAAGCATCCCGTTTCATCAAAGCCTTTATCAATGTAGATGTAGCCCCCGAAGGTTGCGTACCAGTTACCGGTTCCATGCAAGGAACTTTTGCTTCATTCCTCACATGCAGCCAGTGCGATGAGAAAAAGGATACCATTCTCTTCATCGATCCCGGTTTCCCGGTACAGAAGCAGCAGTTGGTCGTGATGGGACAGAAATATGAAACCTTTGACGTATATGACTACCGTGGCAACAAGTTGAAAGCGAAGTTGGAAAGTTACCTCAGCAAAGGAAATATCTCTGCCATCGTCTATTCCAATCCCAACAATCCCAGCTGGATTTGCCTAAAAGAAGAAGAATTGCGCATCATCGGCGAACTGGCAACCAAATATGACGTCATTGTGCTGGAAGACCTCGCCTACTTTGCCATGGACTTCCGCCAAGACTTGAGCAAACCGTTCCAAGCGCCTTACCAACCTTCTGTGGCACACTATACGGACCTTTACGTGCTGCTCATTTCCGGTTCCAAAGCTTTCAGCTATGCCGGTCAACGTATCGGTGTCAGCTGCATTTCGGACAAACTGTATCATCGGGCCTATCCCGGGTTGACACAACGCTACGGCGGCGGCACCTTCGGCACAGTATTCATCCACCGCGTACTCTATGCGCTCTCTTCCGGCACCAGCCACTCTGCGCAGTATGCTCTTGCCGCCATGCTTAAAGCAGCCAATGAAGGTCAATACAACTTCCTTGATGAAGTGAAAGTATACGGTGAACGTGCCCGCCGCCTGAAAGAAATCTTCTTGCGCCACGGTTTCCACTTGGTATACGACAATGATTTGGGTGATCCCGTTGCCGACGGTTTCTACTTCACCATCGGTTACCCGGGCATGAGTAGCGGAGAACTTGCGCGGGAACTAATGTACTACGGTGTAAGCGCCATTTCGCTGGTGACCACCGGAAGCCATCAGGAAGGATTACGTGCCTGCACTTCCTTTATCCAAGACCATCAGTACGACCAGTTGGACGAACGTATGGCAATTTTTGCCGAGAATCACCCCATCCAATAAAAAATATCCCTATATAAATAAGGTGTTTCTACCAGTTGATGCCGGTATCCCACCACAATCGGGTACCGGCATTGTCATCTCCACCCAGTACCTCTACCAAAGCGGCATACTGCTCGGCATTCTCCGTCTTCAGTCCGCCGGGAAAGTTCAGACGGCGAATCATTGTCTCAGTATCTATGCACCCGTCTTTACTGTGATTAAAGCGTACGGGGAATAGCCGGGGATACCCCGTCCGGCGCTGTTCAGCCCAAGCTTCACACCCTTCGGGAAACATGGCAATCCATTTTTGGGTAATAATCTTCTCCAGTTTCGTATCCCTATCCGCTGACTCCAGCCAGCGTGGCGAAACCTGACAACGGGCGGTAATATCATTCTCCATATCGTAGGTATCCACAAAATCGGCAGGCAACAAGTTGCTCTCCAGATAAGCGTCGGACTGCAAGATGCCATACTGACGGAAAGAAGCCATTACCCCTTCTTCATAGCAGATTTTCGCCGACTCATCAGTCCATCCCCGTAGGGCAGCCTCGGCACGCAGGAACCAGACTTCTGCTGCCGGCATCAACACTGCATCAGTCTGCTGGGTAACTTTCAATTTTGAGAGTGTATTATAATAGTTATGTGCAAAGCATGTACCCTGACGAATGCCGCGATACTCGCCTGCAAACTGTTCATTCTGGCAAGTGGCAAAATAGATTTCACGACGGGGATCTTCATATCCGTTCAGTATGGACTCCATCGGCGCTCCCATATAAGCTTCATTCCAAACAAGGTTTATCTCGCCCAACGGATTGGTATATCCACTCGCTGTGGAAACCGCCACCGACTCGTCCGCCTCCCGAATGACTCCGTATTCATTATCCATCGCCTTACGGAATTCCGTTTTTGCCTTCTCCGGACTGGCTACCGCGATGCGCATGGCAAGCCGCATCCTCAACGAGTTGGCAAACTTTATCCAAGAGTCATAATCACCGTCCAACAACATATCGAAACGCGCAAACTCCGAAGCTCTCGGATGCTCGACAATATAATCGGAAAGTACAGCAACAGCCGTATCGAGTTCACAGAAAAAGGCATTATAGACCTCTTTCTGCGTGTCAGGCATATAACGGGCTTCGGGATCGGCAAAATGACTATACACAATAGGGCCGTAATAGTCCGTGACACGGTGCATCACTTCCACCTTCAGTATCTTGGTAATGCCGAAAAAGGCAGGCATACGGTCACGTGTGGCATTCTCCGACTGATATATCTGCGGGAAAACATACTCATAGGTATGTCCCCACATGGCGCTGTTCCATCCATCCTGCAAGTTGTAGTCCGAATTGTGCGAACCTCCATTCAGAGGCTTGGCATCGTGCATGTAACCGCTGAACATGTCGGCATTCAAATTCTGGGTCAATTGAAAAGGCCAGTTCTTCCCCTTTCCGTAGTCGTAATTGAAATAGATGCCTTGCTGGATGATTCCAAGACGGATGCCATGTTCGTTATAGTCGGCCTGCAAGTCCTCGTCCGTCACGCTGGACTTGTCCGTATTGATTTCCTTAAAGTCCCGCGTACAAGCCAGAAACACGAAAACCATGCCAATCAGTACTATAATCCTCTTCATATCAAGTCTCCCTCCCCCTCTTAAAATTCACACTTCAAAGAAAATCCCCAACTACGCGTGGTAGGCATACCGTAGACTTCAATTCCCTGGTTATCGTTGCCCGTAGAGAGTACCAGGTCAGGGTCGAAAGGCGCCTTTTTGTAGAAGAAGAACAAGTTGCGTCCCGAAAAGGACAGTTGTGCCCGCTTGAGGACTTTGGTCTTTTCCATCCAGGCAGCAGGCAGTTGGTAACCCACGGACAGCTCACGCAGCCTGATGTTCGTGGCATCATACATATAATATTCCGTCACCCCGGCCCGTCCGCCTACAACATTCTTATAAAATCCTTTCACATTATCTATCCGGTTACCTTCAAGCATTACATAACCTTTGTCCCTGGCCCGGGCCGTGACTTCAGAAACGCCATACATATCCATATCCGCCTGCGTCTGAGACAAAATATCGCCTCCAAAGCGACAATCCACCAGAAAATAGAAAGAAAAATTCTTGTAAGACAGCATATGATTCCAGCCAAGCATCAGTTTTGGATTGGCATTGCCCACTTTCACCGTATTGCCATCACCTTCCACCAAAGGCATCCCGGTATTGTCTCCTTCCGTGCCGTAAACGATATCGCCCGCATCGTCACGTACAAAAGCTTTTCCGTAGATGTCACCGATAGAGCCCCCTTTCACCAATTTCATGGCATAACTGGACGAGAAGCTGGTAGGACCGTAAAGAAACTCCTTCAGCGCTTCGTGCAGTGAAATTATCTTGTTGCGGTTGGTGGAAAAGTTCACCTCTGTTTTCCACTTGAAATGGTTCGTCAGCAAAGGAACGGCATCCAGTGAAACCTCCCACCCCACATTCTGTATATTACCCGCATTGACATAACGGTAGGCATATTTATCGCCCGACAGAGTAGGAAGCTTGAAGAACTGGTTCCGGGTATTCGTCTTATAGAAAGTGGCATTCAAGCCAATGCGATTCTTCAAAAAACGCGCTTCTATACCCGCCTCAAAGGAGTGCGTCATCTCCGGTTCCATATCCTTGAACGGCGCGGCATCACTTGCCAAGAACTCTCCGCCTGCCGTGATATGCGAGGAAGGATTTGTGATGAACATGGGAATATCATTGCCCACCATGCTGTATGCCCCCCTTATCTTTGCCAGTGACACCCATCGGGGTAAAGTCATCAGCTTATTGAATATCAGCGAAAATCCCACGGAGGGATAGAAGAACCCGCTTTTCTCATGAGATGTATAAGCCAGCGTGGAGGACCAGTCATTACGGGCCGACAAATCAAGATAGACAAACTCGTTGTAGCCCAGTTGTGCCGTCGCAAACAAGGACTGCAATTGGCGCCGCGCATCAATCTTCTGGTCCAGCCCGGCAGAACCATTCATGATGATATTGGCCAGATTGAACACATTGGCATATTTCAGCGAAGCTGTTTTAGAGTCATAGCGGGTGGAGTTCACTGTCTTATCATTGATACTGGCACCGAGCACCGCGTTGAGAGAGAATGCATCCCACTGCTTTTTCATCATCAGTATGGCGTCTCCGTAATATTGAGTTTCCTGATAGTCCATCTCAATATAACGCCCATTGGCTCCCGCTAACGCCGGAGCGGTAGAGGCATAGAACTGCTGGCGCACCTTGTCGTTAATATAGTCTACATTGCCACGGGTCTGCAGGCTTAACCAATCGTTTATCTTCAGATTGGCGGATAAGGAGACTATGACATGCATGCGGTTCTCCTTGCTCAATATGCGATTGGTAATCCAGTAGGGATTCTGCTCAAAATCCTCGTAGGAGGTATGCCAATTCTGTATGTTCAAGTTTCTACCCTCATCATAAACCTCGAAGTTCTCCTTATAATAAGCAATATCCTCACCCCGTGGAAAACGGTAGAGCCCCACCAAAGGATTCATGTAGAAACCACCCACGGTAGGCTTGTTCTTCACCACCTGGCGCATCAGGTTCATACTGCCATCTAACTTCAGACGGGAATTCAATAGAACGGAAGTCTCTCTGAAAGTGAGGTTGTGCTTCGAAAGGTTATGTTTCCCAATGATGCCATGCCCCGTAGTATTGGCATAGGAGAAATAGTTCTGCAACTTCTCATTGCCGTGACTCAAGGAGATGGAAGTTATGGAGGTGACACCAGTAGAGAAGAAGTCTCTCAGATTATCGTATTCGGGAAGGTTTGCCCGTTCTCCCCAACTGTCTACACCGTCACTTACTCCATAGCGGTTCTGCATCTTGGGTAGCGCAAAAGCATTGTCGAACATCAGGCTCGTCGAGAAAGAAACACCGCGCTGCCCGTACGACTGCCCCTTCTTTGTAGTAATCAGTATCACCCCATTGGCAGCCTGGCTACCATACAAAGCTGCCGCGGGAGCTCCTTTCAGGATACTGATGCTCTCTATATCTTCAGGATTCAGATTGGAAATGCCGTCCCCTCCGTCACGGTTGCCAGCATTGGCCGTCCCGCCTATGGCAGAGTATGCTTGCTCGGAGGTGGAGTTCAGAATGGGAACACCGTCTATCACGTACAGAGGTTGGTTGTCACTCGCCACCGAACGGACTCCACGGATACTGACTTTGGCTGAAGCTCCCAGACCGGAAGAAACCTGGTTAACACGCACACCAGCTGACTTGCCGGTCAACGAAGTGATTAAGTTGGGCATTTTTACTCGAGTCAATTCCTCGTTTTTTATTAAATCTGTGGCATAAGAAAGAGAATTTTCTTTCTTTTCGATACCCAAAGCGGTAACAATGACATTATCCAGCTCTATCATATTTTCTCTTAGTGTGATATGAAAGGTCGAACGTCCTTCCACCTCAATATCCTGGGAAATGTAGCCGATAAATGAAACACGGAGCACTGCATTATCGGCAACCACCAGCGTGAATTTTCCTTCCGAATCCGCTATCGCACCATTGGCCGTTTCTTTCTCCTGAATAGTGGCACCGGCCAGCGGAAACCCACCTTCATCCAGCACACAGCCACTTACCGTCACTTTGGAAAGCTGTATTTCGGAATGCCCCGGACGTTGCATACGCTCCCAAAATCCCTCCGGGCAATCCGTCCATCCTATAGAAAACAGCCCTAAAATTAACATATATAGTGTAGTATACTTCATTGTATTAAATTGCCAATTACTTGCAAATTTAAGCATTTTCTTCGAATAAAAAAACCATAAAATCTGAGAAAAGAAACTTTTAAAATGAAAAACAGCGAAGAACTTTTGTTTATTGTGGAATATTATGTATATTGGGGGCATGTATAGCAATATAGATCTATTCAAGATAGAAACAAACCATGTGGTTCCTGCCCGGGGAAAGGTCTTGATTTCCGAACCCTTTTTGTGTGACCACATGTTTGGGCGATCCGTCATTCTACTGGTGGACCATACACATGACGGCACAATGGGACTGGTTATGAACAAACCTCTCCCCCTATTCTTGAATGATGTGCTGAAAGACTTCAACTGCCCGGAAAACATACCTATCTATAAAGGAGGACCGCTCAGTACAGATACGTTGTTCTATTTGCACACGCTCAAGGGCATTACCGGAGCATTGCCCATCGGCAAAGGCTTCTACCTGAACGGTGACTTTGAAGCCATTAAAAACTACATCATGCAGGGAAATTCCGTTAAAGGCAGAATCAGATTTTTTTTGGGATACTCCGGCTGGGAGTACGAACAGCTGGACCGGGAAATTGAAGAAAACACTTGGCTGGTAGGCAAAGAAAACATCAGCTCGCTAATGGACGAGGCAGCCAGCGGCACACTCTGGAAGAAGGCATTGTGCAAGCTGGGAGCAAAATATGAAATATGGTCGCGTTTCCCCCAGATTCCAACGTTCAATTAGTGTTGCGGAGAAGTTGCAACAATACGACATCCTTATAGCACCCTCCTACGCGCCACCACTCCCTCAAAAGCCCGCAACGCACAAAACCGCAGGATTCAAAAAGGCGGATACTTGCCTCATTATCCACCGAAATATGGACTATCAACTGCTTCAGATATAGGAAACTGAAAACATAGTCGCACAGCAAACGCAACGCTTCCTTGGCATAACCATTGCCCTGATACTCCTTCCGTATAGCAATGCCCACCTCTCCCCGGGCATGCATGGGAGAAAACTCTGTAATATCAATGGTGCCTATCACCGCATCATCCTCTACACGTACAATCATCATACGCAGCTGGCGGTCGGCAAACATATCGCATTCGGAATTCTCAATATATTGTTTCAAGACAAATCTGGAATAGGGCACGGTGAAGTTCGTCACATCCCAAGTCCGGGAATCATTCTCCATAGCATACATCACTTCCAAGTCTTCCGGCTCCATAGCACGTAGACGCACCCTTTCACTACAGAAATAAGATTTATTCATATCTTCCAGTCGGTTACATTTCTTCTTCTTTATTGATATGCAGTTCTTTACGCAGGCGTCCATCACCCGGCAGGCAGAACAGAGAAGCCGTCAGTCCTATCAGTGCACACAGTACACCCGTACTGCTCAACATTATATAATAGGTGAAAAAACCTGCAAGCACTGGTATGGCAAGCAATGCCAGCCGCACGCCACTCCACAACGCATAAAGGCGGAGGGCTTCGGGAAGCGTCACTACATCTATTTTCCGGATTAATACCCATGAAAAGAGTTTCAGGGATACGGGCACGCAAGAGGCAGCCAGCAGAATGGTTATCGTCTCAGCCATATAGATAGCACGTACATCTCCGGCATACATACCTACCCATTCGCCTCCGGTTTCTCCAAGCAGGACGAGTAGGATGGGGAGCATCCAGAAATAAGCAAAAGTTGTTCGGACACGCAATGCAGTCTTCTTTATTTGTTCTTCCATTTAGTGAATTGATAGTGGATAATGAATAATTGATAGAAGCCCAACACGATCAGGCAGTTCCGGAAAATGGAGTGCGGTTCACGATACTGCGTCCCAGAGTCACTTCATCCGTATACTCCAATTCGTCGCCGATGGAAATGCCACGGGCTATGACGGAGAGCTTCACACCCAGTTTTTCCAGCTTGCGGTAGATATAAAAGTTTGTCGTATCTCCCTCCATCGTCGTACTCAGGGCAAGAATCACTTCATTGATGCCACCGGCGGCTACCCGCTGCACAAGGCTTTCTATCTGCAAGTCTCCGGGACCAATGCCATCCATCGGCGAGATGACGCCTCCCAACACGTGATACAAACCACGGAACTGTTGTGTGGCTTCCACAGCCATCACATCACGGATATTCTCTACCACACAGACCACGGAAGCGTCCCGTTGCGGACTGGAACAGATGCGGCACGTCTCCGTATCTGATATATTATGGCATACCTTGCAATATTTCACTTCATGCTTCAGCGTCACAATGGCATTGCCGAACGCTTCCACCACTGCCGTATCCTGGCGGAGCAGGTGAAGAACCAGCCTCATAGCCGTCTTACGTCCCACTCCGGGCAACTTGGCAAACTCATTTACCGCCTTCTCCAATAATGTCGAGGGAAACTGTCCATTCATACTTAAAATTTTCCTATTGGCCACAAAGATAGTGCAAACCGAATGCAGAATAAAATGAACTCGTTCATTTTTTATGCTGAGGTGCAGCCTATCTTCGCTTTCTGGGCAAAGATAGTGCAAACTTATGAAATTAGTGCTACCTTTGCCACACGTAAAACCCCAAAAAGGCAACAAAATGGATATTACAAACGCCGAATTCGTCATCAGTAACACAGACGTGCGGAAATGCCCCGCCGGTACATTTCCCGAATATGCTTTCATCGGACGCTCCAACGTAGGAAAATCCAGTCTTATCAATATGCTGACCGGAAGGAAAGGACTCGCCATGACCTCTGCCACACCGGGAAAGACCATGCTTATCAACCATTTCCTAATCAACAAGAGCTGGTACATTGTAGACCTTCCGGGATATGGCTACGCCAAACGGGGACAGAAAGGTCAAGAACAAATCAAACGTATTATAGAAAGTTATATACTGCAACGCGAACAGATGACTTGTCTGTTTGTTCTTATAGATAGCCGGCTGGCTCCCCAAGCCATCGACCTCAAGTTTACGGAATGGCTGGGCGAGAACGGCGTACCCTTTGCCATCGTCTTCACAAAGGCCGACAAACTGAAAGGCGGCAGACTGAACACCCACATCAACGAATACCTGGAACAGTTGAAGGAACAGTGGGAAGAGCTGCCTCCCTACTTCATCACCTCTTCTGAAAACCGCATGGGACGGAAAGAGCTGCTGGACTATATCGAAAGTATCAACAAAAGCCTGAATAGCAAACAATAGACATAAGTAAAATGAAAAGATTAGTTTTTTGGCAACTGTTTGTTGCCGCACTACTGCTGACCGGCAATAGTCACGCACAATCCATCAAGGATTTGTTCAACAAAGAAAATATAGAGAAGGCGGTAAATGCCGTGACCGGCAAGTCAACAGCGGATATGACCGGCACTTGGTCGTATACCGGCTCCGCCATTGAATTCGAATCGGACAACCTGCTGCAGAAAGCCGGCGGTGCCGTTGCCGCCACAGCCGCAGAAAAGAAACTGGACGAACAGCTTGCCAAAGTAGGCATCAAAGCCGGGCAAATGTCATTCACATTCAACGCCGACAGCACATTCAGCGCCAAAGTAGGGCAAAAGAGCATGAAGGGAAGCTACTCCTACAATGCATCCACCCAAAAGGTCAACTTGAAATTCGCCAAGCTGATAGGTATGAATGCCAAGGTCAACGCTACCTCCACAACTATGGACCTGCTGTTCGAATCGGACAAGCTACTGAAACTGATAACCTTCCTCTCCAGCAAAAGCAGCAACTCCACTCTGAAGAGTATCGGCTCGCTGGCCAACAGCTACGACGGAATGATGCTCGGATTCTCATTACAGAAACTGTAACAACAACTTCCATACAACAAAAAAATCCCGCAAGCACCGAACAATGCTTGCGGGATTTTTTTATCTGAAAAGAGCGGAAAACGAGACTCGAACTCGCGACCCTAACCTTGGCAAGGTTATGCTCTA